>WNFL01057928.1_pt1 | contig 11572 bp, 10 predicted proteins | sample 5400361 | NCBI WGS metagenome assembly WNFL01 (sample SAMN13153351, study PRJNA577476) | soil metagenome | isolation source: 40 cm soil on Douglas fir-dominated hillslope | place: USA:California | collected 2013-09-17
CCACGGTTCTCGGCAAGCGGGTGACGATGGCGCGTCTCGGAGTAGCGCCGGACGAGGACCTCGTCGGACGCCTCGAGGAAGAAGACCTGCGGGCGGATGCCGCGTCCCTCGAGCGCGCCGCGCATCGCCCGATACGCGGTCTCCGCGTCGCCGGCGCGGACGTCCAGCACGATCGCCACCTTCGCGAATCGCGAGTGGTCCGACGAGACGAGCTCAGCGAGCTCGGGCAGGAGCTCCCCGGGCAGGTTGTCGACGACGGTGTAGGCGAGATCCTCGAAGAGCTTCGCAGCCGCGGTCTTGCCACCGCCGGACAGGCCGCTCAGGAGGACCACATGCTGGCTCGGGGGGTCGCCGCTCGGGGCGTCGCCGCTCGGGACCGCGTCCGGCTCGGTCATCAGCGGCCGCCCCGGCGGATGAAGAACGTCGAAATCTCGAACAGCAGGTACATGGTCACCCCGAGGACCGTCGGGCTTACGAGGTCGCCACCGGGCGTGGCGACGGCCGAGAAGATCGCAATCGCGAGGATGACGTAGCGGCGCGCCCGCCGGAGGCGGTCGGATGTGACGATCCCGACCCGCGACAACCCGACGAGCAGGATCGGGAACTCCATGAGGATCCCGAACGCGAGGAACAGCGTCGCGACGAAGTCGAAGTAGTCGCGGATGCTCAGCAGCGCCTGGAACTCCGGCGTCTGGAAGCTGAGGAGGAACGCGGCGGCGAACGGCAGGATCACGTACGCGATCGAGACGCCGAGGATGAAGAAGAAGAGCGCCATCGGGATCCAGGGCAGGACGGTCCGGCGCTCGCTCGGGGTCAGCCCGGGCGACACGAACCGCCAGACGTGCCAGAGGATCACCGGCATCGCGAGGATGATCCCAACGACGAGTGCGATCCGGAGGCGGACCGCGAAGGCGTCGCCGATGCCCGTGACGATGAGTGGTGTCGTCGGCGGCAGGGGGGCTTTCAGGAACCCGATGATCGGCTCGCCGAGGGCGAACCCGACGACGCTGCCGAGCCCGATTGCCGCAACCGACCAGATCAAGCGGCGGCGGAGCTCGGTGAGGTGGTCGACCAGCGGCATGACCGCTCCCGTGACCGTCCTGGGCGGAGCGTCATCGCTCTGGCGTCGTTGCTGGCCCGCGTCGCGGGCGGTCTCGCCCGCGGTCATCGCCGATCGGAGCTGCGGTGGCTCAGGGTGCTCGCCGGCCTAGGCGGCCGGGGCCGTGGGGCTGCCGTCGCCGCTGGTGGAGCTCGGTGCGGAGCCGCCGAGCGTGTTCGGGGCGGCTTCCCCGGCGAGGCTGTTCGGGGCGGGGGTCGAGCCCGCGGGCGCCGCCGGTGCGCCGGGTGCCGACGTGGGGCTCGCCGCATCGTTCACGTCGGTGACCGCCTTGCGGAACTCGCGGACGCTCTTGCCCAGGGACTGGGCGACGTCGGGGAGCTTTCCGGGCCCGAGCACGATCAACGCGATGATCAGGATGATGATCAGCTCGGGGGCGCCGATGTTGAACGGCATGGCCCGGCTACGGTAGCACAGGGAGTCTGGCGGCCCAGCTTCGAGCGGCTTCCACAAGCCGCTCGCCGAGATCGGTTCGCGAGGTCGTGGTGGCGTCCGCGACGGCTCCGCTGATGCCCCGCGAGACGTTGACGAGCAGCCCGCCACCCGGCCGTCCCCCGGCCGGCGCCGCGCTCGCCTGACCGTCGGCGAGGACCGGCTCGACCGCGCCTCCCTGGGCGCCGACCCCGGGAACCAGGAACGCGAGCCCCGGCGCGATCGCTCGGACCACGGCGAGCTCCGCCGGGGCCGTGGCGCCGACGACGAGCCCGACGGTGCCGCCGGGCCCCCACCCGCTCGCTCGTCGGGCGACGTGGGCCCAGAGCGGCTCGGCGGACGCACCAGGCCCGTTCGCGTCCCCCGTGATCTGGAGATCCTGGAGCTCGCCGGCGCCGGGGTTGGAGGTCCGGCAGAGGACATAGGCGAAGCGATCCGGCCGCTCCAGCAGGGGCGCGATCGCCGCTTCGCCCAGGTATGGGCTCACGGTCACCGCGTCCGCGCCGAGCCGGTCGAACAGGGCCGCCGCGTGACGCTCCGATGTCGTCCCGATGTCGCCGCGTTTCGCGTCCGCGACAACGAGGACCTCACGCGGCAGTGCCGCGCGCAGGCGTTCCAGCGCGGCGAGACCAGGTGCTCCGAACGCCTCGAAGAAGGCGAGGTTCGGCTTCACTGCGGCCGCGATGGGGGCACACGCCTCCAGCAGGATCCGCGAAAATGCCTCGACGCCGGCGATGTCCCGGCTGAAGCCCTCGGGCAGCGCGGCCGGATCCGGGTCGAGCCCGAGGCACAGGACGGTCCCCGTCGCAGCCGTCCGGGCCGCAAGCCGCTCGAGGTACGTCGGCCTGCCGGCCGGGGTCACGAGGGCGTCGGGCTTGCCGGCGCGACGCTTGGGACGGCCGTGGGCGCCGGCGTCGGCAGCTGATCGGCCGGGATGAACCACGACTCTCGGGACTGCCCGTCGAGGCCGGCCGAGACGGTGAGCGCCAGCGGGTCGCCAACCGTCCAGGCCGGCCCGGTGCCGGTGAGCTTGACCAGCCACAGGTCGATGACTCCCCGATCGACCCGCATGAACGTGATCGCGTCGCCGGCCGGCGACCAGGCCGGCGCGAACGAAGCGTCGTCGTTCGTCAACCGGAGGATCTCGGCCCCGTTGCGGGCGTCGAGGATCACGACGTGGCCGGCTGGAGGTAGCCCGGTCCGGTCAGCGCCTTGACGGCCTTCGTTGCGAGCGTGTAGCGGACGATCGTCGAGGCGCCCCGAGCGCCCTCGCGGGCCTCCTTGACGAACAGGATCGACTTGCCGTCAGGCAGGAAGACCGGGTCCTGGTGGCCGAGCCCGTTGAGCTCCGCGATCTTCGGGAGCGTCAGCGCCCCGGTCGCGAGATTCAGGAACTTCAGGGTCATGTCGCTCTTCATCGGATTCGGGCCGTCGCTGACGACCACAGCGGTCTTGCCATCGGGTGAGATCGCCGGCTGGCGGATGAAGAACGACCAAGTGTATCGGCCGGTGACATAGCGACCGTCGAGGATCGCCTTGAGGCCCGAGCCATCGGGATGGATCCGCTCGAGGGTCGGGACCTCGAGGTCGTACTCCTTGACGACACCGTTCAGGCGCATTCGACCGACCAGCCCTCGCTCTCGAATGAAGTAGACCCAGGTGCCGTCGGGTGACCACGTCGGCATCGAATCCTGGCCGCCGGTCGTGAGCTGGGCGGCATGCTCGCCGGTCTGGACCCAGAGGTTGCCGTCCTTTGCGTAGACGATCGAGCCCGGGATGGCCGCCCGCGGATCCGTGATCACGACATTCGACGGGGTCGGCGTCCGGATCGGGCCACCGCTCCCCTCGGGGCCGGGCAGGCCTGGCAGCTGGCCGTTGAGCAGTCCCACGCTGACGGTGGCGACGATCAGCAGACCGACGACCGCAAGCGCCGGCGCGATGAAGGCCGGCAGCACCCCGAGGTCGAACAGGTTTCTGGAGCTCGCGCCGCCGCGTCGCGACGACCCCGAGCCTGGGTTGCTCATCCAGCGAGGCCCGCCGGGGGCGCGCCGGGCGCCGTGCCGACCGCCGTGCCGAGCGTGGTCGGGCCGGGTCCGACGGCCACCGGGGCTCGATCGAGGATGGCCCGGGCATCCGGGTGGGACCCGGACGGCGCGGCATCACGGATCTCGAGCTGGAGCGACTCGAGGCCCCCGAATCGTCGGCTCGAAACGCGCCCGACGATGTCGATCCGGTCGCCCGAGGTGACGAGCGTGGCGAGCTCCGGCCAGCCAAATGCGATCCCGTCAAGGACGTCGCGATCGCGCTTGAGAACGAGCTGCGTGTGGCCACCGGTCGCTTCACGGGCACGGACGACCGTGAGCCCGAGGACGGCGACGACCGGCTCGGGATTGCCGATGCCACACGGTGCCAGCCGGCCCAATTCGCGATGCAGGGCGTAATCGACGTCGCGAGCCGCGAGCGCCAGATCGAGCGTGACGGTCGGTTCGGGATCGACCGCACCACCCGCGACGGCGATCGCCAGGAACCGCTCTCGGAATGCGTCCCAGCGCTCGGTCGCGATCTCGAAGCCCGCAGCGCCGGCGTGGCCACCGTGACGGATCAGGAGATCGCCGCATGCGGCGAGGGTGTCGGCGAGGTGGATCCGACCGTCGCTCCGGCAGGAGGCGCGAATCACGCTCCCGAGCTCGGCCCCGACGATCGCCGGCACGCCGCGCTCGTCGGCAAGCCGCGACGCGACCAAGCCGACGATGCCGACCGGCCATGGCCCGCGGACGATCGTTGCCGCCGCCCCATCGACCGCATCCGCCGAGATGCGTGCCTCGGCGATCGCCGACTTGGTGAGGTCCCGTCGGACGAGGTTCGCGGCCTCGAGGACGGCGGCCAGCCTTCCCGCCTCGGCCGCGTCGTCGGCGAGGAGGAGCTTCGCGGCGTCGAGCGCCTCCCCCACCCGCCCGGCGGCGTTCAGGCGCGGCGCGATCACGAACCCGATCGTCTCGAGATCCACGCTGTCGGCAGCCACTCCGGCTCCCGCGAGGAGCGCCGCGATCCCCGGCCGCGCGGCCGTCCGGATTCGCTCCAGCCCGAGGCGGGCGATCGCCCGGTTCTCGCCCAGGATGGGCGCCACGTCCGCCACGGTCCCGATCGCGGCAAGGTCGGCGAGGTCCAGCGCCGCCTCGCCGAGGAGCAGCCGGGCCAGCGTGAACGCGATGCCGCTGCCGGACAGGCGCCGATCCGGGTAGCGCGAGTCGGCCCGCTGGGGGTTCACGACCGCGAGCGCGGGCGGCATCGTCTCGGGCACGCGATGGTGGTCAGTCACGAGGACGTCGATCCCGCGGCCGACAGCCGCACCCACCTCGTCCAGGCTCGACGTGCCCGTATCGACCGTCACGATGACGCGTGCATCGGCGGCGGCGGCCGCTTCGACGGCGGCGAGCGAGAGTCCGTGGCCCTCCTCGAGGCGCGACGGCACGTACGGCAGGACCTCGACCCCGAAGCGGCGCAGGGCGAGCGTCAGCGTCGCAAGCCCGGTGATGCCATCGGCGTCGAAGTCGCCGAAGACCATGACCCGCTCGCCCGCATCTCGAGCGCGGGTGATGCGGGACAGGAAGACAGCCGAGTCCGGCAGGAGCGTCGGGTCGTTGAGCGAGGCGGCCGGCTCGCCGAGGAATGCCGACACGCTCGTCGCATCGTCGATTCCGCGGGCCGCGAGGAGGCCGAGAACCCGTGGCGTCAGGCCGAGCCGGCCACCGACGTCGACGAAATCCGGATCAAGGACGACGGTCGACGGAAAGACCCAGCGGGCGCGTGGCTCGAGGCGGGTCTCCGGCACGGGCTCAGGATCGCACGCCGGCCTGCACCGGCGCTCTACGGCTCAGGCGGACGCTCGGCGGGACACCCGCGGCGCGTTCTGGCGCCCCCGGCGGCGGTCCTCCCAGTCCTGCCAGACCACCAGCAGCGGGCTGGCGTTGAAGATCGACGAGTACGTCCCCGAGATGATCCCGATGAGCAGCGCCAGAACGAACTGCGAGGTCGCCGAACCGCCGAACAGCAGGAGCGTCGACAGCGTCAGCACGACCGTGAACGACGTCGTGATCGATCGGCCGAACGTCTGCAGCAGCGAGTGGTTGACGATCTCGGCGAACGGCTCGCCGGCGTGACGGGCGCGGTTTTCGCGGATCCGGTCGAACACCACGATCGTGTCGTGGACGCTGAAGCCGATGACCGTGAGCATGGCGGTCACGAACAGGCCGTCGACCTGGACGTCGAACAGCGTCCCCAGGATCGCGAACACCCCGAGCACGACGATCACGTCGTGGAGCAGGGCGACGAGCGCCGTGACACCGAACTTCACGTCGCGGAAGCGGACCGTGATCCAGCCGAGGATCCCGAGCGATCCGACGAGGATGAGGACGATCGCCTGGTTGATCAGGTCGGCGCTCACGACCGCGCCGATCGAGCTCAGGCTCGCCTGCTCGAAGTCGCCGAACTTCGCCTGCAGGGCCTTCGCGATCACGCCGAGGTCGCCCTCGCTCGGGATCTGGGTGTTGTTGACGACCGGTGCCACCGTGGGCGATGGGGCCGGGCTAGCCGTCGGGGCGACGCTCGGTGCAGCCGTTGGCGACGCTGAAGGCGCCGGGCTGGCCGTCGGTGCGGGTGACGGAGACGCGGGCGCGTTCGACGCCGGCGGCGACGTCGCGGTCGGGGCGGCGGTGGGCGTGGCCGCTGGCGACGCCGTCGGGCCGACGCTCGGCACCGGCGTGATGAGGACGGTCGGCGCAGGGGTGGGCGATGGCGCGGGCGCGCGGAGGTCGAGCTTCGTCAGTCGGATATCGAAGAAGCCCCGCCCGGTTCGGGTGACCGTCGCCTCGGGCTGGCCGAGCGTGACGAGCTCGGCCCGGACCTGCTCGGGGGTGACGCTCGCGTCGTCGAACTTGATCGACCAGACCGTGCCGCCGGTGTAGTCAATCGAGAATTTCAGCCCGGCCTTGCCGCCGCTGAATGGCGTCAGGAGGATGAAGATCAGGCCCGGGATCGTGATCAGCAGGGAGAAGGCGAAGAACCAGCGTCGCTTCCCGACGATGTCAAACACGCGTGGGCGCCTCGCGTCGGACTGGTCGACGGCCCGACGGCCGCGCGGTGAACTCGCTCGCGCCGACCCCGTAGAGCCAGGCTTTCCGGGCCCAGTCGCGGGCGACCACGATTCGCAGGATGGTCCGGGTGACCGTGATCGCGCTGAACATCGAGACGAGCACGCCGATGATCAGGACGAGGGCGAAGCCCTGGATCACCGACGACCCGAAGAAGTACAGGATCGACGCGGTGATCAGGCTCGACACGTTCGAGTCGAGGATTGAGTTCCAGGCCCTGGCGAAGCCGGCCTCGATCGCCTGCGGCAGCGACTTCCCGAGCCGCAGCTCCTCCTTCGAACGCTCGAAGATGAGGATGTTCGCGTCGACCGCCATGCCGACGGAAAGCACGAATCCGGCGATGCCGGCGAGCGTGAGGGTGACCGGGATGAGCCGGAAGATCGCGAGCACGAGCAACGCGTAATACGTCAGCGCGATCCCGGCGACGAGACCCGGCAGCCGGTAGTGGACGAGCATGAAGAGCATGACGAGGAAGATCGCGATCGCGCCGGCGAGGAGGCTCCGGTTCAGGAACTCCTGGCCGAGGGTCGGGTCGATGGTGTCGCTCGAGAGCTCCTCGACCGGGAACGGCAGCGAGCCGAAGCGCAGGACGTTGACGAGGTTATCGGCTTCCTTCTGGGGATAGCCCCCGATCGAGCCCGACGTGATCTGCACATTCCCATCGGGGATCGAGCTCTCGATCGACGGCGCCGAGATGACGGTGTTGTCGAGGACGATCGCGAAGATCTGGCCGATGTGGTTCGCGGTCCAGTCGGCGAACAGCTGCTTGCCCGCGTCCTTCAGCGTGAAGTTGACGGTCCGGCCCTTCTGGGGATCGGAGCCGACGGTCGCGGCCGCGAGCTGATCGCCCGAGAACAGAATGCACGGCGTGGTCGGCGCCGAGGTCGTTGGGCAGGCCTTGCCGTTGGACATGTCGAGGGCCTGGCCCTGGCCGGGCGGGCTCACCGAGCTCGGGATCGGCACGAAGAACAGCTGGCCCGTCTCGCCGATGAGCTTGCGCAGCGCAGTCGGATCGCTGATCCCCGGCACCTCGACGACGATCCTGTCCGTGCCGGAGGTCACGACCACGGGCTCGGAAACGCCCGTCGCATTCACGCGCCGCTCGATGATCCCGCGGACGACCTCCACATCGGCCGTCGTCGGGGCGCGGTCCGCGGTCGCGTTGACTCGGTACTCGACCTTCAGGCCGCCGCGAAGATCGAGGCCCAGGTGGGTCTCGATCAGGCGGCCCGATCCGCCGCTCGAGTCGGGCACCGTGAGTCCCGGCAGGAAGTCGACAAGGATTGCGAGCACGCCGAGAAGGGCGATGAAGATGAGTCCGGCTCTGCGCATCGACGGCGGATGATACAGGCGCGGACCCGATCGCCCGATCGCCTACGCCTCGAGGTTCGCCTTGATCCTGGCCGCGAGGGCGGGGCCGATGCCCGGGACGGCGGCGATCTGCTCGACGGGCGCCTCGCGGACGCGCCTGATCGAGCCGAAGACCCGCAGTAGCGCGCCACGACGGCGCGGACCGATGCCCGGCAGGTCGTCGAACTTCGAGCGAACCGAGGCCTTCCGCCGCAGGTCGCGGTGGTACGTGATCGCGAAGCGGTGGGCCTCGTCGCGCAGTCGCTGGACGAGATACAGGGCCTGCGAGGTCGTCGGGAGCAGGACCGGCTCGGCCACGTCCGGCAGGACGAGCTCCTCGCGCTCCTTCGCCAGGCCGGCGAGCGGCAGGTCGTGCAGACCGAGCTCGTCGAGGACTTCCTTCGCGGCGCTCACCTGGCCCCGGCCGCCGTCGACGATGACGAGGTCCGGCATCGCCCAGCGGTACTCCTCGGCCGAGCCCTCGTCGCCGCGGTTCGCGAGCTTGAACCGGCGCCGGAGGACCTCCTGGTGACTCGCGAAGTCGTTCGGACCCTGGACCGTCCGGATCCGGAACCGGCGGTACTCCCCCGTCCGCGGCTTGCCATCCTCGAAGACGACCATCGAGCCGACCGTCTCGGCGCCCTGGAAGTTCGAGATGTCGTAGCACTCGATCCGGGTCGGGAGCGTCGGCAGGGAGAGGGCGTCCGCGAGCTCCTGGAGCGCGCCGAGCGTCTTGCCCTGGTCGGCCAGCCAGCGGGCCTGCTCACGGGCGAGCATCTCCTCGGCGTTGCGGGTCGCGAGGGACATCAGCCGGCGGCGCTCGCCCCGTTGCGGCACGACGAGGCTGACGGGCTGCGGCGCGCCTGACGCCTGGGCCCGGCGTCCCGTCTTGACGGCGTCCGGTCGGGCGACCGTGCGGTTCTCGCGGCGATCCTTGTCCTGGGGCGGCATCTCGGCCAGGGCACCTGGCGCGGCGCCCCGTCGGGCCGCGAGGAAGTCCTCGAGATCGGCCGCGTCCGGCAAGGCGACGGGCACCGCGATCTCCCGGGGCACGTTCGTGGCGCGGCCGTAGTACTGGAGCAGGAAGCCCGAGACCACCTCGGCATCGGGCGTGCCCTTCGGGACGTCGAGCAGGAAGACGTCGCGGCCGATCGCCTTGCCGCCACGGATCACGAACAGTTGCACGGCAGCCTGGTTGTCGCGCCGGGCCAGACCCACCAGGTCCAGGTCGGTGCGCGCGAACGCGGCCATCTTCTGGCTCTCCATCGTCCGCTCGATCGCCTTGACCTTGTCGCGCATGACCGCCGCGCGCTCATACTCCTGGCGGTCCGAGGCGGCCGCCATCTCGGACCGGACGGCCTTGACGAGCGACTCCTGGCGACCCTCGAGGAACAGCTCGACCTGCTCGATGTCGGCCCGGTACGCGTCCTTCGAGATGGCCTCGATGCAGGGGCCCTGGCAGCGCTTGATGTGATAGAGGAGGCACGGCCGCTGGAGCGCCCGGACCCCGTCCTCGATGTCGATCGTGCAGGTCCGGAACGGGAACAGCCGCCGGACGAGGTTCATCGCCTCGTCCACCGAGGACGCCGAGGCGTACGGCCCGAAGTAGCGCGACCCGTCGTTCGGCAGCTTCCGGGTGCGCTCGATCCGCGGGAAGTCGTCGCCGAGCGTGACCTTGATGTACGGGTACGACTTGTCGTCCTTGAGCCGGACGTTGTACTGCGGCTGGAACCGCTTGACGAGGTTGCCCTCGAGCAGCAGCGCCTCCGAGATCGAGTCGGTCAGCGTGTACTCGACGTCGACCACCCGGTCGATGACCGACCGGATGAGGTGCAGGTCCGCCGTCGGCGATTCCTTCTGCCAGTAGCTCCGGACCCGGCTCCGGAGGCTCTGGGCCTTGCCGACATACAGCACGTCGCCGCGGGCGCCCTTCATCAGGTAGACCCCCGGCCGATCCGGGAGCGTCTTGAGCGTGGCGGCGAGCGCGGTCGGGATCGGGGCGGTCACTGCTGAATGCTAGACGTCGCGCCGGATTCCCAGCGCCGGGTCCTCCCGGCGACAGGACCTTTGGGCGTTGCGCGAAGGCCCCGAAGTGGGCCCCTTTTCCGTTGACGAGGGACACGGTCGACCGTAGGTTCGGGGCAAGGAAAGGAGGTAATTCGAGTCGTGACGTTCATCCATGCACTCATCGATCTCATTCGTCCCGGCACCGGCGATGAGGGTCAGGGCCTCGCGGAGTACGGCCTTGTCATTGCCCTCATCGCGGTCGTCGCCATCGTCGCGCTCACGTTCGTCGGCGGCGCAATCGCCGGCAACCTGAGCACCATCGGATCCTCCGTCTAGGCACCCAAGCACTCACTCCACCACAAACGAACCCCGCCGCTCCGAGTTGGAGGGGCGGGGTTCGTTGCTGCCCGGAGCTCATGCCTCCGGGTGGCCCTGGAAGCGCCGGTCAGAAGCTCGCGTCGAGCTCGTGGATCTTCTCGAGCAGGCCGTTGGCCTTGGACAGCAGCGTGCTCGCCGTCGTGTTCGAGATCGGCACGCCGCCGAACTCCGCTCCCTGGAGTGCTTCCGAGATCTGGAGCGCCAGCGCGTCGCGCTGGACCCCGATGTCGGCGAGCTTCGTCTCGATGAGCTCGTAGGTCTTGTCCTTCGAGCTCGTGCTGGCGAGGCCCGTCGTCGACAGGTTGAGGCTCGTCATCGAGAAGTCGCCGAACGACGCGTTGATCTGCTTGTAGGCATCCGCGAGCGCGCCGATCTTCGCCGAGCTCGAGCTGACACCCGTCGGGATCGCCGAGTCGTCGAGGATCTCCCAGGTCAAACGGCCGTCGTGGCGGTAGTCGTCCACCAGGCCGAGCAGCGAGAGCATCGTCGGCCGCAGGTCGGTGTGGTCGGTCCACGGCGCCGCGGTCGCGAGGTTCTTGATGCCCGGGCCGACGTAGCCGACCCAGGTCGAGGCGATCTCGTCCTGGATATCACCGTGGTTCCAGGCGAACGTCTGGTTCAGGTTCGACGGGATGTTCGTCGCGCAGGCCACCTGCGTGGCGCAGACGCCGCCGCTCGTCGCGAAGAAGAACCAGTCCGGATCAGCGAACAGGGTGAACGTGGGCGTTCTCGCCGGATCCGCCGTCACCATGTGGAGGAGGTCCTCCTCGACGGAGTCCGCGAGCGCGACCGTGATCCCCTGCTGGTCGAGGCCCGTGTACGGGTTGACCCAGTGCAACGCGGCGGATTCTCGCTCCAGCTTCCGGACCGCCGGATCGGTTCGAGCCGGGTTGCCGGTGACGTAGACCGTCGGGGCGTCGTCGGAATGGACGCTGAAGGGCGTCGTCTCGGCGTACTGGGTCAGGAGCATCCGGCGGAGATCGGCGTTGATCTCGCCGATCTGGGAGTAGGTGCAGGCGGGCGTCGTGCCGTTGCAGCCGGCCGGCGAGGCCGGGCCACCGGCGAAGTGATCGCCCTCATCGACCGTGAACACGAAGAGCGTGTTCGTCTTGTTGATGCCATCGGCCGCGAGGCGGCT
>WNFL01086827.1_pt1 | contig 11571 bp, 11 predicted proteins | sample 5400361 | NCBI WGS metagenome assembly WNFL01 (sample SAMN13153351, study PRJNA577476) | soil metagenome | isolation source: 40 cm soil on Douglas fir-dominated hillslope | place: USA:California | collected 2013-09-17
GACCGCGTACCGAGTTGTAGCTACCTCCCGCGAATTCGCCCATTGCGGCCTTTCCCAGGATCACCGCGCCGGCCGCCCGGAGGGCCTTGGTGATAGAGCTGTCCTCGGGCGGAATGGCGTCCTTCATAACCGCAGATCCATTTGTAGTCGGCATGTTGGCGACATCAATATTATCCTTGAGCAAAACGGGAATGCCGTGCAGCGGGCCGCGCGATCCCTTATCAGCACGCTCCTTATCGAGAGCGGCTGCTTCCGCCTTCGCGTTCGGATTTATATCGATGATCGAGTTGAGCCGAGGACCAGCCCTATCGTAAGCGGCAATCCTCGCAAGATAGAGTTCGACGAGCTTTTCAGAAGACAACGCTCCGGCTACTACGGCCTCGTGAATTTTCGCAATCGTCGTCTCCTCGAGTCTGAAAGTGTTTTCCGCGGCTGATAAACCAGCGGACAATCCAATCGAGGACGTGACGCTGATGACAAACGGAGGCAACCATCCATAGCGCATCTGTTTCCTCCAGTGTGCTGACTGTCTTCGTCAGCCTTCGCTGAGTGATGTGAACGCGAGTTGTAGTTGCTTGAGCTCGTCGATACATCTTGAGCCCTCCGAGAGCACGCATAACGGCTGTATGCTACCCGACAGCATCATTGCTGCGAAGAGGCGTGAGTCTTGTTGGCCCATCACGTCGGTTCGCCGCAATGCGACGATATGTCGGCAATCTTAGGTAATCCGGACTCCGGAGACACCTAGCAATCGACGCGCGTGACCCGAAGCTGCTATCCTGTAGCGTCATGGCGAAACGCACAGACAACGGCGAGGAGATATTATGAGCGCGCTGGTATTCTCTAGGGCAGTGTCGATCTTTGTTTGCTCTCTCGGAATTGCCGCTGCACTTGTCGGTGACGCAGCCTCCCAGGGATCGTCGTCCCGTCCTCTCGTGAGCGAAACACAATTCGAAGCCTGGCAAACAGAGTTGTCAAACTGGGGACGCTGGGGGAAGGACGATGAACTGGGAACGCTCAACCTGATCAATCCCGCCAAGCGCAGGGCAGCGCTGGCGCTGGTGACGGAGGGAGTGCCGGTGTCACTGTCGACGAATACGTTCTTTGAAAAGGCCGTCGACGTCCCGTGCCCGGCCGAATGGGCGATGACCTCCGTTTCGCAAACAGGAGCCACCGATCGCGTGGCGTTTCCCTGCATCCACAACGCAGCCTCAACGCACATTGATTCTCTCGCGCACACGTTCTTCCGCGGAAAGATGTGGAATGGTTATGACACATCGGCGCTGGTGACGATGCAAAAGGGGGCTGAGAAGAATTCCGTGATGCCCATGAAAAACGGGATCGTCACACGCGCGGTGTTGTACGACATCGCGCGGCTCAAGGGTGTGCCGTATCTCGCGCCGGGCGATCGCATCTTTCCCGAGGACATGGAGGCATGGGAAAGGCAAGCGGGTGTTCGCGTGGGGCCCGGCGATGCGCTGGTGCTTCGCTGGGGCCGCTATGGGCGACGAGCCAAGCTTGGTCCGGAAGAAGGCGCCGCCGGGTTCGATAATTCGATCCTTCCGTGGCTGAAACAGCGCGACGTTGCGTTAATCGTCTGGGAAACCGCCGGCTATACGCCGCAGCCCGCGGGTGATCTGTTCAGAAACGCCGTTCACAATTTCGTCCAGGCGATCCTGGGTATCCATGTGCTCGACCGCGCCGACCTGGAGGCGTTGAGCGAGGCGACTGCCTCCCGTAATCGCTGGGAGTTCATGTTGAGCATTAACCCGTTGGCGCTCCCCAATGCAACGGGATCGCCGGTCAATCCGATTGCAATATTCTGACCCCGCCGCGCCACTTCCGTGTGGGCGAATTGCTGCCATTCGCTCCATTGTGCATCCGGTGCGGGTGCGCAGTGTCATGTCTGCAGATCGGGGAACACGAGCCTCGGCTCCTTCAGTGTGAAGATTCCGCCGTGCCAGTACCCGTCGTGAAGAAATCGTGACGGGTACGCCCATCAATCGCCGAGGAAGCCGTTGGTAGCTTGCCCTGCCGGGAAACGGGGAGCGCAGGCGGTGCTCCTCGGCCCTAGGCCGGCGGTACTTATTGCAAGGTGATCATATCCGTGCGGCTCAGTGTTGGGGCTTTTGGCTTCAAGGGCTGGTTCGTCAGGTTGCCATTACCCTGATTCAATATCTGATAGAACCCGATGACCTGCTCGTAGTCGGTGCTGGCCGCGGTCGTATCAATGGGGACCACGACGGTATAATCGCGTAGCGTCGCTCCGACCGACGTGTAGGCCAGCGAGCCGCTGACCTTCCAGCCGACCATAATGATCGTTGTGATGCCCTTCGCCTTCAGCGCCTTGTCGAGATCGGTGTTGTAGAACCTGTCCTGGGCAGTGTTCACGATTTTGATGTCGCCCGGGGCCGGAGCGACCTCCGGCAGCCACTTGGACATGTTCTGCTCGCGGGTGCCGTATGCCACGACCAAGCCGGCCTTACGTACCCGTGCCATGAATGGGGTCATCGCCGGCAGCATCTGGCTCTTGCATTTCGGCTGGGAGTTGCAGATGTCCTCAACGTAGTCGAGCACCAGCAATGCGGTGGTCGCCGGCTTAAGGGTAACGTGGACCGGGTCTGGCAGCGCCGGCATTTGCAGGGTCAGCAAAGGCTTGCTGGCGCCACGGCTGGCCGGGGTGTCTTGCGCTTGAGCGGCTCCACCACAGAGCGCGAGGACGAGACTGCTCGTAAGGGGGACAGTGTGAAACAGCGTCATGTTGGAATCTCCTCAGGGACTGGCGTTCCGGTTCAATATTCGTAAGACTTGGCAGCACGCCCTCATGCGAGTTCGCAAGCAGGAACTAAGAGCTACACTAAAGCAAGGTCTGATGGAATTAGACTGCTCTCTCCGCCGTCAAGCGCGCGCATTGCTCGCAAAGACGGGCGTAAGCGCCTTGGTGTCACGGGCATCCACCACTATCGGGCGACGATCTCGTCTGCGTTGAAGGGCGTGTCCTCGCAATTTGAGCAGAGCCCAAATGTCTCCTCATGACCCGACTCTGCCGAGTTGGGCGATGCAGCAAATCGTCGGCTATCTGGGGTACACCGGTCGTGATGCCAACGTAGTGGCAACGGCAGCCCATGACCCATCTGAGACGTTGGCCGCTAAATTTGCTGTGATGCACAATCCGGCGCTGCCCCCGAATGTGATAGCGTCAGCTCGCCCGGCGCTGGGCCGGAGTGGGAGGCCCCGTGAGGCGACGGAAATTCATCGCACTTCTCGGTGGCGTGGCGGCAGCTTGGCCCCTTGCGGCGCGTGCCCAGCCAGCGGCCGGGACGCTGCGCTTGGGTACGGTTGCTTTTAACTCGAGATGGCAGCCGAATTGGGTGGCTTTCGAGCAGCGCCTGCGCAGATGGGCGAAACAGGAGGTGAATGTCATGAAATCGCATGCGACCGCCGCCACCCTCGTGGGCGCAGCGCTCCTCTCGGCTGCTGCGGCCGCGGCACAAACAGCCACGACGCCCGGGCGCGCCGTGAAGGGCACGCTTATCGAGACGACCGTGGCGAGCACGAACGTCCCAGCCCCGGTACCGATCACCTATTACCTGCCCAAGAATTATGACGCGAACCGCGCAGAGCGCTATCCGCTCCTCATTCAACTTCACGGCGGCGGCGGCTCAAACAAAGACATGGAAAATTTCCGAGCCCTGTCGGTGGGCCGGGGCATGGGCGGGCTGCTCGATCAGGCGATCGAAAACGGCTTGGTCGCGCCGATGGTGTCGGTCATGCCGTCTGCCGGCCGCGCATTCTACATGAATTTCAGGGACGGTTCGCAGAAGTGGGAAGACTTCGTGATGAAGGATTTACTGCCCTACATGCGCAAGAACTTCAACGTGGTACAGGGTCGCGAGGGCACGTTCATCACGGGCATCTCGATGGGCGGCATGGGTTCGCTGCGCATGGCGGTGAAGTATCCGGAAGTCTTCCAGGCGGTGGCCAGCCAGGAACCGGCCATCGAGCCCGCGCTAGCGTATGATGACATCACACTGCGCGACAAAATCGGTCGGCCCGACGGCACCGGCCTCCAGGATCGCATTCTTCTCAAACGAATTTACGGTGATCCGATCGACAAGGACTATTGGGCAGCCAATCATCCCACTACCATCATCAAGAAGGACCCTTCGCGCCTCCTGGGTCTCGGCATCTATCTCGAGGTCGGCGATCAGGACTTGTTTTATATCGACCAGGGCACGGAGTTCGTCCATCGCGTGCTGTTTGATGCTGGCATCAGCCATGAATATCGCTTGGTCAAGGGCGCGGACCACGTTGGCGCTTCGCTAGTGCCGCGCTCGCTCGATGCGTTCGCCTTCATCGGACGCCAGCTCAATCCGCCAAAGTGGATTGACGACACGGCGCTCAGGTTTCGCGCGATCGCTGACGAGAACAAGAAGGCGCGTGGCTACCCTGTGACGCCGTTCGATCCCAACCGCATCCATGCGGAGTAGTTGTCAATCGGAACTCTAACCCTGGCAAGCTTCCTACGCTGCTCTTGCGCTTCATGCCCGCCGGCAAGGTGGTGCCAGCGTTCGACCGGCGTTGGCTCGCGCTGGTGCTGACAGTTCAGGTTTTCGTCGGTGCATCCTTCGGCATAGCAGCGCAGTTAGTCTAAGTTCGAACTGATCCTGCTGCGGTTGCTCATAGCCGCTTTTGGCCCGACTCCGCCGCCTTGGTCGTTGCAGCAAGTCGGCAGCTATCTGAGGTACACCGGTCGTGATGCCAACGGAATCGCAATGCCCGCCCGTGACCCAACGCGGACATGCCAATGAACAGCGAGCCAGATCGGCCGTTCTGATTCCAGCAGAACGCACAGCACTTCAGGCGCGGACCGGATTATGATGACATCGCTGCGGCGGCCGCCTCGGCGGCGCGTCGTCTCAGCAGATCATGTTCGCGCCTGTTGCCCGCCAGCGCAGCGGCCGCTCCAAACGCGGCGCACGCCTCCTTGTAGCGGCCGAGCCTGTAGAGAAGGTCGCCTCGAACGCTCGGAAGTAGGTGATAGCCTCTGAGCGCCGGCTCGCACGCAAGGCGATCCACGATCGCCAGCGCCGCTTCTGGGCCTTCGGCCATGCCGACGGCGACCGCACGGTTGAGATCAATGATTGGCGAGTGCACGACCGCCGCCAACTCCACGTAGAGTCCGGCGATGCGTGACCAGTCGGTATCAGCTGCCGTCCTCGCCTGGGCGTGGCACGCGACGATGGCCGCCTGGAGGGCGTAAGCGCCGCCTGCTCCGCCGAGTTCGCGCGCTCGTCCTAGAGCCTGCATCCCCCGCCGGATCTGGAGCTGGTCCCAGAGCGCCCGGTTCTGGTGCAGCATGAGGATTGGCTCGCCCGCTGCGTCAGTACGCGCCGCCGTGCGGGACGCATTCAGCTCCATCAAGGCGAGCAAACCATGGGCTTCGGGCTCGTGCGGTGCAATGGCGGTGAGCACGCGGCCCATGCGAAGCGCCTCATTACAGAGCTGTGGGCGTAACCAGTCCTCGCCGCGCGCCGCGGTGTAGCCTTCGTTGAAAATGAGGTAGACGACCTCCAGCACCGAGGAGAGCCGCTCCGAGAGTTGCTCGCCGCGCGGCGTCTCGTAGGCCAGCCCCGATTCCGAAAGGGTGCGCTTCGCGCGCACGATGCGCTGAGCGATCGTCGTTGCCGGCTGAAGGAAGGCCCTGGCGATCTCCTCGGTCGTCAAGCCGCAAATCATCCGGAGCGCCAGAGCCGCGCGGGCTTCACGCGAAAGTTGCGGGTGACAGGCGGTGAAGATCAGCCGGAGCAACTCATCGCCGATGTCGTCGTCTAACGCGGAGTCCAGATCGGGCATGGCCTGTTGCTCGGCCTCCAAGTCCCAGGCGAGCAATTCGTGTTTGCGCGCCAGCATCCGACCACGGCGCAGATGATCCATAGCCCGGTGCTTGGCAGTCGCCATCAGCCAGGCGCCGGGTTTTTCGGGAACGCCGGTCGCGGGCCACCGCTCAAGGGCGGCCACCAGGGCTTCCTGCGTCAAGTCCTCGGCCAGCGGGACATCACGCAGCATCCTCGCCAAGCTGGTGATCAGCCGGGGTTGCTCGATGCGCCAGATGGCGAGGATTGCGCGATGGGCGTCGGCAACCGTCATGGCCGCCGGCCGCGCCTGCTGAGCCTTCGTCTCAAGGGGGGCCCGATGCAAACCCGCGAAGCTCGCATACACCCTCCCATCCCGGCATGAGATCCTTGTGGAGCTGCATGAACTCCTTCGCCGCGGCTAACGCCTCTTCCTTGCCCGGCAGCTCGAAGATTGCGTAGCCGCCGATGACCTCCTTGGCTTCCACGAACGGACCGTCAACGACGCTGAGGTGCCCATCCGTGATTCGCACCTGTGCACCCGTGGCAAGGGGCATCAAGCCGCCCGTGTCGAGCAGGCGTCCGGCTTTGATTTCCCGGTCGGCGAGCTTTTTCACCGCCTCCATCAGTTCCGGCGTCGGAGGTCCAACGTGGGCGGGTTTGACTATGAACATGAAACGCATCTGAGAGAGCTCCTTCGGAGGCGAGCCGCTGGCGCCATCGCCATTGAACTGTCTCGCCAATCAGTTCGACGAACCAGCCCGCCGCGGATCGACATGCATTTTCGTGAACCGGATGTTCAGTGAAAGCAAGGAACACTTCTCAGACCAGATCTACACATTAATTCAATGAATAGGTGTCCGCAGTTTTATCCCTTTGGGCGCGCCAGCGGCTATTCAAACAGATCCCAGCATCGAATTTATGAGCTGCCACAGGTCCGCTCTTGGCCCTCTTCGAGGCTAATAGGCGGGCAGAGCACGGCAGCTCTGCCCGGGTATTTCAGACGTCGATTTTTTCGGCGATCTCAATAGCATCGGCGATCTCAATGCCGAGGTACCGAACAGTGCTCTCGATCTTCGTGTGTCCGAGCAGAAGCTGGACTGCACGGAGGTTGCCGGTTCGCCGATAGATGAGAGTCGCCTTCGTCCACCGGACGAGAATGCGTACCGAACTTCAACGGATCGAGACCGATGCTGGCAATCCAGTCGCCGACCAACCGCGCGTATTGTCGAGTCGTCAACCCGCGCCCTTCACCGCCACGCCCAGGGAAGAGGAAATCACCGGGTTTGCTGCCGTGAGGCGCAGATAGTCATCGAGCGCCTGGCGGGTGTGCTCGGTCAGCTCGAACCTGACCGGCCGACCCGTTTTTCTCTGCCGAACAGTCGCACGGTCCAGCGTGTACCGTACTCAAGAGATGGCCGTAAAGCGTGAAAAGGAAAGGTGAGTTGCGTATGACTATCCGTGCATTGGTCCACACATCGCGGGCACACGCTAGTATCGCGATGGTGCCGACGTTTTAATGTCCTACGATGCTGTTCTATGCTTTGCTTAGAATTGGTTGGGTGATGTAGCGTGCGTGTGACCAAAGAACAGCGGTTGGCAAATTACCGGGCCGGTGAATTGGCAGCCCGGCAGCGCCTTGACGCCATTCGGGAGGCACATGATACGTCGCTGAGAGTGCTTTACGCCGCATGGGCAGACGATAGGAAACGGGCATACCGAACACTTGCCGCCCTTCCTTTACTTGTTGGTGTTGTTGCATTTGGCGTTACTGTCGCCGGCCTTCTAAACATGGCATGGGACGCGCGGCCTGAACCAGGTCTCATGCTGATTTGCGCTTTAACATCGTTTCTGTGTTTCGCCATTGTGGGACTGATTCGTTACAGAGGGCGGAAAGTAACGCCTTTTTGAGGATTGGTTGAAATCAGAAGCCGGGAAGAACGTAATGGATTGGTTGAAATCTGAGCCACACCGATGCCCTCAAGACGGGCCGTGCACTGGGCCAGCGACAAACGGATACACGCATTTGGCTCGATAGTTTGCGTATTCCGGTGTAGCCGGAAAGCGAGATTCTCATTTCGTGAAGTTGTCCTAACGAGAGACCAAAAGAGGCTTCTAAGAGAGAAGGCGTCCCAATCTCGATCGCCGCGCGGAAACACTTATCTTCATATTGAAGCGTTTCGCTTGCGCCGCAATGCTTTCTGCTGCGCATCGGCGCAGGAGGCGCGCATGATGCGGCTTATCGACCGTCGCATTTACGCGCGCCGTGCTTGATGCGGTAGTGTTACGAGGCAGACAATGGCGTTCGATCGAAAGGCGTGGGCGCGGGTCTACATGCGGGCTTACCGGCGCGGGAAGCGTAGCAAGCCGCGTCCCGGCTATTTCGACAAGAAGGCGTGGTCCCGTCCTTACATGCGCGAGTACATGCAGTAGGTGCGCGCCAGACAGAAGCTTGAGCGCGAACGAGACGAAGCTGTCAACGCCGCCATGGCGAGGCTGTCCAATCCCGCGCCTGCCGCAAATTTGTCCGTCAACGATCGGCTGGCCCGCAGCGAAGCAATCATTGCCGACATGCGGCTTGTGCTTGAGGAAGTGAAGCGTCGCGTTGTCGAGGTCTGCGAGAATGGTCCGAAGCCGGCCCAATGCCTATAGAATCGAACCGCCCGGAACCGCCCAAGCCGGCCCGGAGCCGAAGCGCTAGGACCACCCCACCGCGCTACGGGCGCGGGCAGGGAGGGGGAGCAAACGGGGGCGGGCGCTACAGAAGGCCGGCCCGCCCAAACACGCACCAGCGAGCCCCATCGGGGCGCCAGAACGAACAGCAAACATAGCCCGCCGCCGCAAGGAAAGCCGCAAGGAAAAAATCGGAGCCGTTAGGTAACATACGGAAAATACACAGGAAAATAGACTATCTGGCGGAGAGGGAGGGATTCGAACCCCCGATACGGTTGCCCGTATGCCGCATTTCGAGTGCGGTGCATTCAACCACTCTGCCACCTCTCCACTCAATTGTGATCTATCATGAAATTGATTACGGACCAGCAAAATCCGGTTTCCGGGTCGGGATTGCTGCGATTGCCGCAACGTACACGCGCGGGAAGTTCGGCGCAGCCTTATAGCACCCCGAGAGATGGCGTCGAGTCGCGGTTATCGCAACATTGTCCGGCCCGCGGGGTCGGCCAACGTTAGTTCATTCAAGTTCGCCCATCGTCGCCCGGTTGGTATGGGGCGGCTCTTCAATCCGGCTTCTTCGCCTCCCGGCAAAATGTTAGCCTCGGCGTCGATCGGCAGCAGCAAGCATGCCGATTGATGGGAGGATCACCGCATGGAACGTTTCATCGCTGGTCTGGTCAAAGATTTTGAACGCGGCAAAATGGACCGCCGCGAATTCTGCCAAACCGTCGCGCTCGCCGCGGCCGTTTACGGCGCGGGCGACGCCGCCAATGCCCAGGCGACCCGCGGCTTCAAGATGATCGGCATCAATCACATCTCCTATGCGTGCCCGGACTATGCCAAGGCGCGCGATTTCTACACTTCAGTGTTCGGCATGGAGAGCACGCCCGGCAAGGACAACGGCAAACGGGCCAATCTGATGTTCGGTCCCGAGCCGGGCAAAGGCGGCTCGTTCATCGTGGCGCGCACGGCGCCGACCGACGCCAAGCCGTCAAAGGCCGTGGTCGATCATGTCTGCTACACCATCGCCAACTGGGACGACCAGAAGGTGCGCGCCGCCCTCAAAGCGAAGGGCCTCGAAGTGGGCGGCCGCGAAGGCAGCCTGCATGTGTTCGATCCGTTCGGCTACTACGTGCAGATCGCGTCGGCGGAAGCCGAAAATGCGTTCCGGCGCTGAGCGAGAGGGAGAATGGTCATGGAAGGTTTCGTCGCGCACAAGCTCGCCGAGTTCGAGCAGGGCAAACGCTTGCCGCCACCGCCGCCTATGCGGCCGACCGCGCCGGCGCGGCCGAGCAGCCGGGCCTCAAGGCCGCGCTGATCAATCACATCTCCTACACCTGTCCGAACTTCCGGCAGGCCGCGGACTGGTACTCCAAGGTCTTCAACCTCGACCAGATCGGCGCCCGCGACAGGGACGTGGCGATGCCGTTCGGCAAGAAGGGTGAGCAGCCCTACAACGTCGCCGCCAAGGACGTGCCGCTGACCCACCTCATCTTCCGCACCCGCGATCTTAATCCGGCGCCGGCGGCCGGCGAGGCGCCGCGGCCGAAGGTGCAGGCGGTCATCGACCACGTCGGCTACACGGTTGCGGATTTCGACCGCGAAAAGGCAAAGGCGGAACTCAAGTCGCTCGGCGTCGAAAACGTCCGCGACGGCGGTCTCTACAGCCTCCACATGACCGACCCGTTCGGCTATGACGTGCAGATCAGCGGGTTGGCCAATAATGCCCTGACGGATGGGTAACGGGGCGCGCGAGAGGACTTGCCCGGGCGCCGCGGTGGCGCTCGGGCAATCTGCTGGCGCCTGCATTCGGAATTCCGCCTGCTTACTCAGGCGACAAGCCGTGCCACAACCCACAAGAACCGGCCGTCCTCGTTATCTTGACTAATCACCGCTGCCTGCTCAATATCGAAACCGGCTTGGCGGACGAGTTGCTCGTTGACCTCCGCGCCATAGTGGCTGAAGAACATTTCCGCTCCGAGCCAGTTTCCCCTCCAGCCGGGCGATTCGTCCGCCCCGAGGCTCGCCAGGAATACGCCGCCGGGTTTCAGCCAACCCGCGATCCGCCGGAGCAGTGCTGCGTGTTCATCGCGAGGAAGAGGAATATGCGTAATCGAATAAAATGCAGCCGCGGCGTCGAATGAGGCAGGCGCAATGTCCACACTTGTCATGTGGTTTTCGTATTGGGCGCTTCCTATCGCATAAATCCATAGATTCAAGCCTGTTACAACTGCTAATTGGATGGAAATGGATGGACAAATGGAGGCCCTTGAGGGACCTATATTTCTTTTCCGGACCAGGGGCTGGGCTTCGTGCGGCCTGAAAACCGCCTCGCACGCCAAGAGGATCTCTCCGCCTTGGAGATCGTCGCCGTGAAGAACTCAGGGAGGAACAGAGGCGGCGCTGTCAGGGCGTCCGCCCTCACGGTGCCCCCCGTTGGCGCTCATCCTTCACGCGCACGGCCTTGCCCTGGGAGCGCGGCACCTCGCCCGGCGCCTTGACGAGGACCGCACAGGTCACCCCGATCATCGACTTGAGCTGATGCTGGACATCGCCAGCAAGCCTCGCGCATGCTGCCGCGTCGCCCGGCGCATCTTCCGTGCGCTCCACCTCGACCATCATGGCGTCGAGCGGCCCGTCGCGGGTGAGCACGATCTGGTAGTGCGGGGCGAGGCCCGGTAAGCCGACCAGCACAGCCTCGACTTGCGAGGGATAGACGTTGACGCCGCGGATGACGAGCATGTCGTCATTGCGGCCGGTGACACGCATGATCCGCACGTGGGTGCGTCCGCAGGCGCAAGGCTCGTCGGAAAGCCGTGTCATGTCGCGGGTGCGGTAGCGCACCATCGGCAGCGCTTCCTTGGTGAGCGTCGTGATGACGAGTTCGCCGGCTTCTCCCATGGGCAGGGGTTGGAGGGTCTCGGGATCCACGATCTCGAACAGGAAGTGATCCTCCCAGCCGTGCAGCCCGCTTTGCGCCACATGGCACTCGGCCGCGACGCCGGGGCCGAGAATTTCCGACAGGCCGTAGATGTCGACCGCC
>WNFL01291854.1_pt1 | contig 11571 bp, 12 predicted proteins | sample 5400361 | NCBI WGS metagenome assembly WNFL01 (sample SAMN13153351, study PRJNA577476) | soil metagenome | isolation source: 40 cm soil on Douglas fir-dominated hillslope | place: USA:California | collected 2013-09-17
CGTCTCGGCGTCGCATCATGCCAGGCGCGAAGTCTTGTCCTGTCACGGGAGGACCTATGCAATTTCGCACCACGCTCCTGCTCGGCGGCAAGACCGCCACAGGCATCCGCGTTCCGCCTGAGGTTGTGACGAGTCTCGGCTCGAACAAGCGTCCAGCCGTGCGGGTCACCATCAACGGGTACACCTACCGCAGCACGGTGGCGCCGATGGGCGGCGAGTTCATGCTGCCGGTCAGCGCTGAGGTCCGCGAGCGCGCCGGGGTGGCGGCGGGCGATGAGGTAGATGTCGATCTCGTGCTCGATACTGAGCCGCGCGAGGTAACCGTGCCGCCCGATTTCGCGGAGGCGCTCGATCGTGATGCGGACGCCCGCCGATCCTTCGACGGCCTGTCGTACAGCCACAAGCAGCAACACGTGCTCGCGATCGAGGGAGCCAAGAGCGCCGAGACGCGGCAGCGACGCATCGCCAAAGCAATCAGCATGCTGCGCGAGGGCCGCGCCTAGCGCTGACTGGCGCGAGACACGCCTGCCGGTACGCTGGGCGCATCGCGAGGCGATAGGCCCAGCGTCGTACTGTTCGCGCCCCGCACGCTATGCCGAGACGCGGCCCTTGCCCCCTGCCGGCTCCAGGTGCAGCCACCAGGCGAACACGACCAGGTTAACTCTGGGGCCTACACACGCGCCTTGCGCCAGCGTCCACTGCGGAACCGCCAGTACGAGAGGCCCGCCTGCGTGCAGAAGTCTATCGCCATGGCCAGGCGGGCGCCGGGCAGCGCCATGAACGGAATCAGCGCCGTCGCCAACGGCACGCGCAGCCCCCAGGTGCCCGTTGCGCGCACGACGACGGGGAACTTGGTGTCGCCGGAACCGCGCAGCGCGCCATTGAAGATGAAGGCGACCCCCGCCGCTGGCAGGGTGAGGCATGAGAGGCGCATGGCGATGCCGCCCGCGCTGAGGACTGAGGCATCCGCGACGAACAGGCCGAGCAAGAGCTGCGGCAGCAGCAACGCCACCAGACCGATCGTGCCCATCATCGCGACACACGGGCGCAGTGCCGACCAAACCACGCGTACCGCCAGTTCGGGATCAGCCGCGCCCAGGGCCTGGCCGACAAGCGCGGTGGTGGCGACGGCGAAGCCGAAGCCGGGCAGGACGCCCAGACTTTCGACGGTGTTGATGCTGACGTTAGCGGCGTAGGCTGTGGCGCCAAGACCCACCACTACGCGCCCGAAGGCCACGAGGCCAAGCTGGAAGACGCCGATCTCCGCCGCCGACGGGAGGCCGACGTGCAGGATGCGCAGGGCAACGTCGCGGTCCGGCCGCAACGCCGCCCAGCGCAGTCGAGGCGCGCGTGGGTGGGCACGCGAGAGCAGCGAGACTGCCATTACCATGCCAATCGTCCAGCCGGTGGCGGCGCCGATGGCCGAGCCGACGACGCCGATGGGGTGAATGCCGAGCGGCGCGAAGCCGTTCATCAGCGTCCACGAGCCGGCGATGTTGGCGCCGTTGACCAGTAGCATCACGAGCAGGGGGCGCCGCGCATCGCCGGCGCCGCGCATCGCGGCGGTACATGCGGAGGCGATGCCGGTGGCGGGAGCCGCCAGGCTGAAGACGCGGATATACACGGCGGCCAGCGACGCTACCTGGCCACTGACCCCCAGCGCGTGGGCGATGCCCAACGCCAGCGGCATCGACAGCACGAGCATCAGGAGCCCGGCCAGGCAGCCCAGCAGCAGACCCTGCCCGGCGGCACGCGCGGCCAACGGCTTGTCTTGCGCGCCGGTGGCGCGGGCGACCAACGCCGTGACGCCAATATTGACGGCGAAGAAGGCGTTGAGCACGACCCAGACGGCCGTGGCCGCCACGCCAACCGCCGCCAGCGCCGTCGCGCGGCCATAGCCGATCTCCGCCACGGCACTCTGCGACAGGTGGCCGGCGAGAAATGTGTCGGAAACGCCGACGCCCAGGGTCAAGAGCTGCTCGCCGATCGCGGGGAGGGCGAGACCCATTACCCGTTTGCGCAGCTCGGCCTCAGACAGCGGCGCTGCCTTGGCCTGTGCGCGCGCTGGCTGGGCAGACGGCGCCGCAGAGCGTCGGGGAGGGCGAGTGGGGGCTGAGAGCACTCGCAGACGCCGAGGAACGTCGCGGACGATGGTCGAAAGGTGTGGGTGGGCGCTGGCGGTGACGGCAGCGGCGAGCGGGAGACTGATGCGGGGCAAACGCATGACAAGCACACTCCAATAAAATGACTTCGTGTTAGATAGATATCTCACACTGTGGGAAAAAAGCAACGGTACCATAGGACAGTATCGCGCAAAGGAATCCCGTATTCTTGCGACGTATGCGCCTTGTTTGGGTAACACTGCCTGCTGTAGCATACCACGTTTCGGGGGAACGCAGTTAGACCAGCATCATCCAATGGGGCGGGTGGGGCGCAAGAAGATGCCCTGCTGGTTCGCGCTCGCGACGCTCGCCCGCCACAGCGCCGGCTCACGGGCCGCCTGCTGCCGTTGTGACGACAGCGCGCTAATCGTCACCAACCTGTAACATCGCGTAACCCATGGGACAGATGTTGGACCTAGACTGGAGGCGAGTGCGTGAGTAAGTTAGGTAACTTACTGACATGAGAGGGGACCGCATGACAACTGCCTAGACCATCACGCGCAAGAAGCGCGGGCGCCTGATCGAGGCCGCCAAGCTCGCATTTTATCGCCAGGGCTTCTCGACGACCAGCCTGGCCGATGTTGCCGCGCTCGCTGAAGTGCCATTGGGCAATATCTACTACTACTTCCGCACCAAAGACGATCTCGTGAGCACCGTCATTGCTGCCCGCCTCGCTGGGGACGCGCAGACGAGCCCGTTTACCTACGTTGACAAAGGCATGCTCGCCACGGTGGGGCGTGGCTACGCAATTGCCCACATGCGTGGCGTGAACCTGCACGGCTACGCAGGCTGGATCACCTGGCTGGCGGTCCACATCCTCTACCTCACTGGCTTCCAAAACCGCGCGCTGGTCCTGTTCCAGTGGGCGTGGGGGCATGCATCACCTACCAGCTTGGGGCACGTGTCATCCTCACTGAAGCTTCTGCAGCCGCGCCTCCGACCACCGGCGAGACAACGCACAGCGAGTCGGCGGCGACCTCGTCCGGATAGGCGCCACACTTGCCCACAGGCGAGGGGAGGTAGGTCACGCGTCGCGTTGCTGTTCGATGGCCATCAGCGGCTCAGCAGCAGCGGGTGACTCGACGGGCACATCGGCATCTTCGCCTGCGCGCGAGGTCGAGACGAAGGGAATCGAGACGGCAAGACGAAACCCGCCGCCGGCGCGCGGTCCCGCCTCAAACGTCCCGCCGGCCGCCGTCACGCGCTCGGCAAGGCCACGCAAACCATTCCCAGTGCTCCCGCTATCTGAGGCGCCCGTCATGGAGGCCGCTGCCGACGATGGACTGGCACGGCCATCGTCGCTGACTTCGACATACATGTGCGTGGGTGTTCGGCTCAGGCTCACGCTGCAGTGGCGTGCCCGGCTGTGCCGGATCACATTGGTGACGCCCTCGCGCACCGCCCAGCCAAGGATCGCCTCCGCGGGCTGCGGAAGCCCGCCAGCCGGCGGCTCGGCTCCCGCAAACTGCAGCTCGATGCCCGCCGCCGCCAGCATCTCTCGCGCGCCGGCCAGCTCGCGCGCGAGCGACGGCTGCCGGTAGCCAGTGATGGCCTCGCGCACCTCTTCGAGGGCTTTGCGCGCGACCGTCTCGACATCACCGATCTCTGTCGCCGCGCGCTCCGGCGCCACGTGCACGAGACGCCCCGCCAGCTCGCTCTTGAGCACGACCAGCGAGAGGCTATGGCCCAGTAGATCATGCAGGTCTCGCGCGATGCGTAAGCGCTCCTCCGCCACCGCGGCGACACGCACCAAATCTTCGCGCTCCGCACGCAGCTCGCGACTGATCTTCATGGCCCACATCATGGCCATCGTCGTCACGCTGGCCAGGCCGATGAAGAGCACGTTGGAGACGCTGGTCGTGAAGGGGAGCCCCGTGCGCCAGCCGTAGAGAAAGGTGAAGAACGCGATCGTCACGAGCAGCGCCGCCGCCTGGCGCACCGGCAGACGCCCCGCCGCCACCGCCCCAGTAAAGATAAAGAGGCCGCCCCAGGTCACGCCGTTGGTCTCTGTCAGTGTAAAGCTCAGCGCCAACAGCACGAGAATCGGCAGCCAGAGCGCAAGGCCAGTCTGCGCGGGTAAGAGCGCCAGGCCGGTCACCTTGCGCGCGTTGCGCCACGCCGTCCGCACGTACAACACGACGAACACCGCCAGCCCCAACAGGCTCAACGTCGCGTGCAGCGGGCCAGCATGTACCGCCAGCAGCGCGGAGATCATCGGCAGCACCAGCGGCAGCCAGATCAGCCAGGCCAACGCGACATATTTGACGGTGCGGCCGTCTCCTGCCGCCACCAGACGCGTCGCCGGCGCTTCTAGTGTCCGCATCGCTCGTGCTCCCCCTGTCGTGCGCCCGTCCACTGGTGCGCCTCCCCTAGCTAACCCTACGCGCGTCGATTCGTCCAGTGACAAATGTCATGCGCAACTGCTTCGGCTTCGCCCTGCGCGGCACCCACCTCCTGCCAGCGGCGTTCAGCGCCGTGGCGCTCGTGCTGGGCGGCGCCTTCGAGATCCTGGGGCTCGTGAGCCTCTTCAGCACCGCCGCCCTGCTGCTGGTGATCGTAGTGCTGATGGCGCAAAACGTGTGGTCTATCGCCGCGGCACTCGTTCTGGCTCTCCGCCCGGCGAAGGCAGTAGTCGCCTAGTGCTGCGCAGGGCGGTTAGCGGCCGTGGCTGGCCGGGGGTGTCATAATCGGCAGCGTCACCGTAAAGGTCGTGCTGCTGCCTGGCTCGCTCTGCACCTCCAGCGTGCCGGCGTGCGCGCGGACGATGGCCTGGGCGATGGCGAGACCCAGGCCCGAGCCTTCTGTGCGCCTGCCGCCGTCCTCGCGGCGCGGCTCGCCCTGCACGACGGGATCGGGCGTTGACGGCTCATCGGCGTTCTTGCGGCGCTGCGCGGCGCGCTCTGCCCGGTAGAAGCGATCGAAGATGTGGGGCAGGACGTCTGGCGCGACGCCGGGGCCGTTGTCGCTCACGCTGACGAGCGCCGCGTCGTGCGTGCGCCAGACCTGCGTGCGCACCCAGCCGTCCGCCGTCTGCCGCCCATGTTTGAGCGCGTTATCCAGCAGGATGAGCAGCACCTGCTTGAGCCGGTCGGCGTCCGCCGCCAGCAAGCGTCACCTCACGCTCGCCCGCCAGGATGCGCGCCTGATCCACCGCCTCGCCCGCCAGCGCGATCAGATCCACCGGCGCGCGTTCGAGGGCGCGGCCGGTATCCAGCCGCGCCAGCGTGAGCAGATCGTTCACCAGGCCCGTCATGCGCTCTGCCTCACGGCGCGTCGCGAGTAACACCCGCTCCGCCGTCTCTGGATCGTCCTTGGCGCCACGCAACAGCACGTCCGTGTACCCGCGAATCGAGGTGAGCGGCGTGCGCAGCTCGTGTGAGGCATCCGCGATGAACTGGCGCATGCGTTCCTCGGAGGCCGCCTGCGCCGCGAACGCCGTCTCGATGCGCGCGATCATCTCGTCGAAGGTATCGGCTAGCTGGCCGATCTCGTCGCCGCCGTGGGGCAGCCGCACGCGCTGGCTGAGGTCGCCCGCCGCGATGCGCCGCGCCGTCCGCGTCATGCGTGTCAGCGGGCGCAGCGCCTGGGCGGCGATGGGGCCGCCGATCAGCGCGACCAGCACGAACACGGCGCCAATCGAGAGCGCCAGCACCAGGTGCACGAGGGACAGAATCGAGCTGACACGTGGGAAGTTCGTCACGACCTCGACGATGCCGATCGCCGTGTTGCGGCGGTTCACGCAGCTCGACGCGGTATGGTAGCGCTCGGCGATCAGCACGACGCCGCTGGTCTCGCCGGGGCCGGTGCTCATGAGGTAGTGCGCGCTGGCAAGCGCGCCGGTGCCGGTCGTCGCGGGCGCCTGCAAGGCTTGGCGCCGGAGCTGCAGGAAACTCGCGTTTTGCAGGTACACGCCTGGCTCACCCACCGTGGGTGTGCCGCTTGCCGGCACGAGCACATTGCCGTAGCGATCCAGCAAGTAGACTGAGGTGATGCCGGGATGGAAGTGCAGCATCGGCTGCTCGATAGCGTCCTGGAATGCCTGCTGGTAGCTCACCGCCCCACTGCATGTGGCGCCCGTGCCGTTGGCCTCCTGATCAAAGCGCCGCTGGCCGGTGTCGACAGTCGCCGTGGCCTCACTTTGGAAGCGGTCGAGCTCTTCGGTGTAGAGCACGCGGCTGAGGATGCCGTTGAGTGTTAATCCGAGCAGCACCAACAGGACGCCAAAGACGACGGCGTAGGTGAGCGCCAGCCGCCAGCGCAGCGTGCGCAGCCAGCCAAATGGACCGCGAGCCGCGGACGGCCGCCGCCCCCGCGGTGACCGAGGGATCAGCTGGGTCGTCATATCTGGCACGGGTCGTGCGATTGGTGGCGAGGCAGCGCGCGGCTCCTCAGGTTCGGAGGCGCGGCGCGGCGGAGAACGACGCATGGGTTCGCTATCCCTTCAGGACGTAGCCCACACCACGCACGGTCTGGATGAGCCGGGGAGCGCTCGGCTCATCCTCGATTTTCTCACGTAGATAGCGCACGTAGACCTCGATGATGTTGGTCTCGCCCATGAAGTCGTAGCCCCAGACGCGGTTGAGAATCGTCTGTCGGTCCAGAACTTGCCGTGCATGCGTCATGAAGAGGTGCAGCAGGTTGTACTCCGTCGCGGTCAGCTCGATCAGGCGGCCGCCACGCTTGACCTCGCGCGCCGCTTCGTCGAGCGTGAGGTCGCCGACGGCGAGCACACGGCCGCCCGGACCGCCTGAGGCGATCAGCCGCTGCTGCCGGCGCAGCAGCGCCCGCACGCGTGCCGCCAGCTCTTCGAAGCTGAACGGCTTGGTGAGGTAGTCGTCGGCGCCGCTCTCCAGTCCCATCACCCGGTCGGCCACCTCATCCTTCGCGGTCAGCATGAGGATGGGCACATCGGCGGTGGCCTCGCTGGAGCGCAGGCGCTGGCAGACTGCGAGGCCGTCGAGGCTGGGCAGCATGATGTCGAGGATGATGAGGTCGTGCCGGCCGTGGAGGGCGGCATCCAGACCCTGCACGCCATCGCTGGCGTCCTCGACGCGAAAGCCTTCGTACCGCATGCCAAGCCGAATGAAGTCGACAATGCTCTGCTCGTCGTCGATGACCAGAATCTTGGGCCGGTCGTCGTCCTGACCAGCGCCCCGTGACGCTGCTTGCTGCTCCACGTGATGTGCTCCCGCTCGGCGGCGCTAGAGCCGGCGCCGCACCGGACGGCCGACACACGCCGACAGTATATGCGGCGGCCCGTGCGCCAACAAGAGAGACAGCCAGATTCTCAGGCGACTCTCAGCCGGAACAGCCGCCTGCCAGAAAGTACTGACGACGCGACGGCCACGCGTGTAGCTCGCTTGTATAGGGGAGTAGAAGTTCCTCTCTCATTCCTCAGGAAGGTGATCATCATGTCGAAAGTGGCGCGTATCGCCGCGGGCCCGATCGCGCGATCCAGCCAGACTCTGCAGCCCGCGTGTGGCAGCGTGCGTGTGTGTGTGCCGTACGCTGGTGAGCTGGCCCGCCACCGGCTGATCTCGGCCGACGGCTATGATTACGTCGTCGCGACGGTGCTCGAACGGGGCCGCTCGGCGCACTACGTCACCGGCGCGTATCCCGTCACGCGAGGCTACCTCGTGATGCTCCGCCAGCCACTCTGCGAGATTCGTAGCGAGCATGCCGATCGCGCGCGCCGCGAGCACGAGGCGTTGGTGCAGGTGCTGGCCGAAGCTGGTGTGAGCGTCGTGCGTGCCCGCCGTATTCTGGCGGCCCGGCAACGCGCCGAACGCGTTGAGGCCGTGCGCGCAGCCAGCCGCCCCACCAACATCTCTTTCCTGGTTCCAGTGCATGGCAGCGCCGAGGATCCCGTCGCGTTGTCCGAGCTGGCCACGCTTGCCGAGGCCGCGGAGCGCGCGCCCGAGCTGACTGAGCCAGCGGCAATCAACTAGCGGGCACCGTTTTCAAGGCACGATGGACCATTCGGGCGGCAGCTCGTAGTCGAAGACCCGGCGGCTCAGGAACTTGCCGTTGTGGTAATTGACCTCGCCCGCGCGCTCTAGCGGCCAGTCGGTATTGCTGATCTGCACGATGCGCTTGCGCAGCAGGTTGAAGAGAATCACGCCGCTGCGGACTGGCCGTAGACTCGCTTCGCGCGTCACCTCATCCAGCACGCGGAAGACCGGGACGTCGCGCGGGGCAAGAGTTGCCAGCTGCTGGTGAATCACGCTGAGATGGTCTGGCAGGTTGTGCTCGTCGAACACTGCCAGACCATTCAGCACGAGGTCGCAAAGACCGCGGTCGTAGGTGCGGGAGATACGCAACAGGTCGACCAGCGTCGCCGGATTCTCAGCACATGCCGCCGTCAGCGCCGTCTTAGCCGAGTCATGGGCGACGAAGCTCACTGTCCCCTGCCGATCTACCACCGTATATCGCATGACGTCCACACGTCTACCCCTTGCCAGAAAATGTGAATACAGCACGCCCCCTGCCCCCGTCAGTATACCTTCCTCGCCAGCACCGTGCCAACGCCCATGCGACCGGCCGCTTGGCCCATCACCCTCGGCTTGACGCCAACATCAACCACACGCTATACTCAGCGCGACATCTGAGCAGGAATGCGCTATCCGCCAGGCAGGAGGACATCGATGAGCAAGACGGTGGATCAACCCAATGCAACGACAGCCACGATGACCACCTCGGAAGCAGGACGCAAGGGCGGTAAGGCCGTGCGTGACAAGTATGGCGAAGACTATTATCGGCGCATCGGGCAGATCGGTGGCACGACGCTGAAGGAGAAGCGCGGCAGCGACTACTATCGCACCATTGCCAAGAAGGGCGGCCGCGCCAACGTGGACAAGTACGGCGCGGACCACTTCGCCGAAATGGGCAAGAAGGGCGGCAACACGACCAAGCAGCGGCAATCCCCGGATTTCTACAGTCGCATCGGCAAGCTCGGCGGCGCGGCCAAGCGGCGCAAGAAGACGCCGACGCCGTAGCACCGGCCTCCTGCCTCACACTCCGTGCGCGGCCCGAAGGAGAAGGCGCGCCAGGGTCCGCACGGCGCCGGCGCCGCTATTCGCCCGAAGAGGTGACGCTGGCATGCGTGTCGAGCGCGTGCATGCCCTCCGCGATCGTCTCTGGCAGCCGCGCCTCCGCCGCCTGCATCGCGACGCGTATGGCGCTCTTGATCGCTTTGGCGCGCGAGCGTCCGTGCGAGATGATCGAGACGCCGTTCACGCCGAGCACCGGCACGCCGCCGTACTCTTCATAGTCGAGCCGCGTGCGCACGCGATCAAACGCCGGCCTGGCGAGCAGCCCACCCACCTTCGAGACGGTGGAGGCCATGAGCTCCTCGCGGATCGTGCCGAGCAGCATCCTGACGATGCCCTCGCTGAGCTTGAGCACGACATTGCCCACGAAGCCATCGCACACGACCACGTCCACGGTGCCGGCGTTAATATCGCGCCCCTCGACGTTGCCAATGAAGTTGAGGTCGAGCGAGGGGGCCGCCGCCTTGATGAGCTGATGCGCCTGCTGGACAAGCTGATCGCCCTTGGTTTCTTCCTCACCATTGGAGAGCAGCCCTACACGCGGATGGGGGACGGCGAACACGCTCTGCATGTAGGCTGCGCCCATCACGGCGAATTGCAGCAGGTAGGGCGGCTTGCAATCGGTATTCGCGCCCATGTCGAGCACGAGCGTCCGCGCGCCGCCAGCCGCGGGCACCACGCCGCCGAATGCGGGCCGGTCCACGCCGTGGATGCGGCGCAGGGTAAAGATGGCAGCCGCCAGGACGGCGCCGCTGTTCCCGGCGGAGACGGCCCCGACGGCTCTGCCGTCGCGCACCAGCTCATGCGCGATGGTAATGCTGTTGCGTTTCTTAGTGCGCACCGCCTCGACGGGGTGCTCGTCCATGCCGATCACCTCGTCGGCCTGGACGATCTCCAGATCCAGCCCCTGCGTGTCGTGCCTAGCGAGCTCTTGCTGGATGGTGGTATGGGGGCCGACGAGCAGCACGCTCGCGCCAAGCTCACGTGCCGCCTGCACGGCGCCAAGCACGACCTCGCCCGGAGCGAAATCGCCACCCATCGCGTCGAGCGCGATGCGGCGCGCGCCGGCGCCTTCACCGATAGCGCCTGGGCTTGCCCGCTGCGCTGAGTCCGCCACGCTGCTCCTCCCGGGCCGCATCATCGCGGCAGCACGCTAGCCGATCGTCTGCTTGACGACGTGCACGAGCTGATTGAGGTCGAACGGCTTGTAGACGATATTCACGACGCCCATCCTGCGCAGCGCCGCTTCCTCCTGCCGGACGTCCGCCTCGGGCTTGGCCGTCACGACGATGACCGGAATATTGGACGTTTCTGGGCTGAGCTTCATCAGCTGGAGCTCGTCCTCGCCGGCGAGATACGGCATCATCAGATCGAGCAGGATCAGGTCCGGGTGATGCTCGCGCACGGCGTCGTAGAAGCGCAGACTCTGCACCGTCTTGTAGACCTCGTAGCCTTCTTCGTACAGTGCCTGAGTCAATAAGTCCGCAATAGAGACGTCGTCGTCCACGACGAGGATCTTCTTGGTCACGTCACTACCCCATTCCTTCAATGCCAGTTTCGCCACATGCCGGGAATCCTACGCAATGCCCTTGGACGCAGGCCAACAAGATCTGCGATGCGGATTACCCGTCCGCTATCGTGGCCGCATTGTACACCGCGTACGAGCGGGACGCCATTTATCGCCCGCCGCCCTGGGCTCGTGTGGACCAATGGGCTATACCCGAGGATACACGGGAAGTGTAACAGCAAGTGCACGTATCGCCTGCCAATTCACTCTGGATTGGTGTCGTTCGCGGTTGCACCACCGAGGCGCCGGCGGACGCACCGGCGGGAACGCGCCATGCTGAAGTCACTCGTGTGCCGGCCAACGAGTGCAAGACGATACAGGACGTCGGCGGTGAATGCGCATGAAGGAGCAACGAAAGGACGTTATAACGGCGATGGATACGCAGAATATCGTGGTTACGCTCCATACCTCGCCCGAGCCGAAGGCGCTGTTCCGTGAGGTGCCGGAAAGTGCTGCCTCGCTCACGTTTCTCGACGAGATCGCACCTTCGCAGCGTAATGAAATCCTGGAGCGTGCGCAGATCGTCCTGGCGTGGAACTTCCCGCGCGAGATTTCGCCCTAGGACTATCCCCACTTGCGGCAGGTCAGATTCATTCATCTCCTGTCCGCGGGTGCTGACCACATGCCGTTTGCCGACCTGCCCGCACATATGCTTGTCGCAAGCAACCCGGGCGCATGACCCCATGGCTGAGCACGTGCTGGCTATGACGTTGGCCCTATCCAAACACTTGCTCGTCGAACAACAGAAATTGCGGCACGGCGAATTCGATCAGTTCACGCCGAATCGCTTGCT
>WNFL01120415.1_pt1 | contig 11569 bp, 14 predicted proteins | sample 5400361 | NCBI WGS metagenome assembly WNFL01 (sample SAMN13153351, study PRJNA577476) | soil metagenome | isolation source: 40 cm soil on Douglas fir-dominated hillslope | place: USA:California | collected 2013-09-17
TTGGGGCGCCGGTAGAACGCGCAGAACTTGCAGTCGGCGACGCAGACGTTCGTGTAGTTGATGTTCCGGTCGATGATGTACGTGACGACGTTCTCGGGGTGCAGCTTCCAGCGCGTCTCGTCGGCCAGCCGGCCCAGCTCGAGCAGCGGTGCCTTCTCGTACAGCTCCAGATAGGAGCGGAACTCGGGGCTCGTGCGGTCGACCATCGTCACGCCACCTGCAGGAATTGCAGCGACCCGTCGGGTACGATCCCCTCGGCCGCGAGGCGGCGGAAGAAGTCGGTCAGCCCGGCGAGGTGCTTGTACGTGAACGCGTAGTCGAGCCCGCCCAAGTACTCGCGGCACGCGGCGAGCGGCACGCCGGTGGTCTGTGCGGCATCCTGGGCAAGAACGTCCAGGTGCGCGAGGCCCCAGGCGCGGGAGTCGAGGAGTCTTGTGTGACCCCGCTGCACGGCAACGGGGTCAGCCGAGCGTCGAGCGGCCCATACGGCAAAGACGAACGGCAGGCCGGTCCACTGCTTCCATTCGGTGCCCAGGTCGTAGCGGTGGGGGGACGTACCGCGCGCGGCGAGTGCGAGCCAGGCCGGTGAGCGCATCGAGATCCTGCGCCTCGGCGCGCGCCTCCGCGAACTTCGGCTTGATCTGCCAGACATCGCGGCACAGCAGCTCGAGTAGGCCGACGGACGTCCGCGAGGAGGCGCTGAGCAACACCGTGTGGTTGCCCAGGTCAGTCACAGGACGTTTCGAGAACAACGCCACGCTCCGCACGGGACCATCGCAAGAGATCGCGAGGTCCGGGAGCAGGAGAAGCTCCTTGGCGTGGCGGGCGTACTCGACGGCGCTGATCACGCTCACGTCGAGCTCCCCGGCGATCAGGAGGTCGTTCAGCTCGGCCGGCGTGCCCGTGACCAGCTCCGCCTTGGCGGGCAGGTCCACGATCCCCCGGTCGATGGCCCCGTAGACCGGTGCACAGTTGATGTAGCCGATGCGGCCGATTCTCATTCGACGCCGTTCAGCACCGGCAACTCTCGGCGGTGCGCGATCTTGAACGTGGGGCCTTCGGGCCCGGTGGCCCGGGCGGCGACCCCCTGCCCCGGGACCCAGTCTTCGAAGGTCCGGACCGTCTGATACAGCGAGTCACGCTCCGCCGGCTCTCGTCCGGCGCCGCGAATCAGGGTCACGATCTCGTCATACGACAGCCACATCGGCGTCCCCGCGCCCGCCTCGTGGTAGACGCGCTCGAAGACCACCGTGCCCTCGAGGTCATCGCAGCCGAACCCGAGCGCGATCTGCGAGATGAAGGGCGTGACCATCGGCCAGTGCGTCTTCACATGGGGGATATTGTCGAGCAGCAGGCGCCCCACCGCGATGTTCTTCAGATCGTCGAAGCCGGTCGTGGCGGTGCCGGTGCGCCCCAGCGTCACGCCCAGCTCGTTGTGGTCGGGGTGGTACGCGAGCGGGATATAGGTCAAAAACCCGCCCGTCTCGTCCTGGAGCGCTCGCAGAGCCAACAGGTGATCGACCCGGTCCTCCAGCGTCTCCACGTGCCCGTACAGCATCGTACAGTTCGACGGGATACCGAGGCCGTGGGCTTCGCGGTGCACGGCCAGCCATTCTTCCCCGGTGAGCTTCCGATCGGCGATCGTGGCGCGCGCCGCGGGCGAGAACACCTCGGCGCCTCCCCCCGGGGGCGTATCCACCCCCGCTTCCTTCATCGCCTTGAGAACCTCGACAACCTCCATCTTTTCCAGTCGTGCCAGGTGCGCCACCTCGACCGCGGTGAGGGCTTTGATCATCACCTGCGGGTGCCGCGCTTTCAGCCCCCGGAACATCTCGAGGTAGTACTCGAGGCGGAGCTTCGGGTGGAGGCCGCCCACGATGTGGAACTCGCGGGTGGGGTTGGCGCGCGCCGCGTCGGCCTCAGCGTAGACCTCGTCCAGCGTGCGCGTATAGGCGCCGTCCTCTTTGGGGATGCGCGCGAACGAGCAGAAGACGCAGGTGTTGCGCAGGATGCAGACGTTGGTCGGATTGAGGTGCTGGTTGGCCGCGAAATAGACGCGGTTCCCGTTGCGCCGAGTGTTGGCGAGGTTGGCGAGGTTGCCGATGGTCAGCAAGTCATTTGATGCGAAAAGCGCGAGGCCATCCTCGCGCGTTAGTCGCTCGCCTCGTTCCACCTTATCGGCTATCGCCCGCAGCGGAGGTCCGTTCATTACGCAGCCACGCGGCGCACGGCCAGAGTGACGTTGTGTCCGCCAAACCCGAACGAGTTCGACAGCGCCACCTCCACCTGGCGCCGGACCGCGTGGTTCGGCGCGGAGTCCAAGTCGCATGCCGGATCGACGTGAAACTGGTTGATGGTGGGCGGAATGACGCCGTGGTGCAATGCGAGGGTGCACACGGCGAATTCGAACGCTCCCGCGGCGCCGAGCAGGTGTCCCGTCATGGACTTGGTGGACCCGAAGACGAGTTTGCGGGCTTGGTCGCCGAACACCGCCTTGACGGCCGCGGTCTCCGCGGCGTCGCCGTACGGCGTCGACGTGCCGTGGGCGTTGATATAGCCCACCTCCGTCGGCTTGATGCCGCCGTCCTTCATCGCGAGCCGCATCGCTTCCTGCGCCCCCGAGCCGTCCGGCGCCGGCGCCGTGATGTGGTGCGCGTCGGCCGTGGCGCCGTAGCCCACCAGCTCGGCGTAGATCCGCGCCCCGCGCGCCTTGGCCCGCTCCCAGTCCTCCAGGATCACGGTCGCGGCGCCGTCGCCCATCACGAACCCGTCGCGATCCTTGTCGAAGGGCCGTGAGGCGGTCGCCGGGTCGTCATTGCGCTCCGACAGCGCCTTCATGTTGGCAAAGCTGGCGATCGCGAGCGGGGTGATCGCCGCCTCGGACCCGCCCGCCACCATGACGTCGGCTTCCCCGGCGCGAATGAGCCGAAACGCATCGCCCACGGCGTGCCCGGAGGAGGCGCAGGCCGAGACGGTCGCGTAGTTCGGTCCCTGGAAGCCGTAGCGCATCGACACGAGGGCCGAGGCGACGTTGGCCATGAACATCGGGACGAAGAATGGCGAGACGCGGTCCGGACCCTTCTCCACGTAGGCCCGCATGTTCTCTTCGAAGGTGGCGATGCCGCCCGTGCCCGTGCCGATGATCACGCCGACCCGCTTCGGGTCGAGCGTGCCGGTTTTCTGGAGACAGGAATCGGCCAACGCCTGGACCGACGCCCCCATCGAGAACTGGGCGAACAGGTCGAAGCGGCGCGCCTCCTTCTTCTCGATGTAGAGCAAGGGGTCGAACCCCTTCACCTCGCAGGCGAAGCGAACGCGCAGCTTGGCGGGGTCGAACTTCGTGATGGGGCCTGCGCCCGACCGGCCGGCGACCAAGCCCTCCCACGTCGTGGCGACGTCATTCCCCAACGGCGACACGACCCCAAGGCCCGTGATCGCCACCCGGCGTGCCACTATTTGCCCTTCCCCATCTTCTCGTGGAGGTACGACAGCGCCGCCCCGACGGTCCGAAGCTTCTCCGCTTCTTCATCCGGGATGTCGATGTCGAACTCCTTCTCGAAGGCCATGACGAGCTCGACCGTGTCGAGGCTGTCGGCGCCGAGGTCCTCCATGAAGCTGGCGTCGTTGGTCAGCTTGTCGCGTTCCACGCCGAGCTCCTCGACGATGATGTCCTTGACCTTCTCCTCGAGCTGCTTCATGTCCATAGCCATGGGTAACCCTCAGCGGAGGTAAAGGGGTGCCTGCTACATCACCATCCCGCCATCGACCACCAGCACCTGCCCTGTAATGTAGCTGGCCAAGTCGGAGGCGAGAAAGAGGACGGCGCCGGCGATATCGGGCCCCTGACCCAGCCGTCCCAGCGGAATATTGTCCAGGAAGTACTGCTTCGCTTCCGGGGAGATTCCCTTCGTAAGCTCAGTCTCGACATAGCCCGGCGCGACGGCGTTCACCAGCACGTTGCGCGAGGCCAGCTCTTTGGCCACGGACTTGGTAAACCCGATGATCCCGGCCTTGGACGCGGAGTAGTTGGACTGCCCCTTGTTGCCGTTCAGTCCCACGACACTCCCAATGTTGATGACCCGACCCCAGCGCCGCTTGATCATGCCGCGGGCCGCGTACTTGGTCATCAGGAACGCGCCCTTCAGGTTCGTGTCGATCACCGAATCCCAGTCCGCTTCGGTGATCCGGAACAGGAGATTGTCCTTGGTGAACCCGGCATTATTGACGAGGACGTCGATCCGGTCGAAGTCTTTGTCCACGGCGTCGGCCAGCGCCTCGACCTGGGCGGCAATGCCGACGTCGCAGCCGTAGCCCTTGGCGCCGCCGCCGAACTCCGCGGCGACCTGTTGGGCCTTGGCGGCGTCGCGCGAGCACAGCGCCACCTTCGCCCCGGCGCCCGCCAGCACCCGGCAGATGTCGTGCCCGATCCCCCGCGTGCCCCCGGTCACTAACGCGACTTTGCCGGTCAGGTCGAGCTTCACGCCGTCACGCAGCCTCCATGAATTTCGCCACCTCGTTCGCCGTCCCCAGGCTCACCACGTTCGCCCCGGGGACGATCCGCTTCAAGAGGCCCGCGAGGACCGTCCCGGGCCCGATTTCGATGAACCGCACCTCCGCCCCCTCGCCCCCGAGCCGCGCGGCGTGCTGCATGCACTCGACCCAGCGGACCGGTGCCGTGAGTTGGTCGGCCAGGAGGCGGCGCGCCCGGCTCGTATCGGTCACGGCCTCGGCCGTGGCGTTGGCGATGACCGGGAACGCGGGGTCCTGAAACGGGGCGCGCTCGAGCGCCAACTGCAGGTGATTCGCCGCCGGCGCCATCAGCGGTGAGTGGAACGCGCCGCTCACCTTGAGCGGCATCACCCGCTTCGCGCCGCGCTTCTTGCACCCCTCACCCGCGCGCGCCACCGCATCCGGATCGCCCGAGATCACCGTCTGGTCGGGCGCGTTGAGATTCGCGGCGACGGCGACGCTGCCTTGCTGCGAGGCTTCTTTGCACGCCGCCTCGACCTGCGCGGTCGCCAGTCCCAAGACCGCGGCCATCATCCCCGCCCGCTCCTCCCCCGCTTTGAGCATCAGCTCGCCCCGCCGCCGCACCAGCTTGGCGGCGTCCGGCGCCGTGAGCGCCCCGGCCGTGACGTAGGCGGAGTACTCGCCGAGCGAGTGCCCCGCGGCGCCGATGGCGCCCGCGGTCGCGGCGGCACCGAGGGCAGCGAACACGGCCGCGGTGTGCGCGAGGATGGCGGGTTGCGCGTTGTGCGTCGCCGTCAGCTCGTCCTCGGGGCCGTTAAACATCAATTCGGACAGCGCGACGCCCAGCGCCGCGTCGATCGCCTCGAAGGTGCGGCGGGCGGCCGGAAAGGCCGCCGCCACATCTTTGCCCATCCCGACTTTTTGCGCGCCCTGGCCCGGGCAGAGCCAGATGGTTCCTACCACTTCACAACCATGCTCGCCCAAGGCGACGAACATGACGGTCATCCCCGGCGTCAACCGGCCGGTCTTCACCGCCTCGTCCAGCGCGATGGCGATTGACGCCGCCGAGGTATTGCCGAACCGGTCCACGTTGACGTAGACCTTGTCCATCGGGACGCCGGCGTGCTTCGCGGTCGCCTCGATGATGCGGATGTTCGCCTGGTGGGGAATGAGGAGATCGAGATCGCCGGCGCTGAGGCCGGCGCGTTGCAGCGCGTGGTCGCAGGCATCGGCCATCGAGAGGACGGCGGCTTTGAACACCTCGCGACCGGCCATCTTGATGTAGTAGCTGTGATCCTTGAGCAGCTCGTCGCTCGGCGGGTGCGCCGCGCCCCCGCCCGGCCGGTAGAGCAACTCCGCCAGTGTACCGTCGGACTTCATGTACGACGACAGCACGCCGCGGGTCCCCGTCGCCCGTCGCATCAGCGTCGCTCCTGCGCCATCGCCGAACAGCACGGCCGTGGTGCGATCGCTCCAATCCATGATGCTGGTGAGCTTTTCGGCTGCGACGACGAGCACGCGCTCGGCCTGCTCCGAGGCGATGAGTCCCTCGGCCACGTTGAGCGCGTACACGAAGCCCGCGCACGCCGCCCCCACGTCGAAGGCGGCCGCGTTCTTGGCACCGAGGATGGCCTGGAGGTCGCACGCCGCCGACGGGAGCAGCCGGTCGGGGGACGCGGTCGCATACACGATCGCATCCAGGTCGAGCGGCGTCAGGCCGTTGTGCTCGAGCACCTGCAACGCCGCCGCCTTGCCCATGCAGGCGTTGCTCTCCTCCTTGCTCGACACGCGCCGCTCCCGGATGCCCGTGCGCTCACGGATCCATTGATCCGATGTCTCGAGGATCTTGGAGAACTCGTCATTGGTCATCACGCGTTTGGGCGCGTAGCTGCCGGTACCGGACAGCTCGGCGAAGGGGCGCTTCACGCGGGGACGCCTCGTCCGGTCGCGAACTCGGCGGCGATGTCGTCGCTCAGGTGGCTCCGCACGGCCTGGGCCGCCACACGAATTGCGTTCCGGATCGCCTTGGCGGGGGAGGACCCATGACAGATGATCACGACGCCGCGGACGCCGAGCAGCGGGGCGCCGCCGTACGTCGCGTAGTCGAGCACCTTGAGGACATTCGTCATGCCGGGGAGCTTCAGCACCTCGGGGACCTCGCGCTTCATGAGGGAGACGAAGACTCGCGCCGCAGACTCGTAGAACTTGAGGACGACGTTGCCGACGAACCCGTCGCACGCCACCACGTCGAGCGGTTGGCCGCGGCACTCGCCCGCCGGGATGTCCCGGCCCTCGACGTTTCCGACGTAGCGGATGCCGGGCGTCTGTCGGAGGAGCTGGTGCGCTTCCTTGACGACGGCGTTCCCCTTCTCGTCTTCCTCCCCCACGTTCAACAGGCCGACCGTGGGGACGGAGCGCCCGAGCACGTCGCGGGCATACACCGAGCCCAAGTGCGCGAACCCGACGAGCTCGCGGGCGTCGCAGTCCACGTTGGCGCCGGCATCGAGCACGAGCACCGGGTGCGTCGCGGTCGGGAACAGCGCCCCGATGGCGGCGCGCTGGACGCCGGGATGCAGCCGCAGCCGCAGGGTGCTCGCCGCCATCACCGCGCCCGTGTTGCCGGCGGAGATGAAGGCGTCGGACTTCCCCTTCTTCTGCAGCTCAAGGCCCACGGCGATCGAGGAGCGAGGCTTCCCGCGGATCGCGGCGAGCGGCTTCTCCCCCATCCCCACGACGTCGGGCGCCTCGACGATGTCGATGCGGGACCGATCCACCGCCGCGATCTTGCCCAGCGAGGCCTCGATGTCGGCGCTGCGTCCCACCAGCTGCACGCGAAACTCCGGCGGCAGCTCCTGCAGCGCCTGGGCCGCGCCCTCGACTTCGACCCGCGGGGCGTTGTCCCCACCCATCGCGTCCAGCGCGATGCGGATCACGTCAGTCCTCGACGGTCACTCGCTGCTCGCCCTTGTAGTAGCCGCAGGTCGGGCACACGCGGTGCGGCTGTTTCATGTCGCCGCAGCGCGGGCACGGTTGCAGCGTGGGCGCCACCGCCTTGTAATGCGTGCGGCGCGCGCGCTTCTTGCGCTTGGATGTTCTACGCTTCGGGACGGCCATGTTACGATTGTCCTCGTTCCTTCAGGGACTCGAGCGCTTGCCACCGAGGATCGGTGGCGGGCGCGCAGCCACAGGGTCCTGCGTTCAGGTCCTGGCCACACCGCGGGCAGAGCCCGCGGCAGTCCTCGCGGCACTGCAGGAACCGCGGGACGGCGAGCAGGACTTCCTCCCGGATCGCCGGCGCGAGATCGATCTCCGTTGCATCCGGAGACAGCGGATAGCAATCCGGGTCCTCCACCGCCTCCCGATCCTGCGTGAACAGGGCGTCCGCGTCCGCCGTTACGGCGGCGGTCACCGCAGTCAGGCAGCGCCGGCACTCGCCGGTCACGACCGTGCGAAGGCTGCCGTGCCAATAGAATCGCCCTTCCCCAGTCGCCTGCAAGCGCCCCGTGACGACGACCGGGCCCCCCAGGGCGACATCGAGCCCCTCGAGCAGGGGGTCGTCCTGTCCGAGCTCGCCCCGGGTTTCGACCGGGCCCCGGGCCAACTCCGAGAGGTCAACGCGCAGCATGGTCAGCGAAGCTAAACCCTTGTGGGACTTGCGTCAACAGAGCGAGGCCAGCTCGCCTTCAGGGAAGAAAAACGCCACTTCCCGCGCCGCGTTTTCGGCGGAGTCCGACGCGTGGATCGCGTTTCGCTCCTTGGACTGCGCATAGAGCTTCCGCACCGTCCCCGGTTTGGCTTCGGCAGGATCGGTCGCTCCGATGACCTCGCGCAGGTGCGCCACGGCGTTGTCGCGCTCGAGCGCGAGCGCCAGCGCGGGGCCCGACGTCATGAACGTGACGAGCGAGCGGAAAAAGGGCCGGTCCCGGTGCACCGCGTAGAAGGCCTCGGCCTGCGGCTGAGACAGCCGGATCAGCCGGGCCGACCGGATCTTGAAGCCCTGCGCCTCGAGGTGGGCGAGGACCTTGCCGGTGGTACCGGCCTGCACCGCGTCGGGTTTGATGATCGCGAGAGTCAGCATCGGTTAGGGGCCGCGACGATGCGGCGGATCAAGTCGGCGCGCGTCAGGAACCCCACGACCACTCCCTCGCGCACCACCGGGAAGCGGTCCACGTCCTTGTTGTTCATCAGGTTCGCGACGTCGGAGAGCGTCTGCTCCTCGGACAGACACAGCACGGCGCGCGCCATGACATCCTTCACGGGCAGCGCCCGCGGGTCGGAGCCGCCGCGTTGCAGCTGCGTCTTGCTCACGGCTCGGAACTCGCCGCTCTTGGTCTTCTGAAGATAGTCGGGGATCAGGTAGCGCAGCAGCTCGCGGTGCGTCACCATCCCCACCAGTGCGCCTCCCTCATCCACGACCGGAATGGCGCGCACATCCTTCTCGATCATCAGGCGCGCGACGTCGCCGAGGCTCTGGTCGGGGTGGGCGGCCAGCACGTCCGGCGTCATCAGATCCTTCACCGTGAGATGACTGGGCAGCTCGACGGCGTCGAGGGCGCCGATTTGGGCGACCTGCTCCGGCGTTTTGGCCGCCAGCAGCGCCAGGACTGTTTCGGGATCGGACAGGATGCGGGCGAACGCGCCCACCACCTGCAGGTACGTGGCAGTCTCGCGCGGCGGCGCCACGATCAGGATCACGATCCGCGCGGCGCGGTGGGGATCCTTCTCCCAGCGGATCGGTGTGGTCGAGATCCCGACCGCCGTCACGAGCTTGCGCACGGCCTCCGTGCGGAAATGTGGGAGGAACGCATGCTCGCCCACGCTCACCATGTCCTCGGGCCAGGCATTGCGAATGACCGCGTTGAGGCGGTTGGCCTCGCCTTCCCCGACGGCCCCGGTCGCGATCAGCCGTTCGGCGAGCCGCTCCGTCGCTTCTTTCACCGTCTGCGCGGAGAGCGGCACGACGACGTGCTGGGCGTCGACGACATCCTTTAGCTTCACAGCCGTTCCTTGAGGAGCGGGACGACGTCGGCGGGGCGCTTCATGACGCTGATCCCGGCGCGCTCGAGCGCCGCCATCTTTTCCGCCGCCGTCCCCGAAGAGCCGGAGATGATCGCGCCCGCGTGGCCCATCCGGCGCCCCGGCGGTGCCGTTTGGCCGGCGATGAAGCCGATCACCGGCTTCGTCACGCCATTCCGGACGAATTCCGCCGCCTGCTGCTCGTCCGTTCCGCCGATCTCGCCGATCATCACGATCGCCTCGGTCTCGGGATCCGCCTGGAACGCCGACAGGCAATGGATGAAGTTCGTGCCGATGAGCGGGTCACCCCCGATGCCGACGCAGGTGGACTGCCCGTACCCCTGCGTGGACAGCTGGTGAATGATCTCGTAGGTGAGTGTGCCGCTGCGCGACACGACGCCGATCTTTCCGGGTTTGCAGATGTTCCCGGGAATGATGCCCACTTTGCTCTTGCCCGGCGAGATAAGTCCGGGGCAATTCGGACCAATGAGGCGCGCCCCGCGCTCGCTCACGAACGGCAGCACGCGCGTCATATCGAGCACCGGGATGCCCTCGGTGATGGCGACGATCAGACCGATGCCGGCGTCGGCCGCCTCGAAAATCGCCGACGCGGCGACGGCCGCCGGAACGTAGATGACCGCCGTGTTCGCCTGGGTCTCGCGCACCGCCTCGGCCACCGTGTTGAACACCGGGACGACGCCCTCGAACAGCTGGCTGCCCTTCCCCGGCGTCACGCCCGCCACGACCTTCGTCCCGTACGAGATCATCTGCTTCGCGTGGAACGAGCCGTCGCGACCCGTGATGCCCTGAACGACGAGGCGCGTGGACTTGTCGATGAAGATGCTCACGCCGCCCCCCCCCCCTTCGCTTTCGCGACCGCCTGCTTCACCGCCTCGTCCATGTCCCCCAGCGCCGAGAAGCCCGCCTTCTGGAGAATGTCGATCCCCTCGCGCTCATTCGTGCCCGTGAGCCGGATGACGATCGGGACCTTGAGGGGGAACTGCTGCGTGGCCTGGACGATGCCATTCGCCACGTCGTCGCCGCGGGTGATGCCCCCAAAGATGTTGAACAAGATCGCCTTCACGTGCGGATCGCCCGTGATGATGCGGAGGGCGGCCACGACCTTCTGCGGGTTCGAGCTGCCGCCGATGTCGAGGAAGTTCGCCGGGTCGCCGCCGTAGTACTTCACCAGGTCCATCGTAGCCATGGCGAGCCCCGCCCCGTTCACGCAGCAGCCGACGCTCCCTTCCAGTTTGATGAACGTCAGCCCGGCTTCGCGCGCGGCGACCTCGGCGGGCGCGTCGGCGGCGGGATCGCGCAGGGCCGCGATGTCGGGCCGGCGGTCGAGCTCGTTGTCGTCCACCGCGATCTTCGCGTCGAGCGCCTGCACCTTGCCATCGGGCGTGGTGACGAGCGGATTGATCTCGGCGAGCGAGGCGCCGACGGCGTACACGGCCGTGTACAGCTTCTGCATGATGTCGGCCGCGGCGCGCGCCTGATTCACCTCGGAATACAGTTTGAACCCGAGCATCAGGGCTTGATGCTGGAGGAGTCCATACCTTGGGTCCACAGCAAGCCGATGAATCTTCTCGGGAGTCTTGGCGGCGACTTCCTCGATATCGATGCCGCCGGCCGCACTCACCATCAGCACGGGCCGTTGCGACGCGCGGTCCACGATGATCCCGACGTAGCTCTCGGAGACGATCTCCGCGGCTGGGGCCACGAGCACCTTCTCCACGGTGAGCCCTTTGATCGTCATGCCGAGGATGGCACGGGCATGCGCCTCGGCTTCGGCGGCGGTCTTCGCGAGCTTGACGCCCCCTGCCTTGCCGCGTCCGCCGGCGTGGACCTGCGCCTTGACCACGACGGTGCCGCCCATGCGCTCCGCGATCGCCTTCGCTTCGGCAGGCGTGGACGCGACGTCCCCCGGAGGCACGGGGATGCCGTGTCGCCGCAGAACGTCGCGCGCCTGGTACTCGTGCAGGTTCACCCGTGCTCCTTCGTGATGGTCGTCCCCGCTTCACCCTGTAGTGCCGCGAGCCCGTGCGCCAGCTCTGCAATGATCGCCCGCTCCCCGCCGGCC
>WNFL01254991.1_pt1 | contig 11569 bp, 7 predicted proteins | sample 5400361 | NCBI WGS metagenome assembly WNFL01 (sample SAMN13153351, study PRJNA577476) | soil metagenome | isolation source: 40 cm soil on Douglas fir-dominated hillslope | place: USA:California | collected 2013-09-17
CCTACGAGTCTGGTCAGCAAATCCGAAATCGTTGGGTGGAGGTGTGGGTCATGAGGAACTTCCTCAAGATGGTCGTTGGACTAAGTACGTTTTGCCTCGCGTCGATTTTCTTTCTCACGCCCAAGGCCTTGGGCCAAGCAGCCTACGGCACGATCATTGGCACGGTAACCGACCCGAGCGGGGCCGGAGTTCCGGGCGCCAAGATCACAGTTGTGGATAAGAACAAGGGAGTATCCCTGTCCACGATGTCGAATGATTCGGGTTATTACACGGCCAGCAATCTCACGCCGGGCGATTACAAAGTTTCCGTGGAGGCAAAAGGCTTCAAGACCGTGGTGCAGGAGAATTTGCAAGTGATTGTGGGCAGTTCAACCACCGTCAATGTCGCGCTTGAGGTCGGCTCCTTGGGCCAAACAATCACAGTCGACACCACTCCGCCATTAATTGAAACCGATCGCGCGGCGGTGAGTACGGACCTGGCGGCCCAACAAGTGGAATCACTCCCAATTCTCAACCGGAATTTTACCGAGCTTGAACTCCTGCTGCCCGGCGCCGCCAAAATGCCGTGGCAACACGGTCAAACGGAAAACCCGCAAGGCGGCATTCAGATTAATTCCAACGGACAGCTTTTCAGCGGCACCAATTTCATGATCGACGGCATGGACAACACCGATCCAGTTCTGGGAATCATTACTATTAATCCGCCGGTGGATTCCGTGCAACAAGTGAGGGCCACAACCGGAAATTTTGACGCGGAGTTTTCTCAGGCGGGTGGCGCCGTAATTCAAGTTGAAACCAAGTCTGGCACCAATCAATATCACGGCTCCGCGTTTGAATTCCTGCAGAACGACGTTTTCGAAGCGCGCGATCCACTCACTCAGTTTGGGAGCATTCCGCCGCTCCGTTGGAATCAATTCGGAGGGTCGCTTGGCGGCCCCATCCGGAAGGACAAAATTTTTGGATTCTTTGACTACCAGGGAACGCGTGCACGCAACGGCGGTTCCATTCAGACTTACGTGCCCACACAGGCCGAGCGTGCCGGAGACCTGAGTGACTTGGGCGTACCGATTTACGATCCCATGACAGGCAACGCCGATGGAACTGGCAGAACGCAGTTTAGTGACCCAACCCGGGCAACGGCAGCGAATCCGCAAGGGCAGAATATCATCCCGCAGAACCGCATCTCTCAACAAGCGACCAACTTGCTTAACCTTCTGCCGATGCCCAATTTCTTCCCTCCGGGTGCGCTCCCGGGATCGAACAACTTCATTACCAGTGGTGTGCAGCAATTCGATGTCAATCAGTTTGACGTTCGGGTGGACCACTACCTATCTGACAAGCTGCGTTATTTTGGCCGATACAGTTATGGTGGCTATTACCTCAATACCCCCGCGGCTTTCAAGACTGCCGGCGGACCGCAGCTCAATGGACTTAGCTTTGAGGGCATCTCGGATGCGCGAAATCAAAATGGCCTGGGAGGCCTTAGCTACAACTTGAGTTCCTCTTTGCTTGCCGACGTTCGGTTCGGAGTGACCAAATACCGCGTCTTCGTATCTTCCCCTGACGCCGCTACACAGCTTGCAACCACTGTCGGCATCCCCGGCCTCAACGACCCCAACCGTCCGGACACTTGGGGTCTCCCAGATCTCACCATTAACGGCAGCGGCGGATTTCTGATGGGGTATCAGTGCAACTGCCCCCTGAACGAGCAGGATTTGGAATACCAGGGCGCGACAAACTGGACCAGGTTGTATAAGAATCACACCTTCAAATGGGGCGCCGACATTAGACGCCGCCAAAACAAGCGTTTGCCGAGCGACCAGCATCGCGCAGGGGTCTATCCGTTCAATGATTCGGTCACTGCCCTGAACGATCCCACCAATCTCAACAACCCCGTCGTGGGCGGGCTTGGCTTGGCTTCCTTCCTTCTCGGTGATCCGAGCAGCTTCAGTCGGTTTGCGCAAATCTCAACGACCCAGCAGGACGTGCAATGGAGCATGTACTACTACGCCGAAGACACCTGGCGCATCACTCCGAAGCTCACGTTAAACTACGGTTTGCGTTGGGACACTTGGTTTGCCGATGAATCGCTCAACTCAGGGCAAGGAGGCCGCTACGACGTAACAACCAATACAGTTTTCATCCCCGGAGTAGGGGGCGTCTCACAGTCCGGCGGTGTGAATACGCAGTATCACAATTTCTCGCCTCGTCTGGGGATCGCTTACTCGCTCGATCCCAAGACAGTCATTCGGACCGGTTATGGGAGGAGCTATTTCCCTGGCACGTTCGGCTGGACCTTCAACGATTTGGCGGCGGACGTGTATCCTTCGATCGTAAGCCAGAGTATTCCTTCCGCTTCAACCTTCTTCCCTGTCGAGTTTAATCCGTCGGCTGCGCCGGGGACTCCTTCCTTTGGGACAGCTCCTCCGGCGGCGGTATTTCCCGCCATCCCGAGCACTGGGCGGTTTCCGCTGCCGAACGGCATCGGAGTTTCGAACATCCCGACAAACCAGAAAATTCCATACGTAGACTCCTACAACCTAACCGTTGAACGCGCGGTGTTCAGGGATGCGACTTTGAGTGTGGGCTATGTCGGGAATGTTGGACGCCACCTGAATGACGGGTGGAATCTGAATGCGCCGGTGCCCGGGCCGGGATCTTTCACCTCCAGGCAACCGCTTTTCGCGGAGTTTGGGCTTACCCAAGACATTTTTAACAAATGCAACTGTGCGAGCAGCAGTTACAACGCTTTGCAAGCAAAGTTCACCAAGCGGTTCTCTCGCAATTACTCTGTGCTGGCCAGTTACACGTGGTCTAAGACACTGGATTTTGGAGAATTTGGAACCGAGTCAAACCAGTACAACTATCGTGTGGATCGGGGGCCGGCAGTCTTCGATCGTGCGAGCATCTTTACCATTGGTCACACAGTTGCCTTGCCATTTGGCAGAGGACAACGATTCGCCTCGGATGCGAGGCGGGTACTTAACGCGTTCATTGGCGGCTGGGAATGGTCCGGGATCACGAGTGTGGAAAGCGGACTTCCTTTCTCGGTTCTCATGAACAACACCAGCCTGAACACCTTTGACATGAACCTTCGGCCAGATCGCATTGGTAACCCATTTAGTGGAACCTGTGCGAACGGTGCGCACACGCAGACGCAAACTTGCTGGTTCAACCCCACCCTTGGAGTTGCATTTGCTGACCCGGCCCCCTTCACGTTCGGAGATACCAGCAGAAATTCGCTTCGCGGACCCGGTTTGTTCACCGCGGACTGGGCTCTGCACAAGACGTTTCAGCTCACGGAAATGCTGAAGCTCCAGTTCCGTTGGGAAGTTTTCAACGCGTTCAACCGGATTAATCTCCAGAATCCGGATAACAACATCAACGATGCGAAAGCGGGTTTCATTTCCGACATCGCGGCCCCAATGCGCAATCAGCAGTTTGGCTTACGCTTGACCTGGTAGCAGTTCTTGCGTGCGCGTGAGATTCGCCATCGTCAATGCTGAAGGTTCACGCGCACACCCCTGGGCTGCCCGATTCACCCGGGTTGGGCAGCCCACCCCTTGTCAGGCGGTGTACTGCAGCGAGTGGTCGCGTTGCTCGGCCGGTAGAGTAGGATATTCCGAACAGGAGGAACATTTCGATGGTGCTTTCGCGCAGAGCACTCGGCAAAAACTGTCTCGCTCTTCTGGCGGCTTCTTCTGGCGGCTTCGGCATTTCCCCGAGCGATGCGGGGCGTGCCGGGGCCTTTTTTTTCGCCGCAACGCGATAAATCCTCCGGTCTTCCGCATTTTACAGCAGACAATTTTTCCAAGGTCTTCGATCCCGCCTATTTGAGCAACGGGCTGATCGGCATTCGCCCGGGCCCGAACCCGCTCGCGAACGCGCCGACCTGCGTGAGCGGCTTTGTCTTCGCCCACATTCCCTACGGCATGCAAAGTCTTTCGCCCGCTCCCTATCCGCTGGAAACCGACATCAGCATCCGTGGAACGCGGCTCCTCAAACGCCCGGACTTGGTCAAGATCGAGCGTCAGAATCTGGATACTTCCACTGGCGAATTGACTACCAGAATGGTTTTCGCTCCAGGAAAGGATTTGCGGCTGGACATCGAAGTGCTGCAATTTGCGCCGCGCTCCGTTCCGTCACTGATTTGCCAGGAAATTCGCCTCACGCCGACAGCAGACGTGGAGCTCGAGTTTGTCCCTACCATAGATACGGAAGGCGTGCCCGGCAGCATGTATCGGAGCCAGGCACCCGAACGCACCAAAATCGACCTGGTGGCTGGTTTCGAAAGTGGAAACGGTTTAAGCAAACTGGGCGCCGCGCTCTGGATACTCACTCCTGATGGAGCGGCGGAGAAAAGAGAACCGTTCCTTACGGAATACGGCCCGACTCGGTCCTATATTGTGAAAGCCCGCGGTGGAAAGTCTGTTCGCTTTCAGACGATCGCGGCAATGGTGTCCGATTCGTATCATCCCGAGCCGGATTTGGAAGCAATCCGCCTCGCGAGTTGGGGAAGTCTGCTGGGATTTGAAACTCTTCGGGAACAGAACCGCTCGGCTTGGGCGGAATTATGGAAATCCCGCGTTAAAGTTTCTGGCGACACGGACGCCCAGCGCGTGCTTGATGCTTCATTTTTTTACCTGCACTCCAGCCTGCATGCTTCTACGCGCACTGGGATGCCGCCCTTTGGCCTGTCCCAGTTTTCGCATTACTTCGGCCACAGCTTTTGGGATACGGAAACCTGGTCTTTGTTGCCCATTGCTTTAGCCGCTCCCGCCACCGCCCGGTCGTTGCTTGAATTCCGATTGCGCGGACTCGACTATGCCCAGCGCCAGGCCTCTCTTTATGGCTATCGTGGCGCCCAGTTTCCGTGGGAAGCGGCGCCCCTGGGTGGTTTCGAAACTACGCCCACTTTTGCAGACACAGGATGGGGAGAACAGCACGCGACCCCCGACGTGGCGCTTGGTTTCTGGGAGTATCAGCTGGCAACCAACGATCAGAGTTTTCTTCACCAAGGAACCTGGCCAGTTCTCAAATCAGTCGCCGAGTGGATTGAGAGCCGCGGAGTGTTCTCCGAGCGCGGCTTTGAAATCCGGAATCTCATGGGTCCTGATGAGGGAGTTCCGAACGTCAGCAACGTCGCCTACATGAACCTGGCCTGCAAAATGGTAATGTCGGCGGCCGTACGATGCGCTCAGATGGCCGGAGTCACTGCGCCCGCTTCCTGGAACAAAATTCGAGACACGATGGCCATTCCGATCGATAAGACCAAGAATATTGTTCTGCCTTATGACAATCCACCGGCTTCTTCCAGCCGCGCCTACTCGCTCGGCCAGATGGATTTTCTGGTCGTACACGACACACCGCTCAGCCTCGAACTGCTTCGCAACACCCATGATTTCGAGGAGTCCCTGCACAACGTGAAACCAACGGGCGCGTTAATGCCAGATTCGGATTTTGCGATTGGATTTGCAGCCGCTGCTGTGGCCGCCTCCGCCGCCTTCCTTGGCGAGAAACGCCGCGCCGCCGAACTATTTGACGCGTCCTGGAAAAACGTCTGGGTGGAACCCTGGGGGATGATACGCGAAGGACCATTGCAGGATTATGCGTGTTTTCTGACCAACTTCGGTTCCTATCTCCAGACGGTTATGTTCGGTTTCACCGGATTACGCGTCAACGAAGGCAGTTGGACGAAGTATCCCGCGTCGCTTCCAGCCGGCTGGAGCAAAATAGAAATTGAACGCGTCTATGTCAAAGGCGAGCCTAAGAGGCTGGTGGCTACTGATGGCGCGCCGGCGCAACTGATCACCACCTAGATCGGAGCGCGACTTTCTTTGCCGGGAGAATCTGACGTCATTCGTCATCATATTTCTTGGGAGTGAGACCATTCGATGTTCGCTATCTGGAAATTAGTCGCAATCGTCCTGCTCGCGCTTTTGATGACCGGGCTTCCGGTTGCGCCGTCTCAGGATGATTTGACGGATCTACCGCACGCGCGCCAATTGCTGGATCACGGAAAGATTGACGAGGGCATGGTGGTGTTGAAGGAACTCTCCGCGCGCCAACCCGGCCTGAAGGGTCTTGCGCATGCCTGGGGTGTTGCCTATTACAAGAAAAGCAATTATTCGCAGGCGGTTCCCTACTTACAGGAGGCGCTAAAGGAGAGTCCCAGCGACAAGGAATCTGTCCAATTGCTGGGATTGAGCTACTACTTCAGCGGCAAAACAACCGACGCCATTCCGCTGCTCGAGCGCTCTCAATCCTGGTACCAGGCCGCGAATGTTGATGCACTTTACGTTCTCGGGCTCTGTTACATGGGTGTCCAGAATTACGACGCCGCACGCGGGGCGTTTGCGAAAATGTTTGATACTCCGCCTGATTCGGCTGCCAATTATCTCTTTAGCGCGCAGATGTTCGTTCGCCATGGCATCAACGTGGTTGCGGAAAATTACTCGCAGAAAGCCATCGCGCTCGACCCCAGGTTGCCCCTCGCACATTATCTTCTCGGGGAACTCTATCTTTCTCAGCTGAAGTATCCGGAAGCAGTCAGCGAGTTGCGAAAGGAAATGGAAATCAATCCGGGCTACGCCGGCGTGTACTACAAACTTGCGGATGCCGAAATGCGGCTTGATAAGTATGAGGACGCTGAGCGGCTTCTGCAACGCTCCCTCTGGCTGGATCCGAATTCGACGGGGCCGTACATCCTGCTGGGAAAAGTGTTGGAGAAAAAGGGCGAATTCGAACTTGCCACGCGCATGCTGGAGCACGCGCTTACCATGGACCCGAACAATCAGCTGTCACATTACCTGCTCGGCCAGGCCTACCACCAGTTGGGTAGGAACGAGGACGCCGACCGCGAATTTAAGCTTTCGGAAGAACTCCGCCAGCGCGAACATCCGAAACCATGACAGCGGACAAACAGTGTCATCGAGTCTCATGAGAATCCCGCTGACAAAACTCGCCAGCTACTTGCGGTTCGCAATTGCGCAGACAATCTGTCTTTTGTATTGTTGCAATGTTCTCCCGCAGAACACACCAGCCCCTTCGACGAACACCCGCGTTGAAACAAAACAGGAGGACCCCTGGTGGAAACACATGGTCGTCTATGAAATCTATCCGCGGAGCTTTCAGGATTCGAACGGCGATGGGGTTGGTGACATCAATGGGATAACTTCCCGCCTGGATTACCTTCGCGACCTCGGCATAGATGCAATCTGGATATGCCCCATGTATCCCTCTCCCCTGGTGGATTTTGGCTACGACATTTCGGATTACACGGCAATTGATCCGCTCTATGGAACGCTCGCGGACTTTGATCACCTGATCGGTGAAGCCAAGAAGCGAAACATTCGCGTCATCATGGATTACGTTGCCAACCACACGTCCGATCAGCATCCCTGGTTCAAAGAGTCACGCTCTTCCCGAACAAGTCCGAAGCGGGACTGGTATATCTGGCGCGATGGGAAAGACCCTGGCCATCCACCAAACAACTGGCTTTCGTGGTTTGGGCATTCCGCATGGACTCTTGATCCCGCAACGAATCAGTATTACTACCATTATTTCTACACAGAACAACCCGACCTGAATTGGCGCAACCCGCAGGTTCGCAAGGCCATGTATGACGTGATGCGCTTCTGGCTTGATCGCGGAGTGGCTGGCTTTCGGATTGACGCGGTCTCCCGTCTCTTTGAGGATCCCAACCTGTACGACGATCCGATTTTGCCGGGGAAGAATTCCTATGGTGATCCAAACATCGAGCACAAATACACCGACAACCTGCCGGAGGTTCACGAAGTTCTGCGGGAAATGCGGCACATCGTCGACCAATATCCAGGTGATCCCATCTTGATCAGCGAAGCCGACGAGCCGAACATCACGGAGCTCACCAGAATGTACGGCAACAACGATGAAATCCAGTTGCCAATGGACTTTCAGATCGCCGACGTCAACCGTCTTTCTGCCCCGGAATTCCGGAGGTTGTTGGATGAGATAGACCACAATCCAGCGCATGGCCAGCCGTTCTATTTTTTCAGCAATCACGACCAGCCACGGCAGTGGGACCGTTACGGCGATGGCGTTCACAACGACCAGATCGCCAAGTTAATGGCCGCACTGCTTCTGACCACTCGCGCCACGCCGCTTTTGTATTACGGCGAAGAGATAGGGATGCGTACCACGCCACCCCAACGCAAAGAGGATGTCCAGGACCCTATCGGCAAAATAGGATGGCCGGAGGAGAAGGGCCGCGATGGAGAACGCACCCCGATGCAGTGGGACCCTTCAAGAAACGCTGGGTTCAGCACGGCAGCTCACACTTGGTTGCCGGTGCCGCCCAGTTCCGTTGAGTACAACGTGGCGGCGGAATCGCACGATCCACACTCCATTCTTTCATTCTACAGGCGAGCTCTTGCGCTCCGCCGAAGCGAGCCTGCCCTTAAGAGTGGAAGCTACGTGCCGATAGATCGCAATAATCCGTCCGTTCTTTCCTTTCTCCGTAAGAGCCCGGGCGGCAGTGATTCCATCCTGGTGGTCCTGAACATGACTGGTGAGCAAAGAACGCTCACGTTTGATCTCACGCCCTATGGAATCAACCAGAAAAATTCAAGGCCGCTTCTCGCTGCGCCGGAAATGCGCGGCGACGCAGTTTCGATCGAAAATCTCACAGTGCAGCCCTTCGGTGTTTATATTGGGGCCCTGCACTGACGCGCGGCGAGTTCTAGATCCACGACTCAAATAGAGGAAGCCCGGACACAGTTGGGTCAACGAGCACGCGAAGTTTCGTCTTCTTTCGGTTCAACCCAAAACTGAGTTGGAACTTTATAGACTGGCCAGTGTCACGCGGTCGCGGCCGTTAGCCTTTGATTGATAGAGGGTCTTGTCTGCCCTATCCAACAATTCCTGAGCGCTCTGCCCGTGGTCAGGAAATCCCGCAATGCCGACGGATAGAGTTACAGGGTCCAGAAGCACCCCGCGGTGTACGAGCTTGAGATCCTTGGTTGCGAGCCGCAAGGCCTCCGCACGCTTGAAAGCATCCTGGATCGAGGATTCCGGAAGAATGACAGCAAACTCTTCTCCCCCGTAACGGCAGATGACGTCCTCTGCGCGGAAATGCATCCGGAAAATGTCAGCCATGGATTGCAGCACGCTGTCGCCTGCATCGTGTCCAAAAACATCATTGAATCGTTTGAAATGATCGAGATCGAGGAAAATGAGTGAGAGTGACCGCTGTTTGCGCTTTGCGCGCTGCAGCTCCTTGTCCAACGATTCTTGCATAAAGCGGCGATTGAACAAGCCCGTGAGGGGGTCCCGGATGGATTGATCCCGGAGTGTCTCACGCAGGCGCAGATTAGCCAGTGATACGGCAATCTGACTTGCCGCGGCGACAGCGAGCCGCTTCTGCGATTCTCGATTCTTCTGGTCAACCTCCGAGTTGCCGTGGGCATCAACATCATAGCGAAGATGCAGAACCCCAAGAGTCTCGCCATGCGCCACCATGGGGACACACAGGTAGATTGCGGCAACGGATCTGTCTATGTGTTCACAAACCAAACAATCCCCCGGTTGGAAGACTCGCTCCAATGCGGTTTGCCCAGGCGCAGAGACCAGCAGTGGTCACGCGCAAAAACCGGTTCCCCGAGGTGACCTTCCCCCCATGACGCTGTAAGTTCCAATGCATTGCTCAACGGCTTATAAATGAACACAGCGCCTGCCCTGGCATCGGCGAACAGTTTATTTACCGATTGCCCGACTACGGCGTACGCCTCTTCGGTGTTCTCGGCACATTGCAACAACCCACTCATTTCGTTCAGAAGCGTGATCTGCATGGTTCGAAGTTCCAGTTCGCCCACCCAATGACCCATGGCGGCCGCATGCTCTTTGGCCACCACGGAGGCCCGGACCTCCTCCGAAATATCCTTGTAAATAACGTAGCCACCCTGGACTCGACCGGCTACGACCATGGGCAAAGCATGAATCTCGACATCCACCAGTTGTCCGTCTTTCCTTCTGCGCCGAACTGTCTCGTGAATTGTCTGTCCCGAGTTAACCTGTTCGGCAAATTGCATCGACTCGCTGTGCAGCTCGGCCGGAACAACCAAATCACGCAGGTTTTTTCCGCCGATCTCCAAAGGACCATAAAGAAACAGAGATACAAAAGCATCGTTATAAAGTTGCACGTTGCCGTCGCGGTCGTGGACGACGATGCCAAACGGACTGTTCTCAATAAGGGAATTCAAGAAAATGGTGCGTTCTTTCAGATCACGGGCAATACGTTCGCGCTCGGAAACCGCCGCACCAAGGATCAATCCGGTGGCGGAGATTGCAAGCATCAGCAGCCCAAGTTTCGTGAAAGTCTCCGCCGACACCGGTACGAACCGGAGAGTAACGACGATGCCGAAATTTAGCGCAAGCAACCCGGTGACCGCTCCGCGGATCCCGCGCCGCATGCCCATCCAGATAATGGGGAGGAATGCTGGATAGAATAGCTGCCTGGAGTCAGACACGCCGAACATGATCCAGAAAAGCAGGCCGAAGGAAGCCGCCTGCCCTGTGACTTCCAGAATCCGGAGTGCGGTAATTTCCTGACTTCCTCTTGCCCACTCCCGGCCCTCGCGAACAGTTTCTGAAACCGAAGCCGCAGTCCACTTGCCGATCCAGGGCAGAACATGAATCAGAAGAAAAGGAGCGACGCTCAGCAATCCGATGGTGTCACCCATGTACCAATCCAGGGCCGAGCCCCAGAACTGCGACCACTGAATCGTGTGATCCGCGCATAGACAGAAGACACCCGCCAGCGTTGCGGGAATGGCTGCCACTGATGCTACGACTACGTATCGCATCACGTCCCGCCGCTGGCCCAGAGAACTGTCAATTCTCAGCGGGCCCCGCAGCAGATACGCCGCCGCCGCATAGGCGGCAATTTCAAGCGGCACGCCGACGAGTGTGCCCCACGAATAAAATGGCTGGAACAGCAGCATGTAGCGAGGGCTGATCGCGAGCATCATCGCGAATGCCAATCCTACAGCCGGATACCAAGCCGTCAGCCCAAGACGGGAAAGAAGAATGACGTCGGGCCGATTCAGAAGTAGATAAATTAGAAGGACACTAACGCAAAGAATTGTGTGACCGAGAACGGTGTGCGTGCCTGATTGAAACAAGCTTTCCGTCGTTGGTTCAGAATGGTGCTGTATCTCTGCGATCGTGGCAGACTGCGAAGGCGAAATTGTAGTTGTTCGTAACATATGGTTCGGATTCAACTCACTGCAAGTAAGTCTCCATGCCAAATTTCTCCGCGACATGTATCGAGATACTTATTGCCAACCTTCATCGACTAACTCCTGCGCTCTAATCCGAGCCGCTCTTCCGCGGCGTCCAGCTCTTTCGCAAAACTTGAGAGGCCTTCCTGGGTAAGGCGCCCAGACTTGTAAAGAGTGACCAATTCATCGGCGGTCAAAAGGTAGTCTGAAACTTTGAACGCCGCGACACCCGACTTGATGACAAACGGGCCGACGTAAGTAATGAAGTTGTCTCGCAGGCATTGGACCGCTGCGCAGAGGTCTTCTCTCGA
>WNFL01091101.1_pt1 | contig 11565 bp, 9 predicted proteins | sample 5400361 | NCBI WGS metagenome assembly WNFL01 (sample SAMN13153351, study PRJNA577476) | soil metagenome | isolation source: 40 cm soil on Douglas fir-dominated hillslope | place: USA:California | collected 2013-09-17
CTTCGGGCGACACTACACGTCGCCGCAGGTTCGGCGCGGCGAGCTCGACGCCGGGCGCGTTCGGGGCGCAGGGTACCGCGTCGTCGACTGGCCGGCGCGGCGGTGGCGGCGGTGGTGCTGCGGGTGGCGGCGGTTTCGCTGGTGGTGGTGGTCAGGGTGGCGCAGGCGGAGCGGGAGGCGGGACCGGTCGAACTGGCGGCGCGATGTTCGTATTCGTGAAACAGGGCGACAAATATTCGCCGCGCGTAGTACGCCTCGGAGTCAGCGATTTCGATTACAGCGAGATCGTCAGCGGCGTTCAGCAAGGCGAGCAGGTCGCCCTGCTCGGACCCGCGGTGCTGCAGGCGCAGCGTGACCAGCTTCAGGCTCGCATCAGAGCCGGCACAGGTGGCGGACTCCAGACGACGACCCCGGCGGCTGGCGCCGCGGGCGGAGCGGGTGCGGCTGGTGGCGCCCGCGGCGGTGGAGGCGGTGGTGGAGGCGGTGGTGGACGGCCGCCCGGCAATTAAGGAGGTAGTACCATGCTGCTCGGAGAAACGATTGGCGTAGCGCTCGGAGCGCTCAGGGCGAACAAGCTTCGCTCCTTTTTGACGATGCTCGGCGTCGTGATCGGAGTGGGGGCTGTGATCGCCGTTGTCGCACTTGGACGCGGCGCTCAGGAATCGGTCAACGCGAGAATCTCCGCGCTGGGCACTACCCTCCTGACCGTACAGCCGGGACAGATCTTCGCGCCGGGCGGAGTTTCGTCTGGCAACGACCGCGCGCCAATGGTCGTCGCTGACGCAACAGCACTCGATTCGGCTGGCGCCGCGGTTTCCGCGGTCGAACCGGAGATGCAGAAGCAACTCCAGGTGCAGTACCTGGCCACGAATACCAATACCACCGTGCTCGGCACGTCTGCGAATTATCTCGACGTCCGCAAGTACACGATAGCGGAAGGGAAGATGTTCACGGCGGGCGACGATCGGGCCAGCCGGAGTGTGGCCGTGCTTGGGGCAGCGATTCCCGACAATCTCGGGGTGCCGGCGGCAACTCTCGTCGGACAGAACGTCCGCATCGGTGGATTTCTCTTTCAAGTGATAGGCGTTCTCGCCAGCAAAGGAAGCGGCGGCGGATTCGGAAATCCGGACGATCAGGTTCTGATACCAATCACGACCGCGCAATTTCGCGTTTTCGGTAGTGACCGGCTGCGCCAGATCGGGGTGCTCGCGACCTCGGAGGCGGAGATTCCGCAGGCGATGGCGCAAATCCAGAAAACGCTTCGCCGAGTGCACAGGCTACGCGTCGGTGTTCCTGACGATTTCCAGATCCGCAATCAGGCCGACTTCCTGAACACGCTCGGCGAAACGACGCAGATCTTCACGTTTCTTCTCTCCGGAATCGCGGCGGTGAGTTTGCTCGTCGGCGGAATCGGCATCATGAACATCATGCTGGTGTCGGTTACGGAGCGGACGCGCGAGATCGGCGTGCGAAAGGCGCTGGGCGCGACGCCGAAGATGATTTTGCTCCAGTTCCTCATCGAGGCAGTAGTACTGTGTCTGCTTGGCGGGGTGGGCGGGATCATGTTTGGATGGCTTGGGGCGGTTGCACTGGCCAAGTTCGGGAACTTCAATACGTCGGTGGCGCCGTCGTCGATCCTGTTGGCGTTTTTCTTCTCGGGCTTTGTCGGGATTTTGTTTGGTGTTTGGCCAGCCCGGCGCGCAGCCAGCTTGGATCCGATACAGTCACTGCGCTACGAATAGCGGCTTGGGCTGGGATCACTGGGCGTAGTCTGACATCCACAGTACCGAAGCGGGGAGCTCTCCGCTTTGCAGCTGATCGCTCGGAGCTTTCATACTGGCATTAGGGATTTCGCGAGAGCCGTATCGCGCGGGTTGAGGGATATACATCCGCCGGCCATGCCGATCCTGCGCCACTCCGAGCGCCAACGGAAAAGCTTACTGGCTATCAGCTTAGACGCTGAGCGCTCCCCGCTTCGGTACTGTGGATGCTGGAATGGCGTCGACGTGGCCCGACTTTATAGATAGACGACGGGCTTCCTTCGCCCTATTTTGGGTGTCCGGCGCTCCCGTCCAGCTGCCGGCAATCCAAATCTCATGGAGGTCCAATGAGACTCCGCTACTTTGCGGTCTCTCTGTTGTGGCTTGCCGCCGTCAGTGCGGGAGCGCAGGCTGGCAAGAAGGCGCAGGTGGGCAAGAGCCCGGAGCTGCGCATCGATTACACCAAGGAAACTCTGCCGAACGGGCTGACTGTGCTCTATCACGTCGATCACTCGACGCCGGTGGCCGCCGTTCTCCTGTGGTATAACGTCGGTTCGAAGATGGAGCAGCCGGGCAAAACCGGCTTCGCGCACCTGTTCGAGCACATGATGTTCAAGGGATCGAAGAACGTAGGCGACGGACAGCACTGGGCTCTTCTCGAAGCTGCAGGAGGACGAGCTGGTGCGGACATCAACGGAACCACCAGCTGGGATCGCACCAACTACTTCGAGCAGATTCCATCGAACCAGCTCGAGCTCGCACTGTGGCTCGAGGCCGACCGGATGGGCACGCTCACCGAAACGCTGACGCAGGCAAAGCTCGATAACCAGCGTGAGGTCGTGAAGAACGAGCGCGGGCAGAGCGTCGACAATCAGCCTTACGGGACGTGGGTCGAGAAAACCGAGGAAGCGCTTTTCCCCAACGACCATCCGTACCATCACTCGGTCATCGGGTCGATGACGGATCTCTCAAACGCGTCGGTCGCCGATGTCAGAAGCTTCTTCAAGACTTACTACGCGCCGAACAATGCGGTGCTCGTAGTCGCGGGCGACATCGACGTTCCACAAGCGAAGGCGTTGGTTCAGAAATACTTTGCGCCCATTCCTCGTGGTCCGACACCGCCACCGCTCGCCAACATGAGAGTGCCGGTAACCCTTGGATACGAGGACCGGCTCGTGTTGCAAGACGCTCAGGCTCCTGCACCCGCCATTTACGTGGCGTACAGAGTTCCGTCGGCAAAGGATCCGCGCGCACCGGCGATCAGTCTCCTTGGTGACATCCTGGGCGGCGGACGCTCGTCGCGTCTGTACGATGCTCTCGTGCGGAGACAGCAGGTTGCGACGACGGTTGCCGGCTTCAACTTCGGTCTCGCCGACGGCGCCGACATGCTGGTGTTCAACGCAGTGGGGAAGCCCGGTGGCAATCCCGATTCGCTCGAGAAAGCTCTTCTCGCCGAACTGGCGGGGAGTTGGATCGCGCGCGCGCGTCGGAGCGATTCGCGTTCGTAAATGGGCTGCAGACCACTGGCGGATTCGGTGGGCGGGCGGACCGACTCGCGGAAGGCTGGACGTTCTTCCACGATCCGAATCATGTGAACAAGGTTCTTGGTGAGTTCGACCGCGTAAAGCTGGCTGACATCAACGAGGTCGCGCGCGAGCGACTCGTGACAACCAATCGCTCCATCCTTATCTACGTCCCCGCTCGTAAAACGGCGGCCCAGTCTGGCTCCGCGGGGGTGCCGCAATGATTCGCGCGTCGAGCATCAGATCTCTGGCTCTCGCCATAGTCTTCGCGTCGGGCGCCGCTGGCGCGCAGACGATGCAGCCACCGCCGCCGAGTGCACTGCGCCCTTACGCTTTTCCAGCCGTCGAACAGTTCCAGCTCGACAACGGGCTGAAAGTCATCGTCGTTCAGAAGCACACGCTGCCCGTCGTCGAGGGCAGGGTGATCATCGACGCGGGCGCGATGCGCGAGCTGGCGGTGAAGAGTGGTCTCGCGTCTCTCACAGGGCGTCTTCTCTCGGAGGGCACCGGTACTCTGACCGGCGCCGACATCGCGCGCGCGATGGATGCGCTCGGCGCACAGTACTCGACGGGTGCGGGGTTCAGCACTTCATTCGCCGACGTTGTCGCCATCAAGAACGTCTTTCCGCAGGCGATGGAGTTGGCTGCGAAGACCGTAATTGCTCCGAGTCTTCCAGTGAGCGACTTCAGCCGAGTGAAGAATCAGGCGATCGCGTCGTACCAACAGGTTCACGCGCGGACCGCGGGACTCGCCAGCGATGCGTTCATCCGTGCTGCCTTCGACAGCACCGCGCCATTTTCTCGTCCCGCCAGCGGCAATCTCGCTACGATCGGAGGACTCACTCGCGACGACGTGGTCAACTGGCAGCGCACAATGTTCGCTCCCTCGGCGGCGACGCTACTGCTCGTGGGTGACATCTCGGTGGCTGAAGCAAGGTCGGTGGCGCAGCAGTCGTTCGGAGCGTGGACGGCGAGTCGTGCAGCACTGGCTCCGGTCTCGAATCCGGTGCGAGCGAGCGCGGGGACGCGCGTGATTCTTGTCGACAGACCAGGCTCGGTTCAGTCGACGATCGTCGTCGGACAGCCGGGATTCACGGCTACAGATCCTGACTACATCTCTCTGGTCGCGCTGAATCACGTGCTCGGCGGCGGATTCAGCTCGCGAATGAACATGAATCTGCGCGAGAAGCATGGCTACACCTACGGCGCGTTCAGCAATCTCGATCTGAGGCCGGGCGCGGGAGCGTTCCGTGTCAGCTCGGAAGTCAGAACGAACGCCACCGACTCGGCGCTCGTCGAGACGATCGGTGAATACCGCAGGATCGCTGGCGAGGCTGTACCGTCGAGCGAGCTGCAGGGAATGCTCAACAACCTCGTTTCCGGTTTCCCGAATTCAGTGCAGAGCGTTCAGGGATTGTCCGCGAGCTTGCAGACTCTCATCATTTTGGGTCTCCCGCTCGATTTCTATACGACTTACCGGGAGAAGCTGTCGGCGGTGACGCCCGACGATATCAAGCGGGTGGCTGCGAGCAAGCTCACGCCCGACAATGTGATCGTTGTCGTTGCCGGGGATTTGTCCAAGATCGAGGCGCCGATTCGGGCCAGGAACCTTGGGACCGTAGAAGTCTGGGATCCCAATGGGAATAAGGTTCGGTAGTCGTTGACTGCAAATGCAACGGAACTGGAACGAAGACTACCTGCCAGGTGCTGTGAGCGGAGCGGCTCAGGGCTGCGGGCTTAAGCGGTGTCGCATCCTGAGTAGCTTGGAGTAATGAAAGCAGTCATTATCACTCGTCCTGGTGGGGCGGAGGTGCTCGAGGTTCAGGAGCGGCCGAAGCCGGAACCGGGAGTTGGACAGATTCGGGTGAGGGTGCGGGCCTCCGCGCTCAATCGCGCGGATCTCATCCGGCGTGAAGGGAATTATCCCGTTCCCCCGGGCGTCCCGGCGGACATGCCGGGGATGGAATACGCCGGCGAGGTCGATGCGCTCGGGGCGTCCGCGTCAATGTGGAAGATCGGCGACCGGGTGATGGGAATCATCGGTGGCGCGGGTCACGCCGAGTACTTGTGCGTGCACGAGCGCGAGGCGATGCCCGTTCCGCGGGCGATGTCGTGGGAGGACGCCGGCGCTATTCCGGAAGTTTTTCTTACTGCGTACGACGCGCTGTTCAATCGACTGGCGCTAAATACAGGTGAGACGGTACTCATTCACGCCGTCGGAAGCGGCGTCGGCACAGCGGGTTTGCAGATCGCCCGCGCGGCGGGAGCCACGGTGATTGGGACTGCACGCTCGCCTGACAAGCTCGAGCAGGCGAAGAAGCTCGGTCTGGATATCGCGATTGATTCATCGCGCGGGGACTGGGCGGCGCAGGTCGAAGCCGCGATCGGTGCTGAGCGGGTCGACGCGTTGCTGGATCTCGTGGGTGCCAGCTACCTCGAGGGGAATCTGCGCGTGCTCACGTTGCGTGGGCGGATGGTCGTCGTCGGCCTGACCGGTGGCGCGAGCGCGCCATTCAACATGAGTGTGCTTCTCAGAAAGCGACTGACTATTGTCGGAACGATGTTGGGCAGCAGGCCTCTCGAGGAAAAAATGTCTCTCGCGCGCGATTTCTCCGAGCGGGGCGTGCCTCTGTTCGAGTCCGGCCGGCTCAAGCCCATTGTAGATCGCGTTTTTGCTTTCGACGAGATCCGAGCCGCCCACCAGCTCATGGAATCCAACGACACATTCGGGAAAATCGTGCTCGCCTGGAAGTGAGATGCTCTCCCACAATGTCAGGAGTTGGATAGAGACCGCCACCAACGGCCGCGTGACCTCTGTGACGATGCTCCCCGGCGCCACATCCTCGGCGCTGCACCGCGTAGACGTCGAAAGCAACGGGAAGCCGCGAAGCTTGGTTCTTCGACGCTTCACCAACGATGAGTGGGTGAGAGAGGAGCCTGATGTCGCGGTTCGGGAAGCCGCGAGCCTGCAGCATGCGACAAGAGCTGGGCTTGCCGCGCCGGAGCTTGTCGCAACTGACAGGGACGGATCGTACTGCGGCGTTCCGGCGACGCTCGTCACGTTGCTCCGGGGCGACGTCGTACTGCTTCCCTCGGATTGGAAAGAGTGGACCGAAGGGCTCGCTCACGCCGCGGCGCAAATCCACCGCGTTGACGCCGCCGGCTTCCGCTGGAAGTATCGACGTTACAACGATCGGGACTCGCTTCAAGTGCCACAGTGGTCTCAGGGGCCGGAGGCATGGCGCAAAGCGATCGACGTCGTTCAGGACGCGGCTCCGTCGTATCGCGAGTGCTTTGTCCACCGCGACTATCACCCGAGCAACGTCCTCTGGTCGAACGGACGCGTGGCCGGCATCGTCGATTGGGTCAACGCGTGCAGAGGGCCAGCCGGCATCGACGTCGCGTGGTGCAGACACAATCTTGCGAACCTGTACGGCGTCTCAGTCGCGGACGACTTCCTCGCGGCTTACGTCGAGGCGGCCGGAACCGATTTCGAGTACAACCCGTACTGGGACCTCATGTCGGTGGTGGAGCTTCTACCGGGCCCACCGTCGATGTACGAAGGATGGCGAGCGGGCGGCGTTCCAAATATCAGCAACGCGGTGATGCGAGAGCGCGTCGATCTCTATGTCGCGAGCGTGGTAGCCCGGCTTTAGATCCACGAGCTACGACTTTCCTTTGCGCCGTCTGCTCCTGCGATCCTGAATCAGAATTGTCCCTACCATCCAGAGCCCGACGACCGCGGCAAGGACGAAGCCGAGCATTCCGAGACGGGGCTGATATGCCATCAGCGATCCGCTGGCCACGAGCAATCCACCGAGTACGAGGCCGGTGAAGATCCGGTTCGCGACTTTCTCCAATCCGAGAAGGAGCGAGCCGAGTTGCGGCGTGTCCACGCGCACCGCGAAGTCGTCAGAGACCAGCTTCTGCGTAAATAGATCGATCCTGTGCGGCAGCGCGCGCAACAGATCCGAAGTCTCGGCCGCCATCTGAAAAAGCCGGTGCGGCGACAGATCACGTTGTGCGCGCTTGTTCGCGATCTCGGCGGTGTACTCCCGGATTGACTGCGAGGGATTGAAACTGGGGTCGAGCGCGCGAGCGACAGCGTCGAGACTGAGAAGCGCTTTCGCGAGCAGCGTCAGCTCCGACGGGAGCTTGAGTCCCGCACCATACGCGATCGTTATGATCTCGTAGAGCAGAGCGCCCGCTGGGGTTTCCTCCACCGTCTGATTTGCCTTTGTCGCGATCACTGCCGAGACATCGCGAACGTAGACGGCCCGATCGAATTCCTCGGGAACCGCCCCCATTTCCATCAGCGTTTCTGCCGCGGCATCTCCATTGTTCTCGGCCATCGCAAGCAGGAGCCGGACGACTTTGTCGCGCATGGCACCTGTGAGATGTGCGGTCATGCCGAAATCGATCAGGGCCAGCTTTGGCTCGTCGCGCGGAGGAGCGGCAACGGCCAAGGCCTTTGCTTCATTCTCTGATTGGGTGAGCGGCGTTGCACCGGGCCTCACTATCTGGCGGCGATCGTCTGCCGCCGCTTCCGCGGGTGTCTTCGGATTCTCGCGTCCAGGGAGAACGATGAACACGTTCCCCGGATGGGGATCAGCGTGGAAGTGTCCGCTGTCCGTGATCTGGTGGAGGTAGGCGTGGGCAAACTCTTCGGCCAGATCTGAAAATTCGTACTCGATCCTCGTGACCCTAATGCGCTCAGTTGTGAGCACCTTGTGCGTCGTATAGGCGTCGATGACTCGGGGAATCAGGATGTGCGGAAAAGTCGCGAGCGCCTTCCTGAACGCCGTGGAGTTGCGCGCCTCGGTTCGGTAATCGAGCTCGTCGATCAGAGCGCGCTCCACCTGCTGCACCACGCCGACGAGATCGACGCGCGAGCCGGCCGATGTGTGGTCCGCGAGGAAAGTCGCGAGCTCCCGGAAGAACTCGATGTCCTCGGAGAGCTGTTCGCGCAGATTGGGGCGCTGCACCTTGACCACGACACTCCGGCCGTCTCGCAGCTCCGCGGCGTGGACTTGGCCCAGGCTCGCGCTTCCCAGCGGCTTGGGGTCGAATGAAGCAAAGAGCTTGCTGAGGCGAGCGTGGAGCTCGTCCTCGATAGTCAGCTCGACCTGATCGAGCGGCATGGGAGGAACTTCGTCCTGCAGGTGCTCGAGCTCGTCGATGTAAGGTTTTGGCAGAAGGTCGGGGCGAGTCGACAGAACCTGACCCAACTTGATGTAGGCTGGTCCCAGCTCCACCAACCGATCGCGAAACGCTTTCGCCTTGACCGTGACATCGCCTTCCACGGTGGTCTGATCGTCGTGGCTGGCGCCCTCGAGAGTCAGAAGCCCCTGACCCTTGGCGAACTCGCGGAGCCCGTAGTTCGTAAAGAGCCGTATTGTCGCGACGAGGCGCGGAAGATGCTTCGGCGAGAGGATCATGCAATACGCGGAAAGGCAGAAAGCATGCCCGGTCCAAACGTTCTCTGCGCGACGTCAGCAACGCGTCGTCGGATCCAAGTGGCTGCATGTGACCTCACAATAGATATTTATGCATGGCAAAGAAGAAGACGGCCGGACGCGCGGCCAAATCGCGCTCCACGCCCAAACGACGCGCGGTACGAGCCAAGTCTGGCCGAGGCCTTGTGATTCACGTGCCTAAGCCGTGGGGACACGAGACCATCTGGGCGCATTCGGAACGATATGTGGGCAAGATTCTGCACATCAACGCCGGCCACGAGCTTTCGGTGCAGTATCACAACCGGAAGGATGAAACGATCTACCTGCTCTCGGGCGATATCGTCTATCGCGTCCAGCGGGAGGGCGACGACATTCTCGACGACGTGAATCTCAAGGTGGGTGAATCGTACAGGATCACGCCGGGAACCATCCACCAGATGATTGCGCGGACGGACTGCGATGTGCTGGAAGTATCGACGCCGGAGATCGACGACGTCGTCCGCCTGAGCGACAAGTACGGCCACACACGTACCTGACGCCCAAGCCGATGATGAAGGTCGCGGGCAAGCCGGTGATGTCCTACGTGCTCGACGAGCTGAAGAAGCTCGGCAACGTCGAGGAAATCGTGTACATCACGGGGCATCTCAAGGAAAAGGTCGAGGAATACGCGCGAGCCGAAATGGACGTGCCGTCGGTATTCATCGAGCAGAAGGTCCAGGACGGGACGGCGGGGGCGATCGCGCTTGCACGCGACTACGTCGACCAGCCCGTGCTCATCATCTTCGTCGACACGATCTTCGACGCGGATCTCACCAAGGTGAAGAGCGTCGACGCGGACGGGATCATTTGGGTGAAGGAGGTCGAGGACTACCAGCGCTTCGGTGTCGTCGTGACTGATGCCGACGGCAACATGACGCAGATCATCGAGAAGCCGAAGACACCGGTCTCAAAGCGCGCCAACATCGGGCTCTACTACATCAGGAACTGGAAGCTCCTGTTCGAGGGCATCGCCTGGGTGCTGAAGCAACCGAAGAATCAGGGAGAGTATTTTCTGACCGACGCGTTCCAGTACATGATCGAGAAGGGCGCGAAAATTAAAGTCATCGATGTGGAAGGCTGGTACGATGCCGGAAAAATCGAGACGATGATCGAGACAAACGAAGCGATGCTCAAGCGCGGCCGCGCGCGTCGTCCGAAGAGCGTGGGTGATTCCACGATCATCGATCCCGTCTATATCGAGGACAACGTCACGCTCAAAAAGTCAAAGATCGGCCCGAACGTCTCGATCGGCGCGGGCTCGGTGCTCGACGGCGCGGAGGTCAGTCACTCGATCGTCGGATCGAATACCAAGATCACGAAGTCTGTTCTGAAGAACTCGCTCATTGGCGACGATACTGTGGTCGAAGGCGTGAAAGGCGAGGTGACATTGGGAGACAATTCGGAGGTGCGGGCATCGTAGACTCCGCACCGGCGAAAAAGGCGCGCCCGCCGCTCGGGCGCAACGTCATCGGCCTGGGCGCGGTGAGCTTCTTCACCGACGTTTCGACCGAGATGATCTATCCGCTGCTTCCCGTTTTCCTCGCGTCAGTTCTTGGAGCCAACGCGAGCTTCATCGGCGCGATCGAGGGGACGGCTGAGACCACCGCATCGCTGCTCAAGCTTCTGAGCGGATGGTGGTCGGACAAAGTATCGACGAGAAAGCCATTCGTTGTAGCTGGCTATCTCATAGCGTCGATCGTGCGCCCGTTCACCGCCGCGACGCACACCGCGCGGCAGGTGCTGGCGATTCGCGTCACCGACCGGATTGGGAAGGGAATTCGCACGTCCGCGCGAGATGCACTGCTCGCCGATTCCGCGGCTCCCGAGGCGCGGGGCCGCGCGTTCGGATTTCACGCTGCCGCCGACAATGCCGGTGCCGTCCTCGGCCCACTCGTGGCGTTTTTCATTCTCAGGCTTCATGGCGTCGGCGCGCTCGACACGAGCAAGCATTTGTCGCCGAACGACGAGCACGCGATGAGGAATGTGTTCTGGCTGTCGGCCATTCCGGCGGCGATCGCGATGGTGATTCTGATCGTGGTGGTGCGCGACATCCCACGGCATGGCGGTGATGGCGGCGGGGCGAAGGCTGGCGACGGAGCGGGTCGGCTTGGAGGACGGTTTTGGGCTTACCTCGTGGTCGTTCTGCTGTTCACGCTCGGAAATTCCACCGACGCCTTCTTGCTCCTCCGCGCCAATCAGCTTGGCGTCCCCGTCGCGCTGGCGCCGATACTCTGGGCCTTGCTCAACTTCGTCAAGTCGGCGACTGGCACTTACGGCGGCCAGCTATCCGATACCATTGGACGGAAACCGCTGATCGTAGGGGGATGGCTGCTGTACGCGGCTGTGTATTTCGCTTTCGGATTAGCCGGTGCGCCGTGGCAGGCTTGGGCGCTGTTCGCCGTCTACGGAATTTTCTACGGCATGACCGAGGGTACCGAGAAAGCGCTCGTCGCCGACATCGTTCCAAAAATCCGCCGCGGCGCGGCGTTTGGCTGGTACAACCTGGCGATTGGGCTGGGTGCGCTCCCGGCCTCTCTTATCTTCGGCTGGATCTGGGATCGCTCTGGCGCGCCGAGCGCGTTCGTATTCGGCGCATCGCTGGCGCTCGTCGCGGCGATTCTCATGGCAGTCGTCGCTCCTTCATCGCCGCGAAGTGAAGTGATCTCGTAGGCGGTTCGCGGATTACGATTGCTCCTCCGTGAGCGAATAGAGTGCGCGCTTCACCAACCGCACCACTCGCCGAGGAGGAAGTATGAAAAACACACATGGCGAAGGAGTTCTTGTTCT
>WNFL01410082.1_pt2 | contig 11565 bp, 13 predicted proteins | sample 5400361 | NCBI WGS metagenome assembly WNFL01 (sample SAMN13153351, study PRJNA577476) | soil metagenome | isolation source: 40 cm soil on Douglas fir-dominated hillslope | place: USA:California | collected 2013-09-17
CCACGACGAGGCTCGGTATGGCGAGGCTTGCTAGCATTGATAGCACATAGGAGGTGGTCGTCGTGTCCGCTGTGAGTATTCGCAATCTTGACGCGCGGGTAAAAGAGCGTCTCAGGGTGAGGGCCGCACGGCATGGCCGTTCGATGGAGGCCGAGATGCGGGCTATCCTCACGGATGCGGTCAGCGAGCCTGAGGAGGACCGCGGGTTGTTTCAGGCACTGCTTGACCGATTCGGCGAACTCGGTGGCGTTGATCTAGACCTTCCGGACCGGACGGCACGGCCGCGCGCAGCCGATCTTGGTTAGATGATCGTCGTCGATACGAACGTCGCATCCGAGCTGATGCGGCCGTCTCCGTCGGAGCGCGTCAGGGACTGGGTGCAGAGTCGGCCTGGAAGGGATCTGTATACATCAGCGATTACGGTCGCAGAGATCCGGTACTGCATCGAGAAGTTGCCTCAAGGGCGGGGGAAGAACTCGCTTAGATCTGCGGCAAATAAGATATTCGAGACTTTCGCTCAGCAGATACTTTCCTTTGATGCGGTTGCGGCGGAACAGTATGCCTTGATAGTGAGCCACCGAGACGGGCTCGGACTGCCGATCGACGGGTTCGATGCACAGATCGCGGCCATCTGCCGCGTGCACGGAGCAACGCTCGCCACCAGGAATGTGTCTGACTTCCGTCAGACCGGCATCGAGTTGATCAACCCATGGAAAGGTGAGGACTGAATTCCCGTTAGCGTCATGGCGCAGATGCGCTACAGTAGCGCTATGGCAACTATCCAGGTGCGGGAAGTTCCTGAGGATCTGTATGAGGTGCTCAGACGCCGTGCGCGGCGCGCAGGGCAGTCTCTGCAGGCATATATGCGCGATCAGGTAGTTGCGCTGGCCGAGCGGCCGACCAAGGATGAAGCGATCGAGCAGATCGAGAGCGTTCTCGCGCGCCTTGGCGGTGATGGACCGTCAGCGGCGTCGATCATGAGTGATCTGGCCGCGGAGCGGCGCTGACCAGGAGGCTGGATGTGGCATTGGTCATTGACGCCCCTGGGATGGTCCTGGCGCTGCTCGGCAGGTCCCCAGAGGCTTCAGCGCTGCGGTATCGCCTCGGCTCGGAGATATGCCACGCTCCACACCTGATAGACGCCGAGGTCGGCAACGTGTTGCGTCGCCATGTCTTGCGCGAGGAGTTGTCCCCCTCGGACGCGGAGGTGCTGCTGTTGTCAGGCGTGCCCATGGTTGATCATCGTCACGAGATGACCGGGGCATTGGCGAGGGAGGCGTGGGCGCTTCGCGAGAACGTAAGCTTCTACGACGGCCTGTACGTGGCGCTCGCGACTGCCCTGGCTGTACCTCTGGTGACCGCCGACAAGCGGCTGTCGGAAGCCCTCGGACTTCGTTGCACGGTAGAGCATGTAACGGCGAGCTGACGCGGGATTGCCCCAGGCATTGGCGTCAGCGGACGTTCGTCGGTCAGCGTGGCGTTCGGATAGTCGCGGAAGACGCGAGTGGTCATCTTCCTTGGCAGGGCCATGATACGGACTGGCGTATCTGAGCGATCCGGATCGCATTCGGCGGGTCGAGTGACTGACGCCACCCGCCGGCCGTCAGCCGCCTTGCCCACGTCATAGCCCCGGCGCCGGTTACGCCCTGTCCTCGCTGATTGCGGCCTGGTCGAACACAGCCTCCCGCAGGTTCCACGCCCGGCCGCGCTGGGGGAAGATCACCACCAGCCAGTACAAAAATCCGATACCTACGGTGATCACGGTGACCCAGAGCAACAGCGAGGTCTGCTTGGTGAAGATGTAGACCAGGCTGCCCAGGGCCAAGATCGGCGGAAGCGGCCAGAGCGGCATCTTGTACGGACTGTTTCGGGTCGCCCCGGTCGGCCGGGCGAACAGGGCGGCGATCGCGATCAGCGCGTAGTCCGCCACCAGGCTCGCTCCGGTCAGGTTGACCAGCGTATTCAGGGACACGGTGAGGCAGAGGATGGCGCCGAGGATGCCGACGATCGCGGTGGCGAACCACGGTGACCTGAACCGCTCGCTCTTGAGGGTCATCCAGCCGTTGACCGGGCCAGGCCACGCTCGGTCCCGTCCTGAGCTGAAGAAGATCCGCCCGTACGACAGCACGATGGCGATGACGGCGTTAAGGATGGCGACGACCACGGCCAGGCTCACGATCTTGTACACCGTATTGTTCGAAGTCGCCTCGATGAAGTACTTCATCGGCACCGCTGAGGTGGACAGCTTGGCGATCGACGGCGAGCCAACGACCGTAGCGGTCAGCGGGATCAGCTCGGCCGCCACAGTGATCACCAGTGCCCACAAGATCGCCCTGGCGATCCGCCTGCTTGAACCGGTCGTCTCCTCGGAGAAGTTGACCGCGTTCGCGTAGCCGTTGTAGGAGAACACGGCTACCGCGGTCAGCGCCAGCACCGCGGTGAAGGACACCGATGTCAGCCCGCCGTGGGCGGCACCCACAACCGGATGGACCAGCGAACTCCAGTTCTTCGCATGCGTGATTCCGAGAACCGTCACGACCGCCAGCGCGGCCAACTCGATCGCCAGGAAGATGCCCGTGATCACCGCGTTCAGACGGATGTTCAGGATCGCTATGCCGGCCGCGACCAGCATCACGATGGCGCCGATGACCTTGAGGTTCACGTTTACGATCACTGCCAGGTAGGTGCCCGTGCCAAGAGCGATCACCGCCGGGATGAAGGCGATGAAGTCCACGTACAGTGCGAACGTTATGAAGCTGACGGGGCCTGCCAGCCACGAGCTCCGTCCCTTGAACGAATGCCAGACAAGGGCGTAATCGCCTGCCGCGATCGGGAAGGCGGCTGACAGCTCGGCCCAGCAGAAAGCCATGAAAACGCCGACGATGGCGGCGAATACGAACGCGAGGAACGAGCCGCTGCCCGCCGCCACCAGTGCCACCGGCACGATGATGAACACCGACGACGCCGGTGTGACCCCCGACAGCGTGATGAAGACGTTGCCGAGGATGCCGATCGAGCGGCTCAGGTCCTGCTCGTACCGCGCGGCCTCTGGTGCGCCGGCCGCCGCCGCGACGGCGCCGTGCTCGATCTTGTGGGTCTCGTCCATCCGCCGGACCTCCAGCCAAGTTGCGCGATCGCCGGCGCTCGCAGATGCACGAGGACGTTGGCCGCGTCCGCGTACGGGATACGCGCGCTCGCCTACGACGTTCTCCGGTCGCGATGGTCCCGTGCCCGATGGGTTCAGCGGGCCCTCGTGAGCCATCTGGGCGGCTAAAGTACTATTGGACTCCTATGCGGTCCTTTATAACGGCACGGATGCCCGCTGTCAACGACCAGTGGTCCTCGTTCTTGACGCCCGGCGCACGGGGCAAGGGCGCTGGCCCGCGTGCGGGCACCAAGACCCTGCCCTCGGTCGTGGCATCATGACTGCCATGGCAGCTGGCCAGCCCGCTGACCCGTCCCAGAGCCGTCCGGATGTCCAGCCGATCTTCGGCGCCATTGAGCAGCAGCGAGCGCACGAATACGTCGCAGAGCAGATCCGCCGGCAGATCGGCCTTGGCATCATCGCGCCCGGCGAGGCGCTTCCACCGGAGCGAGAACTGGCGCGGCTGTTCGGCGTCGGACGCGTGACGATCCAGCTTGCGATCGGGATGCTCGAGGCCGATCGGCTGATCACCACTCGACGGGGCCGTTCGGGCGGCTCCTTCGTGCTGGCACCCACCGAGCAGCCCGGCATGCTCGACTTCCGTGTGCTTGAGATGGCGCAATCGGCTCAGCTGATCGGTGAGGCGATCGACTTCCGGCAGGTCGTCGAACCAGCCGCGGCCAGCGCCGCGGCGCGATCACGGACGAAACGAGAGCTAGTCGCGATCAGCTCCGCCGCCGAGCGCATGGCTGCGGCGGACACGGACCCGGAGTTCATGCGGGAGGACACCGCTTTCCACCTCGCCATCGTGCGCGCGACGGGCAATCGGTTCCTGGCCGAGGCCGTCGAGCAGGTCCGCCTCCACCTCAACTCGGTGCTGGCGCTGCTGCCCGACAGCCAGGCGTGGCATGAGATATCAGTCAGAGAGCACGGGGCCATTTTGGACGCGCTAGTGAGGCGCGATCCGGACGCAGCGTACGAATTGATGCATCACCATGTGAAAGGCACCGCCCGCAGCGTCCGCGCCCTGCTCGGATCGCTTGATGCCAAGGTTGCCCAGGCACGCATGCGCGCCCCGTAGGTTCCGACGACCCTCCATCAAGTCCATTCTGGAGTGCCAGCCGACGCACTCCGCGGAAGTTGAGGCGATCATGGCAGCCAGACTTGCCAGTCCGGATGGCAGCGAGTTGATCGGCTATACCGACCGCTGGTCCGCGGCTCCCGGCGAGCGCATCCGGCTCATGGCTTCGTCATCAACCTCGCCCATCACTGTCCGGCTGGTCAGGCTGCGGCACGGTGATCCCAATCCAGCCGGTCCAGGGCTTCTCATGGAACCGGTGCCTTCCCTGATCGATGGTGACTACCCATGCAGCCCCCAGACGGTTAAGTCGGGGTCCTTCGCTGTCCTCGACTCCGCTGTCCTCGACTCCGCTGTCCTCGACTCCGCTGTCCTCGACTCGGCGCCGGCCCAGGGATCGGCCCTGTCCGTGTGGGCATGGACGCGCCTTCCGGCCCGGGGACGGCGGCAGGTGCTGCTCGCCCGCGGGTTCCTTGAGCTTTTCCTCGACGCGGATGGCCTGCCCTCGATCAGCTTCGGCGGGGTGTCCGTGGCGGCGCGACAGCCGCTCAGGCGGGAGAGCTGGATCAGGCTTGGCGTGTCATTTGGCGACGGCAAATTCGGCCTCAGGGTCGCAGGCGAACTGGTCGCCACCGAGCTGACGAGCCTGCGCACTCCAGACGGACCCGTGACGCTGGCCGCCTCCGCCGACGGACGCGATCATTTCAACGGGCGGCTCGAAAAGCTCCAGATCGGCGACTGCCGTTACGACGTCCGGGGCCTGAGGCTCGTCAACGGCCCGACGCTGGCCGTGACAGGCCGCAGGTGGGACGACGACACCACCGACTTCCGCGACGCGCCGGATCAGTACGCGGCCGTGCACTTCCATGAAGATGACGTTGAGGACGCCGGATGGCCACCGGTAGCCGAGTTCGTTGTGCCCGCCACGATCCGGAGCGGGGTCTACGCCTTCCGCCTGACAACCGCCAGCCTCACCGATCATGTGCCCTTTGTCGTCACCCCGCCGCGCGGACACGCCACTGCCAAGATTGGCCTGCTGCTGCCGACGCTGACTTATCTGGCCTATTCCAATGAGCGTCTCATCGCCGCGGGGGAAGGTGGCATGGTTCCGGCCGGCCGAGCGGTGCGCCTCGATGAGGCCGACACGTGGCTAGCAGCGCATCCGGAGGCAGGTCTCTCGACTTATGACCGGCACGCCGACGGGACCGGATGCTGCCTGGTGTCGATGCGCCGGCCAGTCCCGAACTTCCGGCCGGACTTCGTCTGGTGGAACACCGGTGCCCCCGAACGCTTGGGCGCCGATCTCTACATCACGGATTTTCTCGATCACCGGGGCGAGCCATGGGATGCGCTCACCGACCACGACCTGCACGAGCAGGGCGCGGAGTTGCTGCAGAGATATCAGGTCATCCTGACGGGCACCCACCCGGAGTACTGTTCCCGCGAGATGCTGGTCGCCCTGCGGCACTACCTGGAAACTGGCGGCCGGGTGATGTATCTCGGGGGCAACGGATTCTACTGGGTGACCAGCATCGATCCTCGCCGTCCCTATCTTGCGGAGGTGCGCCGCGGAATCAACGGCACCCGGGCATGGACGTCGCTGCCCGGCGAGCTCAGGCATCAGAGCACCGGCGAGCAGGGCGGGCTGTGGCGGTACAGGCAGCGATCGCCGAACGCACTCGTCGGCGTAGGGTTCACCGCTCAATCGGATTCCCGCGACCGGGCACCCGGGTACCGGCGAACGCGCGTGAGCTTCGAACCCGGCTACAGCTGGATATTCGACGGCGTCTCGGACGCTGACGTCATCGGCGACTACGGCCTGTCCCTGGGTGGCGCAGCCGGATACGAAATCGACCGCCACGATCCTGCGCTCGGATCTCCCGACCAGTCGGTGGTGCTGATGACCTCGCAGGGAATGCACCCTGACTCCTACCTGCTCGTCGTCGAGGATGCCGAAGTCATGATCCCGAATGTCACTGCGGGCACGAATCCCCGCGTGCATTCCGATGTGGCCTACCTGCCCTATGAGGCCGGAGGCGCCGTCTTCAGCGTCGGATCCTGCTCATGGTGCGGCAGCCTGTCCCACAACTCCTATGACAACGACATATACCGGATCACCGACAACGTGCTGACCGCGTTCGTGGGCACCCGTGCTGCAGGCATGCCCTGACCACCGGCGCCTTGACATACCGCGGCCATCAACGTTATAAGGTCTTAAGGATCTCATTCGAGTCCTTTTTGCGCGGCGGGGATAGGCGAGGAGAACGGCGTGGTTGCCAGCGATCATCACATTGGCGCACGGCACAGGGCGGAGGCAACGGCCATCGAGTATCTGTGGCCGCACTCCAACGACCTGGAATGGGACGAGTACACAGAAAGAGGGCTCAGGGTCTTCGTCGCCGGGCAGGGCTCCACCCTGACCGACGTGCAGGGCCGGTCCTACCTCGACGGGCTGGCAGGCCTGTTCTTGGTGAACGTGGGGCATGGCCGGACTGAGATTGGGGCCGCCATGGCCGAACAGGCAGGGCGCCTGGCCTACACCGCGTCGTCGAACTCGACCAACCCGGCGACCGTGGCCCTTGCCGAGACCATTGCCTCGATCACGCCCGGCGACCTTGACCGCCTGTTCTTCTGCTCAGGGGGATCGGAGGCGGTAGAGACCGCGCTGAAGATCGCCAAGCAGGCACAGGTGCTGCGCGGCTACCCCAAGCGCTACAAGGTGATCTGCCGGCGTGGCTCGTATCACGGTCAGACATTCGGCGCCATGAGCTTGACCAGCAGCGCCAAGGAACGGTACTTCGGCCCCTTCATGGCCGGTGTCTCCAAGGTTCCCTCGCCCAACCACTACCGCAACGACTTCGGGCTGGAGCGGGAGGCTGGCGACCTGATGTGCGCCCGGTACGTGGAGCAAGAGATACTCGCCCAGGGCCCGGAGCACGTCGCCGCCGTCATCGGCGAGCCGATCTCGGCCGCGAACGGCACGCACCTGCCCTCGCCCGCGTACTGGCAGGAGTTGCGCCGGATCTGCGACCGCCACGGCGTGTTCCTGATCATGGACGAGGTCATCACCGGCTATGGCCGCACCGGTGCCATGTTCGCAGCCGAGCACTATGGCGTGGTCCCCGACATCATGACCATGGCCAAGGGGATCTCCAGCGGCTACGCACCCCTCGGCGCCGTGGCTGTGCGTCGCGAGGTCTTTGAGCCTTTCACCAAGCATGGCAACGCGATCAACCATCTGCTGACATTTGGCGGCCATGCTGTAGCTGCAGCGGCGGCCAGCAAGAACATCGAGATCATCCAGCGCGAGAATCTCGTCGCACGGTCGGCTGAGATGGGCCGCTACCTGCTCAAGCTGGCCGATGGCCTTCGTCAGCACCCCACGGTCGGTGACGTCCGCGGCGGCAAGGGGCTGTTGTGCGCGATCGACCTGGTCCGGAACAAGGAGACGAAGGAAGCCTGGGGGACCGAGCATCCCTTCATCAAGGGCCTCGCCCTCCGTACCCAGGAGCAAGGCCTCATCACCCGGGTGTGGGACGTCCTGCACCTCGCGCCCCCGCTGGTTGTCACCGAGCCCGAGGTGGAACTCGCGATCGACATCGTTGACCGCTGCCTCACCGAGATGGAGCGCGAATTCGCCGATGACATCAGCTGAGCCGAAAGCCGGGTCGACAGGGTTTGGGACACCGCGCGGTCGCGTCGATTCACGAAGACGGGATGCTTCAGCGTTTGGTTATGCTGCCTATGCCGGGTTCGTGACCTGACCCGGTGCCCGGGCAGGTCCGCAGCCCGGGCCGCGCCCACGCGAGGGAGAGACCGTGCCCGAGCATTCGTCCTACCGCGTGGTCGTCGTCGGCGCCGGGTTCGGGGGGATCGGCATGGCCGCGGCCCTTCAGCAGGCGGGCATCGAGGACTTCCTCGTCATCGACAAGGCTGACGAACTCGGGGGGATCTGGCGGGATAACACATATCCCGGCCTTGCCTGCGACGTCCCGTCGAACCTGTACTCGTTCTCGTTCCGGCCCGCGAGCTGGAGCCGGCGGTTCCCGCCCAGGGAAGAGATCCTGGCCTACCTGCACGCGCTGGTCGCGGAGCGCGGGCTCGGCCCGCGCTTGCGCTTCGGGTCGGGCGTCGCCGCGGCCGAGTTCGATGAGCGCCGGGCGGTGTGGAAGCTGGAGCTCGATAACGGCGACACGCTTGAGGCAGCCGCCGTTGTCTCCGCCGTAGGCCAGCTCGGCCGGCCTGCCGTTCCGGACATCGCGGGCCGTGCCGATTTCACCGGTCCATCGTGGCACTCTGGCCGCTGGGACCACAGCCTCGATCTCACCGGCAAGCGGGTAGCCGTTGTAGGAACCGGGGCGAGCGCCATCCAGTTCGTCCCGGAGGTCGCCAAGGCCGCCGCTCACGTCGACATCTACCAGCGGAGCGCCCCTTACGTGCTGCCCAAGGCCGACCGGCCTTACCGCCATGCCGAGCACGTCATCTACCGCCGGCTCCCCGTTGTGCGCAAGGCAGACCGGCTGCGCATATTCCTCTACGGGGAGCTGCTCACCAGCGGCTTCGTCATGTCGCCGAAGTTTCTTGCCGCACCCATGCACCTGTGGCGCCGCCAACTCCAGGCACAGATCACCGATCCGCAGCTGCGCGAGAGATGCATGCCCGACTACGTCATGGGCTGCAAGAGGGTGCTGTTCTCTAACGACTGGTACCCGACCCTGGCCCGTCCGAATGTCGAGCTCGTCACCGAGCCGATCGAGCGAATCGTGCCCGACGGCGTCGCAGCGGCCGACGGCACCACTCGCCGGGCGGACGTGATCATTTACGGCACCGGGTTCAAGAGCCTTGAATTCCTGGCTCCCATGTCCGTGACCGGCCTGGGCGGGCGCCGGCTGCACGAGACCTGGCGCGACGGGGCCGAGGCTTACCTCGGGATCACGGTCTCTGGGTTCCCGAATTTCTTCCTGCTCTACGGCCCGAATACCAACCTCGGCGGCAACTCGATCATCTACATGCTCGAAGCCCAGATCGGCTATGTGCTCGGCGCTATCAAGGCTCTCGAGGACGAGCGGCTCGACTGGCTCGACGTACGTCCGGAGGTGCAACGCGAGTTCATCGCCTGGGTGGACGCGGCCAGCCGCACCTCGGTCTGGGAGAGTGGGTGCCACAGCTGGTACACCACGCCCGATGGGCGCAACACCAACAACTGGCCCGACCACACATTCCTGTACCGGCACCGGGTCCGGCGGTTCGACCCCGCCAGCTACCGGGTCATGCCGAAACGTCCGGCGACAGCATGAAACCCCGCCGCGCTCACCGCACCAGTCAGGCCAGCACTGGTGGTATCCGCGTGCCCCCCGCGGTCGTCCGCCTCGGGGTGCGGCAGCTCGGCCGTCGGGTCCTCGACCCCAGCCTGCCGTGGGAGGTGCAGCGCCGCCGGCTTGACCGGATCGCGCGGCCGACCTTTCTGCCGAAAGGCACTAAGGTTACCGACAGCGTGCTGAACGGGGTGCACACCGAGCTGGTCACGGCCGCTGGGGCTCGTCCTGATCGCACCGTCGTCCATTTCCACGGCGGAGGCTACTGCGTGGGTTCGGCGCGGACGGCGCTGACCTGGGCGGCACACTTGAGCGCCAGGGCAGCATGCCGGGTGGTGCTGCCCGAGTACAGGCTGGCGCCGGAGCACCCTTATCCAGCGGCCCTGGATGACGCTCGCGACGTCATGAAGGCGCTGCTCAGCGATGCGGACCCCGCCTCGACCGTGGTGTCAGGCGACTCGGCGGGCGGCGGCCTGGCCCTGTCACTCGTCATCGCGTTGCGCGACGAGGCCAGGGAGCTTCCCGCTGGCTGCATCCTCCTGTCGCCGTGGCTGGATCTCGGACTGGACCGCCGGGCCGTGCGCGAACTCGTGCGCCGGGACGTGCTGCTCAGCCCCGCCTGGCTGGAGGCCTGCGCGGCCGCCTATACCAACCCGTCGGAATGGGCGGAACCCGGTGTCTCGCCGCTGCTCGCCTCGCATCACGGACTGCCGCCGCTGTTGATCCAGGCCGGATCCGACGAGCTGCTCGCTTCCGATGCCAAGCGCCTGGCCGCCAGCGCCTCGGCCGCCGGCGTGGACGTCACCTATACCAGCTGGCCAGGCATGTGGCACGACTTCGCGCTGCAGCCGGAACTCCTCACCGCCGCCGACAGCGCGCTGTCCCAGACAGCCTGGTTTGTTGACACCGTGACAAGCGTCCCCGCAAGCGGACTCGCCCCGGGCGGTTAGTTGTAAGGCAGGAAGCAGATCCCTGACGTGGAGACGCCGCCGCAGTACTGGGATTTGCTGAGGTTGTCACTGGCGATCCACAGCCCGGCGCTGGTGGCCAGCATGTCGTCCGCGCCGAGCCCGCGGTCGCGGCTGTAGTAGCCAGCGGTGCCGGCGGCGTTGAGGTACAGCGCGCCGTTAGCTGGATCTAGGCCCTCGATGCCTGAGGCGGGGTAGGCCCCCGGGCCCTCGGAGTCGCAGCCGTCTGGGTTCATCGACCACCGCTCGTGGCCGGCGAAGTACGCGGACTTGCTGTCGGCCGCGGCGGCGTAGAGCGAGTCGCAGCCGGTGTAGTTCGTCCACAGCGCGCTGACCGCGGTGGGGGTAGCGGGGAAGGCCAGCGCGGCATCGCACGGCCCGGTCCAGGGATAGTTGCCGATCGGCTGGCTGTTGGGGTGGAAGCCGGTGGTACCGAAGTAGACCGTGGAGTCGTCCGGGCTCCACGCCCCGGCCCGGACGTAGAACGGTTCGACTGTCGCGCAGTTGGTGGTGAACTCGGGTGCGTTCCATCCGGTGACCGTCGCTGTCGTGCCGCTGACGTCGAGTATGAACGCCTGCTGACGGGCCTGGCCGCCTACGGAGGTGAAGTCACCTTCGACGAGGTCGAGGCTGCCGCTATGGCTGAGCTGCTGGTTGTAGACGTGGGTGGCGTTCGGCGAGACTCCGGGGTACTGGTAGTTGCCCGAGATGTTCAGGTGCAGGAAGCCGTCGCTCCTGCCGGTCGCAGGGTTGAGGCTGGCCATATAAGGGTCGGTGCTGTCGCCGTTGATGCTGGTGAATCTGCCGCCGACTAGCAGATGGTTGCCGGCGACGACCATCGTCTGCACCGCGCCGGAGGCATTGGACCTGAACCCTGCGATGACGTTGCCAGTGGCCGTGTCGATCTCGGCGATGTTCTTCACTGCCGTGCCGTTGACCGAGGAGAAATGGCCGCCGATATAAGCGTGGGAGCAGTCCCCGCCCACGAACGCGATGGTGTTCAGAGTGTCGCTCGGGTTCTGCGTCGTCCCGTAGGTCCCGACGACATCGGGAGCCCAG
>WNFL01055564.1_pt3 | contig 11563 bp, 12 predicted proteins | sample 5400361 | NCBI WGS metagenome assembly WNFL01 (sample SAMN13153351, study PRJNA577476) | soil metagenome | isolation source: 40 cm soil on Douglas fir-dominated hillslope | place: USA:California | collected 2013-09-17
TCGCGCCCCAGCGCGTCTGGAAGTTGGGGTTCGTCGGGGCCACCGACACGGTCGCCTGCATGATCGCGTTCCACTCCGTCACCGTGTCGGCGTGCGCGGAGGAAGCGAAGGAGGGGGCCAGCGCCATGGCCAGTGGCAGCACTCGGGCCGGCACCAGCTTCGAAATCATCTTGCTCATGGTCATCTCTCCGTCTTGTGTCTGTGCGGCGAGAATCCGCGCCGCGGTTCGCAGCGCTTTGCTTGCCAAAGGCACTGCCGGTCGTGGCCGTCCAAACGCAGGACGGCGCCTCATCAAGAGGACGGAATCGCACCGAGACTCGAACAAGAAGATCCCGCGCGGCATCGCGGCCCCTCTCTCCCGTGCCCCCGCTCCTCCTCGCGAGCGCTCGACCGCCCCAGGTCCGCGCAGGTGTCCGCGAGTGGCCGCGAGCGGCGAGAAACAGGCAGGCCGGGGTCCCAGCTTCGGAGCCGGAGGTTGCAGGTTCGAATCCTGCTGGGTGTACCACCCAACTCCACGTGCACGCGTACCGGAATCGGCGCAGTATCATGCGCCCTCGTTCCAACTGTCGGCCCAGTGTTCCGTTCGAGCGTGCGCAGCTTCCCCGCGTTCGGCCCTCGAGAGTTCCCATGCATCCGACACTCCTCGCGTTCGCGCTGCTCCTGCCGCCCCCGCCTTCCGTGGGTCCTGGCAGCGTTCGGCATGGGTCGCTGCCGTACGAGAAGATCGCCAAGGAATACGCCGCGAGCATCGGGCTCGCCAGCGCATCGCCCGAGGCGATCAGTTACGAGGACGTGCTCGCCAAGAACTTCCTGCACCTGCGCCTGGGCGCGTTCGATCTGCACTTCCCCATGGCCGATCTGGATCAACGGTCGGAGGAGTTTCGCGCGTGCTCGACGGCCGTGATCGAGGCCCAGCTCACGTGGCTCGACTGGCTCCAGGTCTCGCAACCGGAAGCGCGCCCGGTGCGCGATGATCTGAAGGCGCTCGGAGCCTGGATCAAGGGCTCGAAATGGCCGAGCGCGGCCGGCAAGGCGGCGCCGGCGCCGCAGGATGCCCTGCACCTGTTCCACGCACCGGAAGCGATCCTGCAAGCAGGCGAGCGGGCCGCCCTGGTCATGGGCAGCGCCAGCCTGCTCGGGCCGCCGCGCGGCGAGCCCCTGTGCCAGGGGATCGTGATCCTCCCATCGCGCAAGCTGTTCACGGAGTTCGTCTACTTCGTGGGCTGGATCGATCCCGATGACAGTGGACTGTTCTGGTTGGATGCGGTCCCTGACTGGTCGCAGTGCATCTTCGGCACGGACATGGCGGTCGCGCTCGAGTACGCGGTCGTGGATCGCGCGCCGAGCGACTACTCGTCCGGCACGCCGATGAACGAACGGGGCGCGGATGTGCTCCAGCAGCAGTTCGTGCAGATCGCCATGTTGTCCTTGTTCCAGACCTGCTACGGAGGCCGAGCACCACCGGCCTTCCTGGGAGGGCTCAGCGCGAACCTGGTGATCGACATGTTCGGAATGGTGAACACGCGCATCGACGGTGACCTGCGGGGGAAGATCACCCCGGCCATCGAAGTGTTCGTGCCCGGCGGCGCCTCCGGGGGCGGAGTGCTGGCGAAGAACAGCGCCGAGAGCCGCTGGCGCGACAAGCAAGGCGCCGACCACTTCCTGCCGATGCTGCGTTCCTCCCAGAAGGAAGGCGAGAGCATCAACAAGACCGTCAAGAACCGGCTCGCCTGCTTCTCTATCCGCTCGGACTCCGGGACCGACAAGTACCTCGTCGCGGCACCCTTGCTGGGTTCGGCCGCCGCGAAGACGGCCGCGCCGCCCGCGCTGTTCCAGGGCGATTACGCCGAGCTGATCCGCTCGTACAAGAGTTGCTTCATCTATTGGTTGCAGACGAAGAGCAAGCTCGGAGAGAAGGCCTCGCGCGAGGCGTTCGCAGCGCTGCTGAAGAATCTCTCCGACCCGACCAAGACCAGCGAATTCGAGCAGGTGTTCAAGGATGCGTACGGCGGCGCGCCGCTCTCCAACGCCGACGCGGACAAGGCCTCGCTCGAGGGCCAGTTCCTGATCTGGTTGGCGCGCCAGAAGTGAGGGAGCGGCTGCTGCGAGCGTGCTTCGGGCCCGAAAATGGGCCCTCGTGGGCGGCGTAGCGGCGCCTCTCGTCTGCCCCCCGAACCCGCGCGCGCCCCATGAAGAACCGATCCCTCGCCGTCGTGCTCTGGCTGTTCCTGCCGTTCTCGCTGGTCCTCCGGGCCTCGGCCGGGCAGGTCGCAGAGGCGCCGCAGCCGGCGCTGGCCCCGAAGATCGACGCGCTGGCCGCGGCCCAGCTGGCCAAGCCCGGGGGGGTCGGGCTCTCGATCGCGGTCGCGCAGCACGGGAAGATCCTGCTGGCGAAGGGCTACGGCAAGGCCGACGCGGAGTTCGACGTGCCGGCCGACGAGCAGACGATGTTCCGCATCGGCTCGGGGACCAAGCAGTTCACGGCCGCGCTGGTGATGCGCCTGGTCGAGCAGAAGAAGCTCGCCCTCGACGACGAGCTCGCGAAGTGCGTGCCCGAGTTCCCGCTCCAGGGCCACAAGGTGACGATCGAGCAGTTGCTCCAGCACACCTCGGGCATCAAGAGCTACACCGAGATCACGGAGGCCTGGCAGAAGGCCTGGCCGCTGGAGCTGACGCACGCCGAACTGCTCGCCTTCGTCAAGGACACACCCTTCGACTTCGAGCCCGGCAGCGACTGGCACTACAGCAACACCGGCTACTACCTGCTGGGCATGCTGATCGAGAAGGTCGCGGGCAAGAGCTACGCCGAGGTTCTGCAGGCGGAACTGTGCGCGCCGCTGGGGCTCGCGCGCACGCGCTACGACTCCAATCGCGAGCTGATCAAGAACCGCGCCCAGGGCTACGCGCTGGAGGGCGAGCAGCTGGTGAACGACCAGATGATCGGCATGGCCCAGCCGGGCGCGGCCGGCGGCATCGTCTCGAGCGCCGCCGATCTCGTGCGCTGGCAGATGGCGCTCAGCACGGGCAAGGTCGTGCGGCCCGAATCCTACGCGCGGATGTGCAAGCCGACCGTGCTGCCCAACGGCCAGGGCACGCGCTACGGCTTCGGGCTGCGGATGGACGAGTGGGCCGGTAAGCCGCGCGTGCAGCACGGCGGCGGCATCTTCGGCTTCAACTCGATGCTGCTCTGGCTGCCGGGCGAGGACCTGCACATCGCGGTGATCAGCAACGGCGAAGCGCTCTCCTCGAGCGAGCTCGCGGACGCGATCGCCTACGCGGTCCTGGGCATCGAGCGGCCGACCGTGAAGGACGAGCCGATCCCCGCGGAGCTGATCGCGCGCCTGAGCGGCGACTACGTGTTCGCGCGCATCGGCATGGACAGCAAGATCTTCGAACGCGAGGGCAAGCTCATGCTCCAGGCCAGCGGACAGAGCGCCTTCCGCCTGCTCTGGCAGGGCGGCCTGGAGTTCCGCGCCGACTTCGACAACGAGGTCAAGCTGGTCTTCGCCGCCGACGGCAAGTCGCTGGCGCTCACCCAGCGCGGCAAGACGACCGACGGCGCGCGCAAGTAGGCCGCGGGCGGGTCTCGACCGCCTGCGCGTTCGCAGCGAGCATGAGCCTGGGCGCCTACACGAGCTTCAGCACGGACTTGGTGACGACGTCGAGGATCCCGTTCGCCAGGTTCTGCACGCGCTTCTTCGCCAGGCCCGCCGCGGTGAGGGCCTTCATCTCGGCCAGGTCGCGATTGAACTCGACCAGGACCTTGAACTCCTTCGCCGAGAGCTTCTTCCTGGCGAGCAGATCGACCCAGCGCTTCAGGTCGTCCCCGATCTCCTCGAGGAACGCATCCCCGTCCTTGCGCACCTCGTCGACGAAGTCCTTGGCCGTCTTCTTGCCGAGGTCCGCGATGCCGTCCTTGATCTGATCGAGAATGTCGTCGAACTTGGGCATCTGGATTCCTGCTACGAGGCCTTCGCCCGTTCGAGCCTGATGATCTCGTCGAACAGCTCGCTCGCCTTTCGCCTGGCCTCGTCGATGAAGGTCTGGCCCAGTCTGCCGGAGCTCTTCCAGAGCTCGAACGTGTGCTGGAGCGCGCCGCCCTTGTCGTTCAACTTCGCCCACTGCCCAGCGGTCTCCTCGTTGAGCTTGCCCTTGCGGTGCTCGTACTCGTAGGCCTGAGCGATCTCGAGCCGCAGGGCATCGACCTGCGGGGCGTGATCCGCGTAGGCGTCGGTACCCTGATCGAGGAGCGCGAGCGTCGCCACCTGCAAGTCCGTCGCGTTCGCGAAGAGGAGCAGGCCGAGCAGCGCGTGTATCCGCCCGGCGCCGGGGCGGAGGGGGAGGCTCTTGCCGTTGGGAATCCGGATCGATCGCATGGGGGGACACCTCGGGGGCAGGCGCAGGTTCTCAGCGCGGCGCGCGCCGGTCAACCCTGGCCGTGCGCGAACCCGAGAGCTGTAGGTCCGGACGCGAGAGCGGGTACCATCCTGCGGACAGTCCACTACCACGGGAGAGTCCTCTTGCGCGCATCCGATCACGTCCGTCGCCGCCGGTCCGTCCGTTCGCTGGTCCTCGCCGCGGCGCTGTTCGCGCCGGCCTGTGCGGCGGCCCGGCAGGCCCCGCACGCGGATGTCGCGCCCGCGCCGGGGCAGGGACATCCGGAGCGCGAGCTCGCCACGGCGCAGGACAAGCTGACGATCGCCAGGCTCCAGCTCGAGCTGGGCCAGCACCGCGCGGAGTCGAGCCGGGCGCGCAAGCAGGTCGAGCTCGAGCTCGCCCGCGGCGAGCTGAGCCAGTTCGACGAGAGCGACGCGACCAACCAGCTCGCGAGATCGAAGCTCGAGCTCACGCGGCGGCGCGATTCGCTCACGGAGCAGCAAGAGGAGCTGGCCCAGCTCGAGATGCTCTACGAGAAGCAGGATCTGGCCGACAAGACGCGCGAGATCGTGCTCCAGCGCGGCCAGCGGCGCGTCGCACGGGCGCAGGACGAGCTCGCGATCGGTGAACGCGAGGCCGTCGCGCTGGAGACGAAGTCGCTGCCGCGCCAGCGCGCCAGGCTGGCGCTCGAACTCGAGGCCAAGACGCGCGAGTTCGACGAGCTGAAGCCCGAGGCCGAGGCCTCGATGCTCGAGAAGCGCATGGCGGTTCGCGCTGCGGAGGCGGAGCTCCAGGCTGCGCAAGAGAAGGCGGCCGCCGCGGGCGCGAAGCCGTGATCGCCGCCGCGCTGCTCTGCGCGCTGCTCCAGCGCACGGGCCCCAGTCCGAGCGCGGCCGAGGTCCAGAGCGCCGAGAAACGCGCGCTGGTCTACCTGCTCGCGCACCAGGAGGCCGACGGTTCGTTCGGCAGCGCGCGCAACGGCTCGTTCAACGACCTGTGGTCCAACCCGGAGACGCACCGCGCCTGGATCGCGGGCACGAGCGGCTTGGCCGTGATGGCGCTGCTCGGCGAGGGCCCGGAAGCCGAAGCCGCGCTGCGGCGCGGCGTCGAGGCGCTGGTCGCCCTGAGCGACCTGAAGCGCGTGTCCGAGTGGGACATGGACGATGTCTGGGGCTACATCTACGGACTGCAGGCGCTGGCGCGCGTGCTCCAGGACCCGCGCTTCGCGCAGGCCGAGCGGCGCGGGGCGATCGAAGCCGCCGCGCACACCTATCTCGACAAGCTCGCGCGCTGGCGGGCCGGCGGCTGGGGCTACTACGCCAACGCGAGCGCGGCCTGGCTGCCCGAGTGGTCGACCTCCTTCACGACCGCCGCCGCCGTGCTGGCGCTGGTCGACGCGCGCAGCGCGGGGCTCGACGTCTCCGCCAAGCTGCTCGAGCCGGCGCTCAGGTCCATCGAGCAGTGCCGCCTGCCGACCGGTGCCTTCACCTACAGCGTCGAGGCGATCCCGAGCCCCGGAAGGCTCGAGGGCATCGACAACGTGAAGAGCGCGCTGGGGCGAATCCAGGTCTGCAACCTGGCGCTCCTGCGCGGCGGGCGCAGCGTGAGCGTCGAGCAGCGCACGGCGGGCCTCGACTCGTTCTTCGAGCAGCACCGCTTCCTGGAGATCGGTCGCCGCCGGCCGATCCCGCACGAGGGCTACTACGCGGTCGCGGGCTACTTCTACTACTTCGGACACTACTACGCGGCCGAGCTGATCGCGTCGCTGCCGAAGGAGCAGCGCGAGCCCTACGCCTCGCAGCTCCTGCGCGTCGTGCTCGACACGCAGGAGGCGGACGGCTCGCTGACGGACTACGTCATGCACGACTACCCGCGCGCTTACGGCACGGCCTACGCGCTGCTGGTGATGCAGCTCGCGCGCGCGGCGCGCTCAGCGCAGCCCTAGGTCCTGCTTGCCGTCCAGCGTCGAGCCGGGGATCGCCGGCAAGCCCAGCAGCTGCAGGACCACATTTCCCGCCTCGCCGTTGCGCACGGGCGGCAGGCCCGGCGCGCCGATCGGGGGGTTCGAGAGCGAGGGGTCCTTGCGCGTCGCGGGATTGAGCTCGTACAGCTCGGCCTTGTGCCCGTCGCCCGTCCAGACGACGAACGGGATGACGTAGTCGACCCACATCCGGTTCATCTCGTGGCTCTTGAACGGCGCGCCGCCGCCGTGGTCGGCCGTGAGCACGATCGCCGTATGCCCGGCGAGCCGCGGCTGCGCGTCGATGGCGGCCAGGATCTTGCCCAGCTCGGTGTCCACGCGCTGCACGGCCTTCAGGTATTTCGAGCCCGGTGTGAGGTCCCAACCCGAGGCGTGCGCGGTCAGGTCGGTGATCGCGAAGTGCACGAAGACCACGCTCTTCCTCGCGCCGTCACCCAGCTCGCGCACGACGCCGTCGCCCATGTCCTCGGTCTTCTCGCTGAAGACGTAGCTGTCGAGCTTGTCGCGGCCGTCGTCGGGCGCGATCGCGTCCGGCGCACCGTCCTGCGCGTCGTAGCTGTGGTCGTAGAGCGCGAACTTGGGCTTGCCGGCGAGCAGCGCCGTGTGCCAGCCGCGGTCGTGCACGACGTCGAAGAGGCTGACGACGTACTCGCCCTTGTTCTTGTGCAGCGTCGCGTCTTCCGGCGCCTCGTCGTTCTCGATCCAGCCGTGGCCTCCGGGGCCGAGCACCGGCCGGCCGGTGATCATCGAGGTGTGGTTGGGCAGCGTGATCGAGTAGTCCGGGTCGCAGCGCGCGTTGAGCGTGCTCGCGCCGCCGAGGAGGCGCGTGAAGGCCGGCAGCGCCTGGGGCTGGAGCGCCAGCAGCGCGTCGCTGCGCAAGCCGTCGACGCTGACCAGCACGGCGTTCTCGACCAGCGCCGTGGCGCGCGCCGGATCGTCAGGGAAGGCCGCCAGGAGGGGCGCGAGCAGCAGTGCGTGCAGCATCCGGACCCAGCCTACCAGAGCGCGAGCTCGCGGCGCTTGTTCCACAAGAGCACCAGGAAGAACGGCCCGCCGAGCAGCGAGAGCATGACCCCGGGCGGGATCGAACGCGGGCCGAGCACCAGGCTCTGGAGGAACTCGACCCCCAGCAGGAACAGGGCCCCGAGCAGGGCCGAGGCCCAGAGCAGAACGCGGTGGCTGTGCCCGGCCAGGAGCCGCGCCAGGTGCGGCACGATCAGGCCCACGAAGGCGATCTGCCCGGCCACGGCGACCGCCGCGGAGGCGGCCAGCGTCGCGGCGCAGAGCGCGACCCAGCGCACGCGCGCGGTGTCCACGCCCAGCGCCTCGGCGTCCTCGAGCCCGGCCTGCATCAGGTCGAGCTCGTAGGAGACGAAGGGCAGCACGCAGAGTGCGAGCAGCAGGCCGCCCCAGACGAGCATGGCGTGGGAAGCCGTGCGGTCGTCGAGCGTGCCGAAACTCCAGACGAGGATGCTCCGCGACACGTAGTTGCTGTCGAGCACCGCGGACTGGATCCACTGCATCAGGCCGCCGAGGATGGTGTTGAGCGCGATGCCCATCAGCAGCAGGGCCGGGATCGAGACCCGGCCGGCGCTGGTCGCGATGCGGAACACGAAGGCCCCGGCTCCGAGCGCTCCGCCGAGCGCGAAGAGCGGCACGATCCAGCCCGCGTCGGCGCCGCTCGGGAGCAGGTAGCGCTCGGTGCCGAACGAGCCCAGCAGCACCACGGCGGCCACGGCGCCCAGGCTCGCGCCCGAGCTGATGCCCAGGATCGAGGGCGAGGCCAGCGGGTTGCGAAAGAGCCCCTGCAAGAGTGCGCCCGCCAGGCCCAGCGCCGCGCCGACCCCCGCGGTGGTCAGGGCCTGCCACAGGCGCAGGTCCACGATCGCGTCGAAGCCCGCCGGCGCGGCACCGCCCAGCAGGCGCCCGAGCGCGCTCCAGGCCTCGCCGGGCGAGAGCCGCAGGCTCGACTTGCCGACGCACAGGCTGGCCAGGCACAAGAGCGGGACGAGCGCCGCTCCGCAGACGGCCAGCGTCCGCGCGCCGAGCACGGCGCGCCGCGCGGCGATGGGGGGGGACGCGCTCATCGGGCGCAGCATGGGAACCGCGCGCGGGCCGGGTGTCAACGCGCTGGGCGCTGGCCCGCAGGCGAGGCACAATCCAGCGGCGTGCGGCCGCACCCCGAGTTCCCCGTGCTCTCCCGCGCGCGCGTGCGCGAGCTCGACCGCCGCGCGCAGGAGGACTACGGCATCCCGGGCGTCGTGCTGATGGAGAACGCCGGCGCCGGTGCCTGCCGCTGGATCCTCGAGCGCGCCGCGCGCGAGGGCTGGACGAACCCGAGTGCGGGCATCGCCTGCGGCGGCGGCAACAACGGCGGCGACGGCTACGTCGTCGCGCGGCACCTGGCCAATGCCGGCTGGGACGTGCGCATCGCGAGCACGGTCGCGCTCGGGGAGTTGCGCGGGGACGCGGCGCTCATGGCCCGCATCGTGCACGCGCTCGGGATCCGCTGCGACGGACTGGGCGAGGACCGGACGGTGCTCGTCGACGCGCTGCTCGGCACGGGTTTCCAGGGGGCGCTGCGGCCGGAGCTCGCCCGTGCGATCGCGGCGCTGAACGCCGCGCGCGCGCGGCTCGTCGTGGCGCTCGACCTGCCCTCGGGCCTCGATGCCGACACAGGCGCGCGCAGCGATCCCTGCGTGCGGGCAGACGCGACGCTTACATTCGCCGCGCTCAAGCCGGGGCTGCTCCTGCCGGCCGCACGGCCCTTCGTGGGCGAGCTGGCCTGCGTGGACATCGGCGCACCGCGCGCCTTGCTTGCCGAGCTGGCTTCGGGAGCGTAGCGTGGAGTGCCGATGAGGTACCCCATGCTGCTGCGCATCCCTGGACTGCTGGCCCTGACCGTCGCTGCCTCCGCCGCCCTCCCGGCCGGCGTCAAGGTCGGCGATTCCGTGACGCACCAGTTCCGCGAAGCGCCGCTCAACGGCGGCGGGATCAAGACGCTGCAGGACTTGCGCGGGACTCCGGTCCTGATCGAGTTCTGGGGCACGCATTGACCCGGTTGCATCGGGGCGTCCGTGCCGGCGTCCCTCAAGCTCCTCCAGCAGTACGGTGACGATCTGCAGGTGCTCTTCGTCGAGAGCCAGGGCGCGAGCGCACCGGAGGCCGCGGCCTTCGTACTCAAGCAGAAGTGGCTCGGCGGCGCGGGCGGCGTCTGGACCATCGAGCATCCCTGCGACAGCGGCTCGCCCGGGCTGCCCTCGGCCGTGCTCCTCGGCCCACAAGGAGATCATGCGCCTGGTGGACGCGGACAACGCCGCGCGCCGCAACGCGCCGGCCGACACGCCCAAGCCGCTCAAGCCGGCCTGGGCCGCGTACGCCAAGGGCAAGGTCGGCGAGGCGCTGAAGCTCGTCGACGCGATCGCCGAGAAGGACCGCCCGGCGCTGGGCGAGGCCTGGCAGTCGACGCGCGACGAGTTCGTCAAGCGCACGCAGCGCTCGATCGAGCGCGCGCAGTGGGAGTTCGACCACGGCTATCCGACGCGCTGCGTGGCGCGCCTGGACGGGCTGGCCAAGGCCTGCGAGGGCCAGGCCGATCTGAAGAAGTCCATCGACGAGGTGCGCGCCAAGCTCGCCAGCCCCGAGGGCCAGGCCGAGAAGGAGGCCGCCAAGGTGCTCGAGCGCGCGGAGACGGCCTTCTACGAGAAGGGCGGCGACGACGCGACGCGCAAGGACCTCGAGCGCGTCCTCGGCAAGGCCGGTTCGACCAAGGTGGCCGAGCGCCTGCGCGGCGTGCTCGCGATCGGCTCGAAGTAGTCGCTCAGCCCGGGAATGGCCGGGTCAGGAGCGCGTAAGCGCGCGCCATGCAACCCATCCAGAGCGATCTGCGCCCCGAGGACAAGAACTGGGGCATGCTGGCCCATCTCCTGAGCCTCCTCGGCTACGTGGTGGTCTTCGGCCACTGGATCCCGCCGCTGGTGATCTACCTGACCAAGAAGGACTCGAGCGCCTTCGCCACGGGCGAGGCGCGCGAGTCGCTCAACTTCCAGATCACGGTCTTCCTCGCGATCGTGCTGCCGCTGCCGCTGCTCTGCACGGTGATCCTGATCCCGTTCATCGTCCTCTGGCTGATCCTGGTCGGGCTGGCGCAGCTGGTGCTGCCGATCGTGGCCGCGGTCAAGGCAGCCGACGGGATCGCCTTCCGCTACCCGCTGACGCTGCGCCTGGTGCAGTGATCAGGCGCGGTGCACTCGCAGGTCGATCCGGCGACCGGGCGGCCGGAAGCTGCCCTCGCTCGTCCGGCGCAGGCCGCCGCCGGCTCCCAGCTCGAAGCGCGTGAGCAGGCAGGGTTGCTCGGCGCCGGTCGGGCTGCACCCGTCGTCCTCGTACAGCCAGCCGCGAGCCGAACCGTGCGGGTCCGTGAACGCGTGGAGCAGGATCGGCGCGCTCCGTGAGCTCTCGGCGCGCAGCCCGGGCGCGGCGGTCGGGATGATCGAGCCGGCGCGGGCGAAGACCGGCGTGGCGCCCAGCGGCGCCGCGACGCGCACGCGCGGCTCGCTGAGCGGCGTGCCGCCCGCCGGGAACGGGTACCAGCCGCCCGGGTTGGGCGGCAGGAGCACGTCGCGCTCGCGCTCGCCCGCGCGCACGACCGGCGCGACGAGCAGGTCGTCGCCCAGCAGGAACTGGTCGTCGCAGGTGCGCAGCCAGTCCTCGTGCGGCGCGGCCCAGAAGCTCGGGCGCGCGAGCGGCAGGCCGGCGGCGAGCGCGCGCTCGAGCTGCGTGTAGAGGTAGGGCAGGAGCTCGTAGCGCCGGCGCAGCGCGGCCTTCACGCAGACCTCGACCTCGGGCCCGAAGCTCCAGGGCTCCTTGCGGCAGGCGCTCTTCTCCGAGTGGCCGCGCACGAAGGGCAGGTAGGCGCCCAGCTCGAACCAGCGCGCGAAGAGCTCGGGCTCGGGATCGCCGTCGAAACCGCCGACGTCCGGCCCGCTCAGCGGCTGGCCGCACAGGCCCAGCGAGAGCACCATCGGGATCGACCAGGCGAGGTCGGTCCAGGTGGCCTGGTTGTCGCCGGTCCAGGTGGCCGCGAAGCGCGCGCCCGAGAGGTGGTTCGAGCGCGTCAGCACGAACGGCCGCCGGTCCGGGCGCGCGCGCACGAGCCCCTCGCGCGTGGCCTGCGCCATCAGCTGGCCGTATAGGTTGTGCAGG
>WNFL01077393.1_pt1 | contig 11562 bp, 14 predicted proteins | sample 5400361 | NCBI WGS metagenome assembly WNFL01 (sample SAMN13153351, study PRJNA577476) | soil metagenome | isolation source: 40 cm soil on Douglas fir-dominated hillslope | place: USA:California | collected 2013-09-17
CGGCGGATCGAGCGGGTGCACGTGTCGATTGCTTCCCCGCTCACGCGGCCTTCCCCAAATGGCAGGAGGGTCGGCATCCGCATTGTCACTTTCGAGGCCCGCTCAGGCTTCACTCACGTTACGGCCCGCCAGATCGCTCAGCCGCCCAAGGCGACCTTTGTCGCGAGGCTCCGACACGGCCAGTCACCCGACCGAGCCGCTCGCCAGCTTCCGGATCAATCGACAACTATCCGGGCGGAATCCTCCTCCACTGATGATTCGCGCCTTCGGGGCGCACTGCCAACTTCGGACATCACGCCAAGTCCTGAATAAGTCCGGCCCGCGAAGAATCGCGACGGAAATATCATCGACGCCGCGTTGTTGTGCGTGAAACGTCACGTCGATGGGGCCTCAACCAAATCGTGCTGCCACCGGCCGACGAATCCTGCAAGAGCCGCGCCGAGGCACGGCGCAAGCCAGAAAAGCCAGAGCTGGCCGATATATGCGCCGCCGGCGAACAGCGCGGGACCAGTACTACGAGCCGGGTTGACGGACGCGTTTGTGACCGGAATCAGGAACAGGTGGATCAGAGTCAGGCATAGTCCAATTGGAATGCCGGCAAATCCTACGGCTGCTCCCTTTGAGGTCGTGCCAATGATCACGTACAGAAAGAAAAAAAAGTTGCGATGACTTCGCTGAAGAGGCACGACATAAGTCCGTATTTGCCGGGGCTGAGATCGCCAAAGCCATTGGAGGCAAATCCACCTGCGGCCCAGTCAGGCTTGCCCGATGCAATCGCGTAGAGAACTGCCGCTGCAACGATGGCCCCTGCCACTTGCGCAATGAGGTAGGGAATCACGTCACTCGCCTTGAAGCGGCCTCCAGCCCAGAGCCCGATTGTGACCGCACAATTGAAATGCCCGCCGGATACATGACCGACCGCATACGCCATCGTGAGGACCGTTAGGCCAAACGCCAGACTGACCCCTAAAAAGCCAATGCCAAGGGCGGGAAAGCCAGCCGCGAGCACAGCGCTACCGCAACCAGCAAAGGTCAACCAGAAAGTTCCAAAGAACTCAGCACCAAGGCGGCGAGGCATATCCATTCAGAGTCCCCTTCAGCATTCTTTGACACAGCCAGATCGCATTGGAGGATACAGAACTGGCAAAGGTCAGTCAGGGGTAACGGAACGATTTTACAACCTGTCAGCCGTTGGCGAAGGCGGCCTTAATGTCAGAGTCGGGTCGTGGCTGCGCGTCAATGAGTCCGCGCCCTATTTTGCCTGGCGCTATTTGCTCATCGCTTTAAGCTTGCCAATGAGCGCCCGCCGACAATACGCAGCTGGTAAGTGCGGCGCGGTTTTCGTACCATTTCAATCCGCGGCCTTTAGCATGGGGAATATAGCCATGAGGCGGGCGATATTGTTTGCGTCCATTGGTCTTTGCGGCTGCGCCGCTGACGACGAGATGCGCGTTCTCTCCTACACGCCAGCGGGCATCGAGTATTCGGCCTGGACAGGGGCCTACTCGCGCCAAGCCATCGGCGACTTGGCGCAACAGTATTGCCAACAGGCAGGAAAGAAGGCGCAGATGATCGATTCTGAAACAGCCGAAAAGAATCTCTTCAAGGGCAGTCGGGTGGTATACCGCTTCAACTGCGTTGGTTAGCGACGCGTAGTGCCGCTGATCGCCAGCGCGCCCTTTCCCCAATCCTGACCGGGTTCCGTTGGGATAGAACCATCGCTCGCGCGATAACGACAAGCCGTGCCGCATCGTTCCCTCCCCCGCTTGCAGCCGAACTCGGGTTTACCCGAGTTCGGCCACTTTATTAACTGACCGAAGTCGGAAACATCCGACTTCGGCTGGAGGGACAGGGAGGGGGCGCGCAATATGATTGAGCATTTTAAATCACCCTCTCCCCAGCCCTCCCCCGCAAGCGGGGGAGGGAGCAGACCGAGTTCGCCGCTATCGCTGATTCCATCCCGCAGTCTTGAGCCGCAGGCCGGCGCCGCTGAACAATGACCCGCGCCAACGCAGGACTCATTCGCGATTAATGGGCAGCTTTGCCCGGGTTTATTCGCCCGACGCGACAACAATCTTTGAGCGTTGCTGATCGGCGGAGAAAAGCGCTGGTGAAATCAAAGCGGCAATCATGGCCCCGATCAGTTGCGCAACGATGAAGGCGGGGACGTGATTGATTGCGATGCCGGCAAAGGTCGTTGTGAAGCCGCGGGCGAGCGTGACCGCCGGGTTGGCGAAGGAGGTCGATGCAGTAAACCAGTAGGCCGCGGTGATCGTGAGCCCGACGAGCCAGGGAATCGCGGCCGGCGCATAACGTAGTCCACCGAGGATGGCCAGGACGAGCGTGAACGTTGCCACGGCCTCCGCCAACCATTGCGACGGACCGCTGCGGACCGTCGTGCCGATGGCAAGCGGCGCGAGATCGACCATCAGGTGCGCGACGACCGTGCCCGCGATTCCGCCAATAGATTGAACAAGGATGTAGGGAGCGGCCTCGTTCCATGGTGTGGCACCACGCATCGCGAAGACCAGCGTCACCGCCGGATTGAAATGCGCGCCCGAGACGGGAGCAAGAATGGTGATGATCACGACGAGGATAGCGCCGGTCGGGATGGTATTGCCGAGCAGCGCAATCGCCTGGTTGCCGCCGGCGAGGCGCTCGGCCATGATGCCTGATCCGATGACGGTTGCGACAAGGATGGCCGTGCCCAGACCTTCCGCGAGCAGCCGCCGCGTCAGCGGGATCGGATTTTCGTCCATCACGCCGCCGAGGCAGGCTTGCCGCCTGCATCTTTTGTCTTGCCGATTGCATCGAGCTGCCGTTGCAGGGTCAGCTGATCGAGCGATCGCAGGGGCAGGCTCACAAAAATGTTGATGCGGTTCGTGAGCATGCGCACGGCATCGGCGAACGCAAAGCGGACTTCGGCTTCGGTGCCCGTGGCGGCAGCTGGATCGGGTACGCCCCCAATGCGCCGTCATCGGCTGCCCCGGCCAGACCGGACAGGCCTCCCGCGCGGCGTCGTCACAGACGGTGAAAACGAAATCGAGCTCCGGTGCGTCGGGTCCGGAAAATTCTTTCCAGCTCTTTGAGCGCAAGCCGCTGACATCGTAGTTGAGCTTTCTGAGCAGATCGAGCGTGTACGGGTGAATCTGCCCCTTCGGCTGGCTTCCTGCCGAAAACGCCCGGAACTTGCCTTGCCCCGCCCGGTTGAGGATGACTTCGGCCATGACCGAGCGAGCCGAATTTCCGGTGCACAGGAATAGGACATTGTACGGCTTTCTTTCCTGCCCTTGAGTCATCGTCGTTTCCTCCGCTGTGCACCTTTTCGCTTCGCAGTGGCGCCGCATTCCGCCGCCTCGGGGGCACTCTGCAGATCGCACAGCTCCGGGTGACCGCCGCAGCAGTCGGTCACAAGGAATACGAGCAGCGTCCGGACGCCTTCCACATCGGCTCGGTAAATTATTGAACGACCGTTTCTCGTGCCGCGGACTAGGCCCGAGCGGGCAAGAATGCCCAGATGTGATGACAACGTATTGTGAGGACAGCCGATGTTGTCCGCGATGGCGCCAGCCGCCATGCCATCCGGCTCGGCGCGCATGAGCAGCGTAAAAATCTCAAGCCGGGTCGGCTGACCCAAAGCGGCAAGGGCGGCGAGCGCGTGTGGCGCCGACATCTTATCCCCGGTCGAGACTGGGCCGGCGTGGCCGACAACTGCCAAAGCGCCTTTGGGCATAGCGTTACCTCACCGCGCAGTTGCAATGTCCAACGGTCAAACGGACAAATGACAGTGCCTGAAAATTCGACTATCCTACGTGTCGGGATTTCTCGACATGTTGTCACATAACCGCATTACCGGGATGTGACAACCAATTCCTGCGCGTCACGAGAAACGGTGCGCCCCACAACAACGCCAAAATCGACAAGCGCCTTGCGGCGTCTGCCCCGCATCGTTCCGAGCGACCAGAGAGTGCCGCGCGGCTTCAGACCATGACCGCCCCGCCGGCCACATCGAGGACAATGCCGGCGATCCAGGCGGCATCGGCGCTAGCGAGATAGAGCGCTGCGTGTGCGACGTCCTCGGGTGTTCCGAGGCGCCTTATCGGATGCCAGTCGATGAGATCCTGCTGCTGAGCCGAGGGTATGCGCTGCCTGTTTCGCTCGGTCAGGATCGTTTCAGGAGCAATGCAGTTCGCCCGGATTCCGTAAGGACCGACCTGGCCGGCAAGATCCTGCGTAAGAATTTCTATACCGGCCTTGGCGGCGCCATAGGCGATGGGAGCCATGGGATATGGCCTATGTGCGGCGGCCGATGAAATCGTGATGATGTTGCCGGTTCTGCGCTCCTTCATGCGCGGCAGGAAGCTTTTGATGGTGAGGAAGGTCGCGGTGAGATTGCCCTCGATCGAAGCTCGCCACTCGTCCTCGCTTGTCTGCTCAAGGGGTCCGGGAGTGGTGAAGCTGCCGCCGGCATTGGCAACGAGGATGTCGATCGGCCCGAATTCCCGTTCGATCCGGCCGCGCATGGCTTCGATCTCGCCGAACTTGGTGACGTCTGCGGTCACATCGATGGCTTGGCCGCCGGCCTGCACGATGTCCGCCAGCACTTCGGACAGCGCGTGCACATCCCTGCCGTGCAGCGCTACCTTTGCCCCTTCGCACGCGAACAGAGCGGCAATGGCGGCGCCGATACCGCGCGAACTGCCCGTCACTAACGCGATCTTGTCCTTCAAACGATCCATTCTCGTTGCTCGTCGACGGCGCCAATGGCCTCAAAGTGAACGAGCGCAGCCGCGGCGAATGCCCGTCTCGAGTCTCATCAAGCGTAACGTGCCGCTGCCATGCACGTGACGGTGATTGCCAACAGGGCTGCAGCAATGCGCTGGCTCCTCGCCACGCGATGGCGCAATTCGTCGGAGTCGCCCATGGCGGTGAGTTTTCGCAGGGCCGGTGCGCCCATCATGCCTTGGACGCCGACGGCAAGGAGCGCGCAGAGTGCTCCAATGGCGAGGATGTGACCCTGCATCCCCAGCGGGCCATGATGAAGGAGGAACCACAGCAGCCCCCCGGTCACGACCACAACAGCGGCGGCGCCCATTTGCGGCCTGAAGAATCGATCTGCTTGATTGCCGCCCGTTCGAGCTAATGCGAATGTCGTGCCTGCCCAAAACACGCCGGACAGAACGTGCAGCACGAGCGCGACGATGAGGGTGATTTGCATGCACAATCCTTCCAGACGAGGCCAGCAAATTGGATATACATCATGTATATCCAATTATGGCATTGGCATGACGTGAACCCGCGCACTTACAACAGCCCCCGTCGCATCGTCGCCGCGACACAGACGCGTGAGCGGATCGTCGTTGCCGCGGCAGCCATTCTCGCCACCGCAGAGGGGATCAGCGGATTTTCGCTGCAAGCAGTCGCCGACAAGGCGGGCGTGACGCGCCTGACGGTTTACAATCAGTTCGGGTCGCGCCGGACCCTGCTGGAAGCCGTGTTCGACGACATGGCGGTCCGCGGCGGCCTGCATCGAATACCCGGCGTCATGGCAGGTTCCGATCCGCAGGCCGGATTGCTGCGGGTCATTGCCATCTTTTGCGACTTCTGGAGCTTCGGTTGCGATGCACTTGGTCCCTTGCACGCCGCCGGCGCAAGCGATCCGGAATTTGGGGCGAGTGTGCGCGAGCGCAATGAGCGGCGTCGGCGCTTGTTGTCCGTTCTCGTTCGCCGCATGGCCGAAGGGCGCAAGCTCCGCCCCAAAGCGCTGGGCGATCTGATCGACGTGCTGTTTGCCTTGACCAGTTTTCAATTTTTCTCGCAGCTGACGGCGCGAGGGCGTACCGCCGAAGCGGCGTGCGGCCTCATCCAGGGGCTTGCGACGGATGCCGTGCGGCGGGCGCTGCAACCGAAGATGGGTGTCAGGTGATTAGGTTCGCAATACAGTTTGGCAGTCCGAGCGCTCACTCTGCGGCGATCCGGATGGGCTGGAGGTCGATTCATCGGGCTGGCGGGCTCTATGCCGTGGACGGCGCGTTTCCAGCTGGTCAAGGTACGGCGCTAGCGCATCCGGTTTGGGCGCATCCGTTCTATCCACGAAGCCACACGCCCGCCTGTTCGGTAAGGCGTCCCCGGTCGTCGTTTGCGATGAACGCTGCGTTCCGCCGAAGGCTCGGCCCAATCAAGACGCCCCAGATCAACCTGCAACGATCGGACATCATCGGGGCCAAACACCCCGGGATGCTCTTTGAGAAACCCGTGCATCGCACGTCCCCTCCCCCTCAGGCGGGAGCGCGAACCAGTGTTGTAGCGCAAAGTTCCATGAAAACAACGGCTGACCTTTCGCGCCGCGCCCGCAACCAATCCGACATGCGTTGCCGCTAGTGGGAGGGATCCAAACCAAGCCCTAACCCAAGGGGGGCGTCCGATGTCAGACGGCAGAAGAAGCAAACGCAGCGGCAGCGCGATGCGATGCCCGCGATGTGGAACTGAAATGGACGAAGTAGTCAGCATCGCGCCGGTTATTAGCGAACCGGGACTGATAGGCTATGAATGCCCAAACTGCGTGTACGTAACGAGCGTGCTGGTGCAGCCCCAGGGTGGCGGCCCTCACTCGCCACGCAGGAACGCCGCTTAACCGGAGGGCGCCAACCCCTCGCAAAACCACGTCGTCGGTGTGCCACCATTTCCGCGCTGGCGCTCGCCACGGCTTGTTCTCGCCAACGGGTCCTTTTTCGTTTTTGCGTTGGCGATAAAATGCGCCGGACCCGGCTTCCGAATGGAGCGCACAAACCTATCGATCGCTCAGCCCTCGCGGACTAATCGCTCAAAGAACTTCAAAACCTGGGCCTGAACGAAGTCTGCGCTAAGCTCCCGGAGTGCGACGTTTCCTTCTCCCCTGCCGTGGTTCATCGTTGCGGCATGGATGACGACTTCCTGAGAATGCGCATTGGGAGTGAAGGTGATCGCCGGCGTCTTGATGCTGCCGCTGGCAGTTCGCGTTTCTCCCTTATAAATTTCGAGCACAGCGGCACCCTCTGGTGGTTCCGTGCGAATCTTGCAAGTCCAACCTCGAGGCATCAACATGTCTCGGATTTGCTCGAATGCCGGAAAGATCACCTGCTCTCGTTTGTCGTCCCATTCGGCTGCGAATTGCTCGCCCTTGCTCCGCTGTTTTTCTTCCATCGCTCTTTGCGTTTCGCGGGCGGCGTGCCCTGCTGCAGCTTTCTCGAATGCGTCTTTGATGTCCGGTTTCATGTTCGCCCTTCGTCCCGCGAAGCTTTGGCGCGCATCCATTGGCGCAGCGGGCCGAGATTTTTGCTAAGTGTTGGTCGGAGTGGCAGGATTTGAACCTGCGACCCCCTCGTCCCGAACGAGGTGCGCTACCAGACTGCGCTACACTCCGCCTGAAGGCCGGTCTTATAACCCGTGTCCGCGAACGGCCGCAAGCTATAGACCCCCGATGCCCGCGCAGGCGGCAACCCAAGTGATAGAGGCCGGCGAAGGCGCGATCGCGCCCGGCGCAGCTGCCGTCGAACGTGTGGCACGCACGCTCGCCGCCGGCGGCCTCGTCGCCTTTCCGACCGAGACCGTCTACGGGCTTGGCGCCGATGCCACCAATGGTGCGGCCGTCGCGCGCCTTTATGACGCCAAGGGCCGCCCCTCGTTCAATCCCCTCATCGCCCACGTCGCCGACGCCGATGCGGCGCGCGCCCTCGCGCGCTTCCCCCCTGGCGCAAAGCGGCTCGCGAGCGCGTTCTGGCCGGGGCCACTCACCTTGGTGCTGCCCAAGCTTGCGCAGTGCCCGGTCGCCGAGCTTGCCACCGCCGGCCTCGATACCATCGCGGTGCGCGTGCCCAGTCATCCGCTCGCGCGCGCCATTCTGCTCGCCTTCGGCCGCCCGGTGGTGGCGCCTTCGGCCAACCGCTCCGGGCACGTCTCGCCCACGACGGCACAACACGTGCTGGCCGACCTGCGCGGCCGCATCGAGCTGATCGTCGACGGCGGGCCGACGCCGATGGGACTGGAATCGACCATCGTTGCCTGCCTCGATCGGCCGGTGCTGCTGCGGCCCGGCGCCCTGACGCGCGCGGACATCGAGCGGGAAGTTGCGCTTGCCGAGGCGCCGCCGTCTGTCGCGTCACCGGCGAATGTCGACGAGGTGCCGATCGCCCCCGGCGCGCTTGCCTCCCACTATGCCCCGCGGGCGCGGCTGCGGCTTGATGCGCAGCGCGTAGAGGCGCACGAGGCGCTGCTCGCCTTCGGCCCGACCCCGGCGGCGGGCGCCGAGCGCGCGGCGGCCGTGCTCAACCTATCGCGGCGCGGCGATCTCATCGAGGCCGCGGCCAATCTCTTTTCTCACCTGCGCGCGCTCGATGCGGCGGGCGCCGCGACCATTGCGGTGATGCCGGTGCCGCGCACCGGCCTGGGGGAAGCGATTAACGACCGCCTCGAGCGGGCCGCGGCGCCGCGCCCATGAGGTAGGAATCCAGCCATCCGCCGCGCTATAGTCGCTGACCCCGCGCTATAGTCGCTGACCCAGCAACGACGATCGAGCTCGAGCAATGAATATTGCAGAGGCACCCGCCAAGTTTCTCGCCGCCGATCTGTTGGCCCGCTTCGTCGCCATCGTGGGGGACAAAAACGCGATCACCGATCGAGAGGCGCAGGCCCCCTATCTCACCGAGCCGCGCGACATGTTTCGCGGGTCGAGCCCCGCGGTGCTGCGGCCGGGCTCGGTCGCCGAGGTCGCCGAAATCCTCAAACTCGCCAACGAGACCGCGACCGCGATCGTCCCCCAGGGCGGCAATACCGGCCTCGTCGGCGGGCAGATCCCGCAACATGGCGAGATCGTGCTTTCGCTCAACCGTCTCGACCGTGTTCGCGAGGTCGACCCCGGACGCTGCTGCGAGCGCGCGAGGCGGCGGCCGATGTCGACCGGCTCTACCCGCAATTGCTGCCGTCGGAAGGAAGCTGCACCATCGGCGGCAACCTTTCGACCAATGCCGGCGGCACCGCCGCGCTTGCCTACGGCATCGCGCGTTCGCACGCGCTCGGCATCGAGGTGGTGCTCCCCGACGGACGCGTGTTGAACGCCCTCAACAAGCTCAAGAAGGACAATACCGGTTACGACCTCAAGGACCTGTTCATCGGCGCCGAGGGCACGCTCGGCGTCATCACCGCCGCGGTGCTGCGACTGGTGCCGCGGCCGCGCTCGGTGGAGACGGCCTTTGTCGGCGTGCCGTCGCCGCAGGCCGCGCTCGACCTCTTCGGGCTGGCGAGCGAGCGCGCCACCGGCGCCGTAACCAGCTTCGAATTGATGCTGCGACTGGGCGTCGAATTGGTGTTTCGCCACGGCGCGGGCTGCCGCGATCCGCTGCCGCAGGCGCACCCGTGGTACGTGCTGCTCGAGCTCTCGTCGCAGGCCCGCTCCGGCTTGCGTGCCGTGCTGGAGGAGATTTTGGCCGAAGGCCTGGAGCGCGGCCTCGTCCAAGACGCCGCCATCGCGGAGAGCCTCGATCAGACCAAGATGTTCTGGCGCATCCGCGAAATGTTCGGCGAAGTGCAACGGCACGAAGGCGGCTCGATCAAGCACGACGTCTCGGTGCCGGTGGCCGCGGTGCCGGCCTTCATCGCAGAGGCGAACGCCGCCGTCGCCAAGCTCATTCCGCTCGCCCGGCCGCTTCCGTTCGGACATCTCGGCGACGGCAACATCCACTACAACGTCGCCCAGCCCGTGGGTGCCGACAAGGCCGAGTTCCTCGCTCATTGGAGCGAGGTCAACGCCGCGGTCTTCGGCGTGGTCGCCAAACATGGCGGCTCGATCTCGGCCGAGCATGGCATCGGCGTGATGAAGCGCGATCTCTTGCCCAAGGTGAAGGACCCAGTCGCCTACGATCTGATGCGCACGCTGAAGCGTGCCCTCGACCCCCGCGGCATCCTCAATCCGGGCAAGGTGTTGTAGCCACCGCGCCGGGTCGTAGAGCGCCGCCGCCGTGTCGGATGCACGATCCTATCCCGAGCGTCCCTACCTCGCGGTGAGCGCCGCCATCGTGCGCCAGCCCATGGCCTGTTCAGCCTGCCTGGAGGCGTGGTCGAGGTCGGCGAGACGCTCGCACAAGCCGTGACGCGCGAGGTGCGCGAGGAGACCGGCCTGACGATCGAACCGGTTGCGCTCGCGGGCTTCCGCGAAGCCATCGTCCGCGATGCGCAAGACCGGGTGGAGCGGCATTTCATCATCCTGTGCTTTGCCGCCCGCTGGTGCGCGGGCGAGCCGGTCCTCAACGAGGAACTCGACGAGGCGCGTTGGGTCGACCCGGCCGAGCTCGCGAGCCTGCCGACGACCGCGGGCCTCGCCGAAATCGTGGCAGCGGCATTCGATCGCCTGCGAGCCAATCGATGAATCTGGCCTCGGGCGGCGCGAAGCGCGCAACCGGCGTGCCTTTTTTCCGTCGCCTTGCGCCGCGACAATGCTGCTATATCGCGATTGGCCGCACCTAGGATTCATGTCGGCGCAGACACTCCATTCCATGTTGCGACGCGTCTCGATAGTGGCCGCGACCGTGGCTTCGATCACCCTTGCGGCCGCCGGCGTGACCGCGCGCGCTGAACCCGGGGTGGCGCCATTCGACGGCAGCCTCCAGCGGCTCGCCGAGATCCTCGGCGCGCTGCACTATCTGCGCAACGTCTGCGGCGCCAACGAAGGCCAGAAGTGGCGCAACGAGATGCAGTCCCTCGTCGACGCCGAGGCCCCAAGCGGGGAGCGACGCCTGCGTATGATTGCGAGCTTCAATCGCGGCTATCGCGGCTACCAGCAGAGCTATCGCACCTGCACACCGACGGCCGACCTGGTCATTCGCCGCTACCTCGAGGAAGGCTCGAAGATCGCCCGGGAGATGACGGCGCGCTACGCCAACTGACCGCGGCCTGCGTATCGCCTGCCCCCCGCACCTACCACCGCAATGCGCCCCAAGTCCGAGACTTGCGCCCGCAATCGTCACCGCGAGCGGGCCGCTTCGCCGACTGCGGCGGAGCATTAACCGTTCCTCCAGTTGCACCTAGGCGGACGCGCGTCGCGTGCTAACGTGCCCGCGCAACAAAGGCCCCGCATCCACATGGGCATGACAGCGCAAGCGATCGAGGTTCCGGGCCAGGCTCCGGATCAAGAGCAGAAACGGGCCGCGCTCGGCTACCTCAACGCGGCCTGGGCCGAAGCGCGCGTCGACGGCATCGACGGGGATTGCCTGGCGCAGGCTTGCCTGTTCGCCGCCTTTGCCGAATTCGTCTCGACCTACGGCGAGGAGGCGGCGGCGCGTTTCGCCGAGGGCCTCGCCGTGCGCATCCGCAACGGCGAATTCTCCCTCGCCCTGGCCAGGCAATAGGCGCCAAGCCGCGCGTTGTTGCGGCTTGCCGCCGAAGCGCGCCGGCAAGGTCACGCCAATTCCGCCGGAACTCGCCGCGCGGCTCGTCGTTGCGGCACTCGCCACCGATTCCGTGCTTCTGATAGACTGGCGGCGATCCTCGATCGGCCGCCGAACCCATGCTGCTGCGCATTGGCTTGAGGCT
>WNFL01051245.1_pt3 | contig 11561 bp, 11 predicted proteins | sample 5400361 | NCBI WGS metagenome assembly WNFL01 (sample SAMN13153351, study PRJNA577476) | soil metagenome | isolation source: 40 cm soil on Douglas fir-dominated hillslope | place: USA:California | collected 2013-09-17
GGGAATGACGGGAGGCGGGTGCCATCCCGAGTTAGGGACGGGAGACTTCCGCCATAAGAAACTATCGAGCATAGCGGTAATATTTGACCTTGCCTCGGAGGGAAGTGGTTTCTCCGATGTAACTACGACTGCTTTTAATTTGGAACAACCACTTTCTCCTCCCGACCGAGCCGAGACCCATCTGAAAAGACTGGATGGGGAAGGTTCCGGCCAAGTCCCAACATCGATCGCTTGGAGTTGACGTGATTGCGTGGTGGAGAGAATATCAAAGAGCGTGGTACTTGGCCCTACTCTGCGAATGCGGGGAGGACAAAGATATCTGGTAGACAGTCTCTCGATTGCAGGGAACAGGGATAATATGTGCGTCAGGTTTGTGATACTGAAGCACCCTCGAAGTGTCAATGACCGCACACGGTCAAAGAATATAGGGCAGTAGCGAAGCGTATTGATAAGCTTGGCAGTCTCATCCTCATAACCCATTCCTGCGGTGACATAATAGTTCATAACCTTCGGGTCGAAATGGAATCTCACAGCATGCTTTCCACCCCAACGGCATTGGATGACCCAACGATATGTGTGGTGTTCTGTGACCGCTAGGGTCACCTCTTGAGTTGCATGAAGGCGGTTAAATGGAAAATATTCCGTGATTGGGTCGAACCAGGCAGAGTCGGCGGATGTGAAGTCGCACTCCAGCAAATTAGGTGCGCTGATGCGCCCCAAAATAGAGGTAACCCGCCTTGAATCCTTGTCTGTGATATAAAGGCGCTGCAGTGCTGGTAATTCGACATTGAAAAGCACCCTTTCGGGCTCGGTAGGCGCTATTGCAGACTCCAAGCCGAGGTACGTGAGAGATGGAGATGCATGGAGGGCTTGGATCAGGTTCGAGACGTATAATGGGGGATCTGGCCTCTTGATGAGCAGGTATGTCAAGTTGCGAAAAACCGCATTGGACCAATTCATACTGCACTGAATCAGTGCGACGTGACGTAGTAAGGGCGCATGTCCACCGAACAATGGTTCAGTGACTTGGTTGGATGCGCGCTGGGTGGTATCAAAATGGGCGTTTGTAACGGGTAGCATTGAAAGTCGCAGCGAACGCAGCAGGGGCATGGGCATATTCAAGTCCTCAAGCTTCAACCCTGATTCAATTTGATACTGAAGGGATGGTCTTGGTGGAGATGAGTCCTTTCGAGACACGATAGCGTCTAGGATGGCCGCCCGAGGAATAGAGGCAATAACGGCGGGTGGAGGTGATAGTGACTTAAAAGGTATTGCTGGTAGAGGAGGGGGATACCCATATGAGACTGGGGGTAGCAGAGGAGATTTCGCGTGGAGGTTGCTATTGACCCGGATATGGAGAGGTGCACTCCGAGCACGTTCCAAGACAGTGTCACTTCGTGGTACCGATGGTAATTTATTAAAATTGATAAATGTCCAAAGATGAGCGGTATTGAGAGCGATGCTGCGAAAGCGGCGTGAGACGTGTGCGGCATGGTGACGGTCGAGAATGTTCAAATAGCACCAAATTTCGACTATCATGTCGTCATGGAGCCTGTAAAAGGGCAAATACTCGTTGCAATCGCTGGCGAGCACACGTCGTATGCGATTGTACGTGTGATTGACTTTCGTGTATCGCTCCCGTACAATGGATTCAGAAACGAATGCTTCGATACCCACTGGTGTATGCACAACTTTACACCTGTCAATGTGGTCAGCGAGACGAGGTGCTGAGCGGGAACAAACAAAACACACCGTCCGCTCTCGACATGCTGCTCGACAGCGGCGAGGAGCTCAGTCAATTTCGTCCTAGAATGTCTCAAATGAGTGACCACGAAAAGGGGTGATTGCACTAAACACGTACTCGTAGTCCCGGCTCATGTCCTGGATGTGGTGGCGAGGGTCAAGGTGGGAGATTTGCGCGCGTGGGCTCTTATATGCTTATATCGGACAGCCAAGCGGTTCGGTGTATGGCTCTCCCGACTCTGGAGTACATAGGCATATAGTCTGTGGAGGACGCGGCCGGACTCTCGAAACAATATATGAAGAGCCGATCGCTGGTCACGTCCCCGAAAGGAGCCATCGCCAGGGTGTGGAATTCCCTGTTAGTTTGTTATGGTACGCAACTTGGATCCGACCGCAAGCGCAGTCGGCACAGAGTATCTCCAAACGAGCTCCTCGACCGCTTCGACCTGGCACAGGCCATGCGATGGATACACTTATACGTGCTTCTCTTACACGCCACCATGATCCTATCCCCTTCGACCTACCTTGACTTCTCATCCGGAGTGGCTGTTGAAATGGAATGGTTCACATCCTAAGCCTGTCCTCTCCGGCTGTTTACGATCTCGCGTACGATGCCGTTGCAAATGCACGCTACCCTTCCTTCTGTGTCTCTCAAACGTGATATTTATTCACATCTTCTCTGCCTCGCACCTTAAACTGAGCAATTCTCCGCGGTTTTCGTAGCATTTACACAGGCGCTGCGCTGCCAAAGCAAGTTCAGCGAAGACCTCGTCACCAGTGCCGAGGACAGCAAGATGTGTCTCATCGCGATGAACCAACCTAAGACGAGCTATTGCCGTGTTACCTTCTATCGTTCGTTCTTTGAGGGTGTGTACAGAGTGGGGATGAATCTGTCAGACTCCCGGAACGGAAAAGGCAAGGAGCAGGAGGTGGATAGTACGGAGGGCGATGACATTGAGGAAGTCCCGTTCCTCCGAATGCAGATCTCGGTCAAGGTACTCGCCTTCACCCGGCTTTTTGTTCCCAGGCTGAACGGCGAATCAGACACTTATGGCCGCAGTGAGGCCGTCGTCTGGAGAAAAGGGGGTCGAATGGTGCCAGCTTTCCTACGTTGAAGGCGTGGAGCCTTCAAGGCAAACCTCCGTAGATGAAAGCAGCGAGACACACCTGGTCGTCAAGCTCAACTGCAAACACGGTCTGTATCTTTTGTGTAGCCCTGAGTTCCTCCTAAACAAGTGCTTTCCAGGCGTAAACAAAACGCACAAGCTCTCCGTCGCTGAACCGTCCACTTCTGGTGCTCCAACCTTACCTAACAAGCCTATGTCGCAAGTTACCATCGGTGCCGCGACCGTACGCGAGCTGCTTGAATATTTCAACGCCACCAGGGCGTCGGATCCGAAACTCAAGAAGGACCTGGCGATCATCCTGCAGTTTAAGCGGGACATTGTCACCATCAGTGCACGGGATACCCACCATGGCCGTAGTAGAGTCGCAGAGGCTCTGGGAATAAAGAGACGAGACGAGGACAGCGAGGATGATGGCTGTGAGGCAAAACCGAGTGGGGGAATGTGATGAGTCTGACATATTGTTCACAGTAAACTACCGTCTTCGAACTTCACTGACGCTGGGTGCAAATGGGTTCGAAACGTACGAGCTGCAAGCGGTACCGATCACTCTGTGCTTCTTCCTTCGCGAGTTCAACGTGAGTCGACCCCAAAGGCTATAGACCGTCTCATCGATTCTCCTCCATTAGGCAACGATACTCCTGGCCGAATCTCTGTCTCTTCCAATCACGCTGCGATTCACCGCGTCATGCGAGCCACTCTTCATCACGATCGAGTCGCCTTCTCTGAGGTATGAGGTTTTCTGCGCACTCGCAACACAAGACGTACCAGAAGACGAAGGAGACGCCGTCCAGACGCAGGACAACCGTGGACGCAAAGCCCTCATTCCCGAGCGATCAAAGTTTGTCACTGTGGGGATTAAGAGGGAGCGTGGAATCGATGATATTGAGGACACACAGAACGCAAAACGGAGGAAGGGCGTAACCGCCTCAGACGTCCCTAGCAGTCGGAATACGGAGAGCCAACTGGAGGGGGACTTTAACGGAATGCGGGTGTACACAACCGGTGGAGAGCCGAGCTTTGGAGATGTATCCGCTTCAACCAACGTGCAGGGTCATCGTCTGCGGCAACAACCACTAGCAGCCGCGACGCAAGAACCATTATTCTTCCCTGCAACTCAAATGACGCAGGCAGACGTAGAGGCGTTCAAAGCTGCTGGGCTTGGGGATGCCGAGGATCTCGAAGTGTTGCTCGACGACGGCGACACCCTTGAAGACGATCTGAATGGCGGTGGCGACATGATCGTAGATGGCAGTCCTGGTGGTGACGGCGGATGGGGGGACGCCACCCAAGGCGATGGAGATGGTACGCTCATGGAAGCCACGCAAATACCTTTGAGGGACGATCACAAGGCATTCAGGCCGCTTTTTGATGATTAGATAGGTATGTGGTTTTGTAGATAGTCAGTCGGAGTGGCTGATTGAGCTTCCACATTATAGTCGATTGTACTACGTTATTAGTACTCTGTACGGTCCGTTGACTAGAAGGTATTGATTTGTAAATTTCTAGCTTCAGGGCAGACAGAGAGTGTATCCACCACGGACTACAGTATATCCTGTAACGGAGTTGTGTGTATTTATAAGTATTAGGGTTACATTTATAGTTAAATTGAATGTGACTAACTAGGTAGTCTAGTTCATGGGTCATGCATGGTCCAAGGGTTAGATCATCTACTTACTTACTTGTACACCATCTTATAATAAAATTATTAATAAAATTTAAAAATAATGAGCAAGCGTTGTTGTACGTATTCCAATACACGTTTCAAAATCATCCGCGGTGCAACACAGGAGCACATACCACAGGAGAACGTGCAAGCATACTGTAATTCCCTATTCACCTTTGGCCCCAACCACCTCCCGCATACAGCGCGTACATTACGCTCCAATACCCAAGATATTGTCACCCGAAACAACGGTTGTTATAACGCCTACTCGGGCTTCGAAATAAAGGGGCAACTCTTGTACCCTCGACTAGTCAAATTATCCCAGGCAGACCGGTATCGCTTTGCCGCGAAACAGATCAGTGATGAGTTCAAGTCATTCTTTCACACCATCTTCTATGGTTGTTCAAGAGGCTCTCCTCGACGAGGAGCCGTTGCACCGAGTACGCTTCGAGTACATTGGGGGATGACCACTCTCGCTCATCTAAATTGTGACCTAGCGACGAATAAGACATATCACCGGCATCCAAGTACGCAATTTAACCCCATTCCCTTTTCGCGATGCCGTCACCTCGTCCCTCGCTCTGGCGAGAACACCGCCTCTACACGCTGTTCATCTCGCAGATGACGTGGAACTAGCAATAGCGAGACGCAGGTCTCGTCGAATATCCACAACTTCAATGGGAACGATGCGGAGCTTCCGTTCGGAAGCTCTGGAACATGACGAAGATTCAGCCTCTCGTTCTCTTGAAATATCAAGGACTCTATCTTCAAGGAGGGCATCATCGAGCAGTAGAAGGCCACCACCGGTTACGTCCAACAGTCGTGCGCGGTCTAGTTCACAAGCAAGTGTGTCATTTGGGAGGGGCGAGGGAGCGGATAGTTTCCTTCAATCGACTGCAGGTCCACCGATAGCCTCACACGATTGCCAGCAGAGATCGTTGGAACATGTAGTATCATCGCGCTTGGTTGAGACTTTCCTCTCCCTAAGCCTACCTTGCACGGACGATATGGCTCTTCATTCTAGCAAGGAAAAGAGAGCCGCACCCCTTGCCAACCTCCGGACAAGTACGATTCAAGCTCCACCACGACCTACTCATAAGCGCTCAGCATCCTCCTTCTCGACCAATAGCAGTTCATCTGCGAAGAGGTCGGTCGTTGCATCTCGTAGACCGTCATTGCGAGAAAACCAACCTTCGCCTTCCACAACGAAAGTGAATCATTCGCCCAAACCATCGATTTCCAAGCCCATCCCTCGGCGGGCTGTTGCACCTCCGGCCGCAGCGGAATCGACTCAAAACGCCTTACCTACCCCTGCACCCTCCCCTCCGGCTGCTCCAAAGTCTGGACTACCAGAAGTGCCCTTTTTCATTTCCTCGTTTCACCGCCCTTCAACCAATCCCGCGTTCACGGCTCTCGACCCGACGCATGACTTCGCACCATGGGCCAACCTGAGTGAACATCGGTTTCGTGTGTCTCTCTGGGGAAGAACAGATAGGGATAGCGTATGGGGAATGACTGGAAAAGATAAGAATGAGATTGCGACACCATCTTCAGAGAGTGGATGGTCTGTCATTTGCGAGTGTGATGTAGATCTGGATGACCTCGCACCGTTGTCATCGGAGGTTCGTGACCTCCAGCGTTGACTTTGTGTGAGGCTTACATCTCTTTTTAGTTCACGAAACAGGCCCAACGTTTACCTTCAAATACTCTCGTAATCAATATTGGATCCCCTGGTGAAGCCTACTACCTTCCCGCACGAGACTCGGACGACACGCATTCAAAGTCAAGCCCACCTTCCCCGACCGCACACTCAGACGGAGAGTTAGAGGTTGAGAAAAATGTTATCTCGAAGAAGGCTGCCGCTAAAGTGAAGGTAGATGTCTTGGCGAAGAGTCGGAGGGAAACCAGGATGAGGACGACCGCGCCGTTTGGAGACTTGCTCAAGTGCGCCTTTTACAGGGACTAGAAAAGCCAAATTCACTGATGAATGCTTGTAGCCTAGTCTCATTGCAAGCCGTGCTGGAGGATACACAAGAGCAGGTGCAGGAGGTGCAGGAACGGTGCGATCGACTCATAGAAGAGGATGTCGTTGGGGTACTGGTTAGTGTATTCGGTAGGCCTGTAGAATCAACACTGACCCTAATTCAGAGACGTGAAGTGAGTGAACGGCAGGAGCAAGTAAGGTGGTTAAGAGAACTACAGGAAGAGCTCCATGCGAGGGCAGCTGGAAGTACGTCTCTCTCCGTGTTCCCCGTGGCCTTTTATAACCCGTTTATTACAGCTACAGAGGAAATAGAACATCGACGAGGACTGATATGCCGACGAAGGGAAATACTACAGCAAGCACGCGCTCTTCATGAACGGGACCAACAAGCACTCATCGACCAACAACGCGAGATAGAGGAGCAAAGGTATGTCACCGCAATCAATCGTGTTTCGTCAATTCAAGAGTCTTGCAGGCAAAAGCATGCTGCCCTCATCGCTTCTCTCGTGCCAGTTCGAACGACCCTCCTTCAAACCCTCTCTTCCATCTTCCCAATAGAACCCTTGGAATCTATGGACCTTCTCTTCGCCATTGTCACTGTCCCTCTTCCCGTACCATTTTCTCCTTCCGAACCCGGACCGCCTTTGTCTTTACCCGGAAAGCCAAGCTTCAACGATGAAACCGTAGCAAGTGCATTGGGGCTCGTTGCGCAGGTTGTTCAATTGGTATCCGCTTATATGGGTTATGCCCTCACATACCCAGTCACTTGCATTGGGAGTCGAAGCCTCATCAAGGACCCAATCAGTGCCATGATGGGACCAAGGAAGTCAGTACCACTCTTTTCCCATTTATGATTGATGGGCTCACGTGACCCGACCAGCTTCCCTCTTTATGTCAAGGGTGTTGATACCTATCGCTTCGAGTACGGGGTATTCCTCCTCAACAAGAACATTGAGATGGTAAAGGACTCATTTCACTACGGACTCGGTTTCTGATCCTTCCGGATAGTTGATGGGCGAACGAAATCTCCGAGCGATCGATTTGCGTCATACCCTGCCCAATTTGCATAACCTTATGCTCACCGTTACGAGTGGGCGTGGTGCAGAGTTGAAGTTTAGGTGGGTTAATGATTTCTGTCTCCCATTTCATTTGTCTCATAAGCGTTTAGGAGACGAAAACGTCCTCGCATTCCCAACCTCGGTGGCCTATCTGCGACGTCATCGATCATATCTGCGTCATACACATTGGCCCCTGATACCTCTGAGGCACCTTCTCCATCGATGACCGTTCCTTCGACGCCCCGCGAGAGCGAAATTATCCCAACGCTTCCAGCCGAACCTTCGACTCCTACTCCTGCCGTTACGCCATCCGCGGAACGAAGGTCCTTTTACTCTCCTCTCGCCGCGTTCCTCAGAGCTAGGTACCCCTCAGTAACGGCCACACCATTGCCGTCCACCGGGAATGGAAGGCCCAAACCGAAGAGCTCTCTGGCGAATGAGGTGCAAGCCGCATCTCCTGATATGGGAGAACCATTCCAGAGTCATGATGATACTTCCGAGTCCCAAACGACTAGCGAAGAAGAGGACGGCAGTTCTCTTATCGATATAGCGGAGGCTGCAACGTTGAGGGGCACACCAACAGCAAGCCGAGCGTCTCGTGCAGGAAGTACGAGCACTGTTAAGGCATCGATATCCATTGAAGCCCCTGAAGCTACTGCAAACGAGAAGACTCCCGGTTCCACATCAGTACCTCCTAAGGTTGTTCAGGAGAGTACGTAAATGGGTCGAAGTCGATTTCGATATGTGTTATCTAACTTTTATTTTTTGGTGACCATGCTTATGTATTCTGTCATTCGTATGGATCCTGGGACGGACTTTTCTACAACGGATTGCTCCTCGTTCTGTATCATTTTAATGCTGTCGATATGCACAACGAGTTCCTAGAAGACTATTTCGCTATGTTCATATCCTACTTTCAATGGGTGGTCGTGGGGCGAAGTCAAAGAGTCAGAGAAACACTCGTTCATGAGACTCTGTGGACAGTTACATCATCAAAAGGTAATAATGTACTAGAACAGGTCGTGGGAGAATGAAACAAATTATTTTATCGTGCAATCTGAGCAGCTGGTTGGGCAAAACAATCAGTGAGGTGGTTCGTAGTGGGTATTTCACGGGTCATCCATAGTCGTAGTTAAGTGAGCGGGTTCAGCATGGGCAGAGTCAGTCTCCATCTTCACGTCCTCGGAAGCCAGAGGCACGGCGATCGAGGGTGGTGTGGTCGTCAACTCCATGTCACCTGGTGCTAATGAGCCAGCACCTACTCCTTCACCAATTGAACCGCTCCTCGACTCTTCTGCACTCTCAGCCCCGGGTCCCACACTCTTCTTTGACTTTTTCCTCGTGGCACGTGTGGGGCGTGCAGGCGCCGTGGGTGTCGACCCACTCACGCCCCCTCCATGATGAGCAGTCGTCTTTGGCGCATCGTGTTCGTAGTGGATGAACAAGGGGTCTGTCTGCACTGAAGGAAGCGTACTTTGAGGGGCCTGATAAGGGGCAAATTGAACTCTAGTAGGACCTTGAGGAGTCATAAAATTCGGTCCAGGGTAGTTATGCCATGGGCGACCGGCGTTGTAATACGGGAACGACCCGCCGCTTAATCCTACACCAGGCATTAGGATAGGGTCTCTTCGTCCGCCTGGCGTAGTATGTACCACTGGGTTGAAACCTGGATACTGAGGAGGGAATCTCAGGCCGAGGGTCCGAGATGGGGATCCGTGCACGTCGACACCTATGGGTGCCAATTCGTCCAACGATGGAGGCCGATACCCTCCGGGTGTATCCGCCACAATTGGTCCTGCCCCAGGCGTTGTTCCTACCCCTGGATCCGGCCCAGCATAAAGTGGTGCGCCAGGTTTAGCTAAGGGTGCAGTCTTTGAGGGTGGGGTCCTGTGGGGGACCGCAGGGATAGGGGCCACAGGGTAGAACGGTGTCATGAGAGACTGTGGTGCGGGAGGGTTGCTTGAAGTTGAGCGCTTTGACATGTCGATAATTGGGGACGGCTGCAAAAGGGCTGGTCCTTGATACATCGGTACGTTCTTCTTCTTCGGTGGTAGGATGAGGGACGGCGTGGGGGATGCGACGTTAATCGAGAAGGCCGGTTGCAGGCCAATACGAGGATCCTCTCCTTCTGGGCACCTCCAGCAGTACCATCTGTCTCTCACTTCTGATGGTTTTTTCTTGACACACTCGAGGTGGTGCCAGGTGTTGCAATTATCACACTGAACCATTCCCCGCCCGTCATCACCTCCCTTGCAGATGCACGCGATGACATCTTCGCCATCCACATCTTTATCACCGTCGGAAGTCGAAACAGTTGGTGACCGCCCCTCCAGTAACATAGGGGCGTCAAGGACAAGGGACAGTGACTTCTCCTTGCCTTGCTCATGTTCGAGGGATGGTATTTTTCTCCTCAGTCGCTGCTTCTCTGGACTCTTCGCCTTCTCCTTCGCCGTCAGCTTGAGAAGTTCTTCCTCTTCGAAGTCCTCTTCCTCTGATTTTCCCTTCGGTCGCTCAGGCGGTTTATACGTTCTCGGTTGTTCAAGAGCTTTGACCTTGAAAGCGACTCGACGTGCAGCCTGCTGAGACAGCAATGCGGTAAGAGCATCAGATGGGTCGGTAGGCACCCATACTTTTGCAGGCTGATTCGCGTCGTCGGGTTTGGAGTGTGCACGCTTCTCTGGTACACGGTCGACCGCAACCCAAGGCATTTGCGTATCCTCGTCGCCCTCGCTTCCATCCTCTGTTTCGCTGGCGAGATACCGCTCAATGAGACTTAACTCTCTCCCGCGTCGCAGCCCATCATCAACCTCGATTTCTCGATCGGCGATGGACCACGGGAAGTGGGCGTCAGGCCACTGAACATGCGAGAAGGGATCGCCAAAGTTGTGCTGCTGCGAAATTTGAACATGAGCAGCGATTAGCGTATCCTTCTGGGACGGGCGTAGCACTCGACCAACTTCCTCCCATACCGCCTCGTAGTATCTCTCTCGAATCGGGGGTTCTGAGAACACCGCAAGTCGCTTCTTAACTTTCTCCTCTCGCACCTTGTTCAGTCGTTTCGACTTCCTGGTTTCGGTTATGGAAGACAGACTAGGAGCGCTCAGCCAGCGTTGTACGATCACGGGTATTTCTATTGCCTTCCTCGGTGTCGTGCTCTTTTCCTTGATCAGGACAGGCGCGCGGAAGGGAATGACTGAGTCAGGATTGAGCTCCTTGTTATGAAAAATAATGCGGCGTCCTTGATGAGGGGTATCGACAACAGTGTATGCGATGCCATCTCCTGTTTCCACCTCGTCATCCGAACATGTTGGCTTTGCACGAGGTGTTGAAGGGGATTGTGGGAGTTCCGACTGTGCAACTGGGGGAGTAGAATGGATATCTGATGCCATGTGCTTATCTATAGGGCTGGATGGAGGAAGCTCTAGTTCGGTGCTGCCCTTCGCTCTGATGGTCGGAAGCTTCTTAATCGGGCTTTCAGGGCTCGACCGAAGTCGAAGCGCATCGAAATCGGAAGAATCTGCATAAGGGGTTGGGTATACAGGTCCACCTCCGATTCTGGAATGGCATAAGCTTTGACATGGCAAAATCTTGCCGGGCTTACCGCTTAGGCGCCTCCTCGTTGGGTAGCACCGGCGACATGGTCATACCATGAGAACTGCCACTGTGATGTAAGGCTCGTGTGGGAGAGAACTTTGACCACACCCCAGCCTCACTATGAACGACTGAGTTTCAACACGCGTCATTCGGATTGAGCATGCTTACGCAAGAGTGGAATACGGGGTCCTGAATTCTCCTTGAAAGATCGCCCTATACTTTGGGAAGTAGATAACTGAAAGAGAATAGTTGTGACTTACGGGTTTTGTGGAGTAGCAGGTACCCCGCACTGCAGGTGCTGGAGCCTTGGGGTTTCCGGTCTGACTCGCCGCACATAAGCAAATACGTTTCATTTAAACCAACACAATGCCCACCTATTTGCCCACGATGCC
>WNFL01427060.1_pt1 | contig 11559 bp, 11 predicted proteins | sample 5400361 | NCBI WGS metagenome assembly WNFL01 (sample SAMN13153351, study PRJNA577476) | soil metagenome | isolation source: 40 cm soil on Douglas fir-dominated hillslope | place: USA:California | collected 2013-09-17
GAGTTGAGCCATCCTGGCACCTACCCTTCCAAAGGTGTTGACACCAAAGCGCGCCATTGCTGCCGCGCCAACCCAAGAAGAAAGCGGCGGGCGGAAGAGCAACTTCCGCAGCACGCCGCCTCTGCCCCGGTCAAACCGAGGCAGGGGAAATATAGGGCCGTTGTCCCCCAGCGCAAGAAAATTTGGACCCTGAGGCAAAAAAACTTTGGCGTGTGTTCTGGAGGGCTCGCGAGCGTTTCCTTCGTCGAGGAGCGCGGTGGACAGAGCGAGGCGAGCGCTCTATAGGCGCTGGCCTGGCAAAACGAGCGGTGAGAAATTGGCAAACCTCCGATCCAAGATGTTCCGTGAACGGCTTCATAAGGGCTATGCCCAAAGCATGGAGCTCACCGGCGTCCTCGCCGAGGAAAGAAGTCGTTATCAGCAGATTAAGATTTTCGACACGGTCGCGAACGGCCGCGTCATGACGCTCGACGACATCGTCCAGATCACCACCCGCGACGAATCCGCCTATGCCGAGATGCTGACCCATTTGCCGCTTCTGGAGCACGGCAAGGGCGAGCGAGTCATGATCGTGGGCGGCGGCGATCTTTCCATCGCCGACGAAGCGCTCAAGCACAGAAACGTAAAAGAGGTGGTTCTGGTCGATATCGACGGGCGCGTGGTGGAGCTTTGCCGGAAACATTTCGCCGGCCTCAACGCCAAGGCGTTCAAGGATAAGCGCCTCACCATCGAGATCGCGGACGCTTTCGAATATCTCGGCCGGAAAGAAGCCAAAGCGCGCTTCGATCTGATCGTCGCCGACCGCCCGGATCCAGTAGGGCCCGGAAGAGCCTTATTCGGCGACACTTTCTATGCCCGCGTGCGTGGCGCGCTTCGCCCGGGCGGTTTTGCGACGTTCCAGACCGGCGTACCGTTCTACCAGCCCTGGGAGATCACCGAGGCGCTGAACGACCTCGCGAGTTATTTTCCGCAGTCCGGACTCTATTTGACGGTCGTGCCAAGCTATATCGGCGGCTTCATGGCGCTCTCCTGGGCGGGAATGGATAAGCCTCTGGGCACGCCGGCTGGCATCAGGCGGGCGGCGGCGCGTTTCGCCGGCTCGAAGCTGAAGACCGACTATTACAATCCGGAAATCCACGCCGCCGCCTTCGCTTTTCCCGAGTGGATCAAGCGCCTGGTGCCCAAGAAGCGTAACCGCTGAGTGGGCGCTCAGCACTGCTCCAACTTTTCCTCCCCCGTTTTTACGGGGGAGGAAAACGTTGTACCGGCGTCGGGTCAGCGCCTCCCCCGTGACAACGGGGAGGAAACACGTTCTATCTCACTGTCCGCCGGCGATGGCCTGCCAGAGCCGGCGAGCGGCATCTTCGGGCGGTGCTTGCCCCTCTTCACGGCTGACCAGCAAATTGGCCTCGCGCATGCGCTCGATCGAGATGCGGCCGATGAGCGGCTTCAGCGCGGCGGCGAACGCGGCGTCAGCGCTGCGCCGAGGCGCGATCAGGAGCACGGCGTCGTAAGGCGGGATCGCCTGTTTGGGATCGCCCAGCGTGACGAGATCGAGCTCGGCGATACGTCCATCGCTCGAGAACGCGGTGATGGCGTCGACCTCGCCGTCGGCCACCGCCTTGTACATGAAGATGGGCTGCATCTGCCGCTCCTGGCGAAAGGCGAGCCCATAGGCCTTGCGCAGCGCCTGCCATTCGGGGCGGCTGAAGATCTCATAATCGCCTCCGACGGCCAGGCGCGGAGACGCGGCGGCAAGATCATCGATGCTGCCGATGCCGAGCGCAGCCGCCCGGTCGCGGCGCATCGCGAGCACGTAAGCGTTTTCGAAGCCGAGCGGTCCAAGCACCGTGACGCCATAGGTTCGTTTCAGCCAATCGCTCATCTCGCGCAGCACGATGTCGCGCGAGGGCGTGTCGGCGCGGTGCATGACATTGGTCCAGATCGTTCCGGTGTAGTCGACATAGGCGTCGACGTCGCCGGCGACAAGCGCCTTGAAGATCACCGCCGAGCCGAGATTGCTTCGTATCGCTGACTTCAGACCTCTCGCCCCGAGGCGCTGATCGATGATGGCGGCGAGGACATATTGTTCGGGAAAGCCCTTCGCTCCGATGACATATTGCGGCTGCGGACCGAGGAAGGGGCTCAGTCCGCCCGCGGCGAGGATGAGAAGCAGGCCCGCGCCTGCAGCGAGCATGCGCGGCCGGCTGCGGCGAGCGATCAGGCGCTCGAAACCTGCCAGCAGCGCATCGGCGGCGAGCGCCAGCAATGCCGCCGCGACGCAGCCGAACAACACGAAGATCCAATTCTGCGTCTGCAACCCGGTGAAGATGTAGTTTCCAAGGCTGGTCTGGCCGACCGGCGTCGAGAGCGTTGCCGTTCCGATCACCAGCGCCGATGCCGTGCGAATGCCCGCCATGATGACCGGCAGCGCCAGAGGCAGCTCCACCTGCAGGAGCGACTGAAGCGGCGTCATGCCGACGCCCAGCGCCGCCTCCTTGGCCGCGGGATCGACGCCGAGCAGCCCGGTCACGGTGTTTCGCAGGATCGGCAGCATGGAGTAGAGCGTCAGCGCCAGCAAAGAGGGCAAGAAGCCGAGCGCGGAAAACTGCGCTCCCGTCACGGCCTTGGTGAGAAGCGATAACGCCAGCAGAAGTGGATAGAACAGCGCCAGCAACGCCAGGCTGGGGATGGTCTGGATGACGCTTGCGGCGGTGAGCAGCGCCCAGCGCAAGCGAGCGACCCGCACCGCCATCATGGCCAGGGGCAAACTCAAAGCCAGGCCCAGACCGAGCGCGGCGAGGCTGAGCACGACATGAGCGCCGAGATATTCGGGCAGGCGCGCCAGCGCCTCGGCGATGCGCGGATCAAGCCCGCTCACGGTGGACCGGACGCGGCGGTCAGCGCGCGCACCCGCTCGGCCTGCCGGCGGGGCATGTCCATCAGTTCGTGCACGGATGGGCTCTTGGGATGGGCGAGCAGATCCTTGGTCGGACCGCATTCGAGGAGCTCGCCCGCTTCCAGCACTGCTATGCGGTCGGCCAGCAGCACGGCTTCCAGGACGTCATGCGTCACCATCATCGTGGTCAGCCCGAGCGCATCGTGAAGCGCGCGATAATCCTTGGCCAAACCATCGCGCGTGATGGGGTCTACGGCGCCGAAGGGTTCGTCCATCAGCATGATGCGCGGCTTCGCCGCCAGCGCGCGCGCGACACCGACGCGTTGACTCTGGCCGCCCGAGAGGCTCGCCGGCATCCGGGGGCCAAGCTCGCGCGGCAAGCGGGTGAGGTCCAACAGCTCTGCGACTCGCGCCTCTATGGCATCCCTCGCCCAGCCCAGCAGCCTGAGCGTGACACCGATGTTCTCCGCCACCGAGAGATGCGGGAACAGGCCGACACCCTGGAAGACGTAACCGATGCGCCGGCGCAGCTGGACGGGGTCGCACAGCGCCGCATCCTCGCCTCCGACGGAAATGGCCCCGCGGGTGGGCTCGATCAAGCGGTTGATGAACTTCAAGAGCGTGGTCTTGCCGGAGCCCGAAGCACCTATCAGGGCAAGAAATTCGCCGCGCTCTACATTAAGCGAGATGCCCCGCACGGCGAAACTGGCACCGCCATCATAGGACTTCCACGCATCCCTGATCTCAATGGCTGGAGGTTGGCCCTGCATGGACTCCCGCTTGCAACTGGCGTCAGCGAGAGAGTTTCGGCACGGAAAGCGTCGCAGCGCAACCTCCACGCCGGGCGGCGCGCCAAAGGGAGCAAATGAGATAGACTGAGATACTTGGTTTTTGTCGAAGAGAGGCCGGGCGATATGTCCATCAAGCTTGCCGTCATCCCAAAGCCGCCGGTTCTGCTCGACCGCACGAAAACCCTTGAGACCGCGCTTAAATCCATTGCCGAAGCGACGGGCGAAGGTGCTTCGCTGCTCATATTTCCGGAAGCCTACATACCGGGTTATCCCGCCTGGATTTGGCGCCTGAAGCCCGGCGGCGACATGCAATTGTCGTCGGAGATTCACGCGAGGCTTCGCAAGAATGCCGTCGATCTCAAGCGCGGAGACTTGCAGCCGCTTCAGGACGCCGCCGCAAAGCACCAGGCGACGATCGTGGTCGGGATCAATGAAATCGACAGCCAGTTCAGCGGCACGACGCTCTTCAATACGGTGGTGGTGATAGGCCCCGAGGGAACGATCCTCAACCGTCACCGCAAATTGATGCCGACCAACCCGGAGCGCATGGTCTGGGGCATGGGCGACGCCAGCGGTCTGAAGGTCGTCGATACACCCGTGGGGCGGATCGGATCGCTGATCTGCTGGGAAAGCTACATGCCTTTGGCGCGTTACGCGCTCTATGCGCAGGACATCGAGATTTACATTGCTCCAACCTGGGATGCGGGCGAGAGCTGGCTTGCCACGATGCGTCACATCGCCAAGGAAGCCGGGTGCTGGGTCGTGGGAACGGCCACGGCGATGCAGGGCAGCGACGTGCCCGAAGATTTTCCCGAGCGCGACAGGCTGTTCCCGAGCGAGGAATGGATCAATGACGGCGATGCCGTCGTCGTCAAGCCGATGGGAGCCATCGTCGCCGGCCCGCACCATCGCCAAAAGGGAATCCTCTACGCCGAGATCGACGCGGAAGCCGCGCGGCGCGCGCGCAGGTCACTTGATGTCTGTGGTCATTATTCCCGGCCGGATATTTTCTCGCTCTCCGTCAACCGAAGGCCGCTTGATCCGGCGATTTTCTTGGACTGAAGCCTGCGGCGCCGGTTAGCGCCCGAAGAGCTATCCCTGTGATATGATCGCAGCAACGGACGGAGGCTCGCATGGCGCGCAGGATTCGGGAAATCGCCGTCATCGGTTTGGTCACGCTGTTTGTTGTCGACCCGGTCATGAGCGTGGAGAACGCGGGTCGCATCCCTGATCTCTCGGGCATGTGGACGCGTCCGATCTTCGGATTCGAGCAGCCGGAGTCCGGCCCGGGTCCGCTTCACGGTCTGCGCCCTGGGCGCAATGTCGGGGGCGATGAAAACAATCCGATCCTGAAGCCCGAGGCCGCCGCGACCGTGAAGAAGCGGAATGAGATTCTGCGCAGCGGCGTAGATTTTCCGACGCCCTCCAGCCAATGCATGCCTATGGCAGCGCCCTATATCTACCGGGTTCAGGAAATGCAGGTGCTGCAGGAGAAGGATCAGGTTGTTCTGCTTTACATGCAGGATCACCAAGTCCGCCGCGTGCGGCTGAACCAGCCTCATCCCGCACGACTGACGCCGACCTGGCACGGCGATTCGATCGGGCACTATGAAGGGGACACGCTGGTGGTCGATACGGTCGGCGTCAAAGTGGGGCCCTACTCTGTCGTGGACATGTACGGCACGCCGCATAGCGGCGCTCTGCACGTCGTGGAGCGCTACCGTTTGATTCCTTACGAGGCCGCGACGGCGGCGCTGGAGCGGGACGTGCGGGCAAGGATTCTGGTCGCCGCCGAGCAAGCCGCCACCATCGACGAGAACGACAAAGGACCGGGACTACAGATCCAGTTCACCGTCGAGGACAAGAACATCTTTACCACGCCATGGTCCGGCGCTGCGACGTATCGCCGAGCCGACGGATGGGTGGAGAATGTCTGCGCGGAGAACACGCATGAATATTACCGCGGCAGCAGCACAACGGTGCCTCACGCGGACAAACCGGATTTTTGATCTAGCTAAGTCGTTGGATTGGCGAGATAGGTCCCGGCCTATCCCTCCCAGCGTCGCACACGGCCGACATCGACGTGGAGAAAATCATCGTCCGGATAATAACCGACGCCGCCTACCCGCATGGCAAGCGCGGCCTCGTAGACTTTGCGCAGAGGCCTTCCGGGCAGCGTAATGTCGGCCGCTTGGCCCTTCATATGCAGACTGTTTGCCGCCACACCGGCGTCGAGCTCGTGCAACTCCGCGTTGGTCTCCGGCGAACGGTAACCCGAGGTCAGCTCAAACTGGCAATCCGTGTCGAGCGTGCGTCCAATTTGATAGAGCAAATCCAGGAGATGGGTCGCGATGGGATAGACCTCGTCCGACCGGTAATCGCGCAGCGCATCGTCGATTTCGGCCAGCGCATCGGGGACGTATTTGCCCTCGATCCAATAATCGACTGCGTTCAGGTACTCGCCGGTGTTGGTGCAGTCGAAAGAGAGCGTGCGGACATTCAGCTCCTTGAGACCGACAAGCGCAGGGGCAGCGTGCGCACGCGCTGTGAAGCTCACGCTAGTTGCGCAGACCAACGCTGCACCGCTCATGCCCAACAAACCGCGGCGTGAAATGCTCATCCGGACTCGCCCCCGCGACAGATTCTCAGTAGAGCGCTATCACGGATTTCTCAAGGCAAAATTAAAGAGATCGAAACTGCAATCGTAAATCTTTTGAAACGCGCGAGACCCGATTGCCAATAGCCTAGGCCAGGCTTCAGATGGGAACGCCCATCCGCCGCACGCGTGGTCCGCCTTACTTCGTGTCGAAGCGGATGAGAAAGGCACGGAAGCCTTTTATATCCTTGAAGCCATGTGGGACGCCGGGCGGAACGTAGAGCACATCACCCGCTTTCAAGGCCTGCTCGACGCCGCCCATGATCGAAGTCCCCGCCACATCATCGGAATTTGGACGCTTTTTCATTTCGAGGAGCTGGCCACCGGTAATCGCCGTCGCGCTGCCGGCGCTGACCAACCAGATGTCGAGCGACTTCGCGTGCACCAGCGGAGCATCTGTCGGTTTAACAATTCGGACATTGATGCTATAGGCTCCGCCTTCGAGCACCCGCTTGTTCAGAACCTGCCGCGCCTCCAAATCTTTCCAAACATTTTGCAGATCCGAATTCGCAAAATATGTGGCTTTGTCGGTGGGAGCAGATGGGGCCGCGGCTTGTCCATAAGCTCCTCCACTGCAGAGCGCCATCGCGGCCACTGCAACAATCGCACGCATGCGCATGCCGGCTCCTCCCGTAAGGATGCAATCCACAATCGCGCCTAGTAGTGCGTCTTTCGTGCGTTGGGGCAAGGCAAAAAATCGACCGGCGAACACCGGTCAGCGAACCGCCTCGCGAATGCGCCAGCGCAGATCGGCAATGGGAGTTCCCCTGAGGCGGTCATAGGCAAGTTGGAAAAGCCACAGCGCGTTGCGCGCATCTCGCCGGCCGGAGATAGGCGCCTGGACCCAATCCTCCGCCCACGGAAGCGCTTCTGCGCGTCCGGCCTCGACAAGCTGGCGGCGCAGCCCGGCCGTGACGCCAAGATGCAGTTCGCCATCGAGATGGATGTGGCCAAGCTCTTTCTCGCCGACATAGAAATCGGCGCCGTCCACCTGCGTACGGTCATAGAGAAACCAATGCGTCGCGGCGATCACGCCCCGCCAGGATTGGATTTCCAACGACACGGACTGCGCCGGTCCCTTTAGTTTCGGCGGCGGGCGGATTTCACCCTTTGTCTCAAGTCGCATTGGCGGCACTCATTTCACCAGCCCGTTCCAGTCTTTTCGAGGATAGCATCTTCCGGTGACGGATATCAGCACCGCGGCGGACCTGTGCTATATTCGGGCCATTCGACTTGCGAACAATCCGTGTGCAGGATGGTTGCCGATGGCGCAGAATCTCACGCTCAATGTCGATGGCAAGGCGCACCGGATCAGTATCGATGATCCCAAGATGCCGCTGCTCTACGCGCTGCGCGACGAGCTCGGCTTCGACAATCCGCGCTTCGGTTGCGGCCTGGGCCAATGCGGCGCCTGTACGGTGCATATCGACGGGCAGGCGGTGCGTTCTTGCGTCACGCCGGTGTCCGCGGTCGCCAAGCGCAAGATCACCACGCTCGCCGGCCTCGGCACGCCGGAGAAGCCGCACAGACTGCAGACTGCCTGGATCGAGGAGCAGGTGAACCAATGCGGCTATTGCATCAGCGGCTGGATCATGACGGCGGCCGAGTTGCTGGCGCGCAATCCCCATCCGAGCGATGACGAGATCAGAGATGCATTCTCCGACCTGATCTGTCGCTGCGGCACGCACAATGCCGCGGTCAAGGCGGTCAAGCGCGCTGCCGGAATGGCCTAAGGAGAGAGCGGCATGGTGGAATTGGACGCTCTGAGCCGCCGCGCATTCCTCTCTTCCACGGGGGCGCTCGTGGTCGCGCTTGCGGCGCCTTTCGAATTTGACGACGCCGCCGCCGCCACGGCGAGCGGCGCGACGGCGCGGCCCAAGGTGACGCCCGACAGACTCTCCTCCTATATCTCCATCGATCGCGACGGCACCGTGGTCGCCTATTACGGCAAGATGGACGGCGGACAGGGCCTGGAAACTTCGATCGCGCAATTGGTGGCGGAGGAGATCGACGTTCCCTGGGAGCGCGTGCGCGTCGTCATGGGGGACAGCGCGCTGCATGCGGCAGACGGCTGCCGAGGCACGCCGATTGCTGATCGAAATGGCGGGCAAGGCACTGAATGTTCCGGCGGGCGACCTGACGGTGACAGACGGCGTGGTGCATTCCACCGCGGACCCGAGCAAGCGCATCTCCTATGCCGAGCTCATCGGCGGCCGCTATCTGGACGCGCCCATCGCCTGGAACGGCATTGCGCAGCAGCTCTCGGTCAAGGTTCAGGCGCCGCTGAAGAAGCCGGCCGATTTCAAGATCATCGGCAAGCCCTATCCGCGCCGCGACATGCCGGGAAAGGTGTTCGGCACCCTGAAACAATGCAGCGATGTACGGCTTCCCAACATGGCGCACGCCCGCATGATCCGCCCGACGATTGCGGGCGCGGTGCCGGTGAGTGTGGATGAGAAGTCGATCGCGGATATTCCCGGCGCGAAAGTCGTTTGGATCAAGGATTTTCTCGCTGTGGTCGCGGAGAAGGAATGGAACGCGGTCAGGGCCGCGAAGGCGCTGAAGGTGACCTGGTCGGCGTCAAAGCCGAACTTCCCCGGCCATGACGGCCTCTTCGATCACATCCGCAGAGCACGGATCGTTGTGCGGTCAAACGATCCCAACAACAAAGCGGTCGGGCCGTCGGCCGAACGCGTCAATGGGTCGGTCGAGGAAGGCTTCAGGCAGGCCGTACGTATCATCGAGGGCGAGTACGAATTTCCCACCCAGTCGCATGCCAGCATGGGACCCGCCTGCGCGGTCGCCGACGTGCGCGATGACAGCGCGAGGGTCTGGACCAGCACGCAGAAGCCGCATGACTGCGCAGCTGGCATCGCCGAGCTTCTGGAGCTGCCGCCGGAGAAAGTGCGGGCGATCTGGATGTTCGGCACCGGCGGCTACGCCCGCGATGCGCAAGGTGATGCAACGGCCGACGCCGCGGTGCTGTCCCAGCATCTCAAGCGGCCCGTGCGGGTGCAGTATATGCGCCATGAATCCCTTGCCTGGGACCCGAAGAGCACCGCCACGGTCAACCGAACCCGCGCCGGGCTCGATGCATCCGGCAAGGTGATCGCCTATGAGAACGTCAGCAAGGCGTTCTCGATGGAAGATTGCAACACGCGCGAGCGCCACCCGGGCGACACGCTGGCCGGCATGGCTCTGGGCGCGCCGCTGGACTGGCGTCCGAGCTTCGGCATTCCCGGCAATGGCTACACGTTCGACAATGCCCGCTGGGGCTGGGAGCTGATCGCGCCGCTGATGGACCGCAGCTCGCCGCTGCGCAGCACGCATTTGCGCGATCCCTTCGGCCCGCCAATCATGTTCGGAAGCGAGTCCTTCATCGACGAGCTGGCGGTCGCGACCAACAGCGACCCGATCGAGTTCCGCTTGCGCTATCTCAAGCAGGATCGCGAGCACGAATTGCTTCGCGCCGCCGCCAAGCAATATGGCTGGGATACACGGCCCTCGCCGCGCAACGATCGGCGCGGCGATATCGTAATGGGCCGCGGTTTTGCGTATCGGCAATTGGCCGGCACCTATATCGCGCTGATCGCCGAGGTGAGGGTGCACCGCGACAGCGGCGTGATCGAGATCACGCGCCTGGTCTGCGCCCATGATTGCGGCGTGATCGTCAATCCGCAAACCATCCGGCACGTCATCGACCGGCAGCTGGTCTGGGGTGTCAGCCGCATGATGGTCGAGGAAGTGCATTTCGACGAGAACATGGTGACCGGTGTCGATTGGCTCACCTATCCGGTGCTGAAGATGGGCGGCGTGCCCAAATCGATCGAGATCGTCCTGATCGACCGTCCCGACGAGCTGCCATCGGGTGCTGCGGAAATGGCGGTGGGCCCGCTGCCGGCCGCAATCGGCAATGCGGTGTTTGACGCAACGGGCGTGCGGCTGCGGCGCGTGCCCTTTACGCCCGAACGCGTGAAGGCCGCTTTGAGCCGCGCCTAGCCGGGGGAAGGGGAGTGTCGATGTCCAGAGTCTCGATCTGCGTGCTGGCTGGTCTCTTGTGCGCAGGCGCTGCGCTCGCGGCGCAGGGCGCGAACCAACAGGCGATCCCGAACTTCGCGCCGAACGACAGCACCTCGTGGTTCCCGGACCGGGAGGCCGGCGACGACTATCTGCCGCCGCAGAGCGGACCGGGTCCGGTGCTGTCCGATCCGGCCCATCCCTATGTGCCCAATGACGGGGGCCGCAACACCGGCCGGCAGCCGACTTATCGGGTCGCGGACCTCACCAATCCGATTCTGCAGCCCTGGACCATCGCGCCAATGAAGAAAGCCAATGACGAAGTGCTGGCCGGCAAAGTCCCGTTCATGGCGCGCGAGAGGTGCTGGCCGCCCGGCGTTCCCGGCTTCGACATCTTCCGGCGCGTCGCGGCGGTTTATCTGCTCCAGACGCCCAAGGAGGTCGTGATGATCTGGCCGAGCGACCAGCAGGTGCGGCACGTCTATCTGAATGTGCCCCATTCGCGTTTGGTAAAACCGTCCTGGTACGGAGAATCTGTCGGGCATTACGAAGGCGACGAGCTTGTCGTCGATACCATCGGGCTCAACGACAAGACCTTCATCGACAATTATCGCACGCCGCATACCGAACGGCTCCATGTCGTGGAGCGGTTCAAGCTGGTCGATGGCGGCAAGACGCTGCAAATTTCGATCGAGGTCGACGATCCGGGCGCCTTCACCAGGCCCTGGCGGGCCGTGCAGCGTTTCATGCGCTATGAAGAGGGCCCGATGAGCCCGAGCGCCTGCTCCGAGAACAATTTCGATTTCTTTACATACAAAGTCGAACCGATCCCGCAAGCCGGTAGACCGGATTTCTAAAGCTCACTCGGCGGGCTGCCGGCCTTCTCGTTCTAACGGGATTCCGGCGGCGCGGGTGAGCCGGAGGAGCGGCCGGTATAGCCCCAGCGGGACCAACAACAGCCTGAGGTAATTGCCTTCATCCGGCAATCCGGCGGGATGTCCGATGCGCTCGGGTTGCACCGTTTGGCCGTCTTTCTGCGGCAAATAATAGGTTCCGAATATCACATCCCAAAAGGCGAACTCGACGCCGTAATTGCACGAATATTTGTGCCCTTCGGGGACCTGGGCGGAATGATGCCAGCGATGCACCTCCGGCGTGACGAACAGATAGTTCAAGAACCCGCCTCTCACATCGCC
>WNFL01285016.1_pt1 | contig 11556 bp, 12 predicted proteins | sample 5400361 | NCBI WGS metagenome assembly WNFL01 (sample SAMN13153351, study PRJNA577476) | soil metagenome | isolation source: 40 cm soil on Douglas fir-dominated hillslope | place: USA:California | collected 2013-09-17
ACAATGCACGACACGGCCGAGAAGCAGGCAATGTCGTCGAGGCGTTCTTTAGTACCCGAAGATTGCCGCTGCCAGCTTTTACCGGCGTCGGCGGTCTTGAAGATCAAACCGTCTTTACCTAATAGCCAGCCGACCTGCGCATTGACAAAATAGATGCGGGTTCCGGAGCGGGGATCGGGAGACCTTACCGACGCCCAGGTGCTTCCGGCATCGTTGGTTCGGAAAAGCTTGGTATCGCTCAAAAGCCATCCACCGGTGGTGTCCTGGAAAATAATTTGGTGGAGCACCTCATCTCCGATCTTCCGTTCCAGCCAGTTTTTGCCTCCGTCCGTTGTCCACAAGATTAGGCCGTCTTCGCCGACGGCCCAACCACAGTCGGGCGTTTGGAAGAAAATGTCGAACAAAACTCTGGCTACGCGGTGCGGGGTCTTTTTGCCAAAGTCCCGCTCTTTATCGACTTGCGCTACGGCGTTGTTCCCGGCCGCGACCAGGAATGAAATCATCGCCCCCAAAACCGTAGCAGCAAAAACTTTAACGAGCCTTTTTCCACTCATGGTTTTCTCAGTCGCCAAAAATCGGTTCCTGAGCCCATGTTCACTCGACTTTGTTCTAAATCCCGAGGCTGGGTCTTAGGTTCGCCGATTGCGATATTGCTGTCAAAATTGAACATCGGCCCATTTCGCGCTGCGTTTTCCACGGCCTTGCGCGCCAGCTCGTATGCCTGGGGATCGCTGACTTGGCCTTTCATCGCCTCGTTGTAGCGATCGCTTCCCACTGACACAAACTGATTTTTGGACTGTATGATATCTTTGAGACTCTTCGGCTTCGGCTGCCCCTTGGAATGGTATTCTCCTGGGGCATCAAGCCGATTCCATAATTCCGAGGCAACGCCGTGGGCCTCCCCGACTTGGCCCAGTTTCGTCATCGTGTTTTCGACCTGTTTTCCGGTTGCTTTGTCGGTTCGGGTAAATTTCTCTCCAGCGTTGATTCTGCTTGAGCCGGTCATTTCCCCATAGACGACAGCGGTTGCCCGGTTGAGGTCATCCGCCGAAACGGTGCGGCCCTTACTATCCGTTATGGGCTGAGTGAATCTCTGTACAGGAAATACGGGCGGCGGGGCGGATTTCGTGCCGCCCGCAGCTTTGGTCCGTGGCGCAGGTTTTCCGGCGCCTTGCGGATTGGCCGCCGCATACTGTTCGCTTGGGATGTCGGAGGCCTGACCTTCCCCGCTTTTATCGGTCGCTTTGGTTTGGTTCTTAGACACGGCCGCAGTTATCTGATTCTGCTGGTTGTCTTCGGAAGACGTCTTATCCGCATCGCTCTTTACATCCGTCCGCGCCGCCAGCTCCACCGGCTTTGCCTCCCGCACCTTAAAGCTGTTCCTCGTATCCGGCTCGGGCTCCGGGGGCCGCGGCGCAAAGTTGCCCCATCTCAGCAGATTCCGCTGCTGCTCGGGCGTGAGGCCGTCGAAAAGGTCGGGAGACTTGTCGGGATACGCCGCGGGTGTGGGCTCTTGCTGAAACAGGTGTTGATTCGATTCCGCCGTGTTAGCAAAGACCTTCGTTCGGAGCTGGTCGTTTTCCGCCAGCAGGGCGTCCCGGGCGGCGACTTTGTAGCGGGCTAACGCCCCTAAATACATCTCTCCCTTGGCGTAGTCGGGAGCGTCGATATACCTGCCCTGGTCCAAGACCGTCGCCTGAAATCCCGTCTCCGGGTCGCGGATCATGTCCCGATATATCAAAATCCACCGGTCTCTTTCCTGGGGCGTGATCGCCACCGGTATCAGGTCGCCCGGCTGGGGGTTATTGATATCGAAGTCGTCCCGGAGCCTGCCGGCGCTGATGCAGGTGGGAAAAGGAGACGTCCGGACGCTGAGGCGCGCACCTTCTTTCCTGACCGGGTCGTCGGAGTTGGGCCGGTCGAGAATCGGAATAGCGCCCTTGACGATGTGCCGGGGGAAGCCCGGCGGCGGCAGGATCGGGTCGCCCAGGCCGTCGCGCATGGGTGGGAGGGTTTTGGAGTAGCCCGGCACTTTTTCCATCAGGTCGTCGATGATCTTCCGCGTCTCGCGCATAAGAGGGGAGATCGGGCGGCGGGTGGGGGGCGCCGCCGGGGCCGCCGGAGGCTGGTCGGGCGCCGGGGTATCCTCTAAAACCGGCTGGTCCGCCGGCGCCGGGGCGAATCCGCCGGCAGGCGGCGGCCCGGCCGCCGGGTCTGCCGCCAACGGACTATTCTCGTCTTGTTCCATCATAATTCCCTTGCCTCCTGACATTTTATAAACGCAGTCCGATTCCCCTGCCCCGGGAGAGATAGTCGTTCAGCGCGCCTTACAACGCTTGGACGACCGGCTGGTCCCGGTATTCAGCGCCTGCCCGTCCACCGCCTCGGGTTCCGCCGATGCCTACAGGGTGAACTTAATTCGAAAACGAATCAACCAAAATCTTCACTGAAATGTCCCAGTATGTCACAGTATGACGCACGAATCTGTCGGGAATCACGCAACGCAGGGGGAACGACCGGCGCTCAGCGCCCGTAAAGGCGCTTGACGAACCCGCTCTGCTCGATCTCTTTTAAGATCGACGGATCGATGAAGTCGTTCGGGTTGAGCCCCTTCGCCTGGGCGCGGCTTTTGGCGAGCTGGTCGATGATGATCTGAATCCCCTCGGGGTTGGGATAGGGAACTTCGCGGATGAGTTTTTTGGAATACTCCTCGTAGGCGGTCTGCATGATCGAGACGTCGTCGAGCCGGGCGTATTTCTTGAGGGTGGCGAGGCTCAGCTCCTTGTTGGTCTTAAATATATAAATCCCTTCGAGGTAGGCTTTCAGAAAACGCACGGCGACGTCCCGGTGCTCGCGGATAAAACTTTTCCGCGTGCCGAGGCCGTGCAGCGTGTAGGCGACGCCGAGAGTGCTCAAGTCATAGAGCAGGTGCGCGCCCGCCTTAAGCGTCAGCGTGGCGAACGGCTCGGAGATAACCGCGGCGTCGATCGCTTTTCCCTGGAGCGAAGCCGCCAGCTCCGGCTCGCCGCCGATCTGCAGTATCGCCACGTCGCGGTCCGGCGCGAGGCCCCAGCGGTCGAGCGCGTAGCGGATGGAAAAATCGCTCGCGCCGCCGAGGCGCGAGATGCCGATGCGCTTGCCCTTGAGCGCGCCGACCTCGCGGAGGTCCGGCTGCGACACGATTTTAAACGTGAACGTGTTGAGGGTGGAAGTGAGACCGACGAAGTCGGCGCCCGCCATGTTGGCGTTGATGTTGGCGACGCCGCCGCTGGTGAGAAAATGGATCTCGCCCGCGAGCGCCGCCGTGACCGCCCGCGAGCTGACCGGGATGTAGAGCATGTCGAGACTGAGCCCCTGCCGGCGCCCGAGGTCGAGCTCTTTCATGAGATAGAGCGGCGTCATCTGGATCGCAATCGAGGTATAGGCGGCGCGCGTTTTGGGCGGCTCCTGGCCGGCGGCGGGAGCGGCGAGAGCGGCGAGCAGAAAAAACGCGGCGCGGCGAAGCGGCCCCATCTCAATCTTCCCGGCCGGAAAAGGCGTACCGCTCGAGCGCGCGCGGGTCGAGCTCGACGCCGAGGCCCGGTCTCTCGGGCGGGGCCATGCAGCCGTTCTTGGCCTTGAGCGGCTCGCGGAAAATCTCCGCGCGGAGCGGGTTGTAGGTCGAGTCCAGCTCCATGACGATCGAGTTTTTCAGCGCCGCCGCCAGGTGCAGGCTCGCGGCGAGCGCCACGCCGTCGCCCCAGGTATGGAGCGAGACGGGCAGCCCGTGGGTCTCGGCCAGCGCGGCGATGCGCGCGATCTCGCTGAAGCCGCCGGCGCGGGCGACGTCCGGCTGGAGGATATCGATCGCGCCGCGCGCGATGAACTGCTCGAAGTCGTAATGGGTGTGGAGATTCTCGCCGAGCGCGATCGGGACGTTGGTCCGCGTCTTGAGGTGGCGGTGGCCCGCGACGTCGGCGAAAAAAAGCGGCTCTTCGAGCCAGCCGACGCCCCATTGTTCGAGCCGGGAGGCCGCTTCGACCGCCTGGTCGAGGTCGTAGCCCATGTTGGCGTCGGTCATCAGAGGAAAAGCGTCGCCCACGGCGGCGCGCACCGCGCCGACCCGCTCCATGTCCTTCTCCAAGTCGAAGCCGAGCTTGATCTTGATGCCCTTGAATCCCCGTTCGGCGAAAGCGACGGCGCGCTCGACCACTTTAGGCGTCTCGTCGGGATAGAGGGCGGTGGCGTAGACGTCGACCTGTTCCCGCTGGAGGCCGCCCAATAATTTATAAACGGGGACTTTCTCCGCCTGGCCGCGGATGTCCCACAAAGCGACGTCGAGGCCGGAGAGCGCGACGAAGCCGATGCCGCGGAGCCCGAGCTGCCGCGCGCGCGGGCCGAAGTAGATTTTTTGCCAGACGGAGTCGATGTCGGTCGGGTCCATGCCCACGACGGCCGGCTTGATAACCTCTTCGAGGATGAATTTGACGACGGCGCCGTTGCCCGAGCAGGAGCCGAGGCCGGCGATGCCGGCGTCGGTCTCGACCCGGACCAGCGCCGCGGCGCGGAAATTTCTCAGCCCGCTGCGGCCGGTCACCTGCCCGTCAGCTGGAATAACCGCCCTCAGCCGGATCGCCCGGACGTCGGTGATCTTCACAAAGCCTCAGCGGAAATACTTATGGTACTCGTTGTTGTAGCGGTTGTAGTCCTCGCTCGAGGCCGGGTTGACGACCAGGAGCTTGTGCCCCTGGATCAATCTGGGCGGGTCGGGGAGCACGTCGCGCCGCGCCGGCACCCGGCTGAGGCTCCGCATGACCTTCTGCCCCTCCTCCGAGAGGACGAAGTCGACGAACAGCCGGCCGGCCGCCGGGTGCGGCTGCTTGGCGGTGACCGCCATGACGATCGAATAGACGAAATGGGGCTCGAGCGCCACCCATTCGATCGGCGCGCCGAGCTTCTTATACTCTTCCACGCTCGTCGGGTATTGGGAGATGACCAGCGGGAACTCGCCCGCGACCAGGAGCTGGCCGGTGATCGTATTGCCGTCGCGCGCCTGGATGTCCTGCCTGGCCAGCGCCTCCATGTATTTCTTGCCCTTCTCCTCGCCCATCATCTGCATCATCGCCACGTACCACTCGGTCTTGTTGAGATCGAGCCCCATCTTCCCCTTCCACTTGGGGTGCAGGAGGTCCTGATAGCTCTTCGGCACCTCGTCCGCTTTGACCAGCCGGGTGTTGTAGGCCATGGTCATGGCGTTCAGATAGACCGCGGTCCAGTAGCCGTCTTTGTCTTTAAACGCGTCGCCGTAAACGGCGCGCTCGGGGGAGAGATATTTCCCCAGCATGCCGCGCTGCATCAGCGTCGTCACCGGGAAGATGCTCGACTGGTAGACGTCGGGCAAAAACTGCCCCGCCTTGACCTCGGTCATGTAGCGGGCGAGCAGCTTGTCCTTGCCGGCGCGGAAATACTCGAACTTGATGAAGGGATACTTTTTCTCGAACGCGGCCTTGAACATGTTGGCGTCGGCCGCCGAGTAGGCGGCGTAGACCACGACCTTGCCTTCCTTCTTCGCCTCCTCGACGAGCTTCGCCCGGTCGGCCGGAGCGGTCTGGGCCCGGGCCGGGCCGGCGGCGAGCAGGCCCGCGCACAACAGCAATAATAAGCCGCGCCGCATCGCCTTTCCCCGATTCATCGAGCGAGCTTCCATACCTTGCCCGCGACGACCTCGCCGTCCACGTTGACGTACTCCGTGGAGTCGTCGCCCCGGCTCTTTCCATCGGCCTCGATCCGCGTCACCTTGGGCTTGCCCTTGCGCGCCGAGAAGCGGAGCAGGACGAGCGGCCCGGCGCCGCTGTTCTGGAACCAGTAATACCAGCCCTCGGGCAGCATGATGCCCTGGCCTTTTTTCAAGACCGTCGGCTTCTCGTCTTTATCGTAAAAAGTCGCCTCGCCGTCCATGACGACGAACGTGTGGTCCTCGCCCGGGTGGGTGTGGAGCTTGTTCTTCCGCCCCGGCGTGTAGTAGTTGAGGCCGACCGAGACCAGATCGGTCCGGGAGAGCGGCATATGGCTCCGGCCGCCGGTCAGATCGGGCGTCGAGAGCTCGAAAACGTGCGCGTCCATTGGGCACCTCCTCGGATAACGGCGTTGTTGGTTCTGATGTAGAGGAAAGGGCCGGCGACTGTCAAGCAAGAAGGGGGCAGCGCCTTTCAGCGCTTGCGGCCGAGCGAGGCTTCGAGCAGCAGGCGCAGCGACTCGTAAACGTCGCGCCGGTGGCCGGCATGGTAGATTTCCAGCGCGCGGGCCCCTTCGTCGAGCCGGTAAATAATCCGGTAGCGCCGCGCCTTGAGGGAGCGGAAGCCGGCCAGCTCCCCGGACAATTCCGGCCCCTTGCGCGGATCCTCGGGCAGTTCGTCTATGGCGGAGCGGACAAGTTTTTTGATCTCGGGCGGGAGCCTGGCGATCAGGCGGGCCGCTTCGGGAGTGAAGCGCAAACGGTAGGGGCTCAACGACCGAAAACCTCATGGTACGAAACCCATTTGCCGGCGCGCCCCTGGCGGATGGATTTCTTAAGCGACTTCATCGTCGCCTCGTCGCTCAGAATGTCCAGCGTCTCGATCAAGCCCTCGAACTTCTCCATGCTGAGGAGCACGGCCGCCGGCACGCCGTTCTTGGTCACGGCGATCGTGCTGTATTCCTTCTCGACCTCGCGGACCAGCTCCAGCAGCTCGTTTTTCGCTTTGGTGATCGGCACGTATTTGTAGCTCTCTGCCATAGTATATCCTTTTTAACGGCTATTATAATGGCCATAGCCTTCCGCGTCAAGGCATCGCGAAGCGCCTTTGCACAAGAGCCGCCATCTGTGGTGTTATGCCGGTAATAACTGTAAGGAGAAAAACATGCCCAGCCTCGGTCTCTGCATGGTGAGCGCGGCGCCCCAGATCTCGCCCGGCCACGTGACGGCGGCGGCGAAAAAATGCGAGCAGATGGGGCTCCACTCCTTCTGGGCGCTCGACCGCGTCGTCTACGACAACCTGGAGCCGCTCACGCTCTTGACCGCGGCCGCGGCGGTCACGTCGAAGATACGGCTCGGGACCTCCGTGCTGCTGGCGGCGCTCCGGCCGCCGGCGCTCCTCGCCAAGAGCGTGGCGACGCTCGATTTTTTATCCAACGGGCGGGTGACACTGGGCGTCGGCTTCGGCAGCCGGGAGAACGACTTCACCTCGGTCGGCGTGCCCTGGGAGCACCGGGGCGGCCGCGCCGAGGAGCTGCTCGGATTGGTCAAGCGGCTCTGGACCGAAGAGGGCGTGACGCACAAGGGAAAGTTCTTTTCTGGATGGGCGGCGGCTCCGAGCCCGCCTTGAAGCGCGCCGCGCGCATGGCCGACGGCTACATCTGCGGCAGCGCGGCGATCCCCGAATTCCCCGCGCTGTGGGAGAAGATCTCCGGCTACGCCAAAGCCGCCGGCCGCGACCCGGGCCGGATCACGCCGGCGGGGCTCACGTTCATGGCGATCGATGACGACAAGGCGAAGGCGGTCGAGGCCTGCGCGGCCTATCTGAACCGCTATTACGGCAGGGTGAGACTGGACATCGAAAAGACTTTCGTCGTCGGCCCGCCGGAAGCCTGCGCGGAGAAGATCCGCGCCGCCTTCGCCAAAGGCATCGATACCCTGATCCTCGGCGCCGCGGTACCGGATTTGAGGCAGCTCGATCTGTTGGGCGAGAAGGTCCTGCCGCTGGTTAAATAGGTTCGGGTTTCAAGTTTAGGGGCTCGGGTTATCGGATGAGCTCAAGACCTTCCGAGAGTTCCGTCGAGGAGCCTGCTCGAGCGTCGGAGAGATGCTTCGCTTCTCTCAGCATGACAGAAAAGGAAGGATCAGGACGACCTGTGTCATTCTGAGCGCAGCGAAGAATCTCTCTTTCCCTGCTCGAAACTCGAAAGCTGAAACTCGAAACTCCTACCTCAGCACCACCAGAACCGTGCCCGCCACCGTGCAGAGGGCGCCGGCCACGACCCGCGGCGTGATCGTCTCCAGGTCTTTGAGAAAAACCGCCGACATGATGAGAGAGAAGACCGGATTGCTCGCGACGAGCGGCTCGACGACGACCACTTCGCCGAAGCTCAGCGCGTGGAAGACCGACAGCGTCGCCGCCGTGTTGGCGAAGCCCGCCGCAAAGAACCACCTATAGTTGGAGCGTGAGAGCTTGAGCGCCGGGAGCCCGCCGCGCGCCTGAAGCAAACAGACGACGAAGACGAACGCCGTCGTCGCGGTCACCGCCGCCGCCATGAGCGGCCGGCTGGCGATCGTCAGGCCGAGCTTGCGGAGATTGGTGGAGACGCCGAACACGACGGCCGCGACGACCGGATAGACGAGATCGAGCCTGCGCCACCGGCCTTTCCCGCCCCGGGCGCCCGAGAGGATGGCGATCCCGGAGATCACGAGCGCCGTGCCGAGAAAATTCACCGGCGACCAGATTTCTCCCAGCACGAACACCGCCAGGACGGAAGCGAACATCGGCGAGGCGTTGGAGATGGGCGTGGAGCGGGCGACGCCGAGCTTTTCGATGCCCACGTAGGTGAGCGTGCGGCCGATGCCGGGCGCGAACAGGCCGGCGGCTAGAAAAACCCAGACCGCGGGTGTGCGGAGATCCGACAGCGGGGTGAAAAACGGCAGCAGCGCCCAGAGGATGAGCGCCGTCAGCCCGAGCGAGACGAAGGCGCCGGTGACGGCGTTCGACGTCGCCAGGCCGCGGCGGATCAAGACATGGGAAGTAGCGAAAAAAAGCGCCGCCTGAAGGGAAAAATATTCGGCCATCTCAGGCGGCGCTTGCGAAGAACAAACTTCTTGAGCTTGAAACCCGAAACCCGAAACTTTTTTATTTCTTCCCCATGCTCTTGGACCACTCGTAATCGCGGTTGGTGTAGGCCTCGGCCGGCATGATCGACTTGACGCCGCGCCGGGTCAGCTCTTCGTCGAACTTTTTCCGGATAAACGCGTCCTCGTCCGGATACTCTATCTGGTCCTTGGCCCGGTCCTCGATCTTTTCCGCGTGGCCGTGGAACTGCATGGGCGGGTGGAGCGCCAGGTAGCGCGCCGGGCCGCCGCCGGCGTTGAAGTGCTGGTGGAACCATTTGTTGGGCGGCACGAGCATGCTGCACTCGTGCCACGGGCAGACGATCTTTTCCTTGCCTTCTTCCCACATAATCGAGTACCCCTCGCCCGCGGGGATGACGATCGCGCGCCCCGGCCCGTGGCGGTGGGCTTTTTTATAGGTCAGCGGCGCGAAGACCGACATGTGCGCCGAGACTTCCGAGTTGGGAAACTGGATATAGACGCTCTTGCCGCCGGCGCCCCGGCGCTCGTTGGCGTCGAGCTTGGACCACGCCTTCATGTCGGGAAAAAAGTTGCCGTACCAGTAATAGTGCAGTCCCAGGGCCTCGTCCGCCTCCTGCGCCTGGACCATCTTCGCCTCGGAGTAATACTCCTCCTGCTCGGTCATGTCGTCCGCCGAGGCGCGCGGGTTGTTGAAGAAAAAGTCGGGATCGGGCACCGCCGAGAGGCCGAGCGGCAGGTAGCTGTAGTGCAGCAGCCGGACCGGCTTGTCGCCCTGCATGTTGCTGAACGTGTGGTGCGCGCCGTGCGGGATCAAAAACATGCTGTGCTGCTGCCACTCGAAGCTCTTCTTCGCGCTGCTGCCGTCGTACCAGACGGTGGTGAGGCCGCGCCCGGCGATGACGTAGACCACCTCGTCGAGGGAAAACTTGAGCGGCTTGGACGTTTCGCCCGGGGCGATCTCGGTGAGCCGCGTCGAGCTCACCCCCTCCTGGCCCATCAGCTGGATGAAGGCCGTGTGCATCTGGCGCTCTTCCCACCAGCCGAGCTTGGAGGTCCTCAGATCGTCGATGAAAAAGCCGGTGATGACCGGCACGCCGGTCGATTCCATCCAGTAGTCGTAGGTGAACTTCTTGCTCCACATCTGGCGCTGGGGCTTGAAGGGCTTTTTGTCTGCCATGGCTCGTCTCCTTAACTTTTGCGTTTAATTCAGCTTGGCGCCGGGGAACATCAGGGATTTGACCGTGACCGGTATCACCTCGGTGATGCCCATCGGCTCGCCGATGTCGATATAGTCGAGATCGCCCACCTCGATGCCGTCGATCGCGATAATCTCGCGGTCGAGATGGAGCTCTTCCTTCAAGATCGCGCCGAGCGATTTGGCCACGTCGAGATCGAGCGCGAGGTAGAGCGGGCTCTTGTCCTGGGCCGTCGTTTGGCACACCGCCGCCACCGCCTCCGCCAGCGCCCGGATCGTTTTATAGTCGAGCTGCCCGTCGAGGGACAGGGACAGCGCCAGCCCGGCGGTCCAGGACGCGAGGTCGTATTTCGCCAGCGACTGCTGGAGCGCGGCGAGCGGCGGCCGGCCGGACTTCAGCGTGGCGCGCACGACTTTCAACGCGAAGACCGGCAGCACCGCCGGGTCGGAGATATAGCTCGTGTTGCCGCTCGCCTGGACGGTGTATTCCCCGGCGCCGATGACCGTCGCGCGGATGCCTTCGATCGGCTCGCGCAGCATGTCCTTCCTGGGCAGTTTTTTCAAATACTCCCGCATGGATTTGCCGAGGTGCGGGCCGACGTCGCCGTAGGCGTTGCGGTCGCGGTCGTAAACGTGCTCCGAGACGCCGCCGGAAAAGACGATGTGGTCGATCTGGTCGAAGCCGCGGTAGTGGGTGAAGGGCGGCGTCACCATGAGCCCTTTGGCGAGCGGCGTCGAGGGCTCGCCCTCGATCAGCTCGAACAGGACCTTCGCCATCAGGGCGGCGAGCTCTTCCTTTTGCTTCGGGGTTATTTTTTTCCCCAGCTCGACGGCGTGGCCGAGCCGGCCCATGAGCATTTTCCCGGCGTCCTCGATGCGCGTGACGACATCGTTGTCGTCGAAGGCGATCAGCCGCGCGCCGATGTTGACCGAGGCGGTCTGCGTCACCGCGCCGTTTTCGACGAGCGAGAACTTCGTCGTGCCGCCGCCCATGTCGACGTTGAGGACCGTGTTGCTCTCGGATTTCGACAGGTCGACCGCGCCGCAGCCGTAGGCGGCGAGCAGCGCCTCGTGGTTGTGCCCCGCCGCGGCGCAGATGAATTTGCCGGAGAACTTGGCGAAGTACTCCACGATCGGCTGCGCGTTCTCTTTCTTGAGCGCCTCGCCGGTGATGATGACCGCGCCGGTGTCGATCTCGTCGGGCCGGAGGCCGGCCTTGCGGTAGGCGTCCTCGATGAACCGCTTGACCTTCTCGACGTCGATCGAGGTGCCGGAAAGATAGGGCGTGAGCATGATGTCGGAGCGAAAGAGCACCTTCCGGTCCGTGACCTTGAAGCGGCCGGAGAGCGACGCCCCTTCGCGCCGGAGCGTCAGCTGGGAAAACACCAGGTGGGACGTGGACGAGCCGATGTCGATGCCCACGCTCTTGAGCGTGAACATCTCCAGCCCCTCGATATCCTCGACGATGGCGTCCGGCGGCAGCTCGAAATGCTCGTGGTCTTCGTCCTGATCGTGCATTCAGTGTACCTTACGTGAGAAAATT
>WNFL01344653.1_pt1 | contig 11556 bp, 15 predicted proteins | sample 5400361 | NCBI WGS metagenome assembly WNFL01 (sample SAMN13153351, study PRJNA577476) | soil metagenome | isolation source: 40 cm soil on Douglas fir-dominated hillslope | place: USA:California | collected 2013-09-17
ATCGACTGGACGAAGGTGATCTTCAAGGGCCTCACCATCAAGGGCATCTACGGGCGCGAGATGTTCGAGACCTGGTACAAGATGATCGCGTTGATCCAGGGCGGCCTCGATCTCACGCCGATGATCACGCACCGCTTCGACGTGAAGGATTACCTCGAGGGTTTCCGGACGATGGGCTCCGGAAAGAGCGGAAAGGTTGTTCTCGACTGGTCGGCGTAAAGCGCGAGCCTAGAACCCCCGAAGCGCCCCCGAAAGGGCTTCCGGCAAGTACTGGTACACAGGAATCACCCGGTCGATCGCTCCCATCTTGAGGGTCGTCATCACCATCCCGATTCCACGGGCGAGCAGCACCATGTGCCCACCGCGAGCCCTCACCTCCTGAGCCGTGGCGATGAGCTGGCCGATGGCCATCGAGGACGCAAAATCGACGGGAGACAAGTCGACAATCACGGCTCTCATCGGCCCTGCCGCCAGCTCATGCAGCGCTCCGGAGATTTCCTCCGTCCCAGGCGTGTCGAGATGCCCCGTGATCACGATCCGGCGCAGGTCGTCGCCGGTGTCTTCATGGGTGATGGTGGCCATGGTGCCTTCCGCTCTGCAAAGGTGGCGCACAGAATGCCTTGGGGCCGTGGTCATTGCAAGGTTTATCATCGCCCCGATGATGCGATTGGTGATCGACAGCCATTTGTCGGAGATTCGACGAGCCGCCGAGCTGGTGGACGAGTTCCGGGTCCGCCACGGCCTGGCAGACACGGATGCCAACGCGATTCATGTCGTGCTGGACGAGATCCTGAGTAATTCCATTCGCCACGGCCTCGCCGGCGCCCCATCGCACACGATCGCGGTGACGCTCGAGCTCTCGGAAGGCGAGATCATGGTCGAGGTCGAGGACGATGGCGTCGCCTACGATCCGACCCAGGCTCCCGCGCCGGTGCTCGAGGGCACGCTCGAAGAGCGCAAGCCCGGCGGCCTTGGAGTGGCGTTCGTGCGCGCGCTCACGGACAGCATCGCGTACCAGCGCATCGCAGGGCGCAATCGCCTGGTGCTGCGCCGGCGCATCGTGCCTCCGGAGGCGTGATCGCTAGAGAAACGTTGCAACGAGAACCGTGAAGTCGTCCTCGAAATCCGGACTTCTGGCGTGCCCGCGAATGGCCCGCAGCAGCCGCTCCGGCTCGGTCATCTCCGGGACCGGAGGCTCCACGATCAACGGAAGGATATGGTCGAGGCCCCACTGCTCGCCGGCCTTCGTCTCGATCTCGAAGATGCCGTCGCTGAACACATAGAGCCGGCTTCCGGGCGGCACCTCGACGCTCGCCGACTCGAACTCGAACGCCGGCGTGGCGCCGATGACGATGTTGCGCGTCCTCAGCGGGATGGCGCGCTCGCGCGCCTCCGGGACGAGATAGCTGGGATGGTGGCCGGCAGAGCAGTAGCGCAGGGTGCGCGTTTCCAGGTCGTACACGCCGTACCAAAGGGTGAGGTACATCCCGCCGTGGGTGTTCATCTGGAACAGGGTGTTCACGTACGCAGCGACCTTCGCGGGATCGCGCATGTCCACCCCGGGCGAGGCATCTCGTTGCAGCACATTGGTTACCGAAACCGCGTGCATTGCCGCGCCGGTTCCGTGCCCGGAGACATCGAGCAGGAAGATGGCGAAGGTGCGCGCGTCGAGCTGGTGGTATCCGAATACGTCTCCGCCCAGGCGCGCCGAAGGCAGGAGGATCCATTCCGTGCGGATCGGTCCCTTGGTGAGCGGCGCCGGAATGAGCGAATGCACATAGCGTCGCGCGCTCTCGAGGTCGCGGTCGAGCTCCTTCGAGGTTTCGATCTCCTTGCGGCTGCGAAACTCGTGCTCGAGGACGTGTCCGCCGACTTGAAGCCTTGCCCCGGCCGGCAGCAAATGGGTGCGAGTAATGCGCTTTCCGTCGACCATCGTGCCGTTCGAGGAACCAAGGTCGGCCACGTAGACCTCGTCCAGCAAGAGGCTCACGCGGCAGTGCTTGCGCGATATCTGCGAATCGTCGATGACCATGTCGGCGGGCGGCACGCGCCCGATGACCACGGGCTTTTCACCCAGCTCGACGCGCAATCCCGCGCGCTCGCCCGCGACGACTGCCAGATAATGGGCGCGCCCGTCCTGGTTCGCGGCACCGTGGGTGGGAGCACCCGCCCGGATGAGAACGGTGGTGCTGTTGCCCGGATCGTCAGCGGCCAAGTTTGCGGGTCTCCGCCGCGTGAAGCGGCATCGGCATTGTAACCAAAGGGGCCTATGGGCCACCTGTTGGTTCGGCGCCCTCGACGAGGTGCGGGCGCGTTGATACGTGGTCGCTAGCTTTCCTCGTCGAATCCCGCTTCGCGCTGGTGGCGGATGGCGCGTACCTGGACGTGGTCGGGCAGCTTGCGATAGTGATAAAGCGCGATATAGCCGGTGGCGCCGTGGGAGATGACGAGCTCTCGCAAATCGTCCTCGACCGGCCTGCCGATCAGTGGATGCGATTCGAGTAGAACGATCGCGCTGCGAATGAGCTGAAGCGTGCTTTCGGCCGCTGTCCGATCTTCGGCGACGAGGAAATCGCAAAGCCGATCCAGGTCTTCCAGCGCGCGCCGGTCGAATGCCAGCGAGGCCATTCGGCTACCGCTTCGACTTCGGCAGCTTGATCGGCTTCGGCTTCCGGGCCTTTTGCCCTCGAGCTTTCCTCAGGATGTAATCCCAGACATCGTCGTGCGCATAAGCGATGCCGGTGCGCTTCGTTTCGGCCGCAGACCCCAGCGCCGCCTTGATGAAGTCCTGGCGCTTCTCGTCCTGCGCGACCTTGTGCTCGATGGCTTCGACCATGTAGGCGTGCGGAGTCTGTGCGACGCCATGCGCGAGCTTGCCGACCTTCTCCTTCAGGTCCTGCGGAAGCTTCAGCGACGTGGTGTTTGCCATGGTGTTACGAAGGTAACACCACAAAGCACGCCTGTCAATCCCCGGCCGCCGGGCTCAGTGTCTTGATCCAGGTCCGGGACCTACACCCGCTCGTTCATCTTCCTCAGGCGGTCGGCCATCACCTTCATGATCTCCAGGGCGAAGTGGGGCTGCTGCGCCACCATGAAGAGAAAGCGCCTCTCGGGAATGACGGCGAGCTCGCACGCGGTCGCAGCGGTGGCCGTGGCCGTGCGAGGCGACTGGTCGATGAGGGCCATCTCCCCGAACGGCTCGCCCGGCCCGAGCGTCTCGATCACTTTGGAATCGAGGGAGAGCTCGATCTTGCCTTCGAGCACGACGTACATCTCCGCGCCCATGTCGTAGGCGCGGAAGATCACCTCGCCGGCCTCGCAAACGCGCGGCTCGGCCTCGTTCGCGAACATGCCCAGCTTGATGCCCATCGCGCCCTCCCTCCCGCTTCTGGCGGCCGGATGAATGCATCATACGTCCGCCTTGCCGAAAAGGCCGGTCTCGACGGTGCGATAAGGCATAGTGGTCTCCTTCACGTTGCGGGGTTCACAACATGAAAAGACTGATCTTCGCCCTGTTGGTTTCGGCGTTGTCCCTCGTCTGCGTGGCGCAGCCCCAGCCGTTTCCCTACCGCACCGTGACGCTCGTGAGCCCATTCCCCCCGGGCGGATCGACCGATGCGATCGCGCGGATCATGGCGCAGCGCATGGGTACCAGCCTCGGGCAGACGGTGATCGTCGAGAACGTCGGCGGCGCGGGCGGGAGCATCGGCGCGCGGCGTGTCGCGACGGCGAAGCCGGACGGCTACACGTTCGTCATCGGGCAGTGGGACAACTTCGTCGGCAACGGTGTCGTCTACAACCTCGACTACGACGTGCAGAAGGATTTCGAGCCGATCGGGATCCTCTCGATCAATCCGCAGCTCATCCTCGCGCGCAAGGGACTTGCCGACGACCTGAAGAGCCTCGTCGTGTACATGAGGGCGAATCCGGGCAGGGTCACGTTCGTGAACCAGCAGGCCTCGGCGCAGATCGTCGCCGTGCAGCTGCAACAGCTCACGGGAACGAGCGTGCTTCTTATTCCGTACCGCGGCGGCGGCCCGGCGATGCAGGACATGATCGCCGGACACGTGGACTTGTTGATGGTGCAGGCCGCCATCGCGCTGCCGCAGGTGCGCGCCGGGACGATCAAGGCGCTCGCGGTCCTCCAGCCGAAGCGATCGCCGGTCGTCGAAGGCGTGCCGACCGTGGACGAGGCGGGCGTCCCCGGCCTTTACCTTCCGGGATGGTTCGGCTTCTTCGCGCCCAAGGGAACGCCGAAGGATGTGGTCGCGAAGCTGAACGCCGCGATGGTCGAGTCGCTCGCGGATCCCGCCATACGTGCGCGCTTTGCGGAGCTCGGGCTGGACATCGCATCGCGCGAGCAGCAGACGCCCCAAGGGCTTGCCGCCTTCCAGAAAGCCGAGATCGAGAAGTGGTGGCCGCTCATCAAGGCGGCCGGCATCAAGATCGAGTAGCTAGGCGCGCGCCAGCACGAGCAGCGCCTGGCCGTAGGCGTTGCCGCGCACTTTCTCCAGCGCTACCGCGACGCGGTCGATCGCCGCGTCCATCGTCATGCCGCGTTTCTCCAACAGCAGTCCGCGTGGGGTGCCGCGCACCTGTCCCGTGGCGATGTCGCGCGGGTTGAACGGCTCGATCGGGAGCCGGCGCCGCTCGATCGTCACGCTCGAGAAGCCGCCGTCGGCAAGCAGCTTGCGAAGCTGCGCCTCGTCGTGCATTGACCAGGGAAGGCGGAAATGCATCTCCTCGTCGCCGGGGAAGAGCGATTCGATCGTCTCGGCGTAGATGCGTGAGCAGGTGTTGTCCTCGATGCGGTCCCACGTGCTGAAGAGATAGACGCCACCCGCGCGCAGCACGCGGCGCGCCTCGCTCGTGGCTTTGGGCTTGTCGGGCATGAACATCACGCCGAAGCCCGACACCACCGCCGAGAATTCGGCGTCGCCGAAGGGGAGGTTGGTTCCGTCGGCTTCGCGCCAGTCGATGCCCGGGAGTGTCACCTTGCCGCGCGCGTGATCCAGCATCGGCTTGTTGAAGTCGGTCGCGACGAGTCGGCGCGATGGCACGAGCGATCGCCGCACCTCGCGCGTGACGAGGCCCGTGCCGCAGGCGATCTCGAGCACGTCCCCGCCGGGATCGGCCGCGAGCAGCGCCGCGAGCTCGCGGGCGAAGGGGCCGAACTGCAGCGGTCCGAGGTAGCGGTCGTAGTTCTCGGGAATCGAGCCGGAGAATGTCGAGTGCAGGCTCGTGGTCACAGCTTGTTCTTCACGACTTCGCCGTCGCGCACGATGACCGGCAGCTTCTTGCCGTCCGCGGCCACGAGGTTGATGTCCTTCAACGGATCGCCGTCCACGACGATGAGGTCAGCGAGCGCGCCCGCCTTCACGCATCCGATCCGGCCCTCCATCATCATCAGCTGCGCGTTCACCGAAGTGGCCTGCCGCAGCAGCTCCACCGGCTTGAACACCTCGCGGCGCAGCGTGAACTCGCGGCACTGCTGCACGGTGGTCGCGCCGAGGAGGTCGGTGCCGTAGCCCACCTTGACGCCGGCCTTGCGCATCTTCTCGAGCCCCGAGAGCGCTTCCCTGAACGCGTACTCGGCCTTCACCTGGCTCTCGGGCGGGAATCCCAGCTTCTTTCCCAGCTCCACCAGCGCGAAGATGATGACCATCGTGGGGACGATGTACGAATCGCTCTTCGCGACGAAGCGCGCGGTCTCGTCGTCGATGAGCGTGCCGTGCTCGATGGAGCGCACGCCGAACTCCACGCAGCGGCGCACCGCACTTGCCGGGTGGCAGTGCGCGGAGGCGTAGGTGCGCCGCTCGGTGCACTCGTTCACGATCGCGCGAATCTCGTCCTCGCGGTACTGGTTCATCCAGATGGGATCCGTGGGCGATGCGACGCCCCCCGATCCCATGATCTTGATGCAGTGCGCTCCCTGGCGAAGCTCCTCGCGCGTGGCGCGCGTGCACTCGTCCACGCCGTCGGCGATCTTGGCGAAGCTGTTGAAGACGCCGCACGAGCACATCGCCTTGTAGTCGGGCAGCTCGTCCTGCTTGCGCATGTCGCCGTGGCCGCCCGTCATCGACAGCACCTTGCCCGCGTAGAAGAAGCGCGGCGCGCGGATGAGGCCATCGGAGATCGCCTTCGCGAGCGAGTAGTCGCCGCCGCCGATGTCGCGCACGGTCGTGAATCCGCAGTCGAGCTGGAAGCCCAGCATCTTCACGGCGTGCGCGGTGCGGTATGCCGTGCCGGAGGCCTCCACCCTGAACATGTTCACGTCGCTCGCGTACGCGTGCATGTGCGCGTCGATGAGCCCCGGCATCAGCGTGCGTCCGCCCACGTCGATCACCCGCGCATTCTTCGACTTGATGGGACGGTCGGACACTTCGCGAATCAAGTTGCCCTCGACCAGAACGCTCATGCCGTCCGGGCACTTGTCGCTCTTTCCATCGAAAATACGGGCGTTCCTGAACAGAAGTGTGGACATGGCCTCTCCCTTGGCGCGCTATCCTACGCGTTCAACCAGGAGGAAGTGAAATGTCCGTATCGATGTACCACGCCGCCGTACCCCCCATGGTCCGCGGCCTCGAGAACCTCGCCGCCGTGCTCGACAAGGCATCGCAGCAGATCGAGTCGAAGAAATATCCGCAGGAGGCTTACATCAACGCCCGCCTTTATCCCGACATGTTCCCGCTCGCCAAGCAGGTGCAGATCGCTTCGGACTCGGCGAAAGGTGGCTGCGCGCGCCTGGCGCAAGCCGAGATTCCGGCATTCGAGGACAACGAGACCACGTTCCCGCAGCTCGTCGAGCGCGTGAGGAAGACGATTTCCTTCCTCCAGTCGCTCAAGCCCGAGCAGTTCGAAGGCGCTGAGACGCGCACGGTGACGTGGAAGGTGAGGGCCGGGGAGCGCTCGATGGCGGGCCAGCCCTACCTTTTCACCCACGTGTTGCCCAACTTCTTCTTCCACAGCGTGACGACCTACGACATCCTGCGCCACAACGGCGTCGAGCTGGGCAAGCAGGACTTCCTGGGCAAACCGACGAGTTGAATAGTCATCGCGGACGCTGCGGCTGCAGCAGCGATCCGGGACCCAGCGCTATTTCTTCTTCGCGTCCTTCGCCGGCGCCTTCATGTCGGCCGCCTTCGACGGATCGTCCTTGGGATCGATGTAGACGATGTCGAACGGGCCCACGGAGTTGATCTGCACCACCGACGGGGCCTTCGAGAACGCGAAGTGATGCGTCTTCGCGGGCAGGTGATGGAAGCCTCCGGCCTTCAGCTCGTGGGCGCCCTTCATCTCCATCTTGTCCCCCTCGCCGAGATTGAACGACCCCGAGATCACCGTGAGGTCCTCGTCGGCCGAGTGCCAGTGCGGCGGGATCTTGTAGCTTGCGGGAACCTGAAGGCGGACCACGAACGGGCCGGCCTTGCCTGGGTCGCCGGACAGCACCGCCATCTTGGCGCCCTTGGGCAGCACCGGCGGGGCGTCACCCCACTTGATCTCGGAGGTGTTCATGTACATAGATCCCATGGCCATTGCCGGCGCGGCCGCGGGTTTGTCGGCCGCCTTGTCGGCGGCCCAGGCGACGGGCAGGGCGATGAGGGCGGCGCCGACGGACGCCGCGATGACGCTGATCTGTTTTCGCACGATCTTTCTCCTTGTTGGTGTTGATGGGGCGCGGGCATTCTGTGCCCGTGGCATCGGTCGCGCAAGAGAGCCGCTATCCTTTCGCCATGAAGCTCCTTTCCGCCGTCGTCCTCGCCGCCATCGCCATGACCGCCGCCGCACGCCCGACCCTCGAAGAAGTCCGCAACGACATGGGAATTCGCTCCAGCGACGAGGTGCGTGGCCAGCGCGACGCGATCGGCTACGCCACGAAGGCGGACGCCATGGCGAAGGTCTGGGAGCTCTCGGCGCAGGGGCCGATGCCCGAATCGTTCAGCGCGAAAGTCGAGCCCGGCGTAATCGGCGTGATCGGCCCGCATGACGACTACATTTACGCCGCGCGCACCTATCGCGAGATCTTCCCGCTCGTCACCGCGAAAACGGTCGTCATCGTCGGCGTCTTCCATCGCTATCGCCGCTTCGAGGCGCGCGACCAACTCGTGTTCGACACCTACCGCGCGTGGAGCGCGCCGGATGGCGAGATTCCCGTTTCACCGTTGCGCGACGAGCTCATCGCGCAGCTGCCCGCCGGCATGGCGGTGAAGGATGCGGCCGCGCACGACAGCGAGCACAGCATCGAGGGAATCGCCTACTTCCTCAAGCACGCGCGGCGCGACGTGGAAATCGTTCCGGTGATCATTCCGGCGGCGTCGTTCGAGCGGCTCCACGAGCTTGCTTCGCAGCTCTCCGGCGCGCTCGCGGCTTCGATGAAGCGACGCGATTGGCAACTGGGCCGCGACGTGGCGATCGTGATCTCGGCCGACGGCACGCATTACGGCGAAGACTTCAAGTTCACGCCCTACGGCTGGGGCGGCGTGAAGGCATATTCGAAGACGGTCGAGCAGGACCGCAAGCTGATGCGAGACACGCTGGGCGGCTTGTTCAAGATGCAGAAGGCGCGCGATTTCTACGAGACGGTGGTCAATCCCGACAATCCCGATCAATACCGCGTGACGTGGTGCGGCCGCTTCTCAGTCACGCTGGGAACGATGCTGATCGCGGAGACGGCGAAGAAACTCGGCATGCACGCGCCGCGCGGCGTGCCGGTGGCGCTAGGCGTGAGCGTCGATACGCCGGAACTTGCGGTGCGCGATGTTGGCGTCGGGCCCACGGCGCCGGCGAACCTCTATCACTTCGTGACCCACCCCGCGCTCGCGTTCGTTCCCGGATCGTAGGACCCGAAGGCGGTGCACGCCGCCGCGTCGCTGCCGCCGATGCGCGGATTGCACACGGTTTTCATTCGCGCCAAGAATGCCTCCGGATCGCCGAATTCCTCTTCCTTGGGATAGATGCGGCGGCGGTAGCGCGTCAGCTCGGGCGGCGACGGGTTGATGCAGATGGCGGCCGCTTCGGTTTGTGCCGTGATGTATTCGCGACCCGAGAGGGTTTCCCGCGTGCCGCTGATGCGCGCGATCGGTTGCACCGTCGAGACGAAGAGACCCTCTACGCTGACAGAACGATCACAGAACCGGGGGCGCAGCTCCGCGAACCAATCGCGTGGGCGCGACGCCAGTGCATCGATCTCGCAGAGGCTGCGGTCGCGCCACGGAGTGTAGTTCGATCGCCAGCTTCCGGAGTGGCGCGGAGCCAACTCGATGACGACGGCGTTCGCGCCGAGCTCGGTGGCCGTCATCGTCCACGCGTTGCCGCTCCATTTCCGATACGGCTCGCGCGTGTTCGCCAGATGCAGCGCGAGCTCGTTGCGCCGCGGAAGGCGCCAACTTGCTCCCAACGCGCGGCAGCCGGAGACGCCTTGCATCCACGTCGCCTTCTCGGCGACGGCTTTCCACTGCTGGGCGGCGACCCACGTGTCCTGTGCGCCTTCTCCGTGAACGGCGATCCAGGCGGGCCACGCAACGATCGCGATTGCCGCGATCGACACCGGCCAGCGCAGGTTCCACCATCGCAGCAGGTATTTCTCCGCCAGGTAGGCGGCGAGCGCGAGCCACGCGAGCCGCGCGCCGATCGATTCGGCGCCGGAGCGTTGCGCCGCGAGCTGGTCGAAGACGACGAGCCGGTCGGGCAGCACCATCGCCTGGGGGCGCAAGGCTTCGCCGAAGTCGCGATACGCGATGAAACCCGCGACCGCGAGCGCCGCAAGCAATGGAAGCGTGGCGAGGAGGGCCAGCCACCAGCGCGGCCGCCACGGGCCGCGGATCTCGCGCGCGATCGCGTAGCCCACCGCGACCACGAACCCCGCGGCCAGGAGGTTCACGAAGATGTCCACGGCGTAGGCGAGGATCACGAGCAGCTCGCCGAACATGCTCGAACCGGTCGAGGGCGTGTTCCTGCCCCACGGGAACCGCGTGATCACGTACGCGAGAATCAGCGCGTCGAGCGCCGCCAGCGCGGCCCAGGCCAGGTGCCTCGTCGCCTTCGTCGTCGCGTCCACTACCTCGAATTATAGTGGCGCGCCCTCGTGGATCAGCGACATGCACCGCATGACGGCCGAAGTGCGGTTCTCGACACCGAGCTTTTCGTAGATGCGCTGCAGGTGCTTGTGCACGGTGCGGTGGCTGATGCCCAGGATCTCGGCGATGTCGCGATCGGTCTTGCCGCCCGCGAGCCAGTCGAGCACTTCGCGCTCGCGCGAGCTCAGTCGCGGATCGCCTTGGGGATCGGGCGAGGGCACGCCCCACGCGGCGCGGGGTCCTTCCGCATCGCGCGTCAGGCGATAGAGGTTTCCCAGGTGCGGGCGGATCGCCTCGAGGCAGGCCGAATCGCGGTCGCTGAAATCGCGTCCCGACCGGTTCAGCACGAAGCTCACGATGACGTCCTTTCGCACGTGGATCGGCACCGCCATGCAGCGATCGATGCGGATCGCGCGGTAGTAGTCGTTGAAGAGGGGCGTGCGGCGGAATTCGGCATCGGGCACGAGGTCGCTGATGCGCTGCGTGAACGCCTGGGGATTGCGTCCATGGGCGCATACCAGCGGATGCTCGTGGAAATGGTGGTCGAAGGCCTCGATCTGGCGCCGGCTTATGGCGCCCGGGACGTCGCTCACCACGCCGCGGTGCCCGGTGGGGAGGTCGCAGATGGAAAGGGTGGTGATGTCGGCGGCGACGACCCGCTTCAGGTTCGTCACGCCATGGCGGGCGAACGACCGGTCCGAGGCGGTCGCCTCGCCGATGGCGCCCAGGCAATCCAGCGCGGATCTCAGGTCCCGGCTACGAAGGGCTGCTTGCATTGAGGCGGCCTCCCGTTTCTTGTGGACCTTATTTACCAGTAGGTAAGTAACTTGTCAACCAGTAGGTAAGTTTGTAGGATGTCGTCCCATGGCTACCCAGGACACAGCACAGCGCATCCTCGACATCGCCGAGCGCCTGGTGCAGACGCGAGGATTCAACGGTTTCAGCTACGCGGACGTCGCCCAGGCGCTGAAGGTCACCAAGGCGAGCCTGCATTACCACTTCCCGGCGAAGGCCGCCCTGGGCGCGCGCCTCATCGAGCGCTACGAGCGCAACTTCCTCGCGGCGCTGGCGAAGATCGACCAGCAGGCCGGCAACGCCCCCGAGAAGCTGCGCCGCTACGCCGCCATCTACGAGGACGTGCTGAGCGACAACCGCATGTGCCTGTGCGGGATGCTCGCTGCGGAATTCGGCACGCTCCCCAAACCGATGAAGGACGAGATGCGCCATTACTTCGACGCGAACGAGCGCTGGCTCGCGGGCGTGCTCCAGCAGGGCAAGAAGGAAAAAACGCTCAAGTTCCAGGGCTCAGCCGCGGAAGTCGCGCAATCGCTCGTGGGCGCGCTCGAGGGCGCCATGATGATCGCGCGCTCCTACGCCGACGTGGGACGCTTCAAGGCGGCGGCCACGCGCACGCTGGAGTCGCTCGCCGCGTAGTACGCAATCCTCTCCATTTCGCGGCGAATTTTCGCGCCGCACGATG
>WNFL01356911.1_pt1 | contig 11555 bp, 9 predicted proteins | sample 5400361 | NCBI WGS metagenome assembly WNFL01 (sample SAMN13153351, study PRJNA577476) | soil metagenome | isolation source: 40 cm soil on Douglas fir-dominated hillslope | place: USA:California | collected 2013-09-17
GCCGCGATATGGTATCCTGGGCGGGACATTCGATCCCCCGCACCTGGGGCATCTGGTGCTGGCGCAGGAGGTGCACGCCCGACTCGGTCTCGACCGCGTATGGTTTCTGCCGGCCGGCGTGCCGCCGCACAAGACTGGGCGTGCCGTCAGTCTTGCTGCGGACCGCCACGAGATGGTCCAGCGAGCAATCGCTGGCGACGAGCGTTTTGCCCTGAGTGCTGTCGAGTTGACGCGGCCAGGCCCGTCGTACACCGCCGACACGCTGGAGCAGCTGCGCGAGCAGTGGGGACGCCACGCCGTGTTGCATCTGATCTTGGGCTGGGACATGCTCATGTACCTGCCAAACTGGCATGCGCCCGAGCGTGTGCTGGCGGCGGCAGATGTGGTGGTTGCCGCGCATCGGCCAGACGCGCTCGGCGCGCCGAGCGCGCGGGACGATCTCGCGCGCCTGGCGCAGCGCATTCCAGCGGTGACGGGGAAGGTCGTGGTGCTGCCGGCGCCACAACTAGACATCTCGGCATCGGCGTTGCGCGAACGGGTGGCATCAGGCTTGCCCATTCGCTATCTCGTTCCAGACGGTGTACGCGAGTATATCGACCGGCGCGGACTGTATCGTGCGTGATGAACGGCGGCCATGGGCCCTAGATACCGGCGAGGAGGCACCCAATGAAGTATGCCGATCTCGGCCTGAACGACCGCGTGCGGCTGCGCAAGCCACACCCCTGCGGCAGCACAGACTGGCGCGTCGTGCGTCTTGGCGCAGACATCGGCCTCAAGTGTGAGGGCTGTGGCCGCCGCGTGCTCCTGCCTCGCAGTGAGGCAGAGCAGCGCATCAAGCAGATTCTCTCGCGAGGCGCCGAGCAGGAGGCCAGCGTGGGTGACACAGTGGATGACACAGTGGGTGACGCACAGCATGGCTAAGGCAGAGCGCCTCGACGAGGAGACGGGACCCGAGGGCGACACGCCTCCGGTCGAGGGTGGCCCGACAAGCGGCCCCTTGGAGCGATCAGACGGCGCCACTGGCATATCCACGGACCCGAGCCTGCGCGGCGCCGCGGCGTCGCGCGGGTTCCGCACGGTGCTGCGCAACCGCTATTTTCTGCGGCTCTGGATTGCGCAATTGATCTCGCAGACGATCCAGAACGCCGCCAACTACGGCCTGATCATCATCGTCGCCAACCGCAGTCATACGAGCTACTTCGCCACCAGCCTTGCCATCGTCGCTTTCGCTCTGCCGGCCGCGCTGTTCGGGGCGCCCTCGGGCGTGCTGGTGGACCGGCTGAACCGGCGCGCTGTGCTCTGGGTGAGCAACGTCGTGCGCGCGAGCGCGTGTCTGGTGTTCGCCTTCTCGCTGCTGGTGGACCAGCATGCACTCATTCCAGCCTACCTGCTCAGCTTCTTCATCGCGATGGTAGGCCAGTTCTTCGCGCCGGCAGAAGGCGCCACGATTCCGCTGCTCGTGCACCGGGAGGAGCTGATCAACGCGCTCTCGCTCTTCAACATCACCTTCACCCTGGCCCAGGCATTAGGCCTCATCATTCTCGGTCCGCTCATCATTCTCTTCGTGCCCCAGATCACGCTGGGCACGTCCCCGTACACCCTGCAGATACCGTCCATTGTCAGCCTCTTCATCGTCGTGGCGCTGCTCTACTGTCTGTGCGCCGTGCTGATTCTCTCTATCCCGATTCGGCGGCTGCGGCAACGGAAGCCGGCAGGCGCTCCGCCGCGCCTGCGCAATGAGACGCAGCAGCTGCGCAGCATGGGCGCCAGCATTCTCGAGAGCATCACCTTCATTCGCCGCGACCCCCGGCTGCTGATCGCGGTCGCGCAATTGTGTCTGGGCGGCACCGTCGTGGCAGTGATCGCGATGATCGCGCCAGGCTTCGTCAAGACGTTTTTCCACCAGCCGGCAGAGCTGGCCGCGATGGTCTTCGTGCCGGCCGGCGCTGGACTGGTCATCGGCTCGGCGATCACTCCGCGTATTGTGCGACGCTGGCGCTACGGCAAAACGATCATGGTGGGCGTCATTCTGCTCTCGGTGTGCGCCGTGCTGCTCTCGGTGAGCCGTGGCGTCGCCATCTTCTTCATGCCCGACATGTGGTGGACGGCGGCGCCCTATTTGGCGGCAGCCATTTTGCTGACGTTCCTGGTCGGCATTGCTCTGGACTTCATCAATGTGCCCGCCCAGACAATTATGCAGGAACGCTCCCCAGATTGGATCAAAGGTCGCGTGCTCGCCGTACAAGGGATGATTCTGAATATCGCCACGGTCATTTTTGTGCCCCTGATGGGGCTGGTGGCCGACCATGTCAGCATCTCGACCGCAATGATCATCTTGGCCACCGCGATTGCCGTGGTGGGCCTGGGCACCGTCTATTTCTCCTCCCGGCTAGACATGGCGCGCAATTCTACCGTTGGCGCTCCCCTTCCGAAGCGGATATAGTTGGTAGTGTAAGCCAGCACCCGGTTCCGACGTAGTGTGTAATGGAGCGGCGGTCGCCAGCAGGGTCTCGATTCGGGGCACTGAATATGCACATTATCAGCAGTAGGTAGGGCAAGCTGGTGGTATCTACCACCTGGATCAAAGCGCAGCAGCTGGGAGGGTCAGCGGGGAATGGAGCCGTATTTCGGGTCGCCAGCAGGAGTGAGCCACGCCCTCCACTCATCCCTTCCCCGCCCCAGCACGGAAGAGCGGCACCAGCGTGCAATGTTTCCCACTATCCCTCCCGATCCCGAGCAGATCCTCGTCGGCATGCTCCTGCCGATCGGCGACACACTGCTGGCGACACCGACCCTGGCGGCGCTGCGGCGGCGCTATCCCTGGGCGAAGATCACGGCGCTCGTCTCACAAAGCAATGCGGGCATCTTGCAGGACAACCCCAATATCGACACCCTGCTTTTCGTGACGGAGCGTGGGCCGGAGCCACGTGTCAAGCGCTTTGCCCGTGGGTTGAGCGACCTGCGCCAGAGCACGTTCGATCTGGTCATCAACTTCTCGCCCGCGGGCGAGATTGTGCTGCGCATTGCCGGACGCTATCGCAAGCCGCTGCGCGTCGAGATGCCGCTGCTCTGGTGGCTCTTCGGCGGGCACTCGGAAGAGTATCGCCTGCGCCATGCGGTGGACCACTATCTTGCCGCCGTCGAGCCGATTCTGGACCGGCCACTGACTGACGAGGAGCGGCAGCCGCGCTTGTATCTCACCGCGCACGATCGCTCCGCGGCGCGCCGATTCTTACGCCAGCTGGGCTTGTCTCCGGCGAACATGCTCGTCACGATGCATGTCGGCGGCGAGGGCTTCAATGGACGCAAGCGCTGGGCGCCGGAACGCTTCGCCGCGGTCGCCAATCATCTCATCGCGAAGGTGAACGCGCACGTGTTGCTGATTGGTGGCAAGGAAGACGTGCCGCTGGCAACGGAGGTGGCGGCGCTCATCCCGCAAGGCGCCACGATGATCGCCGGGCGCACCTCGCTCAAAGAAACCGGCGCGCTCATCGAGATGTCGGCGCTCTTCATCGGCAACGACTCATGCCCGCTGCACATTGCCGCGGCGGTCGGAACCGCCGCCGTCGGGGTGTTCGGCCCCTCGAACTATCAGCAATTCGCGCCGGTCGGCAAGCGGAACTACCGCTATCGCCTCGTGCGGGCCGATCTGCCGTGCAGCCCATGCTTCCACTTCGTCGGCAACGATGCGCCCTGGGTGCCGAACACCTGCTATTCGTTCGCCTGCCTCAAGGCGGTGACGCCGCGCATGGTGGTCGATGCGGCGATCGAGCTGCTGGAAGACACGCGCGACGACTAGCGCTCCCGGCTCTGTCGCGCCAGCAGTGCCCGCAGCTCCGTCACCTGCGGCAACCCCGGCTGCACTCGATCCACCAAGTCCAGCTCGCGGGTGGCTTCCTGCCTGCGCCCCAGCACGGCGTAGCTGGTGGCCAAGGCGACACGATAGGGCAGCATCAGCGGAGTGAGTTGTACCGCGGTCTCGAAGTGCGGCAGCGCGTTTGCCGGCTGCTGCTTATTCATGAAGAGCGCGCCGAGGGTGTAGTGGGCTTCGGCGTCGCCAGGGTCGCGGCGTAGCGCTTCCTCGTAGGCGACCTGCGCATCGTCCGGCTGTGCCAGTGCTTCGTACAGGGTGCCCATGCGAGTGAAGAGGCCAGGAACCGAGGAGTCCAACTGGATGGCCTGGCGGACGGCGGCCAGCGCCTCGCGTGCCAGCGCCTCCCGCTCCTCTTGGCTCGGCGCGGCGGCGCCATCCAGATTTTCGCCTGAGCCACGCCCCATCAGCACATCCGCGAGATCGGCGTAGAGCATGGCGCGGGTCGGTTCCCGTTCGATCGCCTCGCGCAAGCGGGCCTCCGCCTGATTGAAGTGCCCTTGCCGCGCCAGCAGCTCACCCAATCCTTGCAGGTGCTCGGCTGTCGGCTCGGCCTCCACCACACCAATCAGCGTCGCGACGGCGCGCTCCAGCCAGGAAGCGGCGCCGGCGCTATCGCCGGTGCGCGCGTACTGCTCGGAGACGAGATATTGCTCGACGCCGCGCTCGAACTCGATGCGCGTCGAGTCCGCGAAGCGCCCGCGCATTTTTTCGAGCAGGGCGGCGGCGCGCTCGTGATTGCCGAGCGAGCGGGCATCGTTGGCCGCGGAGCGGTAGATGCTCTCGTCCAGTGGCAAGCGCACGAGCAGTGCATCGTTGTAGTGCAACGCGGCAGTGAGCGCGCCTGTGATGGTTTGTAGCGCCTCGCGCGCTTCGGCGCTACGCGGGTCAGGTGGTGGCGCCTGGGTGATCCGCTCGACCTCCTGGTGAGCTTCTTGAATGCGGCGTTGTAGCTCGTCGAGCTTGAGCGCCTGGCTCATCGCGCCTTCATCGCGGAGGCGGCTAATGAGCCAGAGACCACTGGCGCGGTCCCGGCCGAGGGTGAAGGCCGTCCAATACCAGTGGCGACCGGTCTCCTGCGGAGCACGAGCGACCAGAACGCTTCCAGATCCTTCTGCTCTCCAAGGGCGGTGCCACCGCCGGCGCCCGGCACCCAGAGCGCACCAGCCCGCTGCGGCTGCTCGCGTACTAGGGTCAGTCGCAGCGCAGCCGGCTTCGCCTCGCCGAGCCACTGTCTGCGCAGGGCGACGAACTCCTCGCGCGAGTGGCCGCGCCGCAATGGATTGTCGTCAGCCAGCACATCATAGGTGAGGCCGTAGTCGCCGAAGGTCCAGGCGCCGAGCCAGTTGCCGACGACTTCCTCTGACTCTAGATCCGGCGCGATATAGCGGCGATCTCCCGCACGGGCCGCCGCCTCCGCTTCGGCGCGCGTCGCGTCGTCCTGGAGTTCCGCGAGCAAGCGGCGCTCGATCTGCGCGCGGTGCAGCGCGAACTCCGCATGCACCGCAGTGCCGCGCCACTCGTTGACGGCGAGCGCTTCCAACACGAGTTGCCGCGCTTCCGCCCAGCTGACGGAGACGTAGGTGATCTCCTGCGTGTCGCTAGACGCGTACTCCTCGCGGAAACGCGCGCGCGACAGCGGCTCGGTGATGACGAAGTCGCGCACGCCGTGTTCCCAAAAGTCGAGCTGGAGGAGGTAGCCGCGCAAGTAGTCGATGCTGGCGCCCTCCTGCCAACCGAGCACGAGCGACATCTCGCCGGACTCGCGCGTGCGCGTGGCGAATCCCTCCACGAAGCGCGCGGTGGTGAGTGCGCCTTCGCCATCGGCAGGCACCGGCTCCGCCGTGGTCGTCGTGGTGGCGGGAGCGGGTGCGATGTCGGCGGGTGCGCCGGTGGGCGCTCGCGTCAGCGCGAGCCCGAACATAGATGCGGGGGCGCCAGCGGATTGGAGCCGGAGGCGCGCGCGCCGGGCTTCTCGCGCGACCTCTTTGCGCGTGTCGAGCACTCCAAGCGCTTCCGCGACGATGGCGGCATCGTCCATGCCGCCGCCTCGCTCGTCCCCGAGGCGCGCGGCAAACTCGCGCGCGGCCGGCTCGGGGACGCCGGAGATGGGCGCCAACGCTGCCGTGGCGACAGCGCGTCCCTCAGGCGCCGCGGTGCGCAGAGCCGCGGCCAGCTCATGGGTCGCAGCCCGGAGCGTGTCTACCGCGTCACTCTGTTCCTGACTGAGTTGCGAGAGGAAGCGCTTGTCTTTATGGCCGTCTGTTGGGTGATCGGTTTGCCCCTTGTGGGGTCGCCGCGTCGTGCGCGCCATCCCAGATGCTCCTCTCGCCGTGCAGCCGCCACCGTCGGCACGTTTAGCGTCCGTGTTCGGCAGCGCCTTGCCGTGGAGTGGACGCATGACGCAATCGTATCACGCCAGTCGTGCCGCTCACAACCGCGCGTGGCAGGCTACTCGCGGAGCGCCGCCGTACACTGCTGCACTTGTTCGCTGGTCATCGGTCCGCCAGGGAGGTCGCGCGCGTCAGCGTAGTCGTCGTGCTGCAGATCGTAGAGATATTGCCGGCTCGAAACGAGCGTGCCCTGGCACACGCGCTGGTGGGACGGATGACGCAGCTCGATCTCCTGGCGTGGGCACGCGCTCGCGGTCCGGCGGATAGACAAAGCCAAAGAGCACGAGATAGCTGAGCAGGAGACGCCAGTGCGGCCGGAAGCGCGCCATCAGCCGGTCCCAATCCATGTCGTTGCCGCGGGCATGAATTAAGTGCATGAGATCGGCGCCGTCGTAGCGCTCGCGCTCCATCACGAAGGCCTTCGACCAGATCATCTCCTCCACAGGCACGATCTTGACCGGCATGCCCAGGACCTCGTCTGTAGGAGCGTGATGAAACCACAGGTCGTCCACACGGGCGATGCCGTTGCCAGAGCTGAAGATCACGTCGATGTAGTCGTCTCCGGAGTAGGCCTTGGCCAACCAGTGTGGGGCTACCAGCGAGGTCGCGTAGCCGGCGTCGGCAAGCAGCTTGAGGATAGTCTCGTAGTCCTCCGGACGCACGAAGATGTCGAGGTCTTTGGTGTGGCGCTCGATGCCGGTATAGCGCGCGAAGGCGTAGGCGCCCCCGACCATGAACGGCGCGCCCGCGCGCGTCAGCACCTCGATCACGTGGCGATAGAATACGCGGGTCTTCGCGTCGAGCTTGCTGCTGATTGCGTCTGGTTGCATAGGAGCCTCCCCCCGTCATCCCGGCGGGCGACGACACCGCGTCACGCGCCGCGGGAGGCCTCGTGCGTGGGGACGCCGCCGCATCCGTCGACACAGGATTCCTGTAGCATGGGCAATAGACATGCCACCTGTGCCAGCCGCGGGCGCGGCATCGCCAAACAAAGGGCATGTATCTTGCGCCAACGCGGGGCGAACAACACACGCGCCCTGGCTGGCATCGCGTGTGCACCGCGCAGGCGGAGCGTGCCACGCACATCAGCTACATGGCGGGGAGGAGACCATGGCGTCGGGTGAGACGGTGCGACTGGCCGCGCTGGCGGACCTGCACTGCACCAGGAGCTCACAGGGAGTCTTCCAGCGACTCTTCAGCGAGATCTCAGCGTCCGCGGACGTCGTCGCGATCGGTGGCGATCTGACGGACTACGGTCTGCCGGAGGAAGCACGTGTGCTGGCCAAGGAGATCTCCAGCTTCATCAAGATACCGGTGGTCGCGGTGCTCGGCAACCATGACTTTGAAAGTGGCAAGCAGGATGAGGTGAGCCGGATTCTGAGTGATGTTGGCGTGAATATGCTGAGTGGGGATGCGTGCGAGGTGCGCGGCGTCGGCTTCGCGGGGGTGCGGGGCTTCGGCGGCGGATTCGGGCGGTACGCGCTGGCGCCCTGGGGCGAGGAGACCGTCAAGCGCTTTGTCCATGAGGCGCTGGACGAGGCGCTCAAGCTCGAGTCTGCCCTCACGCGGTTGCGCATGCGGCACGCCGTCGTCCTCATGCACTACGCGCCGATTCGAGCCACCGTCGAGGGCGAGCCGGTCGAGATCTATCCTTTCCTTGGCTCCAGCCGGCTGGAGGAGCCGCTCTTGCGCTATCCCGTGAGCGCGGTGTTCCACGGACACGCGCATCACGGCACCTTCGAGGGACGGCTGCGGGACAACACGCCCGTCTACAATGTCGCACTCCCGCTGCTGCGCGCGACGTTCCCAGAGCGTCAGCCGTACTTCACCCTGGAGCTCGGTATGGCTGGCCCCGCGCCCGATAGCGCGAATCCCCCGTCCGCGGGCGCCGCTCAGCCTGACGTGGCCTGCATCCTCAGTCCGGCGGACGAGCAGTGGGTTAGGAGCCGATATCTATCTTCGCCACCGTGCAAGCGCGTGGACTCACGCTATCATGGGCAAGGTCAAGTGGAAGGAGCTGCCCTTGCCTTCCTGGCTTTCAGCCCACAGCTCGCCGTGGTGCTGTTCCACGATATGCTTGCAGAGCGTCAGGCCAATGCCCAGGCCCTCGACGGCACGCGTGGGGTGGGTATCCACACGATGAAAACCCTCGAAAATGCGCGCAAGCTGATTGCTGGGGATGCCGATGCCGTGGTCACGCACGGTGATCTCCAGCCGCGGCGCGCCGGAGCCGGCGCGCGCACCGTTCGGGCCACGCTCGCGCCTCGGCGCGGGCCCGGCAGCTTGCAGGCTGATGTCGATCTCGCCGCCGATCGGCGAGAACTTGACCGCGTTCTCCAGCAACTGGTCCAGCACCGTCCGCAGGCGTCTGGCGTCGCCACGCACGAGCGGCCCAGGGCGCTCGGGCATGGCCGCCGGCAAGAGCGACCGCAACCGCAATGTCACCGGCGGCGTGCGCCGGCAGGCATACCATTCAGCGGCGGCGATAGCTTCGTGCGCCACAGAGGTGATGGCAACGGGTTCCTGGCGCATGAGAGCCGTACCGGCTTCGAGCTGCCAGAGCTCCATGATCCGCTCGACAGTGATGCTCAAGCGTTCACTCGTTGCCTCGATCGCGGTGAGGAACCTGTGCCTGTCCTCGGCCACGATACGATCTGCATAGCGCAGCAACGTCGCGGTGTAGCCCCTGATCGCCGCCAACGGCGTCCGGAGCTCGTGGCTGAGCGTTCCCAATAGCTCATCTGTGAGATGACTCGCCACGCGTACTGCCCGCTCCGGTGGCAAGTGAGGCGGAGGCAGCGGATAGCTCGACCCGCCGCTCCTCATGTCCGCAGCGGCCACCTGCTGGCGCAGCAGCAGGTGGCTGAGGGTCGCGCCGATGCCGTCTGCCAGGAAGCGCAGGCCCTCGCGCGCTTCGTCCAGCGTCGCAGGGGGCGTGGTGGCAACAGGCCAGCCGAGGAGCACGAGCGCCTGCGTCACTGGCGCGACGGTGACAGACGATGGGCCAGCGACCGCCATACTGAGCGTGCCACTGGCGAGCGGCACAGGCTGGGTGACCCAGATGTCGCCCGCCACGAGGGTCGCGGTGTCCATGTGTGGCTCCAGGGCCGCTGGCTTGGATGCGAGGGTGCGTGGATCGGCGACGCCAAAGGTCGCCAGCGCGAAAAACCGCGTATCTGACCGGTCCGGTAAGCACACCACGCGGGTGGCATCGGCCGCTGTGACGCCGCCAGCGACCAGCAGCGCGCCCAGCGGAGCATCGCAGCAGTGGCGTATGCGTGCGAGCAGCGCGTCTGCCTGCGTCTGCAGGTCCTGGCGCGGGTCGCCGGCTTCGAGTGACAAGTGTGCCAGATCCGCGAGCGCCTGCGTCAGCGGCGCGGACGCGGGTCCGGGCGTGTGAATGTCGTGGCGCACTGTTGCTAGGTCCCCCAACTAGGGGCGCCAGGTGCGCCCGAGATGTGCGGCTCGTCGCGTCGTGCCGTGGATAGTGCGCCCCTATCCTATATCATGCAGGCGCGCCGGTCTACTGGGACGGGAGAGCTTGCCGCGCTCTCCTCGCCGACCACCATGCTCCCGCAGCGCCGTCGCGTGAGAGCACGGCCCTAGGGGTGCCCGTGTTCATCTGGCGCGGGCGCTGCCGCGGGCGGGTCATCCACCGCGATGGGCAGGCCGGCGCGCTGCCACGCTGGCACGCCGCCGTCCACCGCGAGCACCGTGCGGCCCTGCGCCGCGAGCAGACTCGCCGCGATCTGCGCTCGATAGCCTGAGGCGCAGATCAGCGCGACGGTCCCTCCAGAAGGGACCGCCGCCAAGCGCTGGGGCAGCTCGCCGACGTGGAGGTGGAGGGCGCCGGGGATATGGCCCTCGCGCCACTCGTCGGCGCGGCGCACGTCCACCACCACCGGCGCATCCGGCTGTTTCCACAGCGCAAACAGCTCGCGGACGCTGATCTGCGTGAGCTGCGTCACCGGCAGCCCGGCGCGTGTCCAGGCCGCGATGCCGCCCTCCAGGTGACCCTCCACCCGCTCGTAGCCGATGCGGAACAGCTGCGCCAGCGCCTCGCGACGGCCCGGCGCATCCTCCAGCACGAGCACCAGCGGGGCATTGAAGGGGAGCACCCAGCCGGCATAGGTGCCGAAATCGCCATCCAGCTCGATATTGAGCGCACCGGGAATGTGGGCGCTGGCGAACGCGCCGCGCTGCCGCCCATCCACGACGGCGGCGCCGGCCGCCTGGCGCGTTTGGACGTCCACGGGATGTAGTGGCACAGACTCCGGCACGCTGCCGAGCACGCGCGGACCACGCTGGTTGATCTCGCGCATGAAGGCGTAGTAGGCCGGGTACTCGCCGTAGCCAGCCAGCTGATGGCGCACGAACGCGGCTTCGTCGGCGGCGCCGGCAGCGGGATTCACCAGTCGTTCCGCGCCGATGGTGGTGTGGCGCTGAGGTGAGACGGCGCTGGCGCCACAAAACGACCCGGCGCCGTGCGTTGGGTAGACGTCAGCGCCGGCGTCTGCGCCTCGCCGAGCAGATCCGTGCGTCCTACGCCGTTGACCAGCATGCTGCCACCGCTGAACAACGCGAATGGCGCCCCTGTGCCTGGCTCGTGCAGGAGGTAACTGACGTGTTCGGGCGTGTGGCCCGGTGTGGCCAGCACGGAGAAGCGCACAGTGCCCAGCATGACCGTCGCACCGTCGTGAACGGGCAGGTAATCGTAGGCGAGCTGCGCCGCCGCGCTGGAGACGATGGTCGCGCCCGTGCGCGCCGCTAGCTCACGCGCGCCCGTCACGTAGTCGTTGTGCAGGTGCGTTTCGAGCACGTGGGTAATACGCAGGTTGGCCTGGCTGGCGGCTGCCAGATAGACCTCCACATCGCGACGCGGGTCGATCACCGCCGCGACGCCGCTCGCATCGTCGGCGACGAGATACGATTGGTGGCCCAGACCCTCTACGAAGAACTGCTCGATGCGCATTGGCCAGCCTCCTCGCTGGCGGGCACCCTAGTGCGGATGCGCCGTCACAAACACTGCCATCCCCTCGATGAGCATGCGAATGCCGACCAGGAGCAGAATCGGCACGAAGATCTTGCGGATGGTCACGTTCGACAGACGCCCGAGCAGCTTCGCGCCGACGGTGGCGCCGGCTAGCACGCCGAGGGCGACCGGCGCCGCCACCAGGGGATCCATGTCGCCGCGCTCGAAATAGATGCCCGCGCTGGCCGCCGCCGTCACGCCGATCATGAAGTTGCTGGTCGTGGTCGAGACCTTCATCGGCAGCTTCATGGCGCTGTCC
>WNFL01411932.1_pt1 | contig 11555 bp, 9 predicted proteins | sample 5400361 | NCBI WGS metagenome assembly WNFL01 (sample SAMN13153351, study PRJNA577476) | soil metagenome | isolation source: 40 cm soil on Douglas fir-dominated hillslope | place: USA:California | collected 2013-09-17
ATGAAAAGTACAGATACCTGTTCAGCGTGGAAGAAGTGAACAAACTTGTTTTGCAGGGAATGCCCTTCCGTGACGCTTATAAAAAAGTTGGAATGGATATTGAAGCCGGCAACTTTTCCTATAACATCAACCTGAAACATACACACGAAGGAAGTATCGGTTATCCGGCCACAGAAGAGATAAAAAAACAGATGGAAAAGATAATTGAGTCCTTTCCTTTTAAAACCGTCGAAAAGGCTTTGGCAAATCTTCTAAAATAACCCCGTTTCCGGGATTTGAAAAAGAGTACCCCGAATATCTATTTTTTGATATGAAGCTGCGACAATCAAAGGTTCAATTATAGCCCATACTTGTCCACCAAATAGATCAGCGCCGCCATATTAATAGCTCCCAGCTCCAATTCCCTTTTATTTACATTTTCAAACACATCGTTGGCGGCATGATGATAGTCAAAATATCGTTGGGGATCGGGATTGAGACCAGCAGCTGGAATATTATAGGCTCTTTGCAAGGGACCGATGTCCGCCCCATCGCCCCCTTTAACTAAGGTACTTCCCCCGTAAGGTGCAAGCAGGCTGCTCCATTTTTTTGCTTTTGCAACCTGTTCATCATTCGCATTAAATCCAAATCCTCTCGGAGTAAATCCACCCGCGTCGCTTTCGAGTGCAAAAACATGTTTTTCATTTTTTGCCTTTGCTTCTTCTGCATATTTCGTGCCTCCTTTCAAGCCATTCTCTTCGTTCGCAAACAACACAAACCGGATGGTATGTTTAGGTGTATACCCAAGCGCCTTAAATGCCCGGAGTATTTCTATTGTTTGTACCACACCTGTACCGTCATCACTTGCACCTTCTGCAGGGTCCCAGGAATCCAAATGACCACCGACAGTGATGTATTGATCCGGGAATTCACTACCTCTCAGCTCTCCTATCACATTATGCCCGACAGTATCAGGCAAGAATGCTCCCATGGTTTTTAAACGTACCGAAATGTTGTGCCCGCTCAAGTGCTCAGCCAGCCAATCGGCGTCTTTCAAACCAATCGCTACTGCCGGGATTTTCTTATAGGCAGAATCATATCTCAATGCACCGGTATGCGGGTAATTATCGGTACTATGGCTCATGCTTCTCACGATCACTGCCAATGCTCCGTATTTGGCAGCACGGCTGGGTCCCTGCCCCCGGTACGGAACTGCATCCCCGTAAGCCTGGAACGGGCTTACAAAAGTTGGATTGAATTTGTAATTATAGAAAACGATCTTCCCTTTTATCTCATCTTTCCTGGTTTCAAGATCATCAAAAGAATTTACCAGCATCACGTCTGCAGATATTCCTTTCGGTCCTGTTCCAATAGAATTTCCCAAAGCAAGGACATTTAATTTTTTTGTCGGGGGTAACGTGTTCTTTGCTCCTTTTATTGCAGCATTAAAGTGTGCCCCCGCTTCATCTTTGCCGCCTCTTACCCAATGCGGCACCAGACATTCCTGCAACCACGCTTTATCAGCCCCGCTTTCCTGAATTGTTTTTAATCCCCAATTCTCGGCTTTAACCATTTGGGGCGAACCTGTTAACCGGCCACCTATTTTTTTTGTAAGCTCGCGGAGATTGTCATATGCTTTTCCATTGACAAAAATCTCATCGGAAATACGCCTGATAAAGATTGAATCGTCCTGTTGTGCAAAGGCAATTACGCCACAGGATAAAAAAACCCCGGAGAAAAATGATCTTCTCATGTACATGAATTTTGATAAAGTTAGCCGAAACAGCAAAATGAAAATAAAGATTTAAGATAAACGGCAAACCCTGCCCGGCTAATTTTGTTATTAATTAATTTAAATGACCATCGGCAAATAACAACCTTGAATTGGAACCACCCCGCCTTTGTCGGGGCAGGCGCCGCAACATAGCACACAATAGAAGGAATCACATAGTCCTGCCTGGGGTGGCAGACCTATGTGGAGGCCTATGTTTCTATCTTTTTACGTGGTTCAAATAGGTTCATAGTTGCTCCATCCCGAAAGTCAATTTAATTTAATTGATTTGGCAGGCGGGCTACTTCTTACAAAACTGTTACCTTAGGGTGCAGATGAATAATTGTTAATATTATGCGAATCGGAATTGTTTGTTACCCCACATTTGGCGGGAGTGGTGTTCTGGCCACAGAATTGGGAAAAGCACTGGCGCAAAAAGGTCACCAGGTACATTTCATAACTTACCAGCAACCGGTCAGATTGAATGGATTCATCCCAAACATATTTTACCATGAGGTGCAGGTGCCCACTTATCCTTTATTTGATTACCCACCCTACGAGACGGCGCTGGCCAGTTCAATGGTAGATGTAATCAAGAACAATAACCTTGACCTGCTCCATGTACATTATGCTATCCCACATGCTTCGGCTGCCTATATGGCTAAAAAAATACTGGAAGGCGAAAACAAAAAGATACCGGTCATTACCACTTTGCACGGTACTGATATTACATTGGTGGGAAGAGATAAAACGTACGCCCCGGTAGTAGCGTTTTCAATCAACCAAAGTGATGCCATTACCGCGGTTTCAAATGATCTGCGCGATGAGACCAGAAAAATATTTCACATTGAAAAAGAAATCGAGGTCATTTACAATTTTGTCGACGTGCAACGTTTCTCCCGAAAACCCATTGATGCTTTTAGAAAAGTAATAGCTCCAAACGGAGAAAGAATTCTGCTTCACGCTTCCAATTTCAGAAAATTAAAAAGAGTCCCAGATGTGGTGAAAATATTTTATGAAGTTCAAAAAGAAATCCCTGCGAAATTATTGTTTGTCGGTGATGGCCCCGAAAGACAGGGAGCGGAAGAGTTGGCACGTTCATTAGACGTTTGTGAAGATATCCGCTTTGTTGGGAAGCAGGAACAAATGGAACTGTTGCCATCAGAATATGAAAGCTTTGGTTTGGCCGCGCTGGAAGCAATGGCCGCAGGCGTTCCGGTAGTCTCCAGTAATGCCGGAGGCTTGAAGGAAATAAATATTGATGGTGAAACGGGTTATATGGCCAACGTGGGCGAAGTGCTTACGATGAGCCGGAAGGCACTCGACATATTGAAGGATGAAGAAACGCTCAATGGGTTCAAGAAACGATCGGCTGCTCACGCAAAAAAATATGATATCGGGAATATTGTGCCGATATATGAAAAATTATATGAACGATTTTTATAAAAAGTAAAAGCCCCGCAACGGGACTTTTTAATTTGGATAATTATAGACTGATTAATGACGTAACCAAACTTCAGGATTCACATTCTTGTTTTCTATCATCAAAATAAAATCTACCTGGCCACCTGATCCATCGTCCGCGTCCCCGGCTTTGCCAATTACCTGGCCGGTCTTAACGGCAGCACCTTTACTTACACTGACTCCTGAAAGATTACTGTACGTAGTAAAATATTTTCCATGGCGAATGACCACCATTACTCCATCGCCATAATTATTAATGGCGGCAACCTCCCCGTCAAAAACTGATTTTACGGGAACACCTGCAGTGGGCGTTACAATCGTTACCCCGTCCGAAATGAATGCTTACAAAAAACTTGTCGACAGGCCACGGCAACCTTCCTCTGTTCTGTTCAAACTCTCCGTTTAGTTTTACATCGCTTGCATTCAGATCCAGGTAACTCACGGGCCTGTTACTGACCGGTCGTTCAGTTATTGTTCTTGGATTCGATGGGTTGACAGTTGTTACTTCATTTTTCTTTTCTTCTGCAGCTTTTCTTTTTGCTTCTTCGGTTGCTTTTGCTATCTCTCTCCGCACAATTGCCGCTAATGCATTTTGAATATCCCTGTCACGCTTCTTTTTTGAATTTATTTGTTTTTGCAAGTCCTTTTCCTGGGTTTTTAGTTCAGACACCACAGCGTCTTTTTCTTTCCGTTGCACATCAAGCACTGTTTTTTCCTTTGTCTGGCTTTGCAAAGCCTGGCTCTTTTGTTCCTTCCTTCCCAACTGTTGCTTTTGCCTCTTTGCAATGAGTTGCTGCGTTTCGAGGATTGTATTGACCTGTTTCTCCCTGTATGCGCGGTAACTCTTCAGGTAAGAAATCCTTTTGATAGCATCATTAAAGCTGTTTGCGGAAAAAATAAAATTTACATAATCATAGCTGCTGCGATTCTTGTACGCATACACTATCGTGCGGGCATACTGTGCTTTTAAAGTGTCCAGTTGTCTTTGCAACCGGTATATTTCAAGATTGCTCAGGTAAATGTCTTCGTCGATCATTTTGAGCTCGCGATTGATACTGTTGATATACTGTTCCTGCAGGCTGATCTTTTTCTTCAGAATATTCAATTGTCGCACGGATAGTTTGGCCTTTCCCTTTACACTATTATACATATCCTGCATCTGCCTGAGTTCGTTCTGTATATCCTGCCTTTCTCTTTCGAGCGCTGACTTGTCTGACTGGGCGAAGGGAGCCTGCGTAATCGCGGCAAAAAACAGGAGTAAGAGCAGATGTTTTTTCAGCATAGTTTATTGTTTCAAGAATGAATAAAAACAGGGAGCGTTTGGATTGCCTCCCGGCAGGAACCTCTATAACGACATATTACAGGATAAATTTCATCCCGGTTAGTTCCACGTATAGTTTTTGGGCACAGAAAAAGGGAAACTTAACGTTTCATTAAAATTATACGATTTAAAATCGAGCTTAATATCCAGCTTTGATTTTTCTGAGACCGTTATTCTTCTTTTCGATGAAAAATTGACGCCTTTTTTATTTTCATACTCATCATAACTCAGGTCGCAGGTCCGGTTCCGGTTAATGTCAACATCATCCAGTTTGCTATGGCGCAATATACCTTCCGTCAATGTAATAAGATTTTTAAATCCTTCACCAATACTTAACAACGAGACCGAGTTGGCCGACCGTGTATACGAAACAATTTTGGGGTCTAAAAAAACAGGGTTGCCGATGAGAAGTTCCTGCAATGAATGAAGACCAAGTGGCAGGCCTGTGACCTCTTGCACATAGGCTACGCTCCTGCCGGTATAAATCTTATCCAGTTTATTGATGATCCGGATCGAATCTTTTGTAATATAAGCACGTAGTCCTTCGATGCCGAAAAGCCCGGTAACGGCCACCCATATCACACTATCTTTATACATCCTGAGAATGGCATTTGCATTTTCTTTTTTCCCGTCGCCTCCTACATAATCCACATCAATTTTGGCAGAAAATGTAGTAAATGATATTTCCTGTGCCTTTAACTTATTGTAATTTTCCCGGATGATCGCTACCGAATCTTCCCCGGTTTGATGCGGGACCCTGATGAGATTAACGGTATCTTTTTTTGCAATAGCTGTTTGGATCTTACGTGTGGAACGGCATGACGTGAATAAAGAAACAGCTGCTGTGACGATCAATATTAGTCTCATCCTTTTTATTATTATTGTTTTCCGGTGTGACCGAAGCCACCGGCATTTCTCACAGTAATTTCCAATTCTTCAACCGCTTTCCAGGTTATCCTTTCTACTTTTTGTATGATCATCTGCGCAATCCTGTCCCCCGGGTTAATGACTTGTTTTTCCTGCGAAAGGTTTATTAAAATAATCTTAATTTCTCCCCGGTAATCGGCATCGATCGTACCGGGAGTGTTTAAGCACGTAATTCCATGGCGGATCGCAAGACCACTTCTCGGGCGTACCTGCACTTCGTAACCCTGCGGTAATTCAATAAATATGCCGGTAGGTATTAAAGCCCTTTCGAAAGGCAGGAGCAACGTTGGTTCGTCAAGAAATGCCCTTATGTCCATACCCGAAGAACCTTCGGTTGCATACTCAGGCAATTCATTAGGAGACTTATTGACGATCTTTACTTCAATCGCTGGCATGTGCGCAAAGATAACTTGTTCGTAGTTCGGGCTTTGAGCTTTTTTATTTCTTGTGATGGGTCCTAGACTTCATACTTTTTCAACAATACCGTGGCATAAGCCATCAAACCTTCTTCCCTTCCCACAAACCCGAGTTGTTCCGTGGTTGTGGCCTTTATCGAAATATCTTTCTCTGATATTTCTGCAATCGGTGCAATGGTCCTTTGCATTTGTTCAATATACGGTTTGATCTTAGGCAACTGGAGACAAAGGGTGGTATCAATATTTACGATCGAGTATCCCTGTTTCTTTATTAGTTGAATTGTCCTCTGAAGCAGAATCTTGCTATCAATGTTTTTGTATGCAGCATCGGTGTCGGGGAAATGTATGCCGATATCTCCGAGACAGGCTGCCCCAAGCAACGCGTCACAAATTGCATGCAACAGAACGTCTGCATCGCTGTGACCTACTGCTCCTTTATGATGGGGAATTTTCACACCGCCTATCCAAAGTTCCCTGCCCTCTGCCAGTTTATGAAAATCTACTCCCGAACCAATACGATAAGACATGATATGAATTTAACGTTGCTAAGCTAAGTGGAAAACAGAAACGACACTAACCGAATTTAATAGACATTGGGAAAATAAAAAGCGCCCGATTACGGACGCTTTTATATCAGGTTCAATATTTACCAAGTTATTTTGCAGTACTGCCGCCACCACCATCGAGATCAAACAATACTGAGAAACGCAGCGTGTTTGATAATGGGTTACGGCTTACACCACTACCAGAAGGCAGCAAATACGAGAAGTTCAGACCGAAGATGTTGTATTTGATACCTACACCGGTTGTGAAATAACGACGATTACCTTTAGTTTTATCTTCCCAGAAATAACCTGCCCGTAAAGCGAACTGGTTATTATACCAGTATTCAGCGCCAACAGATACCTGGAATTCCTTTATTTCTTCATTGAAGCCATTAGGTGCATCACCAAAAGAACTGAACCAGCTTCCGACCACGCTTTTCTTCCTGTATTGAGCAATAGCATTGGGATCATTGCTATTTGGCGGTGTAGGAACTAAAAGTTTATTAACATCCAACCCGAAGGTCAGTTTGTTTTGCTCATTGAAATTCTTTGTCCATGCAGTACCTAAACCAAGATTGGCCGGAATAAAATCTTTCATGTCCGCATTATCGGTATAGGAAACCTTTGCACCAAGATTGGTCATTGTAGCCCCGAAAGACCAGCCGTCACCTGCAGCATTCTTTCCATTGTAATAAAATCCGAGATCGCCGGCAACTGAGCTTCCCACTTTATACGTCGTGCTGCCGCTTGTTACGCCTCCACCTGTAAGATTGGAGTTTATATATCGCAAAGCAACACCGATGCCTACTTTATTGGAAAGCCTCCGGGAATACCCGAGATCAATGCTAAACTCTCTTGGTTTTGCAGAACCCCAGTCATTACCCAATCCATCTGTAAATTGAATATTTCCCAGGCTGAAATAACGTAAGGAGATGTTTATAGCCTGGTTTTCGTCCCATTTGTAATAGCCTGCCAGCGAAGCAAGATATACATCGTTGACGAGGTCCTTTAACCAGGGAGTATAAGTGGCCACAATGGCTCCTTTAGATTCATTGAAAGCAACCTTACCTATATTCCAGAAACCGGAACTTGCATCTGGAGAAGTGGCCAGGCCAATATCCCCCATGCCGCCAGAACGGGCATCGGGCGAAATACGTAAAAATGGAACAGCTGTTGTAACCACGTTGATCGGGTCAACACCTTGAGATTTTAAATCGAATGATAAACCGCAAATCAGGAGAATCCCGGCAGTCAGTTTTAAAGCAGTTGATCTCATTAGAAATTGTTTAGTTATGGATGTAAATATATACGAGTTTTGGTAAAAAGAGTGGCTAAAATATTGAATTTTACCTGAAACTAAAAAATCACAAGCTTCTCAATTTTCTCTTTTTTTAGTTTCCCGGGAGCAGTTACGGAAAGCCTGTAAAGATAGATTCCTCTACCTATTTTATCACCATATTCATCTCTTCCGTCCCATTCCAGATCATTTGAACGATTTCCATTTGTGTTTATTGTCTTTTGAATCACTTTTATTGTTTTTCCTGTAAGTGTAAAGACCTGAAGCCTAACTTGTAACTCCTGGCCGGGTTTATTGTGTTCAAACCAAAACTGTGTTCTCGTGGAAAATGGATTCGGATAATTAAGTACATGACTTAAAACAAGGGCTTCATCGTTGGCCACAACAAAGTCAAGCAGTACTTCGCGGGAATTGTTGAGCACATCCCAGGCCTTTATTTTGAGTGTATGCACTCCCGGTTTAAGCTCCGGTAGCTGAAACCTGACAACACCTTGCTGATAACTGTTCAAGTCACCTTCATAAAAATCATTAAGGATAAAAAATTGGTGACTATCGTTATCCAGGGTCGCCGTGATATCATGACCAATTCCTGTACCTGCGGTATTGATTCCTGAAGAGTCGGCAAGTTTCAGGATCAAAACAGGATTTTCATTCGTGATACCGCCGTTGACAAATTTTTCATCATTGAGAAAAGCTCTTATCGCCGGTCCTTCCAAATCATTGTCTGTGGTATTACTTGTCCCACCGATTATCAAATTTGTAAAGGAACCATTTCCATCGTTTGATCCGTCTTCGGCATAAAGACTGAGTCTCACGTTTCCATATTGATAATTGATGTCCTTCGGCACTTTGAAGGAAAATGAAAATCGACCATTGATCACGGAAGCTTTTCCTTTGAACAATATATTTGTTTGCGTGGTGAAGCTGGTTTGCAAGCTCGTTGGATCGTTAGCAAGTGTGGAAATAGATTGTGGTTTGTCGAACACGACAGGATAAACATTACCATTAAACGCAGTCAACCGGTTTCCCTGCACATCGGTCACTTCACCTGCTATCGTAATCCTCTCCTTTGCGCTCAGCGTATCTGCCTGCGCAGAAGGTGTACCATTGACAGTAATGGTACGGACTTTCAAAACCGGATAAGCAATTGTCAATGCAGGATCGCCAAGCAATGTAAACTTCCGGTTATTGGTGATATCGCCGGATGTCTGATAGGTGTAATTCTTTGCCTCCTTTACTGCGTCACCGAGGGATTTGTATTTGCCATCCGCACCAGCCTGCAGGGCGAATTGCAGGTAATTGTTGTTCATGATCCTGTTGCTGAATGCGAACACGACCCTTGTCGTGGTCATTAACGCAATGGCGCCGGTTTTAGGCCGCAGCAAAATATTTTCACCAATTGAATTGACGTTCGGAATATCATAGGGAGCAAAATCGCATGTAGCCGTAATAAACAATGGTAACTTATCCGGATTGTTCCAGCTATTGATAATATCCTGGTCGAGAATAGTTTCCTCTGTTAATCGCCGCGGCCCGCCGTGGCCATTGAAGTTCCATATCAAAGTACCGTTATAAACCTGGTTATTGATAGCTTCATTGGCCTGCGGATAGCTGCTTCCTCCCGAGCCACTCTCCTGGTGAAACGCATCGAGATAGATCTTTTCCTGGTTGAAAACCGGTGCTGTGGCAGAAGCTGTATTCGTAATCGTTTCGGCATCGTGCAAATGCAGGTTCTGATCTTCATCGTCTGCTATGAACGTCAGATTGTTTCGCCACGGACCCAGGCCATGTACAGAAAAATAGGATTCCACTTTGTCAACAAAATTTTTTGCCTCATCCACATTTCTTGCGGGAACACGACCGATGCCAACATCAAGATAACTGATACTTCCTGAGTTTATATCGTCATTGTCGTCGAGAAAGCCATAGAAATCATCGGAAACATAAGTCGCCAATGGATCGAGCGAAACATTGTTCTCCCATGCGGGCACAAAATTCGTGTTGCTTGCCAACCGGTCCCTGTAATCGTAAGAAGCATCCCCAAACAACAAAACATATTTCAATTTACCAGCCGCATTATTGTGAAACTTGTCATGATACATTTTTACAAAATCGCGAATGGCGACCGGATCAGGACTGCCACTTCCGAATTCATTAAATATTTGTTGCGTGGTTACGACTAAACTTCTGTATCCCTCATGCTGGCGGTGAAATTGTGCCAGCCGCTGGGCTTGTGCCAGGAAAGGCGGATGTACAATGATGATATAATCCTGGGGCGAAGCATTATGCAAGTCCTGGTTTGCGACCGTTCCGGCAGCAGTTGGTGCGGGCAACGTTACAGGATTGAAAGCTGCGTATTCATGAAGCCGGTCACAATTATTTACAAAGTTAAACTGGTTGCCGCTTAGGTTTCCCGGCATCCTGACAGCATTTAACGGATCAGTGACATCCCAAACCTGCGTACCTGCATTTGCATTGCTGACAACGAACTCTGCAATGTTGTTTCCAACACTTGACCAATCACGAAATAATAAAGCGCTTGTTCCAGCTAAGGAAATATTTCTTCTTGCGAATAGTTCAAACCAGTTTAACCATCCTTGTGCATTTATGCTCCCGGGGTTATAAGTGTAACTGATCGTCGGATTACCTTGTGATGCTGTGAATGTATGAAGACCACCTGCCTGCTGTGCAAAAAAGTCAAACTGGCCTGTACCTATGGGCGGAATCGCTATTTGTCCGACGGAAATGTTGTTGACCTTCACGTCAAAACTACTTCCGCCGCCAACGGACCGGGCAATACAATTCGTTTTTATTAATGAAGAAGAACCGATTACAATGTCAGGGATGGGGACGGGAAAATTTCTTGTCAGGGTTCTGCCCGGCAAACCTGACAATTCTTCCCCAAACCATTCCTTTCCGCTGGTCAGAAAATTTGCAGTATCCAATTCATGAAAATATCTTTCAGAAAAACTAGTGATCGTTACGGCGGGTGAAGAAACTATTGAGGCGTTTCCAATTCTTTTTCCGGAGCCTCCTATGGTCAAAAAATAATACGATCTGTCGCAGTAAATATTTTTCCGGTGAATGAATCTTTGATTGAGCGAGTCTGTCATCCATTCATCCGGTCCTGCGGCATAAAATAAAAGGTAATCATTTCCATTCAGGATCCCGTCGCCTCCGTCAACAACCATAACGGCGTTTTCCTGAAGATCATCTTTTCGTGGAGTCGAATTGGATTCGGCAAGCATAGAACCGCCGTTTCCATAAAGTCGGATGGAAGTTGAAGAAAGATTGGAAGTATTTATTCCGAGGTTATTGAGAAAAGCAAGGTCTATTTTATAAACACCGGCATCTTTAACTGAAATCTTATACCAGGCACCTGTTGAAAATACCGAATTTGGCTTGTAGACTCGCTGAGCTGCGGCGACCGTTATTATGGCTAAAAACAGGAAAACACCCATCAATTTTCTCAAAAGCATAGCAACAAAACTCAGACATATTGGGCAAGCTCCAAAAACTTATCTTTTTAATCTCTGGTTGAGTAGAGTTTATTAGGTATTTCGGCTTCATTATCAATCTTCCGAAGTAAATACACGAGATTAAAAAGGGTATTTATGCTAAAAGACTTTTTACTTAAAGTATCTATATTCGCAGTGCCGGCAGTAATATCTGTGCAAAGGCGCAATATTTTTACCCTGACCGGCGTTAAATTTATTCCAATTCATAGGTTTATGAAAAAAACAATGAGCGTGAAAAACTTAGCTATTTTATTACCCTGTTTAGCACTGGTCGTGCTGACGTCATGTAAAGGGTTTGGAAACAAAGGGAAAGCCAA
>WNFL01149580.1_pt1 | contig 11554 bp, 11 predicted proteins | sample 5400361 | NCBI WGS metagenome assembly WNFL01 (sample SAMN13153351, study PRJNA577476) | soil metagenome | isolation source: 40 cm soil on Douglas fir-dominated hillslope | place: USA:California | collected 2013-09-17
CGATAGCCCTCGGCCAGGATGGCCCCGACGACGGCGCGCGCCGCCTCGTCGGACTCGCCGACGTAGATGTCGCGGCGCAGGACCGGCCGCGCCGGGCGCCCGGCGCGACCCGCCGCCTCGCGGTACAGGTCGAGCTGGCGTCGCAGGTCCTCGTCCGTCGCGTTCTGCCCGGTCAGCCAGGCGTCGCCCAGGCGCCCGGCGCGCTCGGCCGATGCCGGGACCGTCCCCCCGAGCCAGATCTCCACGGGGACGCGCGGCAGCGGGCTGATGGTGGCGCCGTCCAGGGTGAAGTGGCGGCCGCGATGGGTGACGCGCTCGCCGGCGAGGAGCGCCCGCGTGATCGGCACCATTTCCTCGAGACGGCCCACGCGGCTCTTCTCCTCCATGCCGAAGGCCGCGAACTGCGGCGGCCGGCCGCCCAGCACGAACGTCACGATCAGCGGCCCGCCCGCGAACGCGGCGAGGGTGCCGATCTGCTCGGCGAGCAGGACCGGATGGTAGAACGGGGCCAGGAGCACCACGCCGATCGGCATGTCGCCGGTCACGGTCATCAGGCGCGCGACGGTGGGCAGCGGCGAGAAGGTGGCCGCGTACGCGGGGTTCGCCCCGTGGCTGTCGCCGGTCAGCAGCCCGTCCAGCCCGGCCCCGCGGGCCGCCGCGGCCACCTCCATGAGGTTGCGCGCCTGCTCGTCCGGCGCGTAGGCGCCCATCGGCCGCTCGATGAACGCGCCCTTCGGCATCGAGGCGAGCAGGCTCCGGAACCGCTCGTGCGTGGCCGGCGAGGTCGGGAAGAGGAACCGAACGGAGGTGCCGAGCTTCATGGCGTGAGGCTCACCGGGTAACTCTTCTGGTCCACCTCTCGGGCCACGACGATCTCCGCTCTTGCGGCTGGGTTGAGCGGGGAGAGCTCGAAGCGCCACGCGCCATCCGGAGCCTCGGTGATGTTCGGTCCGAAGAACCCGAGGGCCTGGCCATCGGGGCCGATCAGCCGGATATAGTAGACGCGATCGCCGTCCCGGTTCGTCTGAAGCGTCACGCTCTTTCGGCCTCGGGCGACCACGGTGACCGTCAGATCACCAAGCTGCGCCTTCCGGCCCACGGTCAGCTCATCGAGCGCCAAGGTGTCGAGCGCCTTGGGGAACCGCAGCGTCAGCACCCCTTGCGCCGCTTTCAGGTCCTCGGGTTTGGCCTTCGAGTCGATGTAGAAGTTCAAGGCGGTCGACAGCCGTCCATCCTTGGGCGAGCCGCCGAAGCGAATCGGGCTCTCCCACCTCGACCGCATCGCGGCGGCGGGGTTGGCCGCGTCGGCCGGCGGCGGCTCGATCACCGCGCCGTCCCGGAGCTGCACCCGGGTGAGCCGGAGCCGCCCGACCCCAAAGGCCTTCTCGAAGTTCGGGACCTCCGGGCTCCGAAAGGTGACGTCGAGCCTCAAGCCGAAGAACGATTGGACCTTGTCGAGGGAGAGCTCGAAGGGCTCGACCCCCGCGCCGGCGCCGCGCGCGCGTGGGTAGTCCCGCTGCAGGGCCTGGTAGCCGTACGGCCGGAACGGCGGCGCCTGATCGAGGAATCGGGATTCCCCCTTTACCGCGGGCGCGAAATCGGTCAGCGTGAACGGCAGCTCCACCGCCTCCTCGTCGACCGCGAAGACGATCTCGAGACGCTCGACCGAGCCCGCGTAGTTCCTCTGCCCGGAGACGCCCTCCCCGAACATGAACTCGGACGAGAAGCTGCTCGGGGAGGCCAGCGGCTGTCCCTTGCTGTTGAGCGCCCGGAAGGCCAGCAGCCGATCGCGGGCGCCCGCGATCTGGTACGCCACGGCGCCGCCTTCCACCTTGGTGACGGTGAAGATCGCGCCGCGCCTCTCCACCGACGCGCCGGCCTTCGGGTGGTCCAGGCTGACGACTTCCGTCCTCACCGGTAGGCGCAGCTGCACCCGGCCCGAGGCGCTCTGCAACGCGCGCGGGTCGGCCCCCGGGATCAGGCGCACCGTCTTGGTCGCCTTCAGCCGATGCGAGCCCGAGGTCTTGAAGGACGCGGGCAGGGTATTGCGCTCCCGCCCGCACGCCTCGGCCCGCAGCAGCTCTTGCCCGCCGGCGGCCTTCACGCTGTCGAGGAAGAGGCGCGCGCGCTCGTCACTGCCGCCGAGATTCGGGATCTCCTTCGCGAATCCCTCGACGTCCATCTCCAGTCCGACCGCGGGGTCGGCGCTCAGGCGAAGCTCCCCGAGCCGGAGCCCGAACGACCCCTGGATCTGATCGACCTCCTCGGCGAATTGCCCCTTGGGATCGTAGGCGGGCAACGACCCCGGCGTGATCGAGGGCACGAACGGCAACGGCTCGGTGTCGATCTGCTCGGCCGGCGGCGCCGCGGCGGGACCGCCGACGCGCACCCCGAAACCGCCCAGCGCGGCGGCCAGGAGCTCGTTGATCACGCGCTGGGAGCTGGCGGCGAGCGTGCGGTCCACGGTGAACTCGATGGTGCTCCGCGAGCCGTCGGCATGAATCTTCAGGCTGTCGTAGAGCGCGGCCACGCTGGGCATGCTGTCCTTCCAGCGGGCCCGGGACTCGCTCACCGCCTGCTCCCAGGCCCTGAGCTTCTCCGAAACGCGGCCGGCGTCCTTCGCGTCGATCACGATGCGGAGAACACCTTGAGGCGGAACCGGCTTCACCCCGAGGCCGAGATACAGGCGCCCGACCGCGCCCGCCTCGGCGGCCAAGGTCTTCGCCGAGCTCTTCGCGAACGGCTGAGAGATCCCGGTCTCGAGCCGGTCCAGGCCCGTGATCCCCACGGCGGCCACGTCCGCGCGCGCGAGGGACCGCCACCAGGCGAGCGGCTCCCGGTTCTCCGGCGGCGGGTTCGCGAAGCGAGGCAGCAGGGTGGCGTGCGATCCCGGATCGGCCAGCACGATCCACTCCGGAGCGGCGGTCACGATCCAGGTCGCGGCCGGCCGGCAGGTGGTCGGATCCGTCCGGACGACCTCGTAGGATGCGCGCCCCGCCGGGGCCCGCGGCGTCGCCTGCAGCTCGCGAGTCAGGTAGGCGTTGATCGCGGTGGGGTTGAATCGGCCGACCAGCACGACCGCGTGCCGGGTGGCCTCGGCGGCCGGGTAGACGGCATAGAGCGCGTAGTCCACGTCGTGGCGCGGATCCACGCCCGCCGCACGCAGGTGCTCGAGGAGCGTTCGGTCCGCCACGGCGGGCGGCGGCACCGCCGGCGCCGCCGTGACCCGTGGAGCCCCGAAGAACCAGCGCTCCAGGAACACGGCCTGCCGGACATTGATTCCGCCGAGCAGGAGCAGGTCGTCGGTGGCGAGCGCGCTCTCGGCGACCGCGGTCAGCTCGGCGGGTCGAAGCAGGGGTCGAACGACGAAGAAGTAGAGGGCCGCGCCCAGCACGACGAGGACACCCAGCAGGGCGGCCAGCGCCCTCTTCATGCCCACGATGGTACGAGAGAAACGACACCGGGCCGAAGTGAAATTACCGTTGCCAGGTATGGTACCTTCCCGGTGGATCGACGCCACCGCAGAGGAGGACGGCCGTGCAGCGCGACGGGATGATCATCGATTGCGACGGGCACATCCTCGAGCCGCCCGACCTGTGGGAGAAGTACCTCGAGCCGCGCTACCGCGCCCGCGCGATCCGGATCCGGGTCGGCGACGACGGCTACGAGTACCTGGAGATCGACGGCCGGCGCGCCACCCTGCCGCGCCCCGGGCAGCTGGGCACGCTGGGCGGGATGGGCAAGCGGGTGGACGAGGCCCAGCGGCTGCGCGAGCGGGCCATGAGCGGCGAGATCCGTCCGGACGAGATGCGGGGGATCCGCCCGGGTCCGGAGCAGACCTACATGCGCGGGGCCGCGTTCGGCACGATGGACATGAAGGAGCGCGTGCAGCTGCTCGATCGCGAGGGCATGGCCAAGGCGGTCCTCTATCCGACGATCGGCCTGCTCTGGGAAGCCGAGCTGATGGATCCCGAGCTGTCCGGCGCGTACTGCCGCGCGTACAACCGCTGGATCGCCGACTTCTGCCGCGACTCCGGGGGCCGGCTGGTTCCGATCGCGCACCTCTCGCTGGGCGATCCCGCCGAGGCGGCCCGCGAGCTCGAGCGCGCGGTGCGCGACGGCTGCCGCGGGGCCTTCGTGTGCCCGTTCACGATCACCCGCGTCCCCCACGGCGCGCCCGAGCACGACGCGGTCTTCGCGGCCGCCCAGGACCTCGACGTGCCGCTCGCGATCCACCCCACCTTCGAGCCGCCCGCCTGGAACGTGCACCACCGCTACGACAAGTTCGGCTGGGCGGTGTGGTACTTCGACCTCTTCGCCGGCCACGGCGTGCAGCAGGCCTTCGCGACCTTCTTCCAGCTCGGCGTCGAATCGCAGGCCGGCTGGATCGGCTATTTCCTCGACCGCGCCGACGCCATCTTCGGCGGGACCACGCTCGGTGCCACCGTCCGCCTCGCCGACAAACCGTCGCACTACTTCAAGCGCCAGTGCTTCATCTCCGCCGATCCGGACGAGCGGACCATCCCCGCCATGATGCAGCTGGTCGGCGAGGACAAGTTCTTCTGGGCGAGCGACTACCCGCATCCCGACCATCCCGGCAACTATCTCGAGGAGCTGAGCGAGATGGTGAAGCCGATGCCCGACTCGGGGCGCCGCGCCATCCTGGGCGAGAACGTCGCCCGGGCCTACAACCTGTCCTGACCGGGCCGCGCCGCCGGACCTGCTCGCGCCCGGTGGGGGGTCATCTGGCGCGGACGGCCGCGGCCAGCTCGTGCGCCTCCCGCTCGACATTCCGGTTGATCTGGGTCCTCACGTCGAAGGCGCCCTCGATCAGGCCCCAGCTGGCCATCCATTCCCACGCCCAGCGCGCCTCGTTCTCGGGAATGGGGGTCGGTTCCTTCAACTGGATGCGGCCAAGGTTGAAGTCGTCGGGGCTCAGCGCCGCCACCTCCGAGTGGCCAGCCCAATCGCGGATGAAGTACGAGACATACCGTCGCTTGTCGGCGTTGATGCGCCGGACCGCCCGAGTGATCGCCCGCAGGAGGGCGGCGTACGCATCGACGCGGACGTCGCGGTTGGCGACCCAGGTGCCGTGAAAGAACGTGCTCGAGGCCAGGCGGCATCCCGCCTTCTCGGCCACCGTGATCCAGGGCTCTTGCAGCACGGTCGCCTCGAAATCGCCCCGCATCAAACCCGCGAATCGCTCGGCGGGACTCGTCGCGCCCGCGCAGGTGGTGACCGCCGCGCGCGGCATCGCGCCCTCCAGCATCTGCAGGCCGGCGTAGGCGGTGCCGTTGCCGTAGTCGAGGGCCACCAGCTTGTGAGCCAGCTCTTGCGGCGCGTAGACGGTGGAGGTCGGCGGGACGACCAGGGCTGCGCAGACGATCATCGCGCGCCGTCCCACCTGCAGCGCGCCGACCGGACTTTCCGCCACCCGGCGGTTATTGCCGCACTCTCAGGCCTGAAACATCTGGGCGGCGCCCCGAGCCTGGAGCTTCCCCTGATTCGTGGAGGGCTTCGAGGGTGTGCCTTCCGCGGCGGAGCGGATCTCGTCCGGCGGGAGCGCCGCGATCCGGAGATCCAGCCCCTCCTCTTCAAACAGACCCTCGTCCTTCGCGACCAGCACGTCGAGTCCCATGAACGCCATCACCCGCTCGATCGTCATCGTCATCGCCATGGTGGGCCCTCCCGGGATGCGCTACGCGGTTGAGCGAGCACTTTCCTGCAAGAAGAACACGTCCGGCTTTCCCCGAACACCCGCCCCCTTCATCGCCTTCCGCAAGCCCGGCGATCTGGCAAACTTCTTGGCGCGCCGGAGATCGTTCCAGCGAAGGAGAATGAACACTTCCTTCGGCTTGACCGCGCTACGGAACAGGCGCCCGCCCTTGGAGCCCCCCGACTTTCTCACGCTGCCATGACCGTCGAATGCCCGCTTCCACTTCTGGTAGTCGGCGACCTTGTGTCGGATCAGCACGTAAGGCATCTACTGCCTCCCTGGGTAAGAGGTGAACAAATCGTGGCGCGGCAACCCGACCTGGCTAGGTCTTCTTGCGGATCTCCCCGGCCGTGACCGTCGTGATCCGGCCACGAGAGTTGAGGTCGGTGGCCCACTTCACCTTGTACCGCCCATCCGACATCGTGACGATGACTTCGCCTTCGGTGTCGTCGGGACTCCGGAGGAGGACGACAACGTCACCCGTCCTGATCGTCGCGCGCGGCCCGGGAGTCTGCGGCATCCCCGCTCCTTCCTCGTTCGGGTGGGAAGCTGCGTGGGCAGCCCTCTCATACGCCCAGGCAGGAGGGTTGTCAACGGCGACCAGAGGGCCTGCGGCTTGACAGCCTCAGGTGGCCGGAGCACTATCGCGGCCGATAGCGATCCCTGGTTTCGAGGAGACATCATGAACTACAACCGGATCTCCGCGGATTGCCACCTCGACCTCATCTGGCTGCCCCCCGACCTGTTCGTCTCGGAGGCGCCCGCCGCCATGAAGGACCGCATGCCCTACGTGGCCGAGGGGCCGGATGGGCCGCGCTGGATCGCGAACAACGGCGCGACCTTCGGCCTGGCCGGCGGGGTGGGCGCGTCGGGGACGAAGCACGTGCCGGGCAAGCAGCTCCGGGTCGACGTGATGGCGGCCACCGGCCTCTACGAGGACGGCCGGAAGGGCATCCGGCGCCCCGGGGACCCGCATCTGCGCGTCAAGGAGATGGATCGCGACGGCGTCGACGCGGAGGTCATCTACGGCATCCTCGCCGCGGCGGCGAAGCTCAACGATCGCGAGGCCTCCACCGAGATGCTGCGCATCTACAACACGTGGCTCGCCGCGTTCTGCCGCCACTATCCCGATCGCCACATCGGCCTCGCCTGCCTCCCCTACGGCGACATCGAGGCGGCGGTGGCCGAGGTGCACCGCGTGGCCAAGCTCGGCTTCCGGGGCATCGAGCTCTCCTGCTCGTGGGACATGGACCCGATGTGGCATCCGATCTGGGAGCCGCTCTGGCAGGCGATCGACGAGGTGGGCCTGCCGCTCCACTTCCACACCTTCCCGTCGGTCTCGCCGAAGCTCCGCGAGCAGTACACCGGCTTGACCCAGCGGGCGCTGGCCTACAGCAGCCTCTGCCTGTTCCAGATGACGCTGGCGAATATCCTGACCGCGCTCATGGGGCGGGCGGTCTTCGAGCGCTATCCGAACATCCGCATCGCCTTCGGGGAGAGCGGCATCGGCTGGATCCCCTACGTGCTCGACCGCATGGACTTCGAGTACGAGGACCAGTACAAGGACCTCCCGCTCAAGATGAAGCCGAGCGAGTACTGGCGGCGGCAGTGCAAGGCCACCTTCCAGTACGACCGGGTGGGCACCAAGCTCATCGACGAGATGGGCGTCGAGACGCTCATGTGGGGCTCCGACTACCCGCATCCCGACGGGGTGTGGCCGGAGTCGGAGAAGTACATCGACGAGCAGTTCAAGCACCTGCCGCCCGACGTCACCCGCAAGATGGTCTGCGAGAACGCCGGCCGGTTCTATGGCCTGATCCCGGCCGGGGGACATCGCGCATGATCACGAGCTTCGGCAGCCTCTTCGCGGGCCACGTGGATCTGGACGACGAGGGGTTCGACGGCACACCCGCGAACGACCGCTGGCTGTCCGACGAGCGGCTGGCCACCGTGTTCCCCAAGAGCGAGGCCATCGCGAAGCTGATGGACCGGACCGGCTACGACGTCTTCTGGCTCGCCGAGCATCACTTCCAGCGAGAAGGCTACGAGTGCATCCCGAACGTGCTGATGCTGGCCCTGCACCTCTGCCACCTCACCAAGAACATCCGGGTCGGCTGCGGCTTCAACATCGCGCCGATGTGGCACCCGATCCGGATGGCCGAGGACTTCGCCACCGTCGACTGGCTGACCAACGGCCGGGTGGTGTTCGGGGTCGGGCGCGGCTACCACACCCGCGAGGTCGAGGCCTTCGGGGCGCCGCTGCTCGATCAGAACGCCAACCGCGAGCTGTTCGAGGAGCAGGTCGATCTCATCATGACGTCGTTCAACCAGCGCGCCTTCGCGCACCGGGGCAAGCACTACACGATCCCGCCGCGGGTCCCCTACCGCGGCTACGAGCTCGAGGAGATCACGCTGGTGCCGCGGCCGAAGACGCTGCCGGTCGAGTGCTGGCAGCCGGTGGTCAGCGCGAGCCCGCGGGCGCTCGACTTCATGGCGAAGCACGACATCCGGGGCATCATCGGCGGCGGCGCGGCGCCCGGTGGAGCCAACGAGAAGGTGGTCCACGCCTTCCGGGAGGCCCGCGCCCGCGCCGGCCGGGAGGGCGAGCCGCCACATCGCCGACAGCGTCGACCAGGGAATCAAGGAGGCCACCCCGTTCTTCGAGGAGAACATCAAGATGTTCGCCCCGCTCGGCTTCGTGCCCGGGCTCACCCCCGAGCAGATCGACGCGGTCGCCGACCCGAAGCGGGTGCGCCAGGCCAACCTGCCGACCCTGCGCAATGCGGTCAAGGCGGGCTCATGGCTGATCGGGCCGCCGGAGCAGATCACCGAGCAGCTCATGGAGATCCAGCACAAGTATCCCGGCCTCGAGGTCGTCAACGTGGGCCAGCCGGTCGGCACGCCGCAGGCGGTGATCCTCGAGCAGCTCGAGCGCTTCTCGGCGCAGGTGATGCCGGCCTTCAAGCGCCGCTAGCGCGCTAGCCGGTCTCGATCGGCAGACTCGGGTCCTTGGCCCACTCGCCCATCGAGCCGTCGTACAACGTGAGGTCGTCGAACCCGAGCTGGTGCAGCAGGAAGAGATCGATCGTGGCGGAGATGCCGCCGCCGCAGTAGGCGATCACGTGCTTGTCCGGGGAGATGCCGGCGGCGGTGAACTTGGCCAGCGCCTCGGCGGGTGAGACGAAGCGCTTGCTCGCGGGATCGATCAGGGTCGCCGAGGGCACGTTGACCGATCCCGGCACGCGACCCGGCCGGCCGTAGGGCGACGGCTCCAGACCCTGGTAGGACTGCGGGCGAAGGGCGTTCACGGTGACCGTGCCGGGATCGCCGATCGCGGCCCGGACCGCGGCCTTGTCGACGAACTGCCCCGGGCGCGGACGGGGTGTGAACGTCGCGGGTGGATAGCCCTTCGGCTCGCCCGTCTCGATCGCGCGGCCCTCCGCCTGCCATCGGTCGAAGCCGCCGTCCAGCACCGCCGCGCCGTCGAAGCCGAGCGCGCGGAGCATCCACCAGACCCGGGTGGCCCACATCATGGAGCCGATGCTGTAGAGCACGACGCGGGCGCCGTCGCCGAGGCCGTGCCGGCCGAAGGCGCGCGCCAGGTGCCCGGGCGGCGGCATCGTGAACTTGAGCTTCGTGTCGGTCGCCGAGAGCTCCCCCTCGAGGTCGAGGAAGTCGGCCCCCGGGACATGTCCGGCCACGAAGGTCTTCATGCCCGACACCACCTTGTAGGGGTCCTCCGAGCCGGGATCGGGCGGATCGAGGTACGTCGTGCAGTCGTAGACCCGCAGCCCGGGCTGCCCGAGCCGGGCGGCCAGGTCGTCGGTCGAGATCAGGGCGTCGGGATCGCGCATGGTGGTCGGCCGGAGTGTGCCACAACGCCCCCCACAAACCCAGTGTTACGCTAACCGCACGGCCGATGCTCATCCTCCAGGAACTGCTCGCCCGGTCCACCTACACCGGCATCCTGGTCGCCCTGCTGCTCGGCAGCCTGGGAGTGCCGATCCCGGAGGAGATGCCGATCGCCGCCGCCGGCATTCTCAGCCACGAAGGGCTCGCGCGGTGGTGGCTGGCGCTGCCGATCTGCCTGCTCGGGGTGCTGTCCGGCGACATGGTGCTCTACTGGGTCGGCCGGCGCTGGGGCGAGCGCGTCCTCGCCTGGCGCGTGGTCCGCTGGGTGCTGACCCCGGCGCGCGAGGCAATGCTGGTCGCGGCGTACCACGAGCACGCCATGAAGACGATCGCGATGGCGCGCCACGTCGTCGGCCTCCGCGCGGCCGCGTTCCTGACCGCGGGCATCGCGCGGGTGCCGTTCTGGAAGTTCCTCGTGGCCGACGCGGGGGCGGCCGCGGTGAGCGTCCCGTTCGTCTTCGGGCTCGCCTACTTCTTCACGGACCAGATCTACGCCGTCCTGGCCGACGTGCACCGGGTGGAGCGCTGGGCCGCCCTCGCCGTGATCGTGGGACTGGTCGCCGGGGTGGTCGTCTACGCGGTCCGATGGAACCGGCGGGTTCCCCCTTGACGTTGCCGCGCTCCGGGCTGATCCTCGGGCCCACGAGGAGGGCCCCGCGATGAAGAACGGCTTCAAGGTCATGGACTCGGACCTCCACACGATGGAGCCCGACGGCCTCTGGGAGCGCTATCTCGACGCCCGGTTCAAGCCGTTCGCGCCGCAGTTCCTTCGCTCCAGCGAGAACTCGCCGAACCAGCCGGTCATCAAGATCGGCGATCTCGAGCTCGGCGAGATGTCCAAGCGCGCGCGCACCGCGGTGGTCGGCAAGGATCTCCACCAGCGCGCCTTCGCGCGCTCGCCGCACTACGGGATCGCCCACGCGCGCGGGTACGATGCGGAGTCACACGTCCAGGCCATGGACATCGAAGGCATCGACGTGGCCGTCCTCTACGGCACGCGCGGGCGGCAGGTGCTCATGCACGACGAGCTCGACCCGGCGGTGGCGTCCGCGCTGGCCCGCGCGCACAACGACTGGACCCACGACTACTGCCAGCACGAGCCCTCGCGCCTCAAGTTCGCGGCCCAGGTGGCGTTCCACGACGTGCCCGGCGCGATCGCGGAGGCCCGGCGCGCGGTGCGCCAGCTCGGCGCGGTGGCGGTCATCGGCAACCCGAACCCGGTCAACGGCCGCCACGTCCACGATCCGGAGATGGAGCCCTTGTGGGCGGCCATCGAGGAGCTCGGCGTGCCGGTCGGCTTCCATCCGACCGGGCAGTCGTCGCTCCGCGACGACATCGCGCGGCGCTACCTCGACACCCCGAACGGCCGCGTCATCGGCGTGGCCGGCCGCAACCCCATCGAGCTGATGATGGCCTTCGGCAGCATGGCGGCCGGCGGCGTCCTCGAGCGGCATCCGGGCCTGCGCTGCGCCTTCCTCGAAGGCACGTGCGGCTGGCTCCCCTGGTATCTCTGGCGCCTCGACGAGGCGTGGGAGAAGTTCGGGCCCGGCTCGGAGATCCAGATCGCGCACACGCCCAGCCAGTACTTCTTCCGGCAGTGCGTCATCGCCACCGACGCCGACGAGAAGCCGCTCCGCCAGGTCATCGAGGCGATCGGCGACGACAACATCGTGGTCTCGACCGACTACCCGCACTCGGACGGCCTCTTCCCGACCGCGATCGAGGAGTTCGTCGGCCTGGAGGGCGTCAGCGACAAGTCGAAGTCGAAGATCCTCTGGGACAACTGCGCGCGGCTCTACAACCTGGCCGGGACCCACTAGCGCCGCGGGGAGACGACGTGCACTGGCTGGTGGACGGCTACAACGTGATCCGCCGGGCGCCCGAGCTGGCCGACCGTGAGCGGGAGAGCCTGGAGGCCGGGCGCCG
>WNFL01169117.1_pt1 | contig 11554 bp, 7 predicted proteins | sample 5400361 | NCBI WGS metagenome assembly WNFL01 (sample SAMN13153351, study PRJNA577476) | soil metagenome | isolation source: 40 cm soil on Douglas fir-dominated hillslope | place: USA:California | collected 2013-09-17
CGCCCTTTACACGGCTCTCGAGCGCGACATCGCTCGCACAAACTCCGCGTTTCAATTCGCGATCCATTTGATCGATCTCGACAGATTCAAGGCCGCAAACGACAGGCACGGGCACCAGGTTGGCGACCAGCTACTCTGTGAAGTTGGCAAACGGCTCTCCCGAGCGATAAGTTCGAGCGATCTTGTTGCTCGAATGGGTGGAGATGAATTCGTTGTCGTTCAACGCAACATCTCGTCGGCCGGCGAACCGGAATTGCTTGCGAGAAGAATCGTAAAGTCAATTTCTGCCGTCTATAGATTTGGGGGGATCGAAGTCTCGATCGGAGCAAGCGTGGGTGTTTCAATTTCTAAAATCGACGGAGCCACGCCGACTGAGCTGCTCGCAAAAGCCGACCAAGCCATGTACCTAAGTAAGACCAAGCAGCTTGGGTACAGCATGGCATCGATCAATGCGTTGACGAATCTAGTGACGGAAGCTGCGGGCTATTTGGAGGGCGAAAGACGTTTCCCCGAAGCGAAGTCCGGTGGGTCGACAACCGCGTGAGACGATTGGCGCTGCAGAGGATTAACTTGTGTCTGCTCGCTGATGGTTGACGCGACGGAAGGACAGTCTTCGGCCGCTGAGAGATTTGTGGCTCACCGAAGACTCGTTGATCCAGACGAAACACGTGCGGCGCGCAAGTTCCCGGCACGGATGCGAGGCGGGCGATTCCGCCCGCAAGAACGCACCACAAGCAGCGCTGACATCCGGTTGCTCTCAACGAATTTATCTTTGAGGAATTTGACGATCCCGAATTGAGCGAGTTGACCGACAAGCTCGCCGCGCTCAAGAGTCGGTCGAGAAGGCTCGCCTCAGGATCACGCTCGATTTCCAGGTCTGAGACAGCGCGTATTCCGGTTTGCCCTGTTTCCGCGTGAGGCGCGCCGCGAGCCGCAAGCCAATCGAAAGTGAATTCGTTTGCGCGCGTCGGATTGACGGAATGGCCCTGTGCGGCCGCGGTTTCCGCGGGACCGCGCGCCGCGGCAGGAGACAGCCGCGCAGTGGCCTGAGCGCGTCTGACCCACCCGTCTTGTCGCCCCACTCACCTCAAGAGGCTCAGGCGATGCCGACCAGCCCGCACGCGACCATCGCTGCAGGCCTCACCATTGCGCCCATTTGGTCCGCTTTATCACTCGAGGCGTTGCCGGTGCGACTACGGCCGGCGATCCCGTGGAGAATTGCCGCCAGACGAAAGAGATTGTAGGCGTGGTGGAACGTGAAGCTCGCGGGACGCGCAACGTTTGACCTGGTGAAATAGCGTTCGATGACCTCCTCAGCCGTGGGTATCCCGATCGCCGACACATTGACGCCCGACAAGGACGATCGGCCCGAGACGCTGAGCGGGGCCACCCAATTGAGGAGAAAATAGCTGAGATCCGCCAACGGATTTCCGAGCGTTGCCAATTCCCAATCGATTACGCCAACCACCTCGGGTCGGTCCTTGTGGAAAATTACGTTGTCCAGCCGGAAGTCGCCATGCACGACCGACACGAGGTCGTCGACCGGGACATTTGCGGCGAGCCAGGCGGCAAGCTTCTCCATCTCCGGTATTGGATCATCGGCGACCGCCCTGTACTGCGCTGTCCAGCGTTCGACCTGCCGCGCATAGTAGTTTGCGCGGGGTCCGAATTCGGCCAGTCCCGCAGCGTCGATATCGACGGCATGGAGTTCCGCCAAGGCATCCGCCAGCGCGAAGTAGACCGCCCGCCGTTCCTCCGGCCGCAGCCCCGGGAGCAAGGGATCCCAAAAGATCCGACCATCGAGATACTCCATGATGTAGAAGGGACTGCCGATCACGCCCGCGTCCTTGCACTCTGCGAAGACCTTTGGGACCGGAAAACCCACGCGGCCCAGCCCTCGCATCGCCCGTGCCTCGCGGTCGACCGCGTGCGCTGACGCGAGCGTTCTGCCCGGCGGCTTGCGACGAAGCACCAGGGCCCCCTGGTCGGTATCAATCCGATAGGTTGGATTCGACTGGCCGCCAGTAAATTTAGAGACCGCAATTTGGCCGGTCAGCTGCGGCATCGCCGATGCGAGAAATGCTTCGAGAGACGCCTTGTCGAACGACAGTCGCTCGGGAACGGCATGAACCTTCGGCACCGAATTTCGGTCGCTCATGGGCGCGATCCCAACTGTTCTTCGAACTCGAACCTGGCGATTGAACGGCTGTGGACCTCGTCCGGCCCGTCGGCGAATCGGATCGCCCGCGCCCCTGCGAAGATTGTGGGGAGGATTGTGTCCTGCGACAGACCAGCCGCACCATACGCCTGAATCGCCATGTCAGCGACCGCCTGCACCATGCGCGGTGCCGCCAACTTGATCATGCTGATCTGCTTGCGCGCGGCCTTGGCTCCGCTCGCGTCCATCATGGCAGCAGCCTGGAGGATCAGAAGGCGCGCCATGTCGATCTCGACGCGGGCGTTCGCCACCCTCTCCTGCCAGATCGACTCACGCGCCAGTGGCCTTCCGAACGCCACACGGGAGGCGAGCCTGCGGCACATCAGTTTCAGGGCCTCCTCGGCCGCGCCGATCAGACGCATGCAGTGGTGGATACGCCCAGGGCCGAGCCGGCCTTGTGCGCTCTCGAAACCCCGGCCTTCGCCGAGGATCAGGTTTTCCGCGGGCACCCGGACGTCCTCGAGCACAACCTCGGCATGGCCCGTGGGCGCGTCGTCGTAGCCGAAGGTCGTAAGCATGCGCTTGATTTGCAGACCTTCGGCATCCGCGGGCACGAGGATCATCGACTGCTGTCGATGGGTCTCGGCCTCTGGATCGGTCTTCCCCAGAACAACGAAGACACGGCAACGCGGATCCCCGGCGTTGGTGACCCACCACTTGCGGCCGTTTAGCACGTAGTGGTCGCCGTCACGCTGAATTCGGGTACTCACGTTCGTGGCGTCCGAAGACGCGACCCCGGGCTCGGTCATCATGAAGCCCGAGCGTATCTCGCCGGCGAGCAGCGGTTCGAGCCACTGCGCCTTCTGGGCTGCATTCCCGTAAAGATGCAGAAGCTCCATGTTCCCGGTGTCCGGAGCGTTGCAGTTGAATACCTCAGGCGCGATCGGCACAGCTCCCATCAGCTCGGCGATCGGCGCGTAGTCCAAGTTCGAGAGGCCGCCTCCATGTTCCTCGTCGGGGAGGAAAAGATTCCAAAGTCCCTCCGACCGACCCTTTGCCTTCAGCTCCTCGATGATCGGAGGAACGGCCCAGCGGTCCACGTTCGCGGCCCGCTGCGCGTCGTATATCTCCTGCCCCGGCCGGACGTGCTCTTCAATGAAGGTGGCCACACGGCGGTGATAGTCGTGCCCCTCGCTTGACGTCCCGTAGAGGTTGGAAGTCGTCATTTGCCCAGCTCCATTGCGATCTTGCCGAAATGAGACCCGGTCGAGAGGCGCCGAAGCGCGTCCGGGAAGGCCTCGAGCCCTTCGAAAGTGTGGTCGATCACCGGCCGCACCTGGTGGCGCGAGATCGCCCGCGTCATGTTCTCGAAGAGCTCCCTCGAGCCGACCGCGACTCCACGTAGATTGATGTTCCGCATGAACACCGGCGGCAGCGACAGCTTCTCGACCTCGGCACCTGTCACGGACCCGATTAGGGCTATGGCGCCACCGCGTCGCACAGCCCGCACCGACTGGGCCAGGGTCCGGGCGCCACCGAGTTCGACCACTAGGTCGGCGCCCTCGCCCCCGAAGAGTTCACGCACCGTCGAGCCCCAGCCGAGGTCGGCGTGGTAATTGACGAGATGGTCGGCACCCATAGCCTTCGCCCGCTGCAGCTTCTGGTCGTCCTTGGAAGTGATCGCGACCTCGGCGCCCGCAAGTTTGGCGAACTGCAGGGCGAACAGTGCGACCCCTCCGGTTCCAAGGATCAGCACGCGCCGCCCCGGGGTGATTGGCTCGCCTCCGAAGAGGCCGTTCCACGCGGTCACGCCAGCGCACGGCAGCGTCGCAGCCTCGACAGGCGTCAGGTGATCAGGCGCCTCGACCAGGTCACGCTGGTCGAAAACGACGAACTCCGCCGCGACGCCTGAGTTGGGACCACCACGTGGAGCGCCATCCGGTTCGCCGCGTCCAGCGGTCCACCCCGGGACGTGGATCGGCATCACCACCGCCCCCTCGTCAAACTTGTCGGCACCGGCTCCCCGCTCGACGACGACACCGGCCCCGTCCGACACAGGGACGAGCGGGAGCGGGATCTTGGGATTGTAGACGCCCTGAACGACCAGCAGATCGCGGTAGTTGAGCGAAATGGCCTGTATCCGGACGAGCACCTGGCCGCGCCCCGAAACCGGCCTTGGCACGCTCGTCACCCTCAGGTTCTCAGCACCCCAACGTGTTAGTTCAATCTGTTTCATCTGTTTGTTCCTTGCGCTTGCGGCCGCTCCCAGACCTTCCGGGGAATGCTCCACGAAGCGGAGCTCGTGGGCGAAGGAGAAGGAACGCAGGAGGCTTCTGGCCGCGCTTTCGAAAGCGGCCGCGTCGTAGGTGGGAGGCCGGGTCAAGGTGACGTCCACATGGATGCCCGTGCGGTCATCGGGCGTCGCGGTCGCAACCGCTACGACACCCGCTGGCAGGCGTTCGCGCACGGCGACTCTGATCGCGTGCTCGGCGGCGATGCAGCGAAGGTGCAGCTTCGATAGCTTCCCGACCGCCGTGAGCGGCATGGCGGACAGGACGAAGACCTCCTTTGGCGCAGCGGGGCGTTCTGTGATCCGCTCGAAGGTATACTGCCGCAGCCGGCTCGGCTTGACGCTCGCCCCCGGCTTCAGGGTAACGAAGGCCACGGGCAGTTCGCCCGCATAGGTGTCGGGCATCCCCACAGCGGCGGCGAGATCGACGTCGGGATGCGATTGGAGGACGTGCTCGATCAGCCGCGGATCAATGTTATGGCCGCTCCTGATGATGAGGTCCTTGGCCCGACCGGTGATGAAGAAATATCCGTCAGCGTCCTGTCTCCCGAGGTCGCCGGTGTTGATCCAGTCGTCGTCGACGAACAACCCATCCCGGCCGTGAAGGTAGCTGTCGATCGCGTTCGGCCCCTTGAGGGCGAGCACTCCGACCTCATCGACCGCACAGTCGCGAACGTAAGCGCCATTGCTGTCCAAGACGACCGATTTCATGGGTTGGTATGGGATGCGGAAACCGATCGAGCCGACCTTGCGCACACCATTTTGCGGGTTGCGCGCGCTCATGCAGCACCCCTCAGTAAGTCCGTATCCCTCAAGGATCGCAATCCCGAAGGTCTTCTTGAAACGGTCGATGATCTCGACCGGCAGCGGCGCCGCCCCCGAGGCGGCTAACCGCAAGCTTGAGATATCCCGACCGGCGAGCGGGACGTTCAGGAGTGCCGCGTACACCGTCGCAACCACGATGAACGAGGTTACCCTGTACGTCTCGATCGTCTCCCAGAGCCGCATCACTGCGTCCGGATTGCGAAAGCCCGAAGGGCCCAGTAGGACCAGTGAGGCGCCCGCCACCCAGGCACCGATGCCGTTGATCCTCACGGCGGTCGCATGGAACAGAGGGAGGCCGGCGAGCATGCGGTCGTCGGGAGTGACTCCGGAAAGCGCAGCGATCAGCCAGCCCTGGCTGGCTTCCGCCCAGTGCGTCGAACGCGCGATCTTAGGCGATCCTGTCGTACCGCCCGTGTGCATGTAGGTTGAATAATGTTCGGGCAGCGCATCGTAGGCGAAGATCAAGCGATCGGAGGGTTGCTCGTCCAGAAGGGAGAGGAGGCCGTCAGCGCGGGACTCTGCCGTATCGACGAAGACCAGTTCGAGCCCGGAGACGGCAGCTGCGACTACGCGCGCCTTCTGCTCGTAGCCCTCGAACTCGCCTCCGCGTGCCGCAACCAACATGCTCGCACCGGCGAGCCGCAGCATTGTGGCCAGGTGGTCCGCGTCGAGGAGTGGATTGAGCGGCATGACAATGGCGGCCGCCTGCGAGCCTGCAAGTACGAAGTGCGTCTCAGGCAGGTTCGGAAGTAGGTACGCCACCACGCTGGACCGGACGAGACCGCGCGCGCGGACGAAGTTGGCCATCTGCCTGACGCGGTCGATGAGTTCGCCATAGCTCACTACGCGGTCGTCGCTCGACGGCGCGCCTTTGGGCAGCCAGTGGATCGCCGGACGATCAGGCTGAGCATCCGCGACGGTCGCGATCAGCTCATAGGTTGTGCGGTGGTGAACCCTCGTCTCGAGTGGAACCGCCTCGACGCGCTCCACATCGCCGAGCGTCCTTACGTCGAGCGGATGTACGAACGCCGATGGTGACAGCGGCGGTACGGGATCAGGCTGCATCATCGCCCCCCATTGTGAGTACGACGCGACCGACGACCGCCCTTTCGGCGAGTGTTCGCAGCGCGGATGCCGCGTCTTCGAGCGGAAACCGGTGCGAGATGTTCGGCCTCAATGCTCCGGTGCTTGCCCACCCAAGCAGCGCTTGGGTCGCAATTACGAACCCGTTGGGATCGAGTCGCGCCGCCTCCCCGGCACGCACTCCGATGATCGAGTAGCCCTTCAGCAGCGCATAGTTCGCCGCGAAGCTAGGGATCTTGCCGCTGGCGAACCCCACGACGAGGAATCGTCCTCCCCAGCCGAGCAGTCGCGCCGCCTGTATCGCGAGGTCGCCCCCGACTGGATCGAGCACGACATCCACCTTGCCGGCTGAGCTCCGCACCGCCTCGACCAGATCGAAATCGCTATAATTCACTATGGCGTCTGCGCCTGCGACAAGCGCGGCCGCCAGCTTCGCGTCACTAGAGCCGACCGCGATAACGTGAGCGCGGAGATGCGCTGCGAGCTGGACGGCGGCCATACCGACACCGCCCGTGGCGCCGAGTACGAGCACCGTCTCGCCGCGCGAAAGGTTCCCACGGGTCAGGAGCGCGTGATAAGCTGTCTGGGCTGCGATGAGGAAGCACGCACCTTCCTCGAAGGAGAACGCCGGTGGGAGAGGCACGACGGCGCTTTCCCCAACCACGACTTCCTCCGCAAAACCGCCGACCTGCATCGCGGCGATCACCTTGTCGCCAACGCGGAAGCGACCCGCGACGTCGCTCGACTCCACCACCACCCCGGCGATCTCCATCCCTGGCGTGAATGGCGGCTCAAGCCGGAGTTGGTACTCACCACGAGTGAGCAAATAATCAGGGAAGTTGACACCGGAGGCCCGTACGGCGATTCGCACCGAACCCCGCGTCAGCGCTGGCCGGGAAACGTCGCGAATCTCAATTGCGTCGGGACCGGCAAGCGCACAGCACACGGCCGCCCTGAAGGTCGGAGTCATGAGACCTCTCCGCGTAGGGCGGCGATCACCTCCGCTGGCGCCTCGGATTGTGGGAAGTGCCCGACCCCCGCCAGGGCTAGAACGCGAGCGGGTGTTGTCAGTCGCTCGCGGGCGGCATCGAGGACGTGCCGACCCGACACCGGATCCGCCAGTCCCCATATAAGTTGGAGCGGCCCGTCGTACCCAAAGAGTGCATTCTCCCATCGTTCATGATGGACGGATCGCTCGGCATTGTACCGGATGTGCCGATGGGCGAGCTTGTGACCGTCGTCGCGAGACATGCCAAGCCAGAGCTCATCGAATTCGGCGTCGGTGAGCTTCCGATCGCCACGAATGGCATCGATCCCCGCACGCAGCCTCGCCTTGCTGAGCCGGCTCGCGATCAGGGCGCCGAGGAGAGGCTTGGTAAGCATCGTCTGCCCGCGCGTCGGGCGGTAGGCGGAGTATACAATCCCGCAGTTCAGCACGTGGACCGCGTCAATCGCGAATGATAGGCGCCCCTTCTGGCGGCGGTCGAGCAGCTCCTGACCAACAATTGCGCCATAGTCGTGGATCACCAGTGTCGCCCGGAAAATCGCGAGGTGCCTCAGCAGCGACTCGACAGCGTCGGCGGACGCGCTCACGCTGAAATCCACGCCCCTTCGCTTTTCCGAGGCGCCGTAGCCCGCGAAATCGAGCGTCACCACTTGGTGGTCCCGAGCCAGATCCGGCGTTACCTGGGCCCAGTCGTACGACCAAGTCGGAAAGCCGTGCAGCATCACCAGAGCGGGGCCTTCCCCTTGCGTGCGGTAGAATATCCGCCCTCCCGGGGTCGCTAGGTGCGAGCCGGTGGCAATCCATTCGGCCGCCGACGGTGGCAGCGCGCCCGCCATGGCTACGCCGCCTCCGCGTAGAGCGAGCGCCCGGTCGCGGCGAGCTCGCGCAACAACACTGGCGGCGCGTAGCGCTCGCCTGATTCGGCCGCGAATTTCTCCGCTAGTGCGAGCAGGCGCGCCGGACCGATCTTGTCGACGAAGGAAGCGACGCCACCGGTATGCGGAGCGAACCCCCAGCCGAGAATCGAGCCGAGGTCGGCGTCCTCCGGGGTCTTGACGACACCCTCTTCCATGCAACGCAGAACCTCGACCGCCTGACGGACCATGAGCCGGTCGACTACCTCGCTCATCCCCAGCTGGTCGCCCCGGGGGGCGAACTCGCCGAGGCCAGGCCAAAGCCGCGGAGTGGGGCCTTCGAGGTCATAGAAGCCCGCCTTCGTTTTCTCCCCCAGCCGTCCGAGCGCGACAAGTTGGCGCAATATCTGCGCACCGGGCTGCGGACGGTAGGCATCACCAAGGTCCGCCTTATTCTGCTCGTCGATCTTGACCCCTAGGTCGAGCGCAGTCATGTCGATAAGCCGCAACGGCCCCATCGGCATGCCGGCTATCCTGCCCGCGTTCTCGATCAGAGCTGGGCTGACACCGTCGGCAAGCAGCGCGACGCCTTCTGACATATAGGACGCTACGACCCGCGTAGTGAAGAACCCCCTCCCATCATTGACGTCGATCGGCGTCTTTCCGATCGTGCCGCAGAAGTCGAACGCCCCGGCGAGCGTGTCGCCGGTCGTCGCCCTGCCAGAGATGATCTCGACGAGCGGCATCTTCTCCACCGGCGAAAAGAAGTGCAGGCCGATGAACCGTTCGGGCCGCGACAGGTTGGCGGCGAGTTCGGTGATTGGGATGGTCGAGGTGTTCGAAGCGATCAAAGTCGTTGGCGCGACGTTAGCCTCGACGCTTCGCAGGACGTCGGCCTTCACGGCCTTCGCCTCAAAGACGGCTTCGATCACGAGATCGCAGTCCCGGAGCGCCGAATAGTCCGTGGTCGTCTTAATGCGGTCGAGATGCCGCGCCCGCTTGGCTTCCGTCGTGCGCCCCCGGGCAAGCGCCTTGTCAAGCAGCGCCTCCGAATAGGTCCGGCCTCGCTCGGCCGCCTCGGGCGACTGATCGAGCAAGACGACATCCAACCCAGCTTTCGCCACGGCATAGGCGATACCGCCACCCATCAGCCCGGCGCCGACCATTCCGATCTTGGAGAACGATCGCTTCGGCACGCCGCCGGGCCGCCGAGCGAGGTTGTTGGCAGCGTTCAGTCCTATGAAAAGTGTGCGGATCATCGCTTTGGCCTCGAACGAGCCGCAGACCCGCACGAACTTGCGGGCTTCGATTTTGCATCCCTGGTCGATTGGAAGCTGAAGCCCGTGGTAAATGGCTTCCAACGCCGCGCGCAGGGCGGGATAGTTGCCGAAGCTCTGCTTGCGCAGCGTCGCCGACGCTCCCGCGAAGAACTGGCTGTTCGCCGGACTCTGCACAGGCCCGGACGAAAGCGCCACGCCGGCATCCCAAGGCTGCTTCGCGCGTGGATTGGCCTTCAGCCACGCCTTGGCTTGGGCGACCAACTCTTCGCGCCGCGCAAGCACCGTCGCCAGCCCCAGACGCACGGCGTCGGCGGGGCGGAAACTCTTCCCCTGCGCGATAGCCGGGACGGCCTCGGAGAGCGTCAGCAGTCGCGGAAGGCGCTGCGTGCCGCCGAAGCCCGGCATCAGCCCCAGCTTTGTCTCTGGCAGCCCGATCTGGATGCGGTCGTCGTCCACAACGATGCGGGCATGGCAGGCGAGCGCCAGCTCAAGGCCTCCGCCAAGCGCGTGCCCCGCTATTGCTGCGACGAACGGGGTGCCGCCGGTTTCCATCCGTCGGAACAGTCGATGCATGGCCATAATGCGGCGAAATAGGTCTTCCGCCGGCAGCGCCCCGAGGCGAAGCGCCATCTCCAGCTCGGCGCCCACGTGAAAAGAATCCTTGGCAGAGGCGATCACGACTCCCTTCACGGCAGGATCATCGATCAGCCGATCAACGGCCTTCCAGAAGGCCTCAATCGATCCCTCTGTCCAGACGTTGACGGCCTTACCGCGGAGGTCCCACGTCAACGTCGCAAGGCCCTCGTCGTCTAGTTCAATCTTAAACATGTCTGGTGACCTCAAACTCGCTCGATGACCATGGCGATCGCCTGTCCCGACGCCGCGCAGAGAGTGGCGACGCCAACCTGCTTATCAGTGCGCTCTAGCTCGTCGATAAGTGTGCCGAGGATCATCGCGCCGGTCGCCCCGAGCGGATGCCCCATCGCAATCGCACCGCCATTGACGTTCACGACCTCCGGGTCGAGCCTCATCTCGTCCTGAAAGTACAGAACCACAGAGGCGAAGGCCTCGTTCAACTCCCAGAGGTCCACGGATTGCGCATCCAGCCCAGCGCGCCCGAGCGCTCGCCGGCACGCTTCGGCTGGTCCTGTCAGCATGATCGTGGGCTCACAGCCGATCGACGCCGAACCGAGTATCCTTGCCCGGGGCTTTAGTCCGAGCCTGCCCTCCACCTGCTCTGAACCGACGAGGACAGCCGCCGCGCCATCGACGATTTGGGAGGAGTTGCCGGCGTGGTGGACGTAGCTCATAGCCTCTACGTCGGGATACCTCTGCAGCGCTACCGCGGCGAAGCCAGCCATTTCTCCTAGGCCTACAAACGACGGTTCAAGGGCGCCCAACGATTGCATGTCCGCATCGGGCCGGATCGCCTCGTCTCGATCGAGGATCAAGAGGCCGTTCTCGTCGCGAACGGGTACCACCGACCGCGCGAAGCGACCTTCGTTCCACGCACGCGCGGCGCGCTGCTGCGATCGCACTGCATAGGCATCGACGTCGGTTCGCGAATATCCTTGGCGCGTCGCGAGCAGATCGGCGGAGATGGCCTGCGGTATCATAAAGGGCGGAATGGCGATGGTCGGGTCCGTAAGAAACGGGGCACCTGAACCGCCCATGGCGACACGGGACATCATCTCCACGCCGCCCGCCATAATCAGGTCCGCGTCTCCTGCGCTGACGCGAGACGCGGCAATGGCGACGGCCTCAAGGCCGCTTGCACAGAAGCGGTTGATCTGCACTCCCGGCACCCCTTCGCCAAGGTTCGCAAGCATGGCCGCTGAACGCGCGATGTCACCCGCTTGGTCGCCGACTGGATCGACGCAGCCGAGAATCACATCATCGACGCTGTCACGCGGCACACCGCTGCGGATTGCCAGCGCAAGCAGTGGCGCGGCAGCAAGCGCGATGGGAGAGACCTCAACCAGGGCTCCGACTCCGGCCTTCCCCCTTCCGCGCGGTGTCCGCACGGCATCGTAGATGAACGCAGGCATTTACCTTGCA
>WNFL01288626.1_pt2 | contig 11554 bp, 13 predicted proteins | sample 5400361 | NCBI WGS metagenome assembly WNFL01 (sample SAMN13153351, study PRJNA577476) | soil metagenome | isolation source: 40 cm soil on Douglas fir-dominated hillslope | place: USA:California | collected 2013-09-17
GGATCTTATGGTACACAAACCACCATCAATGACCAGCGGCTTAGAAATTTCCTCACTGGTCTTTATGGAAATGATACGCATTATACCAACATCGATCTGTACCGAAACAATCAGAACATACGATATTCGATGAACTGGGTGATTTCCCGCAGCCAGCTTGACTCCATGACCAGTAATCTTCAGCGCAATATAGATGTTACCAGGGCCCGGACCTCAATGGATTCTCTTTTTTTTAAAAGCCGTTAACAAAGGCCAGGCGGCAGTTTCAGCAGCTCCTTTTATTTTTTAGTAGGTTTGCGCTTCTAAATCAGATCATCGCATGAAAAAATTATTGTTTACGTTGTTTCTTTCCATTAGCCTGTTATTCAAAGCGGTTGCAGATGAAGGGATGTGGTTGCCGTTGCTGCTGGGTCAGCAGGTATATAATGACATGGTAAAAAAAGGATTAAAGCTTACAAAAGACCAGCTTTATAATATCAACAAACCTTCGTTGAAAGATGCGATTGTTATTTTCGGAGGCGGTTGCACCGGCGAGATTGTAAGTTCGGAAGGAATGATTTTCACCAATCACCATTGCGGGTATGAGATCATCGCATCATCCAGTACGGTTGAGCACAACTATCTCCGGGATGGTTTTTATGCTAACAACAAAGGAGAAGAAATTCCGAGTACATTGACTATACAGTTTTTATTGCGGATTGATGATGTAACAAAAGAGGTGCTTGATTCATTGAAAGGATTATCAGGCGCTGAACGGCTGCAAAAACAATCAGCGGTATTAGCCGCTATTAACAAGAGGATGAGTGATGCTTCCCAGAGTATTGAAACAAGGGTAAGTTCTTTATTTAAAGGCAATCAATTTCTCGCATTTGTCTACCAACGTTATTCAGATGTCCGCTGGGTTGGAGCTCCCCCGGAAAGTGTAGGGAAATTTGGTGGTGATACTGACAACTGGGAATGGCCGCGCCATACGGGTGACTTCTCTGTGTTTCGCGTTTATACCAGCAAAGATGGAAAGCCGGCAAAGTATTCACCAGACAATGTTCCGATGAAACCCAAATGGTATTTACCGGTTTCTCTAAGAGGATTTAAAGATGGAGATTATGCCATGATTTGGGGATATCCGGGCGGTACCAACCGTTATGAAACTTCTTACGGCGTGTCATTATCAACAGAAATCAATAACCCGACTCTGGTCAGGCTGCGTGATGCAAGGTTGAAGTTTATGTTTGAGGAAATGAAAAAGGACCCGGCTATTAAACTTCAGCTGGCCTCTTCTTATGCAAGCATTGCTAATTATTGGAAGTTTTATGATGGGGAAACCAAACAACTGTTGAAATATGATGTGTTTGGGCAAAAGAAGAAATTTGAAGAGAAGTTTATCGCCTGGGCCAAAGGCAAACCGGAATACCAGAACATTTTTTCTGAATGGAATGATGCCTATGATGCATGGCGGAAATATGCAAAGCAGCGAATGTATATCAATGAAGGAATATTCGGTTCCCCGCTAATGGCTTTTGCAGGTAGTTACCTGATCCCGCTGGAAGCTGCGCTCGTAAAAACAGGGACACCAAAAGATGCATTGAAAAAAGCGATCGATGCCGCTGAAGAAGGACGAAAGGTTTTTTTGGAAGAAGAGAATAAACCGTCGGATGAAAACATTGTCGCAGCTATTACGATGATGTTTTATAATGATGTTGCGAAAGAACAACACCCGGTGGGTTTTTATGGCAACCTGAAAAATCAATATGGCCCGCTTGATGATGAAACGACTTACAAGAAATACGCAAAGGAGATTTTCAGCAAGACAATGATATTTGATGATAATAAATGGAAGGCGTTTATGGCTAACCCCGACGCCGGCGTGTTGCAGGCTGATCCCGCTTTCAATAATGTCAGTGCATTTTATACCAATAATTATATCAGTAAATATTCACCGTTTTACCAACAGTTTACGGTAAAGAATGCGGAATATGGAAGATTGTATCTGAAAGGTATCATGGAGATGGACCCGGCAAAAGCAAAAATGATGTATCCGGATGCTACGTTCACTATGCGGGTAAGTTATGGGGCCACAAAATCTTATCGTCCGAGGGACGCAGTGTTCTACGACTATGTCACTACTTCAAAAGGCATCCTGGAAAAATATATTCCCGGCGACTATGAATTCGATCTCCCGTCAAAGCAGATCGAGTTAATTAAGAGAAGGGATTTTGGACAGTATGTGGATAAAGCACGCAATGATCTTGTTATTTGTTTTATCACCACCAATGATATTACCGGAGGGAATTCCGGATCGCCTGTGTTAAACGGCAATGGAGAATTGATCGGTCTTGCATTTGACGGCAACTATGAAGCACTAAGTCATAAAATGGCATTTGATAAAGACCTGAACCGCACGATCAATGTTGATATCCGTTATGTTCTCTGGTGCATTGATAAACTGGGTGGTGCCACCAATATCATTAAAGAATTGAAGCTGGTGAAATAAATTAAGCTCATTATGCGCCGCGAAAACTTTCCCACTTTAACTTCTCCCGGGTGCCGGGAGGCAGGTAGATACCCAGCTCACATGGGCTGATGGATACACCTATGAGTTAATCGATGTGCCTATGATTCTATGTGGTTCAATTAGGAAGCTACGGATCGGTTTGGGTTTGCCGTGAGCTTCGTTTTATTACATCATATCCTGTTCAGACATGTACGGTGTCGTTAAATGAAATAAATTCGTTTCTTAAACTTTCTGATTGTTTTACATAAAGAAGATACGCGCCGTAATAATAGCTGTTTGCTCTTTTATAACCGTCCATGGTCAAACCGCCAGGCTCAGCCTGGCCACCGATGCGAGCTTGTTACATAGTTTTAAGAAAGATCAACGCTATTGGTCTATTGGACAAACGGTGCATTTCCATTTTCATTTCACTGCTAAAGACGGAGCGTATGCCTGGGTGGCCTATTATTCCAGTGGAAAATTCAGCAACATGGTTGCCGCAACGGCCAAATCAGCTACCACCATTCCTCAATCTGTAGCCTATAAGAATAAAGCGGAATTATTATTCAAACATGTTTCATTGGGATGGAAACGGTATTTGAAAGGAAGTTTTGATGCTGAAAAAAACTGGAACCTTTATGGCTACGCCGGATTTGGATTGATGCTTGGTCACGTGGTTAATGCACATTCGGTTAGCATTGATACAAGCCTATACGACGTTCCCGTTCTCAGCGGCAAGGCTAATTTCAAAAGGTTGACGCTGGACCTTGGTCTTGGCGCAGAGTTCCCGGTTGGCGCTGATGTATATCTTTACCTGGAAGGAAGGGCATTGGTGCCTACAACAGATTATCCAAGCCCCTACTTGTTTGTTAATAAAAATGCACCTTTTACTGCAACGGCAAATGCAGGTATGAGAATACTTTTTTAACCAGAACGTTATTGTTTATTTGACATGGCTTTACAAACGCTGATCATTCAACAAATCGAACTTTACAGGCTTTCTATTCCCTTGATCGGGCCTTTTATTACCTCGCTCGGGAGAGAGGATAATGCTGAAAACGTATTAGTGAAAATGATCACCAGGGAAGGTATCATTGGATTTGGAGAGTGCAGTCCCTATATGCCCATCAACGGAGAGAGCCAGGACACCTGCTTTACCGTTGGACAGTATTTCGCAAAACTTCTCAAGGGGAAAAACGCGTTGGCGATAGAAGACTGCATCCTTGCCATGGATAAGTTGATCTATGGCAATACAAGCATCAAAAGCGCTTTTGACATGGCACTGTATGATATTGCATCACAAAATACGGGTGTTCCGTTGTATAAATTTTTAGGAGGAAAAAATAATAAGACCATCACCACCGATTACACCGTAAGTATCGGTGATCCGGCGAAAATGGCAGCGGATGCTGTGAAGATAAAAGAACAAGGTTATCCTGCTATTAAAGTCAAACTGGGAAATAATGGTGAAACCGATGTGCACAGAATGAAATTGATCCGTGAAGCAGTGGGAAATGATATCCCTTTACGTATCGACGCCAACCAGGGGTGGACTGTTGAAGAAGCGGTGAAGACCTTGCAGGCGCTTGGGAAGTTTAATATCCAGCATTGCGAAGAGCCAATAGCACGATGGAACTTTATGCATTTGCCGCATATCAGGAAGGCAAGTCCTATACCGATCATGGCAGATGAAAGTTGCTGTGACGAACATGATGCGGAACGATTGATCTATATCGGCGCCTGTGATTATTTCAATATCAAGCTTGGAAAGTCAGGCGGCATTTTTAAAGCATTAAAGATGGCCCGTATGGCGGAACATGCGCATATTCAATTACAGGTCGGCGCTATGCTGGAATCAAGACTGGCGATGACTGCTTTTGCGCATTTTGCTCTTTGCAGTCCGATGATAGAGCATTATGATTTCGATACGGCATTGATGTTTATTGAAGATCCCGTGACAGGTGGTATTAAATATGAAAAGAATGGTGTGGTGATAGTGCCGGAAGTAAACGGCCTGGGAGCCACGATCGATGAAAAATGGTTAGGCAAAATGGAAAAAGTAATAATCTAGATGGAATCTATTGAAAGGTCCTGGTACACTCAACAACGCTATTTTTGCGGAAGACACGGAGCGGAATATCTTGAAGCAAAAGAAAGTATAACGGCTGAGACGCAGAAGCGAATGTGGTCCGGCTTAAAGATGGATTCAAAAGATTTGTAAATAAGTTTTAATCTCTGCATCTCCCCGCCTCTGCGGTTATAACATCAAAAAGAATGATTCGAATTACATCGAACTGAAGAGACGGAGCGGAGTATCCTGAAGCAAATGAAACCATAACCGCTGAGACGCAAAGGCGCTGAGATACATCGTACACGTTGCCAGGAAGGTTGTAATATCACGCCCCGGATGAACCTGCAAAACACTAAGAAATTAGATAGCCCCGTTTGGCATTCATTGAATGAGAGCCATAAAACATTTTCCCTCGCTTATCATGATCTGAAATGCTACGAGGTCGATTATTGCGCATTTGGCGGATGTAAGCCTGCTAAACATGTTTCGGGAGCTATTGATGAATATTCAAAACTGATTGATAATTTCTTTATCGTTGGTGACAAGCCGGATCATTCATCTAACATCGATTTGAAAAAAGAATTGATTTGTTTGCAAATGCTGATTGAGCGAAGGATTGACGCGGCGATTCACGGCGAGATCATAAAACTGGATGAAGGGCATCATCAGGAATTATTTGAACTGGTTAATCTTGTTCAGCCCGGATACTTCAAAAAGAAAACAATGTTATTGGGTGACTATTATGGAATTTTCAAAAATGGAATATTGGTTTCGGTTACAGGTGAAAGAATGCAGATGAGTGATTTTACAGAAGTCAGTGCTGTCGTTACGCATCCCGATCATACAGGGAAAGGTTATGCAAAACAATTGATCGCCCATACCGTAAACAAGATTTTTGAGAAAAATAAAGTTCCGTTTTTGCATGTCGCCGAAACAAACACAGGTGCAATTCGTTTATATGAGAAATCAGGTTTTACGCTCCGGCGAAAAATCAGTTTTTGGAACTTTCAAAGAAAAAATAAATGAAACCTTCACGCCATGCAAGATGTTGACCAGGCCCTGGCCATTTGGATGAAAGAGTTAGAACGATATGACTTCACGCAATTATTAGCCAAGCCTTCACCAACAAGTTGGTCACTTGGACAGCTGTACATACATCTTATTCAATCCACCCGCTTCTTCATTAAACAGGCAAGGATCTCCTCATCCAATAATGACAACAGCAATGAAGACTCTTTTGCTGGCGCGAAAACAATGTTTCGTAATAACGAGTTCCCTGATACATTACTTGAGGATCCTCCTTCCAACGCAGTCACTCCGCAACCGCCGAGTAAGGAAAAGCTGATAACAGAATTAATACGTCTAAAAGAAGAAATTAAAGAAGCAGAAGCACTGGCTTCTGTAAGTCAGTTCAGCGGCAAGACAAGACATTTTGGTTTGGGCTTCTTTACTTCGGTCGAGTGGATACAATTTTCCGAAATGCATTTACGTCATCATTTAAGACAAAAGAAGCGGTTAGATGATTTTTTGAAAGAGAGTGGAATCAAGGAATGAAAGGAATTTCTCTCAAAGCGACGCGAAGACGCCACGGTCTGAGATCCTGTTATTGGCATCAGAAAAATGGCGTAAAGAAAATTACAGGAGTAAACCGTCTTCTGCGAAGCAGAAGAAAGCGGTTCCGCAGGTGCGGGATTCGAGCCCGCAGTCCCTGGCAGTTATACAATGTGCGGGGCGAGTTCGCCGGGTTTGGGTTTGCACAGTAATTTTTAGCCATTTTTCTGTAGCCTTGACTTTTTTTGTTACTTTTTTGCGTCAACGGGAGACTATATACCAGTTAGACCATAGGACGAGTTCTCTATTTCTTTTTTGCGAGGCTATCAAGTGACGACTGAATATCTATTAACCGGGCGTGAAGAACTTCTACTCGAATCTTTTGGGCTTCTGCGCTATCATTAACGCCTCTTCTTATATAGTCTCCTATACTTTCGGTTAAATTATTAGCGCTATCCTTTAGAAGTTTTTGTTCGTTCATAAGCTTAGCCACTTCTTCATTGAGATTTGATCCGCAAGCTATTAGTAAGAAAAGGTATACAATGGCTGAGTATTTCATATACAGGTTTTGGTTAAAAAAAGTTTCTCCATTATCTCTCCTAACAAATTCAGATTTTTTTTGTTCAAAAATCGAACTGGTGTAAACATGTATATCAGTGCCGATATAAAATGAATTGAAAATCATTCAATCATCTAATTCAGCAGATATGCCTATTAAATCTCCCTGTTCAAGTATAGTTTTTCTATTGTTGTGTTTATCGGCTGGGCATTCACGTATAGTTACCCGCTGAGGCAAAAAAGTAAACAGAGGCTTCCAACAATTGATGAGGTTCCGCATTGTCTAAGCCGGCGAAACAATCGTAACAGTCTTACCTTCACACGATGCATGCCCTCACTTTCGCCGGAAAAGAAATTATTGAATACAGCGTCGTCGCAGACCCTGTACTACTTCAGCCCACAGATGCGATCGTGAAAATCACTATGGCAAGTATTTGTGGCTCCGACCTGCATGTATATCATGGGAGAGAAGCAGATCTCGATCAGGGGACCGTAATGGGACATGAATTCACCGGCATCATTGAAGACACGGGATCTGAAGTAAAGAAATTAAAGAAAGGCGCAAGAGTCCTCAGCCCATTTACTACCTCCTGTGGTAAATGTTATTATTGCCGCATTGGTCTTACCTGCAGATGTGAAAAAGGGAACTTGTTTGGCTGGGTGCAGAAGGGTCAAGGTTTGCACGGCGCGCAAGCCGGCTATATACGTGTGCCGATGGCAGACACCACATTGCTGCCATTAAGCAATGATCTCAGTGAAACCAAAGGACTGTTATTGGGCGATGTTTTTTCTACCGGTTATTTCTGTGCCGACAATGCCGGGATAAAACCCGGCAACGTTTATGCAATTATTGGTTGCGGACCCGTTGGATTGATGACCATCATTGCCGCCAAACATCTTGGTGCTGAAAGGTTATTCGCGATCGATACAATTCCGGAAAGGTTGAACAAAGCAAAACAATTCGGTGCTGTTCCGTTGAATGCATCGATTATGGATATCAAACAGGAAATTATCAATAACACAAATGGCCGCGGCGCCGATGCGGTGATGGAAGTAGTTGGTAGTGAGCAAACATTAAAACTGGCCATTGATTTGATCCGTCCCGGCGGAACGATTTCATCTGTTGGTGTACACACAGCCAAACATTTTTCCTTTTCTCCCGCTGAAGCCTATGACAAAAACCTTATTTACAAAAGCGGCCGTTGTCCTGCTCATTATTATGCTGAAAAATTATTGAAAGAAGAAGTACCGCAACGTTATGCGATAGAAGATATCGTTACGCATCAATTCCCCTTAACCGAAGGCGAACGGGCCTATGAAGTGTTTGATAAAAAGCTGGACGGTTGCATTAAAGCCGTTTTAACGACATAAATAGATATTAATCGCTGCTGTCCTCCAGTGTCATTAAGCAAAGGCCCGATTAATATTGGCGGTCCCTCATAAATACCTGGTGCCGCTACCAGCGGCGCATTAATCAGCGATCGATAATTCTTTTGAGCCTCTTGTAACTTTTTGCAACCCGCCAACACTTTGGACATCGAAACGACAGGTTATTTGGATAATTTTATCCACTATTCATTTACTCAAATCTGCCTGACATGAAAAAGTTATTCGTTATTTATTTGCTTATAAAGTTTGGCGGTATCCAGGCACAGGAACCAAAAGCACCCACGCTGAAAAGTATTTTGCTGGCACAATTGCATACTACACATGATGTGAAAGACTGGTTTGTCCCTGCAAACATTGCCGTAGCAGGATTAACAGCCGAGCAGGCAAAATGGACAGACGGGAGCGGTAATCATTCCGTTGGCCAGCTGGCAAATCATCTTATATTCTGGAACATGCAGCAATTACTCAAATTCAAAAACCTTCCGCAACCGGCATTCGACGGGAACAACGATGAAACCTTCAACAGTTTTGACGGTAAGAACTGGAATGCCACCGTGCAAAGGCTCGACAGCGTTTTAACTGCCATTGAAAAAGCAGTTGAGCAAGCCAGCGATACCAAATTGCAAACCTGGTATAATACTCTCGCACACATCAGCACGCATAATGCGTATCACATAGGGCAAATGATTTTTGTCCGCAAACTCCAGGGATCATGGGATCCGGAGAAAGGTGTGAAGTAAATCCGGTGCTGACCTAGCGTCCAATCCCTGAATTTCTCACACGCCGAACATTTTTTGCTGTCAGTCGTTATGATCTTGTTTGACAATGCTTATTTGTATTCTTTTCTAAATCATTCTCTTCATTTATTAATTCTTTACTTATGGCTTCTAAAAAAATCATAACCGTGTTTGGCGCTACCGGCGCACAGGGCGGAGGTTTGGTCCGGGCGATATTACATGACAACACCTCCGAATTTGCCGTTCGTGCGGTCACAAGAGATCCTAATTCTGATAAAGCGAAAGAACTGGTCGCCCTGGGGGCTGAAGTAGTAGCCGCGGACGTCGACGATGCGGGTTCTGTTGAAAAAGCACTCGAAGGAGCTTATGGGGCTTATTTCGTTACCTTCTTCTGGTCACATTATTCACCTGAAAAAGAAATGGCTGAAGCAAAGGAGTTCGCTCATGCTGCAAAGAAGGCCGGCTTGAAACACGTCATCTGGTCCACACTGGAAGATACGCGTGAGTTTGTGCCCCTCGATGATGACCGGATGCCCACCATTAACGGAAAGTTTAAAGTCCCGCATTTCGATGGTAAAGGTGAGTCAAATAAATTTTTTACTGAAGCTGGCGTGCCTACCACATTTTTGTACCCCTCTTTTTATTGGGAAAATTTTATCTATTTCGGATCAGGACCGAAAAAGGGGGCCGATGGGAAGCTGGCACTGAGTTTACCGATCGGAGATGCAAAAATGGGCGGCATTGCAGCAGAAGATATTGGTAAAAGTGCATACAGCATTTTTAAAAGAGGAAAAGAGTTCATTGGGAAAAAGGTAGGTCTCGCAGGCGAACAATTAACAGGCGTGGAAATGGCCAATGACCTAAGCAAGGCGATGGGTCAGCCCGTCTCCTATAATAAAATACCCGCTTCAGTTTTTAGAAGCTTTGGTTTTCCGGGAGCCGATGATTTGGGAAACATGTTCCAATTCTATGATGAGTTTGAAGAACAAGTTGCTTCCCGGCAACTGAATCCTGAATTGCAGTCTTTCTCCCAATGGCTGAAAGAAAATGCAAAGAAGATTCCGGTTGAATAATTGATTGATCCCCCAAAAATTCTTAATCCCGTTTCAGTGATCCGGGATTTTTATTTGCCTCTTGTCGGTATGACGGACGTTCTCAATTGTCGTTAAAAGCTAAAATTGTCACACAGTTTACGTTTGACGCAAACTCACCCGTAGAATGTCGCATTTCCACAGCGTCGTGCATTAACCTGTAGTATAGCTTTGTTTATTAAATAGATAATGTTATGGCAAACCAGTATGAAAATGAGATCAGGACCGTCATCGAAAATTGGGCTTTATCAGTAAGAAAAGAAAAAATTGAAGGAATTCTTGCCAATCATGATAAAGACATTGTCATGTTTGACGTTCCTTTCCCGGTGCAATCAAAAGGAATCGATGAATATAAAAAGACATGGGATCTTTATTTTTCCTGGTCACGTACCGGGATATTCGATATCATTGAGATGAAGTATGTCGCTACCGCAGATCTCGGATTTGCCTATGGACTGATGCGTTGCACCGGCAGCAAAGACGGGGAAGCTCAGGATCTGACTTTCCGGTTAACGGTCTGTCTTATGAAGAAAGCCGGCGAATGGGTAATTTGTCACGAACACCATTCGTTACCGAGCGAGTAATAGAACATTTGCCTCTGTAAAAAAGGGTAACGGTTTCAAAGCTATTCTGCTGACAATGCAAAATGTGTTATACTAACCAAATGCGTTTTATATTTGAATTCGGTGTTGGCGCGTCGCTGAACACCAGGGCCGCATTTATTGAACAAATAAATCAAAATGCGTTTAGAGGAGCTCGTTGGCAAGACAATTACAAATATTTTCCAGGTTTTAGAATATGAAAGTTATGGGCTGGATAAGGGCGAATGTTTTGTAGAGCTTGACAACAACATCATTATTGATATACCCTGCAGTTTTGACGGGGAGGTCAGAACGAAAGACTTTGACGAAAAGGCAATCAGTATTTTCGATGACTTAGCTGACTATCCCGTTTACCATGTCAACCAGGAAGGAAAATCAATTAAAGAAATGGCAGACAAGTATGCTGTTACCAAACTAACACTCCTGCAAAAAATGAAATATTATTTTTTGTTTGGGAAAATTCCTGCTGTTCAACGAAAAGCAATTAAAGAATATGAACCCTATAAAATTGAATGGAAAGAAAATAAACTGAAATACATTAAAGGCAGCGTTATAAAAGACCTCATAATTTTCGGGGAAGATGATGAGAAAGCGTTTCTTGAATTAGATAATGGATACTTTATCAGTGAAACAAATTTTTCGATGAATGGTACAGGCAGGATCGGAATCAATTTATATGAGAAACTAAGTGACATTACGACCCGGAAAGGCAACAATTTTAAAAGGATTTCCAATCAAAGGAAGTAAGGCGGCACCCGTCAATAGACCTTCTACGATGCTGGCTAAAAAAGATAACTTTAATAAGTTTTAATCTCTGCGTCTCCCAGCCTCTGCATTTATAACATTAAAGTGAAACAGAGTGAAGTATTTTGAAACAAAAGAAAGTGTGACCGCTGAGACGCAAAGGCGCTGAGATAGATAATGAGGCAATCTAAAAGATTTGTCAATAAGTTTTAATCTCTGCGACTCCCCGCCTCCGCGGTTATAACATTAAAAAGAAACAGAGTGAAGTATAACATAAGAAAGTGTAACAGCTGAGACGCAAAGGCGCTGAGATAGATAAT
>WNFL01357619.1_pt1 | contig 11554 bp, 3 predicted proteins | sample 5400361 | NCBI WGS metagenome assembly WNFL01 (sample SAMN13153351, study PRJNA577476) | soil metagenome | isolation source: 40 cm soil on Douglas fir-dominated hillslope | place: USA:California | collected 2013-09-17
ACAAGACGGGCGACCTGGCCCGCTGGCTGGACGACGGTACCCTGCAATACCTCGGCAGAATCGATACACAGGTCAAGGTGCGCGGCTTCCGGATCGAGACGGGCGAGATCGAAGCGCGGCTCAATCAGCACCTCGGCCTCCAGGACGCGGTCGTGATTGCACAAGGGCAGGGCGCGGACCGTCAACTCATCGCCTTCTATCGCGCGAAAGAGACGACATCCGATCAACTCGCCCAACTGCCGACCGAGGAGCTCCGATCGCATCTGCTGGCCACGCTGCCTGACTACATGGTGCCCGCGGCGTTCGTCAGCCTCGCGTCGATTCCGCTGAATCCCAATGGGAAAGTCGATCGCCGGGCGCTGGCCCGTATGAACGTCACGGCCGCGGCGAGCCGGGAGTATGTGGCGCCGCGTAACGACGCGGAAATGCAGCTGGTTGAGATCTGGGCCGACGTTCTGAACCTGGTGCCGGAAAGAATCGGTGTCCATGATAATTTCTTCGAGCTGGGTGGGCATTCGTTGCTGGCAACCCAACTGATCTCGAAGATTCGCAGCCAGTTCAACGTCGACTTGCCCCTGAGATCGCTGTTTGAGGGCGGCAGTGTCGCTCAACTGGATCTGTTGATCGCAAAGGCAGAGAAAAACGATATTCCTCCCATCCTGCCTGTCGACCGATCGCAATTGGAACGTCTGCCGCTGAGCTTTTCGCAGGAAAGGCTATGGTTCCTGAACGAGCTCGCACCCAATAGTGCGGGCTACAATATCCCCGGAGCAGTAACGATCCGCGGCGCGTTGGACATTGCACAAGTCGAAGAGGCATTCAATTTCATCATCGCCCGGCACGAGAATCTGCGGACGGTGTTCCCGAGCGATGAAGGGCAGGCCCACCAGAAGATCCTCGATGCGGTCGACTTCAGGCTCCAGCGGATTGATCTAAGCGGCTACGAAACGAACGAAGCGCGCGATTTCGAGGCCAGACAGTTGTGTCGGTCCGAGGCGGCGACGCCGTTCGATTTGGCGAGTGGGCCGCTGATCCGGGGGATGGTGATCAAACTGGGCGAGGATGAGCACATCCTGATGCTCAACCTGCATCACATCATCAGCGATGGCTGGTCGCACGGGGTGCTCATTCGAGAGCTCGGTACGGTGATGGCTTCGTTGAGCGAGGGTCGGCGTCCGGAACTGCCGCCGCTGCCGATTCAGTACGCGGACTACAGTGTGTGGCAGCGGCGCTGGCTGGAAGAAGGTGGCGTTCTCGAGCGGCAACTCGGGTATTGGCAGGAGAAGCTGGCCGGCGTTCCGGAAAGCTTGGCGTTGCCGACCGATTTTCCCCGGCCGAGCGTGCAGGCGTATGCAGGGTCGAGCCATCGCTTTGCCCTCGATGCGCAACTCACAGCCCAGCTCAAATGGATCGCCGAACAACAAGGCGGCACGCTGTACATGGTCCTTCTCGCGGTATTCAAGGTTCTGCTTTACCGCTACACTGGACAAAACGATCTCTGTGTGGGAACGCCGATCGCCAACCGCCAATACGGGGAGACCGAAGGGCTGATCGGGATGTTCGTTAATACGCTGGCCATGCGCAGCCAGGTGGAGGGAAGCGACTCGTTCGCTGCTTTCCTGGCAAAGGTCAAGACCACCTGCCTAGAGGCGTACGAGCATCAGGACGCCCCATTCGAGAAGGTAGTGGACACGCTGCATCTCCAGCGCAACCTGGCCATCACGCCGCTGTTCCAGGTGATGGTCATCTTGCAGAACACGGGGCGGGCAGCAGCCGTCGATGCGTCGATTCAGCCGTACCCGCTGGACGGCGGGGGCATCAGTAAATTCGATCTGACGGTGGCATTTTCCGAAACCCCGGAAGGGCTGGCCGCGGCTTTCGAGTACAACACGGCGCTGTATAAACCCGAAACCGTCGCACGCATGGCCGCGCATTTCGCGGCCTTATGCCATGCGATCACCGCTACGCCCGGAGCCAAGATTCGCGCGCTGGACTACCTCGGCGAGGCAGAAAAGCACGCGCTGTTGGTTGGCTACAACAACACCGCAGTCGATTATCCCCAGGACCTTTGTCTTCATCATTTGTTCACTGAACAGGCGGCCCGTCAAGAGGAGAACGCCGCAATCGTTTGTGGCGAGGAGAGTCTGACCTACCGGCAGCTTGCTGAAAGAAGCCACGACCTCGCCTTGTATCTGCAATCGCGGGGCGTGGGGCCGGACAGTCTGGTCGGTATCTGCATGGAACGCTCACTGGACATGGTGGTGAGCATTCTCGGTATTCTGCGGGCAGGGGGGGCGTATGTGCCGCTGGATCCCGAGTATCCGGACGAGCGCTTGGCCTATATGCTGCGAGACAGCGGGGCAGGGATCGTCCTGACGCAGGAATCGCTGGAAGAGAAGCTGTGGGGATTAATCCCGGCCGGAACACAGCTCGTCGCCCTCGACCGCCAGTCGTTGGAGATTGCCGATCGGGCGGCCGCACTGAAAGCGGCGAGTGTCGAATTACAACAACAAGTGAGGCCGCACCACCTTGCGTATGTAATCTACACCTCCGGCTCGACGGGGCAGCCTAAGGGCGTGGCTATCGAACACCACAGCCCGGTGACACTGGTGCAATGGGGGCGCGAGGTTTACAGCGGCGAGGAGCTGGCCGGCGTCCTGGCGTCGACCTCCATCTGTTTTGACCTGTCTGTCTACGAGATTTTCCTGACCCTTGCCAGCGGCGGAACGATCATCCTGGTGCGGAATGCCCTGGCCCTGGCCGAGGGGATTGGTCGGGAAGGCGTCACGCTCATCAACACCGTTCCTTCGGCAATGGAAGAGTTGGTGAGGCTGGGGGCGATTCCGGAGTCCGTACAAACGATCAATCTGGCCGGAGAGCCGCTGACGGCCCGGCTGGTGGACAGGATCTACGAGACCACGGCGGTGGCGAAGGTGTATGACCTCTACGGGCCGTCGGAAGACACGACGTATTCGACGTACGTACTGAGAAAGAAAAACGGTCCTCAGACAATCGGCCGGCCGATCGCGAATACGAAGGTCTACATTCTCGACGGGCACAATCAGCTCCAACCGATTGGTGTGCCGGGAGAGCTCCACATCGCAGGTGACGGCTTGGCCCGGGGATATCTGAACCGTCCTGAAATGACGGATGAGAAATTCGTCGCCAGCCCATTCGAGCCGGGCACGCGGATGTACAAGACTGGCTGGACGACGGTACCCTGCAATACCTCGGCAGAATCGATACACAGGTCAAGGTGCGCGGCTTCCGGATCGAGATGGGCGAGATCGAAGCGCACCTGTCGGACTATCCCGGCGTCACGGAAGCGGCCGTCATCGTGCGAGAAGACGAGCCTGGCGAAAAGCGCATCGTGGCGTATGTGACATCCGCGGGCGAGCCGCTCGGCACCGAGGAGTTGCGCGCGCATCTGTTTGCCCGAGTGCCGCAGTACATGGTGCCCGCAGCATTCGTGCAACTCGACGCATTGCCGCTGACGCCAAATAGGAAGGTGGATCGCAAAGCGCTGCCTCGGCCGGAATCGCAGGCTCACATGACGAGAGAGTACGAGGCGCCGCAAGGGGAGATCGAAGAGACGCTCGCTTCGATCTGGCAGGAGTTGCTGCACATTGAGCGGGTCGGTCGCCATGACGGCTTCTTCGAACTGGGCGGACATTCGCTCTCGGCCGTGCAACTGATGGCAAAAATCAACAGGCGCTTCCAGCAATTGCTTCCTCTATCGGTGATGTTCAGCGCTCCCGACATCGCCTCGCTGGCGAGGCTGATGTCCGGTGGGACGACGGCGCCGCGCGACATCCTGATCCCGATTCAGACTGGCGGCGACGCGCCACCCGTCTTTGCCATTCCAGGAGCGGGTGGTAATGTTTTGTCGCTGCAGCCGCTCAGCAAAACGTTGGGCGTGAAACGGCCTCTCTATGGTTTGGAGGCGGTCGGTCTGGACGGCAAGACCTCGCCCTTGAACAGCGTTGAAGAAACCGCAAGATTGAATATTGCCGCGATGAAGAGGTTGCAGCCGCGGGGGCCGTACAACTTGATCGGCCATTCCTACGGCGGCGTGGTTGCCTATGAAATGGCCAGGCGTCTTCTGGAAGAGGGTGATCAAATCGCGTCGCTGACGCTCCTCGACTCGCGAGCGCCGTCGGTGTACCAGGAGACAGTCCGTCGAGACATGGCCACGGAGCTCGCCGACGCGTGCATGGTGGTGGCCGGCCTGTATGACGCGGACGTCGAGATCGAGCGCCTGCGGCAATTGCCGGACGACGAAAAGGTACCCTATATCGTAGCGCTCCTGAGGGACCGAGGTCTCGACACCAATGCCGAGCAATTTAGCGCCTTCTATCGCGTTTATCGGGCCAACCAGCTTTGCTATCGCACGTACACGCCGCCGCGGTTGCCGCGCCAGCTCGACGTGTCGCTATACCGCGCGGCGCAGGCCCATCGCGACGGAACACCTGCCGACTATGGCTGGAACCAGCTTCTTCGGAGCCCGATTCGGATTCATGACGTCGACGCGGACCATTTCTCCATTCTGGAAAAAGCGCGCCTCCACGACGAAGTCGAAGGAGGTTTGTAGAGACTATGAGCGACACCCTTTTGTCACGCGCGCAAACCGATCCGGCGATTCTGTCCCTGCAAAGCCGTCCGCTGGTGTCTGCGTCCGCGGAGGCGGCCACGATTCCCTGGACGATCTGGTTGATGTTGGGGGGAATCCTCATGGCGCTCGTCGGCGGAAGCTGGGATTTTGCCTGGCACATGTCGATCGGCCGCGACACCTTCTGGACGCCGGCGCACATCATGGTGCAGTTGGGAGGCATACTCGCTGGAATTGCATCCGGCTATACGATCCTCTCGACCACGTTTGCAGAGGCCTCGCCGGCACGCGAGTATTCCGTGCGGATGCTCGGCCTTTATGGGCCGGCGGGCGCGCTCCTGGCTTTTTGGGGCTGGGTCGCGATGATCTTCTCCGCGCCGTTTGATAACTGGTGGCACAACGCCTACGGCCTGGACGTGAAACTCTTCACGCCACCGCATAATCTGTTATCGCTCGGCTGGTTCGCGACGCAAATCGGGGTGATGAGCTGGATGGCGGCGATGATCAACCGCTCTACCGGGGCTCTGCGGACACGTCTGACGTGGTTGCTCCTGATTCTCGGCTCGATTTGCGTCTGTCTTGTCGCGGTCCTGGCTCTCCAGGGCATCCAGACCTTGCTGATGCACACTGCCTTCTGTTACCTAACCGCGGCCTTGTGCTTCCCTGCCGTGCTGATTGCTGCAGGGCGAGGCTCGCGCCGCCGGTGGGGTTGCACGATGGTTGCTGGGATGTACACAGCTATCGCAGTGACGGCGGAATGGGTGCTTCCGCTCATACCGGCACAACCGAGACTTGGGCCGGTGTATCAAAAGGTGACGCACCTCATTCCTCTGCAATTTCCGCTGTTGTTGATCGTTCCCGCCTTCGTTGCGGATCTCTTGTTGCAGCGGCTGGAGCGGCGGTCAGCCTGGATCAAGGCTGTTTTCGTGGGACCGGCGTTTGTGCTCAGCTTGCTTGCCGTACAGTGGCCCTTTGCGAATTTCCTTATGTCGCCGGCCTCGCGGAACTGGATCTTCGGTAGGGCCTATTTCCCTTACTTCGATACCGCTTTCTTTCTTTACGACCCCTACAAGTTCAGACCCCCGGAGAAACCCGCTGTTTTTGTGCTTACGATGATCGCTTCGTTGGTTGTTGGCATTATGACGGCACGCCTCGGTGTGGCGTGGGGCGATTGGATGCGCCAGGTCCGCAGATAGAGCGATGTTTCCTCCGAAGAAAGAACTGCATGCGCAACCTGTTGAAGATACTCCTCGTGTGTCTCGCAAGCGTTCCCGCCTACGCACATGTCGGAAGCCCGGACGTTTACTATGAGGGCGATGCCGGGCCGTACCATCTGTTCGTGACGGTGCGACTGCCGCAGGTGATCCCCGGCGTCGCCGAGTTTCAGGTGCGCAGCGCCTCGCCGGACGTTCAGGCCATCCGGGTCGTGGTTCTTCGGCTGACCGGGCCGGGTTCAAACCTCCCTTCCGTTCCCGACGAAGCGCAGCGGTCGAAGGTCGATCCGCAGTTCTTCGTCGGCAGTCTGTGGTTTATGGAGTATGGCGCGCTGCAAGTACGAATTGAAGCGGAAGGATCCAAGGGGAAGGCGCGGTTGTCCATACCGGTGGCATCGTTCGCCAGGGAGTCGTTGCCCATGGTTCGTGGGTTGCGCGGACTGCTGGCCTTTTTCTTTTTCGTTCTGGGGCTCGGCGTCGTCCCGATCATCGGCGCGGCAGTTCGCCATTCGAACATTCCTCCCGGCGAAGTTCCGCAGGCCTCCGACAGGCGCCGTGCACGGCTGGCCATGGTTTTTGCGGCGCTCCTGCTTGCCTATTTTCTCTATATGAACAAGTCGTTGTGGGATAACGAATCGGCGATTTACGAGCGGAGCGTCAAGCTCCTCAAGCCGCCCCGCGCAGAAACGACGCTCGTGGAAGGAAACCGGCTCGTGGTCCGCCCCGTCGCGCAGCTGATGATGCCGATCGCCGGGATGCGGCGACTGTCACGGAAAATCAGCATGAATGACATGATCCCCGATCATGGTCACCTCATGCACCTCTTTCTCATCGGCATGCCGGGCATGGAGAGGATGTGGCATCTCCATCCCGAACGCGAGGCCGGCGGCGCATTTTCGCAGAGACTACCGGCGATGCCGGCGGGCAACTACGCGGTATTCGCTGATCTTGTCGACAAGAATGGCTTTCCCTGGACGCTCGTAGGCAATATCGACCTCCCTCCGATCGCCGGTACAGGAGTCGCAGGCGATGACTCTGAATGGCAGGGGGAACGCTTGGCGATGCCGGCTTCCGAAAAGACTGTTGCGCCGCTGTCTGGCGGTGCGCATATGGTCTGGGAACGCGGTGGTGGTCCCCTGAAAGCCAATGTGCCGGCCAGCTTCAGGTTCCGCGTGGAAGAAAAGGACGGTTCGCCGGCGCGTAACCTCGAGCCGTATATGGGCATGGCAGCGCACGCGGAGGTGGTTGGGTCCGATCTCAGTGTCTTTGCCCACATTCATCCGATCGGTTCGGTATCGATGGCGGCGCTCGATCTGGCTCAAGCCGGCCTTATGACGCAGTCGCCCGCCGCGGTTTCAGGGATGGACACGGGGATGATGCACGTCGCAGGTGCGTTGCCGCCGGAGGTTCGTTTTCCGTATGGATTCCCGCAGCCCGGAACCTATCGCATCTTCGTCCAGGTCAAACGGTCCGGACGAGTAGAGACCGCGGCGTTCGACGCGCGCGTCCATTAGAAAAAAGCTTCAACACGAAGCGACGAGTCGCTACTTGCCGATCACTCAGTACTGTCAGAGATATCCCCAGCCGTTCTCAACGGCGGCATCCCTTCGCGGCTTCATTGTGAATAGTCCAGCGACATTCGATAGCCATATAGCAAACGACGAAACACATATTCGTGTGATCGATAAACTCCATGCTTGAAATACTGAATCGGTACTCTCACGGTCTGGCGTCGATTCCCATCCTTCACGCGCTGCGTGAGCGCGGCTGTCTGGCCCGCTTGGAGACGGCCGCTGTCTCCGCGGAGGAATTGGCGCACGAGTTCTCAGCCAACCGCGCGTATCTTGACGTGGCGCTGAGGATGTTGGTCTGTCTGGACTGGATTCGCCCCACCGCGGAGGGGCGATACAAGGCCACGCCTGGGTTGGCCAATTCGAACGCCATCCCGGACCGGATCATGGATCTGTACCGTTTTCCTTTCGATCGGTACATTCAGGGCGGCTCCGGAGAGTCCCTCGACCCATGGTTGGAGCAGTCGGAGCGACGGTGGAATAGTGAAGATCAGTGTTTTCCAGACTATCTCGATGGTCTGCTTATCGTCCCACTACTGCTTGCGCTGCTGGCGCAGAAACGACTCAAAGTGGTCGAGCGGAAGAGCGAAGGCCAAACCGTCGCCACACTACGCCTCAGCGTCGATCCTGCCGTGCGTCGCGCCGTCCAGCGGCTGTTCGTGGCGAAGGGGTGGGCCGAGCGGTCCGCGCGGACGCTGCAACTGAATCGGGCGGGCCGTTTTGTCGTGGACAGAATCTTCGTCGCGGCGGCGCTCGCTTCCTACAGACCGATGTTTAAACGCGCCCAGGACCTGCTGTTCGGGGACGCCGCGCGCGTCTTCGCGCGCGATTCAGCGGGTCACGAAACGCACGTCGACCGGACACTCAATGTTATCGCCAGCGGATTCCAACATGAGAAGTACTTCGCGGCGTTGAGCGATCTGGTCGTCCGGTGCTTCGACGACGACGCTTACACCTCGCAGCCGAAATACATCGTCGACATGGGGTGCGGCGACGGCTCGCTGCTCCGCCGGTTATACGAGACGGTGCGCGATCGGACGCGCCGGGGGAAGGTGCTTGACGCCCATCCGTTGATTCCCGTCGCGGTCGACTTCAACGAGAAAGCGCTGGCGGAGGCGTCACGGACGCTCGACGGCATCGAGCACATCGCGATGAGAGGCGACATCGGAAATCCGCTGGCTCTGCTCGACACGCTGCGCGCGATCGGAGTCGAGGATCTCGATCGTGTGCTCCACGTGCGGTCGTTCCTCGATCACGATCGCCCTTACCGGCAGCCCGAGGACCGCAAAGCGGCCGAGCAGCGATCGGCTGGTCGCGCCAACGGGCTCTACATCGACACCGAAGGCCACGCCATCCCGCGGGGCGACATGATCCAGAGCACCGTCGAGCACCTTCAACGCTGGTCGCAGGTCGTCAACGAGAACGGCCTCCTCTTGCTTGAGGTGCATTGCCTGCCGCCCGATATGACGGCCCGGTATCTCGACGAGAGCGAGAGCCTCCATTTCGATGCCTATCACGCGTTGTCGCATCAGTATTTACTGGAGGCGCAGACGTTCCTCGCCTGTGCCGCCGAGGCCGGTCTTTTCTGTCTGAAAGGCCGCGGCGTCGGTTTTCCGAAGAATCTGCCCTTTACGCGGATCAGTCTCAACCATTTCGAACGGCGGCCGTTCGTCGTGCGTCGCGCGCATGACGCGGATCTGCCGGCACTGGCGGAATTGGACGAGGTCTGGCCGCAGCGCCGATCGCGGCTTGGCGCGAACAACGCGGTGGTGGCGTTCGAGTTCGTGATCGAGGCCGAAGGCCGCGTGGTGGGGTCGGTGCGCTGCGATGATGAAGAGACGATTCGACTCGCGTCCGCGTACGCACGGCCTGGTGCACCGGCGAGTCATCTCCGCGATCTGCTGCAGTTCGTCGAGCGGTACGGGGCGCTGACCGGCTCCGGCCGCGTCATAGGGCTAGACGACTGCCGATCCGCCCTCCAGGCGGCGGACGACGCAACATCCGTCGCACGTTCCGTTGCCGGTGACGTGCGAGCGCGCCTGGCCGGTTATCCGTTCGCGCCCGAGGACGATCCTCGGGCTGCGGAGCGTGAGCTGGCCACGTTTTCGACCCGCTGGCTGCTGGCGAACCTGCAACGGATGGGGGTGATGCGCGTTCCGGGGGAGGCGCACGACCTTGATGAGCTCAAGCGGCGACTCGGGATCGTCCCGAAGTATCACCGGTATTTCGACGCGCTGATGCGGCGGCTCCAGGACCGAGCGCTCGTCATGGTGCGCGGCCGTCGCGTGGAGGCGACGCCGCTCATTTGTAACTATGCCCTCACGTCCGTGGAAGAGCAGGTGGCGGATTTCAAGCAGCGCTTTCATCAATGCTACCCAGCCAGCGCCGGGCTGATGAACCTGACCGCGTGTTGCCTCGACCGCTACGACGAGATCCTCACCGGCCGGCTCGCCATCACCGACGTGCTCTTCCGGAATGGCGGCATGGACGTCTTCGCGAAGCTCTTCCGCGGCGATGTCGTGTCGGACTTCTTCAATCAGATCGTCGCCGACGCCGTGCACGACACGATCGTGCGCCTCAAACCCACCGCACCGAAGATCCGCATCCTCGAGATCGGCGCAGGGACAGGCGGAACCACGACGGTGGTCCTCGAGGCTCTGCAGTCGTTTTCCGGCCTGGTGGAGTTCTGCTTAACCGACATCTCGCTGTCGTTCATTCGAAGCGCGCGACGACAGTTCGCCGAACGGTATCCCTGGATCGAGTACCGGTCGCTCGATATCGAGGAAGATCTCTCCCGGCAAGGGCTCGCAGAGCGCCGATTCGACATCATCGTGGCCGCGAACGTCCTGCACGATACGCGTGACATCGAGTTCACGCTCGAACAGACTCGCAGATTGCTGCAACCCAGCGGTCTCCTCCTCCTCAATGAATACACGTTCGTCAAGGACTGCCTCTCGATCGGCAGCGCGCTGCTGCACGGTTGGTGGCTCTTCGAGGATCCCGAGCGACGGCTTCCCGACAGTTGCCTGATGAGCGTTCCTCAATGGGACGTCGCTCTCGAGCACTCCGGTTTCTCGATGGTCGAGGCGTTCACGTTGCCGACACAGAGTCCGACCGCGGAGTGCAGTCAGAGCGTGATGCTCTGCGAGGCTATGCAGACGGTTGCCACGAATGAGCCGCGGGCGCGTGCACGGGCCGAGGAAGGAACGGAAGTCAACACGGGCTCGCGGAAGGCGGAAATCGTTGGGGGGCTCCTCGAACAGCAGGCCCTCGCACTCCTTGGCAATGAGCGCGCCTCCGGATACTCCGCGCAGCGGCCGCTGATGGACATGGGGCTAGATTCCATCGAGCTCGTCGAGTTGAGGGCGCTCATGGAAGAGCGTCTCGCCGTGAAACTGTCGCCGATGTTCCTGTTCGAGCACGAGACGCCGGAGAAGATGGCGGCGGCGTTGTCGGCGATGGTGTCCGATCAGCAACTCGACTGGCCGTCGCCTCAGAGATCGGACTGTGGAACGGTCAGCAGCGACCGCTCGGCCACGAGTGAGACCGTGGACGTTGTGGAGCGTGCGGAATCTCGAGACGTAGGCGATGCGATCGCCATTGTCGGCGTGGCCTGCCGGTTTCCCGGTGGCGCCACATCGGCGGAGAGCTTCTGGGAACTCCTGGAGAGTGGAAGGAGCGGAATCGTCTCGATGCCGTCGGGACGTTGGCAGTGGCCGGCCTTCGTCGACGTCGGTGGAAAGCACAAGGGGATCGACAAGGCTGGGTATCTGGAAGGCATCGACGAGTTCGATGCTCCCTTCTTCCGGATTTCTCGCAAAGAAGCGGAGCTGATGGATCCGCAACAGCGCCTGCTGCTCGAGCTGAGCTGGGAGGTAATGGAGGACGCGGGCCATCGCCCGTCCGAAGTCTCAGGAAGGAGCATTGGCGTCTTCGTTGGCGTATGCCATAACGACTATCGCGACGTGTTGGCCGCCGCCATGGACTCGGCGGAGGCTTATATGGGTACAGGCAGCGCGTCTTCTCTGCTGGCCAACCGGCTTTCCTATTTCTACGACTTCAAAGGGCCGAGCCAGATTGTCGATACTGCGTGCTCGAGCTCGTTGGTCGCGTTGCACGACGCCATCACGGCGCTCAGGCGGGGCGATTGTGAGCAGGCT
>WNFL01169229.1_pt1 | contig 11553 bp, 12 predicted proteins | sample 5400361 | NCBI WGS metagenome assembly WNFL01 (sample SAMN13153351, study PRJNA577476) | soil metagenome | isolation source: 40 cm soil on Douglas fir-dominated hillslope | place: USA:California | collected 2013-09-17
GCCCATTGAGCGCCTAATTTGATGAAGCCTTCATAGTCAGCAGTCTTTAAATGACCTAACATGTTATCTTCAATATCTAACATCCGAACTTTGCCCATCAAATCACCTTTGAATTTGTGGGTGAAGCTGTTGTTATAAATTGTGAAAACACTCTTTGAGTTCTTGAACAACGGATCGTTTTTGTATGTCGTCTTCAAATACAACGGAATGAAGCTGGTGATCCAGTCATTGCAATGTACGATGTCGGGGCTCCAGCCTAATTTACGGACTGTTTCGATGACACCTTTACAGAAGAAAATAGCACGCTCGTCATTGTCTTCGAAAAAACGATTTTCTTTATCGTGGAAAACAGACTTGCGGTGGAAATAGTCTTCGTTGTCGATAAAGTAAACTTGCAGTTTGGCATTTGGTATCGAAGCCACCTTAATGATCAAAGGCTTCTCTTCATCGCCCACGGAAATGTTGATACCGGAAAGGCGCACTACTTCGTGCAGCCTGTTTTTGCGTTCATTAATCAAGCCAAACCGCGGCACCAGAATTCGGATCTCCATTCCACGCTCCTGCATAGCTTGCGGAAGTTTGCGCACGAAGTCAGCGACTTCGGTGGTCTGCAAAAACGGATTGATCTCACTGGCGACATAGAGAATGCGGATTTTTGACATATATGTTTGAATTTTGTTGAGACTAGAAAACGGGAGCACAAAAGTACGAAAATTCTACCCCCTTTTCAACTCTCGTTTAAACATAAGGACTATATTTGCGGCCTTTTGAAACGGCCAAAAAATGGAAATTTTAAAGGAAATCAAGTCTCTGAAGGCTTTTTTGAGCCAGAAAGCGAGTTCTATTTCCATTGGCCTGGTGCCTACCATGGGTGCCCTTCATGCCGGCCACCTCTCCTTAATAGCAGCCTCAAAGCGGGAAAACCAGCTTACTGTTTGTAGCATTTTTGTTAACCCCGCCCAATTCAATAACCCTAAAGATTTAGAAAAATATCCCCGAACGCTCGATCGCGATGTTGAAATGCTAAAAAACTCCGGCTGCGATGTGGTTTTTGCACCCGATGCTAAAGAGATGTATGAAAGCGAACCTACTATAAAATTTGATTTCGGTGAGCTCGACAAAATCCTGGAAGGAAAATTCAGGCCGGGCCACTTTAGCGGGGTGGCCTTAGTTGTGGCAAAGTTCTTTCATATTATAAAGCCTACCATTGCCTACTTCGGACAAAAAGACTTCCAGCAATTCAAGATCATTGAACGATTGGTAACCGAACTGAAGTTTGATCTTCAATTAAAGCCAATTCCAATACTTCGTGAAGCTGATGGCTTGGCCATGTCATCGCGCAACATGCGATTGAACGAAGCTGAGCGAAAAAAAGCAGCTGTGTTTTACCAGTCGCTTAGCGAAGCAAAAAAACTATTAAACAGTGGAGGAAAAATTTCTCAAGTAAGAGACCTAGTAAAACAGAAATGCGAATCCGTTGATGGAATAAAACTGGAATATTTTGAACTGGCCAATGCAGAAAACTTAAAAGCTATAGAAAGCGTTACTGACAAAGCGATTTTATTAATTGCCGGCTTTGTAGGCGAAATACGATTGATAGATAATTTGTTGTTAAATGAGAATTGACGTTTTAAAATCGAAAATACACCGAGTAAAAATTACTCAGGCCGAATTGCATTATGTGGGAAGTATCACTATTGACGAAACGTTGATGGATGCTGCTAACATCATCGAAGGAGAAAAAGTGCAAGTGGTAAACGTGAATAATGGCGAGCGTTTAGAGACATATGTGATCAAGGGCGATCGCAATAGCGGAATGGTTTGCCTCAACGGACCGGCCGCACGATTGGCGCACGTAGGTGATATAGTCATTGTGATTTCTTATGCTTCTATGGAATTTGAAGAGGCAAAAAAATTCAAGCCCACACTCATCTTCCCAACTCCTGAAAACAAACTTGCTTAAATAAAAATGCAGCGCATTAAAACCGGAACTCGTTATGCGCTGATGATAGCGATAACCATAATCCTCCTTTGGTTGTCCCTTCGCGGACTCGAAGTGGAAGGAGAAAATAAAGCTGATTATCTCTGGAAAGCCTGGCAAAAGTGTGATAAGATTTATTTGTGGCTAATGGCGGGTGCTGCAATAGTCAGTCACATTATTCGTGCACTTCGTTGGAAAATGCTTCTGGAGCCAACAGGACAGAATGTAAAATTGTCGAACAGTTTTTGGTCATTGATGACAGGATACCTTGTCAATCTCGCGGTGCCACGCGGTGGTGAAGTTTCACGCTGTTACACACTTTATCAATTGGAAAAGACTCCCGTGGAAGTTTCTTTCGGAACCGTGGTAACGGAGCGTATTGCAGATGTGGTTTGCCTGCTGATACTGATTGCTTTTTCATTTTATATGGAATGGGAAAAGCTGAAAGTTTTTTTAGACACGCTGACTTTCTCTTCTGGTGAAATGAAAATCCCAACTTGGATTTGGATAGGGGCTTCACTTGGAATTATTTTCTTGGCCGGAATTTATTTTCTGAGGAAAAATGAAAAATTATTGAAAATCATTCACGGGTTTAAAGAAGGGCTGCTTTCCGTTTTTCATTTGAAAAATAAATGGTTGTTTGTTTTGTACTCCCTTGCCATTTGGGGAATGTATTTCATAATGAGCTATTTAGTATTGATGGCTTTTCCTGAGACAGCTCATCTTGGTTTTGGTGCTGTCGTAACGCTTTTCGCTATAGGATCTATTGCAATGGCTGCCCCTCTCCCAGGAGGTACAGGTTCGTATCATGTGCTAGTTCCCTTAGGGTTGACTACACTTTACAATATTGCCAAACCGCATGCCGTAGCATTTGTGTTTGTATTTCACGCCTGGCAAACACTCTTGATGATTGTGTTGGGTGTGATCAGTTTTGTGGTAAGCAACGCGATTGTGTCGCGGAAAAATTTAAACTAATCTTTTTGTTTGTTCTTTAGTTCCTTGAGATGGGCAATATCCGCTTGATCTTTTAACAGGTTAGCTGCTTCCTTTTCCTTCAGCAGGTCGCTCATGTGAACAACCTTGAAATGAATTCCCTTGAACTCACCTGGTTTTCCTCTCTCATAGCATTGATCAAAGTCAAATGCGCTGAAGGCTTTTAGATTCGTCATCGGGTCTACAACAAATCCGGAGTTCCCAACATTAAATTGTGTGAAGCCAGCGACCAGTTGCAACTCCCTGCTTTTCTCTATTCCCTTTACTCCATTCTCTGATAAAACTACTTTTAATCTTTCAATATTTTCAGGGTCATCCTTTATCCAAAGGTCTAGGTCATGTGTAGCTCTGACATAGCCATGAAAGGCCATTGCAAATCCACCTACCAATAAATACTTAACTTTCTTCTCTTCTAAGTCATGAAAGAATTTCAAGATATCTTCATCACGAAAATCGATGGCGGACATATTTCTATTAGTTGGATTTGCGTTGTTAAATAGCACAGCAACTTCATTCACCTTCGAAAAAAGCTCTATTCGTTCCTCGTATTCTTTAATGCTTGACGTGCGCATAACGAAAGTTATCTACAATATTGGGGGTAAAAAAGTTTTGTCTGCTCAATCAAACAGCCCCTGTGTTTTCGGTCTTGGAATTTTCAAATGTTTGTAAGCAATTTCAGTCGCTTCACGCCCTCGCGATGTGCGCTTGATGTAGCCTTCTTGAATTAGAAACGGCTCGTAAACTTCTTCAATCGTCTCAGCTTCTTCGCTCACAGCTGTTGCAATAGTAGTAAGCCCTACCGGCCCCCCTTTAAATTTTTCGATGATCGCACTAAGAATGCGATTGTCCATATCATCCAACCCATTTTCATCTACATCCAGCGCCTTGAGGGCAAGTTGAGCAATCGGCTTGGTGATCGTGCCGTTGCCTTTGATCTGCGCAAAGTCGCGGGTACGCTTCAATAAATTATTCGCAATGCGTGGCGTGCCCCGGCTTCTTCTCGCTATTTCAAATGCCGCATCGTCCTCAAGAGGAGTTGCCAAAATTGCTGATGACCGTTTTACAATTTTTGTAAGCAATTGCGAGTCGTAATATTCAAGACGGGCATTGATTCCAAATCTTGCGCGCAAAGGTGAGGTGAGCAAACCAGCACGAGTCGTTGCACCAATCAACGTGAATGGATTGAGTCCAATTTGTACTGACCGTGCGTTCGGTCCGCTATCGAGCATGATGTCGATGCGATAATCTTCCATGGCCGAATACAAATATTCCTCTACGATAGGATTCAGTCGGTGAATCTCATCAATAAACAAAACATCATGTGCTTCTAAATTGGTAAGTAAGCCAGCCAGGTCGCTTGGTTTATCAAGAACAGGGCCCGAAGTGATTTTAATATTCGAACCTAACTCATTTGCAATGATGAATGAAAGGGTGGTTTTACCAAGTCCGGGCGGACCATGAAGCAAAACATGATCAAGTGGTTCACTTCGCTGCTTAGCGGCCATCACAAACACTTTAATATTGTCTGTTACTTTCTTCTGCCCGGTAAAATCTTCAAACGAAAGAGGCCGCAACGCTTTTTCAAATTCTTTATCTGGAGCATTTTGACCCTCGCTGTCGCCTTTCAAATAATCCTCACGCATATTCATTAATTCCTTCAAAGATAAAGATTGTCGCTCGATACTGGATACTCGTGCCTGGATGCCAGATACTGGATTCTGGATAACTGAAGTATCTGGCGTCTAGAATCCAGTGACCAGTATCTAGTTTGAACCCAAATTCGAGATACGTATATTTACTCTTCAGCATGAAGTCTGGCGAACTGATCGGCAAAAAGATTACAGAGTTGGTGACCCACGATCACCTGCTCGCGCACGTGCTATATTCATTCGGCATTCCATTTTACGAATATCCCACGCAGACACTGGAGCAAGTTTGTCTTGAGAAGGGATTGGCAACCGAGCCTGTGGTAAAAGGTCTCGAGCTTTCTCATGAAAATTTCAAAGAAGAAGAGCTACACTTGTTTTCGTATCGCATCGATCTCATCATTGAATATCTGAAGCATGCCCACTACCTCTTCATCAAACACAAACTGCCTTTCATTCATAAATTAGTTTTGAATTTTAAAGCCGACCACGAGGAATACGAAAGTGTGGAAAAAGATTTAAAAGTTCTCTTTCCCTTGTTCATGGAGGATTTCATTCATCACATTTACGAAGAAGAAGACACACTCTTTAAATACATTCATTCTCTGGAAAGAGCAAATCAGGGCAGGTACCATGCATCTCGGTTATACCATTCCATGGAAAAACATTCGCTGCAGCGATTTGCTTTAGAGCATGAAGCGCATGATGATGAAATGGAGGGCATTCGCAAAATCACAAAGGATTACTTTCTCACACCTGATGCCCCATTGCATGTGAAAGTAATTTATGCCGAACTCATCGAGTTTGAGAAAAACCTGCAGGCGCACGCACGGATAGAAAATGAAATTCTGTTTCCGAAAGCCTTGCAGCTCGAAAACCAGGTGAAGGTTGCTTTCTTCGAAAGAGTGAAGTGGAATTGATCTACTGATTTTTTCATGCCCCGAATTTTAGCCATTGATTACGGACTCAAGCGCACGGGTATTGCCGTTACCGACCCCATGCAAATCATCGCCACCGCCTTGGAGACGGTCGACAGCTCGCAATTGATTTCCTTTCTTAAAAAGTATTTCGAAAAAGAACAAGTGAGTGAAGTAGTGATTGGAATGCCAAAGCGCCTCGATAATACCGATTCTGATACTGCACATGCTGTCAGGAAATTTATTGTGCTTTTTAAACAAAATTTTCCTCAAATACCGGTTACTGAAGTTGACGAACGTTTTACTTCATCACTGGCTCTGGATGCCATGATTTCCGGTGGGATGAAAAAGAAAGATCGGCAAGTGAAGGGCAATGTCGATAAGATCAGCGCTACGTTGATTTTGCAGAATTACATGCAAAGCAAGAACGCATTTTGATTTTTTTCAAATCACGCGCAAATCTTCGATCCAAAATTTAAAATCTTAAATTACCTTTGTGATTTAATTTAAGTTATGATTTATCCGATAGTCATGTATGGTAATCCTGTGTTGCGCAAAAAAGCAAAGGACATAGAGAAAGGAACAGACATTTCAGAGCTTGTGAACGATATGTACGAAACAATGCACGCGGCTCACGGCATCGGTTTGGCAGCTCCCCAAATAGGAAAAAGTATCCGGTTGTTTGTAGTAGACGGTACAACGCTCGAAGACGAACCAAAATTGCAAGATTTCAAAAAAGCGTTTGTTAATCCGGTGATTTTGGATGAAGATGGTGAGCCATGGGCTTTTGAAGAGGGTTGCCTGAGTATCCCTAACATTCGCGAAGAAGTAGAGCGACCCGAAAAATTGCGGATCAAATATTTTGACGAGAATTGGAACGCCTTTGAAGAAGAGTACGATGGCATGAAAGCCCGCATCATTCAACACGAGTATGATCACATCGAAGGAAAACTTTTCATCGACTACCTCACGCCATTGAAAAAAAGAATGTTGAAAGGCAAACTCAACGACATCAGCAAGGGCGAAGTAGAAACAGAATACAGGATACTCGCGCCTCTTAAAAAATAGAGCTACTCAAATCTGAATTTTTAAGTTTAAATTTCTTGAATGCTAAAAGTATATTTTAGGTTCAGGATAATTTTTGTCTGCTTCTTCCTTTCACTATTTGCGATTGCAGCTTCCGCGCAATTAACAAAGGAGATTCATCTTCGGGTTAACCTCGCAGGTTACTTACCCAACGACAACAAGGTGGCGATTGCATTTTCTAATCAGCCGCTGAAAGGGAATTTTTCTATCCTTGAAAAAGGAACCAATCGCAGCGTTTATGTTGGAAAATTGATAGCATCACATGCCGATGGTTTTGCACCATTCAAGAATTTTTATGCTCTGGATTTTTCAAAAGTGACACAAGAAGGATCTTACGTCATCGAATTAGTTCAGTCAAAGGTTCGATCTGAAGTAGTAAGAATCAGTCATTCATCTTATCACCATACTCCGGATTTATTAATCGGTTTCATGCAACAGCAGCGCTGTGGTTACAATCCTTTCTTTGACGCAGTATGTCACAAAAAAGATGGTCGAGTAATGGATGGCCCCATGAAGGACTCCACCTATGTCGATGTAACAGGTGGCTGGCACGATGCGGGCGATCAATTGAAGTACCTCATCACAGGCAGCAATGCAACAGCCCGGATGATCATGGCATATCAGCTATTTCCAAAAACATTCGAAGACAAAGTAAACGACCTGGGTCAACCCACACCGAATGAAATTCCCGATGTGCTCGATGAGGCCAAATGGGGGCTCGACTGGATTCACAAGCTTCATCCTGCCAAAGACCAACTCATTCACCAGGTAGGTGATGATCGGGATCACTTGGGCTGGAAACTTCCAACTTACGATCCAAGCAATTACGGTTGGGGAAAAGACTCTTATCGCGTGGCTTATTTTGCCACGGGCAAACCTCAAGGGCTTGGCAAATATAAAAGTGAGTCAACAGGCATCTCAAATGTAGCTGGTCGTTCAGCTGCAGCGATGGCGCTGGGATATCAAGTGTGGAAGAAAAATAATCTGGATGAAGCTTACGCTGCGAAGTGTCTTCGTGCCGCCATTGAATTGTATGAGATGGCCAAACAACACCAGGGGTTTCAGCAGGGAAATTCTTATGGAGCACCTTACCGATACAATGAAGACACGTGGACAGACGACATGGAATGGGCCGCAGCCGAACTTTTTCGCGCCACCGGAAAAGAAGAATACCTCTCTGATGCCAAGCGTTATGCAGAACTCACCGGAGAACTTTCCTGGATTCAAAAAGATACTACTTCCCACTATCAGCATTATCCTTTCCTGAACATCGCGCATTATTCTCTGTACGAACTTGTTGATGATCCTTTCAAAAAGAAGCTTGCCAGTTATTACAAAAATGGAATTGATCAAACGTTGAAGCGTGCAAACAAAAACGTTTATCAAAACGGAGTTCCCTTTATCTGGTGTTCCGCCAATCTCACAGTCGATCTTATTCTTCAGATCATGTTATACGAAAAGATGACTGGCGACATGCAGTATCATAATTATCTGATCAGCATGTGCGATTGGCTGTTGGGCAAAAATCCATGGGGCACAAGTTTACTTATGAATATTCCATCACAGGGGCCTTATCCCAAAGACGTACACACGAGTACATGGGCACTTACGAAAAAAGAAGTGCCTGGTGGATTAGTAGACGGACCTATCTATTCGAAAATATTCAAAGGCTTAAAGGGTTTGAGACTCACACACGATGATCCCTACAAAGATTTTCAAAACGAATATGTAGTGTATCACGATGACCTTGGTGATTACTCTACCAACGAACCGACAATGGATGGAACAGCTTGCGCGATCATGTTAATGGCATACCTGGCTAATAATTAATTTCTTGTGCGCAAAATTTCGTTCTTCATCTTTTTAGCCTTCTCAATTCGAATTTCATTTTCGCAGACGAAAATAATTGTAAGAGACAAATACGGAGCCATTGTTCGCGGTGATACTACACGAAAGGAAATTGCATTAGTCTTTACAGGAGATCAATTTGCAGATGGTGAAAAAATAATTCGAACAACCCTTGCCAAACACAGAGTCAAAGGGTCTTTTTTCCTTACAGGAAATTTCTACAACAACCCTTCGCTCAGAGAACTTATCAAGGATTTGATTAAGGAAGGTCATTATTTAAGTGCTCACTCCGACAAACATTTGCTTTACGCGGATTGGACAAAACGTGATAGCCTGCTGATAACTCAATGCGAATTTGTAAAAGACATGGAAACCAATTTTGTAAGGATGAAAAAATTCGGAATTTCAAAAACAGACGCTCCTTACTTTATTCCGCCATTTGAATGGTACAATTCCACAATTGTGCATTGGGCTCAGGAAATAAGTCTTACACTAATCAATTTTACTCCAGGTACCCGATCGACAGCGGATTATACTTATCCTCAAATGGGTAAATCATATTTATCATCTGATAAAATTTACAAATCGATCCTCGATTATGAGTCAAAATCTAAAAACGGACTAAACGGATTTATTCTTCTCATTCACATCGGCACTGATCCTCGCAGAGAGGACAAATTTTATTCCCGTCTCGACATGCTGCTGACTGATCTTGAAACGAGAGGATACAATTTTGTGAGGATTGACGAGATGCTGAAATAGTTAATTTTGAACCTTAAATTTTGAATTTTGAATTTATCATCCCGTCTCCCCGAAGTTGGTACGTCTATCTTCAGTGTCATGTCAAAGATGGCATTGGAACACGGAGCCATCAACCTCTCGCAAGGTTTTCCGGACTTTCCAGTTTCGGAAAAATTGATTGATCTGATTCATGCGCAGATGAAGGCAGGCCACAATCAATATGCGCCCATGCCTGGCGTACCGCTGCTACGCAAAGCCATCAGCGAAGTGGTTTTCAAAACGTATCAGCGCGAAATCAATTTTGAAACGGATGTGACAGTAACGGCAGGTGGAACCGAAGCAATCTTCGCAGCTATCGCAGGATTAATTCGTCAGGATGATGAAGTGATTTTATTCGACCCCTCTTATGATTCCTATGATCCTGCCATTCGCCTAAATGGCGGTGTTCCTGTTCACATCAATTTAGTTCCGCCTGATTTTTCGATCGATTGGGTTGCAGTGAAAAAGAAAATCAATTCGCGCACGCGAATGATCATGGTAAATACTCCGCATAATCCTGCGGGTTCGGTATTGAGTCATTCCGATTTAACAAAACTGGAAAGTTTGGCTGAAGAAAACGATCTGATTGTACTGAGCGATGAAGTGTATGAGCGAATCATCTTCGAAAACAAATCGCACGAAAGTGTGTTGAAATATCCCTTGTTGGCCAAGCGGAGCATAGCTGTCTTTTCTTTTGGAAAAACTTTTCACGCTACGGGCTGGAAAGTAGGCTATACCGTTGCTCCGGAAAATCTCACTCGCGAAATCCGAAAAGCGCATCAATTTATCACCTTCAGCGTAAACACTCCGGTACAGTTGGCTTTAGCAGAATTTTTATCTGATCCTGAGAATTATCTGCATCTCGGAAAATTCTACCAGCAAAAAAGAGATTTCTTTCTTGACCAGATCAAAGGCTCTTCACTCAAGCCTTTACCATGCTACGGAAGTTACTTCCAGCTTCTTTCCTATGACAGGATTTTCAAAAAATCGGATACCGAAATGGCTGAATGGATGACCAAAGAAATGAAACTGGCCCCCATTCCTGTCTCGGCATTTTATAAAGACCAATCCGACCACAAGCTGCTTCGGTTTTGTTTCGCAAAAAGCGAGGATACACTTGGGAAAGCAGGTGAAATACTGCGCAAAATTTAATCTCCTTTTGAATATGAGTTCTTTACAAATATGGAATTAAACTCCATATTTGTAAAATGGTAACTCGAAAATCTCAGCGACAGTTAAAAAAAATGGCTGCTAAAATGCCTGTGATTTCAATAACAGGCCCACGGCAATCCGGTAAAACAACGTTAGCAAAACAGTGCTTCCCCAAGTATCGTTATGTCAATCTTGAAAACCCTGACACCTTCGAGGAAGCTAAATCTGATCCCAGATTGTTTTTAAGTCAACATAAGCAGGGTATAATTATTGATGAAGTTCAACGGATGCCTGAACTTTTCTCCTATGTGCAAACCATTGGTGACGAACGTGGCAAAACTGGCGAGTTTGTGCTCACTGGTTCTCAAAATTTTTTATTGTCATCAAAAATATCGCAAAGCCTTGCAGGAAGAGCTTTCATCGCACACCTGCTTCCGTTTAGTTTTGAAGAATTAAAGAACACTACCTATTGGCGTAATGATGTTAATGACTTAATCCTGAAAGGATTCTATCCCAGAATCTATGATAAGAATATCCCTCCTGATCTGTTTTATCCCTCATACATTCAAACCTATACCGAAAGAGACATCAGGCAAATCATTAATGTCTCTAATCTTCATCTCTTTCAAAAATTCATGCGAATGGCTGCAGGTAGAGTTGGTCAGTTGCTTAACTACAACAACCTTGCAAATGAATTAGGTGTTGATCTAAAAACAGTGAAGTCATGGTTTTCCATTCTTGAAACAAGCTTTATTGTCTTTTTTTTACAACCTCATTTCAAAAATTTTTCAAAACGACTCGTTAAAACGCCAAAAATTTATTTTTACGACACAGGGCTCGTCTGCAGTCTGCTGGGAATCAAAAGGAAAGAGGAAATAAATCACCATTGGGCAAAAGGGGCGCTGTTCGAAAATCTGGTGATTGCGGACATGATGAAAAACCACTTCAACCGAACACAAATCCCGCCTTTGTATTTTTGGAGGGACAGTACTGGGAACGAACTCGATTGCCTTATCGAAGAAGGTGGAAAATTAAAAAGCGTGGAAGTAAAATCAGGTACAACAATACACCAAGATTACTTTAAAGGGCTCAACTACTATAACGCCCTGAGCAATACACCTTCTAAGGATTCTTATCTGTTTTATGGCGG
>WNFL01386038.1_pt2 | contig 11553 bp, 12 predicted proteins | sample 5400361 | NCBI WGS metagenome assembly WNFL01 (sample SAMN13153351, study PRJNA577476) | soil metagenome | isolation source: 40 cm soil on Douglas fir-dominated hillslope | place: USA:California | collected 2013-09-17
CGTGGGCGTGTTGAGGTACACGACGATTCGCGTCCAACTCTGGAAGATATGGATGATCAAATCGTGTTGCGTCGCATGGCCGTCAAACGATGTGACGAGATAACCGCGCCAGCATCCCGCGAGGTTCGGGATGCGTACCAGCCCTAATTTGTGCACAAGGCTGTTCCGCCAGAGATACCCGTCGAAAAGGGCGTAGAGCGCGCCGTAGAAAGCCATGCTGGAAGGAGCATCCACCCACCACGGAACCGAGAGGTGGGCGGTAGCGAGAAATTTCGAAGAAGCCCACGCCAGCGCAATCGCCAACAACGCCAGCAGCAGTGGAACGATCCTCCTTTCACTGGAATCTGTGCTGTAGCCGTGCATACTTCACCCGCTCGGCCCTGTAAGCCGAACAGGCCTTTTAGCCTCCTTGTATGCGCCTTCGAACCCAATTGCCGCTGGGAAGCGCCGGGCAGAGGAAATATTCCTGGTAGTAGAGTGACTTCCTGTAGAACAGCCCGATGGTATTCCTAGTGTTGACGCAACTGCTGGACGGTAGCGCCTCTTTGACTCTTAGGATACCGACGCTCCTAGAAAGGTTGTATGCGTCATTCACTGCCCCACCTTGTCATCCCGCGTCGCGTGAGGTTGCGCGGGATCCGTTCTTTCCGCGCTGTGTACGGGCAGAACTTTAGTTCGCCATCTTCGCTATCCAGCCAACTGAACTTGCCACGCAACGACCCACTCGGCAACCACAACGTTCCCCGCATTTTCTCGTGCGAATCAACCTAAGTCCGGGAGTGTGGGACTATTTCAAAGGCTTCGCGGAGGAAACCGGCCTACCCTACCAGAAGTTGATCGACCTCTTATCTTCTCGACTGCGCGAAGAACCGAAAGAAACTGGCCGCGAAGTGGGTGACGTAGAAAAGAAGCGTGACCCATCGCGGCTGGCGCAACGGGTAGGCCGTGCACCATCTACTCAGGGTCGCAGGAGCAGAACAACTACCACTGCTGCAGCAATGCCGGCTACTACGAACAAGAGCCCGGGAACGTTGGTTTCAGGGGGATCTTCATAGCTCGACTTCCAACGGCGAAGCGCGGGCACAGTACGAGAATTACTCCGACGGAGATGAATAACCCCACGCCATAAGCTTTCCAATTCCAGGTAATGGCGATGGCAATAGCCAACCCCAGTGCCACGAAGGCGGTTCCCCCTATAACAACAAGCCGTTCCTTTGCCAGCACAATGGCAACTATTGCGCAAGCGGCCAATTTGTATCCGTATGCGAGGTCTACTCTGGACTGCGCGGCCAGTGTATTAATGATTGCGAGTACGGAGAACAGCAGAACGGACCACAGTAGAAACCTGTCCCGGTAATAGCCTATAGGTGCCAGATTCCAATTGAGCACATCGCGCTTATTCTACCAAGAACCGGCAAGCCCCTCATTGGCGTCCTTACTGGATCAGTGGCCAAAGACGTTCGCCCATCAGAGGGGGTGGTGGTACCCCCACTCGACCATTCTCACGTGCGCTCTTTTGCTCTTTCCTTCACTCTTTTGCCGTGCGCGGTAACTCATCCTCTTATTTTTCAACAGCTTCCGCACTCTTTGCAAAAACACCCGGGTGTACCCCGGAGCGACGCCCTGCCGCAACCTGCAAGGTCTCCCAGACCCCTCCGTTCCTTACTGACCACTGACGACTGTCTACTGACCACTGGGTCTTCCAGGCCATTGCATCCGCCTTCACACGGTGGAACAATCTGTCCTGTTATTGGTTTGTTAGGTAGTTCCGTGATCCGGGAAACATTTCCGCTCGTCCCGGTGTCTAAGATTGAAGAGCGGACAACGGGCTCAACCGCGAGGTTGATTCAGCAGTTGGCCAGGGATCGCAGGCCAGGCCCGCTAGCCATCAGGGGACGGCACCCAGCACTGCCTTTTCGCGAAAAGGGCCGGCCCGGAAAGGCATTCAGTGTCCGATTGGGCTCTATCGTGGGGCCGTGACGAATCCGAACTCGTCGGCGAACTACAAGCCGGCTCGGAATCCGCCTTTGACTGGCTGGTCACGCATTACCACGCCGCCGTTTTCAATCTGATTCTCGGAATGCTCGGAGACACCTCCGACGCTGCCGATGCGACGCAGGAAGTTTTTCTAAAAGCGTTCAAGGGAATTAAAAAGTTTCGCGGCGGCAGTTCACTCAAGACCTGGCTCTATCGCATCGCGATTCGCGAAGCGCTCAATCATCGCCGCTGGTTCAAGCGTCACCTGCAGAAAAACGTTTCGATCGACGTCGAACCCGAAGAGGGCCATGCGCCACTGGAAATTGAAGACGCGAGCGCAACGCCGTTCGATCAGCTCGCTTCGCTGGAAATTCAGGGCGCTGTGCAGTCCGCGCTAGCGCAAGTGCCGGATGTTTTTCGCAGCGCCGTGATTTTGCGCGACCTCGAAGGTTTGAGCTACGAAGAAGTCGCCGAAGTGCTGGAATGCAGCGTAGGCACGGTCAAGTCCCGCATCTTGCGCGGACGCCGCTCGCTGAAAGATTTGCTGGAGCCGCTCTTGATCGATTCCAGCCGTTCGGTTCACAAGGAAACCAGCCACGCTGTTTCTCCGACTGGTTTGCACTCCTTGTTTGACGGAGCGAAAGAGGAAGCTTTATGAAGTGCGCCACGGTTCGGTCCAATCTAGCCGGCTATTTGGATGATTCGCTCGCCAGTTCCGCGGGCGATTCGCAACGCGTCCACATGCGGCAACACCTCGCAAGCTGTCACTTTTGCTTTCGAGGGCGCCGCGCGTTGTTCCGCCCGCCGATCTCGCAATTCGCATTAAAGTCGCTGCAGCGCAAAAGCAATCCACGCAGGGTTGGAAGCGGCGTTGGCTTGCGGCTCGCAATCGCATGGAAATTCTCACCGACAACGTGTTCCGTCCGCTCATGGCCCCCGCCACGGGCGGATTCTTTTCCGCGATTTTGGTTTTCGTCGTTGTGCTGCACATGATGGTTCCTGGAATTTCGGTACAGGCGATTCAGAACGATGTGCCGCTGAATCTGATGCAGCCGGCGGAATTGCTCACGCTTTCGGACAACCCCGGAAATTGGGCGCCGGAACAACACGAAACCGAACTTTCACTTCCGCACGGATTGCTCGTGGATGTCACCGTGGATCAGCACGGCCAGATGCTCGATTATCAAATTCTCGCCGGGCCGGACAGCCGCGACATGCGGCATCAGTTGAATCAGATGCTTCTCTTTTCGCGCTTCCGCCCGATGATGAGCTTCGGACGGCCCGCGCCCGGCGGCCATGTCATCCTGAGCTTCAGCGCGGTTCACGTTCGCGGCTAAGCATGCCGGAAAAATGTCTCGGGCGATTTTTTCTCGCGCTGATTTTTTCTTCGCTTCTCGCGTCGCGAATGTTTTCGCAGCAAGTTCCCGCTGGCGACGTAAAATTTCTTTTCGACGCCGTCAACTACGACCGCAAATCGGAAAATGTTCCGCCCCTGAAGTGGGACGCGGAACTCGCCGCCGCCGCTCGCGCCCACGTTCATCAACTTGTTGAACACGACCGCCTCTCGCATCAATTTCCCGGCGAGCCGGACATGAAAGAACGCGCCCGTACCGCCGGTGCTCATTTCAGCGCACTCGCGGAAAATGTCGCCGAAGCGCCGTCGATCGATGAACTGCATATCGCCTGGATGAAGTCGCCCCCGCATCGCGCGAATATCTTGAATCCAAAATTGACGGCGATTGGAATTGCGGTGGACAAGCGCGGTGAACAATATTTTGGCGTGCAGGATTTTTCCACCGCCGTCGGCGTGCTCACGAAAGAAGAACAAGAAAAGAAAGTCGGAGAATTATTGCGCGCGCGCGGTTTTCGCATCGCGGAGCAACCCGGCGACGCGCGCAAGGCTTGCGATTCTTCAGTGGCAATTCCAGGCGTGACGTCCATGGCAATTTTGCATGTTGAAGCGCCGGACCTGGGTCAATTGCCCACGGAGCTAGAAGGCGCAATCAAAAAGGGAAGCTACAAAACAGCCGCAGTCGGCGCGTGCAGCCCGAATGAGGCCGCAGGGTTTTCGCGATTCCGCATCGCCATTTTGTTGTACTGATCCGCCGCGCGAATCGACTACTTTTGTTCCGAAACTAGAGACTTGGCATTGCTTGAGTCGACCTTAGCCGTTTGTTGGCGATCTTTTTCGAGATCCGCGGTGACAAAATGATGGGCGTCCGGCTGAAACCGGAACGTTACGTGGGATCCGCTCCACTGCCACCAGTGACGATGGACGGCTTCCGTGAGTGTCAAATGAAATGGCACTGGGGGGATTGGTTGCGGCTCGTTCAAATGAAATTGCATTTCTGAGCCATTGATGGCGTTTTTCAATTTGCTGTCAGGGCAGTCGGATGAGGATAAGAGAACTCTGTACGCAGCCGTGTCGCGCGACACTTTGATGTTTGCGCTACACGACTTGGTGAGGCCCTCGCCTTCCGCCCATTGCAAGAAGACAGTGCCGTTTCCATTTTCTGGGATTGTAACTGAAGTTGTTGCCAAGACATTGCTGAAGTCCCGATCGGCGACCATAAATTGAGATTCAGCGTGCGTAATTTGCTTAGACAATGTCCCAAACTTTTGACTCAAGGAACTGTCTTCGGATTGGTTTTGCTCTAGTTTTTTTTGCAGACTGAGGAGGCGAGATTCAAAAGTGGCCATCTCCTCTTTGATACCACGAGCCTCCGATTCGCCGCTTGTTTTCTGCGCGCAACAGCAACACGGGGCAGACGAAACACTCAACTTCGTGTTGAGTGTTTTGTCCGACGGCAAAAACTCCGTTTTGACTTTGACAGTACCCTTTGGCTGGAAATCAACTTTTAGAGGCTCCGAGGCCTTGAGCTTAAGGGCAAATTCCGGATTATTTGGATCGGGCGTCAGAGTCACCTTCATTTTGGTGGACAAAGGCTCATCGGAAGGTTTGAGGCCGAGTTCCAGCTTGGCATTCTCCAATTTGACGTCCAGGGGTAGTCTCAAATCCGCGTGCTCCAATGTCGGCACAATCGTTAAGACGATTTGCGCTCCAAGCAAAAACCCCAAGGAACCGCCGAAAGCGGCAGTGGCCGTCCGGGCTGCGGGGTGCTCCTTCGAGAAGCATTTGTCGAAAAGCGATTTGCGCCACTCCTTGAATCCGCTGTCCATCGAGAGCAGATCTGCCCAACTGTTGGAATCACGGTTCGCTTCCAACAAAAGAACGGAAAAGGCTGGAGTTTGGGTTAACTTGCGCTGAATTTCCCAGATTAGCTTTTCTGTGATCTCCGAGAGCGAACCGGGCTCCAGAGAGAGAAGATGGTCTTCCAGCGTGCCCAAGGACGGCAAAGGTCGAGGCGCCGGTTCGAATTGGTTCCCAGCAAAAGGTGGTGTTCGAGGAAATCCGGTCAATGTCCCGGTCGATTCAAGGAGCACGCGTAGAAAAAGGCCGCGGAAGTCGGAAAGTTCATAGACGCGACGAAGAACTCTTCCGGAAAGAGGGCGTAGAGATTCCGCAACAGAGGCATTGGCTGCAGAGCGAAACGCCAGGCTTTTCGGAGACATCGCTTCGAAAAGTTTCCAGCAATTTGGGTAGAGAAGATAGGTACTGAAAGAGCTGGGCATGGTGTGCGCCTCTCAATTTGTTCTTGATCTAAGGGCCCAAACCAGTGGTGGGACTTCATCCAGCGGAATAGTGAGGGAGGCGGGGAATTCGTTACACTGGCACTTACTGAATTAGGAACTAGGCCCTGGGGCAGGGCCCGTCTGCCCCAGGAGCTAATGGGCAAAACGCTGTGTTTGGCCAGGCTGGGGCAGCTTGTTTAGTCGATGCCGTGAATACGCAAGCTCACGAGCTGATCGATTGTCAAATCTTTCATGCCGCGCGATTTCAGGTTGGAAATGAATTCCGGCGTTACACCGTGAATGCGCATGGCGATGAGTTGGTCAGGTTCGGGATGTTTGTAGCCGAGCGATTCGATCTTGTCGATGAACTCCGGCGAAACTCCGTGAATGCGGAACGCGATTAATTTGTTCAGCTCGATGTGGTCGTAGCCTTCCTTCTTGAGCTGCGCCATCCATTCCGGCGTTGCGCCGTGAATGCGCATCGCGATCAAATCGTCTTCGCTCGGTTTGTAACCGGCGCCGCGGACGGAGCGCACAAATTCCGGCGAGACTCCGTGAATACGGAACGCGACGAGCTTGTCGCTGTCGTTCGTAGTTAAGCCTTCGGCGCGAATTTCTTGAATGAATTTCGTGTCCACTCCGAAGATTCGGAAGGCGATCAACTTGTCGGAGTCCACGGAATTGAGTTTCGCGTTTTTCATTTCCTGCGCGAAATTCAGGCTGACGTCGAAAACCGCCATGCTGAATTGCTTTTCGGGATCGACGCTAAAGCCCAGAGCGTTCATGTTTGTGGCGTACTTCCCATCGGGCAAAAAATGGAAGACACCCGCTCCTTCCGAATCTTCGATGTAGCCTTCGCACTCGAAGCGGCCGGCGTCGCGGCGAACGGCGAATTTCACGTCGTGTTTGGCTCTGATGGAGAGGTCGAGCCCTTCGAAGGAATTCGTGGGCCAGTCCGACTCATGATTGTTGGAGTGGCCCTTCCAATGTTGCAACAGCGCGAAGCGGACTTTTCCGGGTTCATCGGACGGCTGCACCGTCCAGCTTCCGTTCTGTTGCTGCGCGTCTGTAGCGAAGAGGCCGAGCGCGCAAACGAGAGCGATGCAGGACGCAACAATACTTACAACGAGTTTCTTGGGACTCATAACGTCTCCTTGGTGATTTACCGGGCTGACTTACACGAGAAAATCGTTTGCGTTAAAAAATATCCGCATTCTTGAGCTGGATGAGTTTTTCGATCGTCAAGTCCTTGAAGCCGTGGCTCTTGGCCTTCTGAATGAACTCCGGCGTGATGCCCATGATTTTTGCGCCGGTGACTTGTTCGGCGTTGAGCTTGTAGCCTTCCGCGGCGAGAGCCTTCACGTATTCCGGTGTGACTCCCTGGATCTTCATACCGACGATTTGTTCCGCATCCGGCTGGAAGCCGAGGTCGCGCATTTCCTTGATGTATTCCGGCGTGACGCCTTGAATCTTCATTCCGACGATCTGTTCCTCGTCCGGCTGAAATCCAGCGGAGCGAATCTGTTGCACGTATTCCGGGGTAACTCCCTGGATTTTCATGCCGACAATGTGCTCCGCATCCGGCTTGTAGCCGAGATCGCGAATCTTTTTGACGAATTCTGGCGTAACGCCCTGAATTTTCATTCCGACGATTTGTTCGAGGTCCGGTTTGAATCCGAGATCGCGCATCTGTTTGATGTAGTCGGGAGTGACGCCCTGGATCTTCATTCCGACGATTTCTTCGGCGTTCGGTGTGTAGCCGGCGTCGCGAATGGACTTGATGTATTCCGGCGTGACGCCTTGAATGCGCATGCTCAAAACTTCTTCGACGCCGGGATTGAATCCGGCGGCGCGAATTTGTTTGACGTATTCAGCGGTGACGCCCTGGATTTTCAGGGAGACAAGTTCGTCGACGTCGAGATGATCGAAGCCGACAGACTTCATTTCCTCAATGTAAGAGGATTTGACCGACGATTGTTCCTGCGGTTGCGGCAGAGGCTGTGGCGTGGGAAGCGGATATGGCATGGGCGTTGGATCCGGTGCCGCCATGGCCGTTGCCATTGGCACGGGCTTTGCGACTGGCGCCGGTTTTGGTGTTGGCGCAGCAACGGCCTGTGCTGCTGGAGTGAACAAAGCTTTTTCGATTCGCGCCGCGGCAGCAGGATGAGCGACGCCGTAGAGCAGGGAAGCGGCGACGATAGCTGCGGCGAAGCAGACGAAACCGGCGCCGAGGCCTGCCGTGCGATTTTCCGCAGTGTGGCGGAGCCCGAGAATGCGGGAGATGCGCGCGGCGAGCGGGCTGCCGTTTGCGGCGAGGCTGAACGCCAGGTGATTGCCGCAGGCTGCGACGGCGACGTCGTCACAGCAGTTTTCACGTTCGATGCGCACGCGCTTGTTCAGCCACCAAACCGCCGGATGGAAAAAGAGAAGCGATTCCACGACGACCTGGAAAAGATTCACGAAGGCATCGAAGCGGCGAATGTGTGCGAGCTCGTGGGCGATGACGGCTTCGATTTGGTCTTCCGTGAGGCCGGTGAGCGCTCGAACCGGAAGAAGAACGACGGGACGGAACCAGCCGATGACGGCAGGCGCGTCGAGCCAGCGGCATTCGCAGAAGCGGACGATGCGGGTGATGCCAAGGCGCGACTGGAGTTCGCGGCACTTCGCGAGGAGCGTAGGCGCGACCGAGAGAGAGGCAGCGCGGCGGAGGCGCTCGAGATAGATGAGGCTACCGGCGGTGCGCAGCGTGAAGAAGAGCACACCGGCGAGCCAGAATTCGACGAGCAAGGGAAGCGCTTGAGCGGACAGCGATTTGACGGCGGGAGCGCCGGCGAGCGCAGGCTGGACGGTTTGCACAAACAATGAACGGAGTCGCGGCGCTTTCGGTGGCTTGCATCGCGGCTTGCGAGTTGAGCAGAACGACGAAGGTGCAGGCCACGGAAGTGACCATGGCGAAGAGGGTCAGCACGCCGACGATATAGCGTGTGGAAGCGCGGCGGAAGAGAGTTAGCGCCACCGATGCGACCGCCGCCAGCGCGAAGCCTTGCCAGACGAAATGGAGCAGGGACCAACCGAGCGTGCGCAGAGTGTCAGGAGCGAACAAGGACGTTAGGCCGGTCATTTCTGTTTCCTTTCGTATTCGTCGAGCAAACGGCGAAGTTCTTTCAGTTCTTCCTTGGAGCTGTGGCGTCCGGCGAGCGCGTGCAGCATCAATTCGCTGGCGGAACCCTGGAAAACGCGCTGCATCACGTCTGCCGCGAATTGCTGCTTGGTCTTCTCCGCAGGCTCTCCTGCTACATAGACGTGCGCGCGCTGCGTTTCGCTGCGGGTGACGAGGCCTTTTGCGGTCATGATCTGCATTAATTTAAGGACGGTGGTGTAGCCGAGCTGCTTCGTGGCGCTGACGGCGTCGTGGACTTCACGAACGGTGGAAGGGCCGCGAGACCAGAGCACCTGGAGGATCTCCAACTCGGAAGGAGTCGGGTTTTGTTGAGTGGCTGCTTTCATGAAAAGGAAGCTACTACGAAGGATTTCGTATTGTCAACGAAAATCTTCGTAGTTCGCAAAAATATTTTTTGGCAGGGGCATCGAAGCCCAGCCGCGAATCAGTATTGGAGGCTAAAGATTACATCTATGAATGTGGCCGTGTGCCCTGGCGCCCCGGAACAGCCTGTTGCCTTGTAGCTCCATTTGGAGGCTGCGGCGAGGCTTGCGTCGTCAAGTTCCTTGCCTGCTGATGCTACTACCTGAAGCGCGCCGATGTGACCGTCAGGCTCAATAATCGCGTACACGGTGACTTTGCCCTGTTGCCCGGCGTTTCGGGCAGACTCCGGATAATGTGGTTGCACTCGATTGTCCAGCGTCCAGGCCGACCTTTCATCGCAATCGCCCCAAGCTACTGCATCAGTTGCAGCGTCGAAGAAGTGCTCTGGTATTTGACCGGCCGGCTTAAATTCATCCAGCTTTGCTTCGACGTAAGACTGCTTGTTCTTGAATGCTCGCAAAGTTCGCGGAAAGGTCTTTCCACCCCAAGCCTGGTAATCGCCGAATTCCTCTGAATCTGCCTCCCAGATCCCCGATGCTGGGCCTTTCGTGTGTGCAGAATGGCTGATCAGATCTCCCGTTTGCGAATCGAAGCAATAGACGTCTTCGGCTCCGTTCTTTGGGGCGCGCTTTACGCAATCTTGCGATTTGTCAGCCGACTTCGTCGCCTTCACCGATTTGAGAGAATCGCCGTCGGCATGGTTAAGCGATTTCGTAAAATAGAGCAAATGATCAAGCTCATAAATTATCGGCACAACGACGCCTTGTTTGCCGGATTCCAAAAACTGCTTGCCGTCGCCAATTCGTGTCCGTGAGAGGCCGGGAAGAGCAACTTCTTCCTTCCACTTGCCATCAGGAGTCGCGACCAGTCGGAATTTTCCTTGAGAGGGTGGCCCGTCGTTTTTCTGCCTAAGTGTGATTGAACCCGTTAGAACATAAGCTGGAAGCGCCGACTTTCTTATGTCGTGTTTCCGACGGGCATTCTCGATCTCGGTTTGTAGCGCGGAACTATCTCCCGGCATCCCGTAAACGTTTACGAAACTCGCGAGAGCCAATAAGGGAATAAGAAAGTAGGCTACATTACCGCTCTTGCGGGCTTTCATTCCGGAGAGGCCAGCTTTCATTTCTTGACCATTTCGATTTCGTAGTGGTCTTTTTCGACAGTGCCGTTGTTCAAGTGCATTTCGGAATCGAGAGAGAGTTTGACGGGGCAGCCTTGTGCGGTGACCCAAGCCATTCCTTTTTCGAATCCGCCTGCGCCGAGCGTGGCGCGATAGAGCCCGGCCTCGGCGGCGTCCCCGCGCGCGGTGTCAATGGAATAGCGGATCGTATCGTAGCCGTTCATTTTCTCGGTGCCTTCTCGAACTGTCGGAGAACCGCTATGAACGATCGCGACGGTGCTGGACATGCCAGAGATTCCGGTCAGGCCCATCCACGCGGTTTGCCAGCTAGTGCTGTCAGACTTTACGCCCTTAATCGTGCGTGAAGCATATTTGTCCCTTGAGGTGCCGTCGATCGTGTCGGGAGTCAGATCGGCTTCCTGCACAAGACTGTTGTCAGGGGTGTCCTTCTTGTAGGTATAGTGAAACGCTTCCGGGGGATTCTGGATATGCTCGACCACGCAATTCAGATCGATGCCCGGATCGCCGGCATGTTGCGACGCGGCAGATGGAACGTTTGTTGATCGCTCTTCGCGCGCTTTGGATGGGCCGAGTTTGCAGGCGGCTGCGAAAAACAGGGTAAGTCCCGCCAATCCGCAAAACAATCCAGTTAGGAACCGTCGAGAATACCGATTCATTCGCTGCCTCCTCAGTTGAAAGTGTTGGTCTATCGATCTACTGTTGCATCGAACATGTGCCCCAATCGAGTCCGCAACGACTTTAATCGTTGATGGATTGTTCGGCCAGGACTTCGACTTCGCGGTCGAGGCGCAGATCGCCAGTTGGATGAAGCTGTGCCATGAAGACGATGATTAGGTCTTCTTTGGGGTCGATGGAGAAGGTTGTGTAGTAGAAGCCGCCCCAGCCTAACGCGCCGACGGAGCTGAGTTCGTCGAGCGGGGCTTTCGTGCCGGAAATTCCGAAGCCGATGCCGAAGCTCTGATTCGTGTCAACTTTTCCAAGTTGGTCGTGGGACATGAGTTCGACCGTTTTGCGGCTGAGGATTCGTGTGTTGCCGAGTTTTCCGCCGTTCAGAATCATTTGTGCGAAGCGGGCGTAGTCCATTGCGGTTGAATTGAGACCGGCGCCGCCGGCGAATAATTTTTTCGGACCGTGATAAGGATAGTCAGCGGAATAGATCATCGGACCTTCGACAATGGGCTGATCGGGGAAGCGATTCAGACCTTTGCCGTCGTAGTAGGTGTAGGCGGTGGCGAGACGCGGAACTTTGGAGTCGGGC
>WNFL01279040.1_pt2 | contig 11552 bp, 16 predicted proteins | sample 5400361 | NCBI WGS metagenome assembly WNFL01 (sample SAMN13153351, study PRJNA577476) | soil metagenome | isolation source: 40 cm soil on Douglas fir-dominated hillslope | place: USA:California | collected 2013-09-17
ACCCGTCCGTGGGCTGGTGGGAAAATTTCATTGGGCCAGGCAAAGCACTCGACACCAACGAGTTCTTCGTCATCTGCACCAATGTCCTAGGAGGTTGTTACGGATCAACTGGACCCTCCTCAATTGACCCTGATGATCCAATCAAAGGTCCCTATGCCACAAAATTCCCAATTTTGAGTGTATTCGACATGGTACGCGCACAATTTGTGCTACTTGATCATTTGGGGATCAAGAAACTCTACGCGAGTGTCGGGAGCTCGATGGGTGGCATGCAGAGCCTTGCAGCTGGGTGGTTGCATCCCGAACGGGTGGGCAAGATTGTGAGCATTAGTGGCTCGGCCAGGAGTAGTCCCGCTGCCATTGCAATGCGGTTTGCGCAAAGGAGTGGTGCGTATACTTCGCCCTCTATTGCCGGTACTAATATTGGCTTTTGTAGTCTTGATGGCCGATCCGAACTGGAATAACGGCTTCTATTACGACAAGGTGCCGCCACACACAGGCATGAAGCTCGCAAGGCGTGAGTGAGGGGCCCATTTATCACGCCTACACTGTTGATATTGTCGCAGAGATTGCAACGATTACATACCGATCGGGACCCGAGTGGGACCAACGATTCGGACGTAAAGTACGCGAGCTACCTGCAGGCGTCGCGCAAGCATCGCCTCGGGTCCCTGCACTGTGTCCCGACTTCCTCATTGAAACATACTTGGATCACCAGGTACATCTTCGCCTCCCTTCCCGTAAAAATAATGCTAACCACTATACAGGGCGAACAATTTTGCCTTAAGTATGATGCCAATTCTCTCCTATACGTGTCAAAAGCGATGGACCTCTTCGACATGACCCAGTCTAACCTCATTTCGCTCAACCTTATCGAACCAGAGTCACCCAAACTAGAGGATACACTGTCGAGTCTCTATCGTCTCAAACCACCACCAGCACATTTGCCCGACCTCGCCGCGGGTCTCACCCGCCTTGCTAGGACACCAATTTTGATTCTTGGGGTCCAAAGTGATATCTTGTTCCCGGTGGAGCAGCAACAAGAGTGTGCAGATGCGCTACGGATAGCAGGAAACGACCAGGTTGTGTACTACGAACTGGGCGGTGTATGGGGCCACGATACTTTCTTACTTGACGTTGCAAACGTTGGGGGTGCCATTAGGGGTTTCTTATCATAGATACAATCCCCATATTCGAGACCGGATGGTATTGTATCCTGACACCCACAATGTCACGTGCTAGTATATGACGCTTCGGCCGTTCTTTTTCGACGATTCTCGGAACGACTCTCGCTTCGTTTCGCTTGTGTTCTCCTTCCCAAAAAAACATTTCATCACCTTAGCCTCCACGACGACCTCTGCGTCCCACAAACCAATGATGGCGGTACCCGCAAGTCAGCCGCCGTCGCTCGGCCTACTCCTGCAAGCGGCCAAAGTCGCGGTGCCCTTCGATGCCGAACTCCGAAACGCCATCTCGCAGCTCCCGCGTGCGCCGACCCTCTGCGCCATCCTGTCCACGTCCAATGCGGGGTCGAGAGCGTACGCGACATTTTCTCGTACGCAATGCGAGAACCTCGGCATCAAGTTTATCCTCAAAGAGGGCGAGGGTGTCGAGGGGGCTATTGTAGAGGCCAACGAGGACCCAGAGGTCGATGGCATTTTGGTTTATTATCCGATATTTGGTGGGAGACAGGTGAGAGACCTCGCGAGCGTGCGATCTGGCTAGACTGAATTGTGAAATGTAGGACCACTATCTACAGCAGGTAGGATGACGTTTTTTTGACGGGAACACGTCCTGAGACCCTCTAGCTCGTTTCGCCCTTGAAGGATGTGGAGGGACTTCACTACCGATGGCACTACAACATGTACCACAAGTGCGTCCGAATTTCGTCGTGTTGTTGTCGTTATTCTGTTCCCTGATTCACCACGTCCCCCTTCCCAGCATTCGCTTCGTTGTTCCGTCATCTTTAACAGAAACGAATTCCCTCCTTCCATCAACTCCCGCACAAGCAAACGACACGCCCCCAGCAGGCACTATCAAGTCCATTCTCCCCTGCACACCTCTTGCGATCATCAAATGCCTCGAATATGCAGGGGTCTACAACCATCTGCTCAAATACGGGGACCGCGCGTTTGGCAAGACCATCACGGTGATCAACCGCTCTGAAGTCGTTGGTCGACCTCTTGCTGCTCTCCTGGCCAACGACGGTGCTCGTGTGCTCTCGGTCGACATCGACTCCATACAGGAGTATACCAAACGGGCAACTGAGGCGGATGAAGAAAAAGGAACAAAGACGCGGGTCTCACATCCTCATCACGTTGTCCGTCCTTCGACCTTGAGCCTGCAGGAGTGCTTGGCCGTTTCCGATGTGGTTGTAAGCGCAGTACCCAAAGTGGACTACAAGGTCCCTACGGATTGGTTGAAATATGGTTGCATTGCGGTGAATGTTGCAGGAGAGAAGAACTTTGAGGAGACCGTCCGAGAAAAGGTTCGTTGTTGAATTGAAGCCTTCGGGGCTTTTGTTAACATCAACGCACAGGCCTCTATTTATATCCCTGCTGTCGGAAAGGTGACCATCCTGATGTTGTTGCGAAACCTGTGAGTCCGTTTTTCAATCGCTCTGGGACTCGTGTTCAAAGAGAAATAGCCTTCGACTTAGCAAGTACCAAGAAATGCTCAAGGAAGGACAAACGAATTCATGATGAGAGCCCATTGACTTTTCGTGGAGTGCAACCGCCCAGGGTAAAGGCGGAAAAAGGGGTCTTATTCTTCAGTGGATGCCAGCATGTGGCTGATCACATTAGAGAAGTCCGGTTCCCTATCGACTTTACATCACTATTGGGAGGGACCGGAAGCCCTGTACTGCGGTCCGAAGCAAAATCATTATATCTATAACATCTGTTAGTCAATTAAGGAAAAGAGAAAAAGCAACTCACATCCTCTCCAAGCGCTCCCGTTCCTCTAGTGCTACAGACGGTCTAGTGGCGTCCAGCGCCTTCCGAATGTTGTCCATCGAAATCCGTACCTGCAAAATTTGGTCGTCAGCACCACTTACCATGAAACCAACTTTGAGTGTACCTGTTGTGACTGCGCGTCAACCTTCGTCGTCGTTGGTTTGGGTTGAGTTCCTCGCATGATTTGCTGTATCTGATATAGTGGTGAATAAAAGCCAGAGATTGGCATTCACGACGCACTCGAGCACTCAGGGCCGACTGTTCCGCCCGTGACAAGTTGTCTGCATTGGATCCCAACACCACAAACCGGGTTGGCGAGTTGTCGGAATTAGCTGAGGCGGCGGTCGTTTCCGACCTTTCCAAAGCCAAATGAACGCTCTCTAAATGTGCGTTATACAGTAGAGCCTGTAAATCTGCACCAGAGAAACCCCTTGTCAAGGGACCCAAGGTGGAGAGATCTACCGAAGGCTCGAGTTCCAATTTGCGAGAGAGGGCAGTGAGGATCTGGACACAAGTAAGTACACAGGTATTAAAATTTAGTCAAATTTACCTCAACGCGTTCGTTTGCGTCTGGCATATGGCAAAGAAGCGATTTATCCAAACGACCCGGTCGAAGTAATGCAGGATCTATGAGATCCGGTCGACTGGACATCCCATTAGCTTGATAGTATCAACACCGAGCCTCTCACCTAGTAGCAGCCAGCACATAAACACCATCAAGCCCTTCAGCACCGTCCATTTGAGTGAGCATCTGATTGACGACTCGATCGGTGACACCAGTACTATCATGACCACTGGATTGATCGTTTGAGAGACGATTTGTTGTGTTAGACCAGACACACTGACCGTCTTGGGGCAATAGCGTCGAACTCATCGAAGAAGAGCACACAAGGTTTCGCCGAAGAGGCTCGCTCAAATAGTTCCCGTATCTGCATAAAATGAGTCCAATGGCCTGGGAGTAAAGATACCGATAGCTCACCGACTTCTCACTAGCACCAATGTATTTGTTGAGCAATTCTGGACCTTTGACACTGATGAAGTTTAACCCACACTCTTTCGCGACAGCTGAAGCCATAAGAGTCTTGCCACATCCTGGATAGCCATATAATAACAGCCTGTCTACTCGTCAACAAGGCGCGAACGTGAAGAGTGGCTTTCGTACCCTGAACGAAGCCGCAAAGGGCACTTGGCAAAGATAGCAGCATACTTAGTCGGCCATTCCAATGTTTCACGAAGAATCTTGCGAACGTAGTGAAGCCCTGGATCCACATCAGATACTTCATGCTGAACAGAAACCGAACTGACCTCCTATATCGCTCCACTCCACTTCGGACTTTTGCAACTTGATGTCTCTGATTGAAAGAGGAGAGAAGTCCTTTTGTGCTTCTTCGAAGTCGGCCATCGAGAGGGAGGGCTATCGTTGATCAGTTTCGGGCGGGGATTCCCTTAGTGAACACGTACAATAGGTGATTTCTCATCTGCTGCCCTGATCATGGCGACGTGAAGAGCCCGCTTAACAAGGTCTTGCAGGTCGGTCGCCGAGTACCCTTCTGTTTGCGTCGCAAGTGAAATATAGTTCAGTGGATGATCGCCATGAACGCTCTCATTTGTGCTCGCGGTCAATTTGACGATATGTTGCAGGATCTACGAGGAGTCAACCGAGGTAACAACAGGTTAGTTGATTGGTACCTCCGCTCGAGCATCCTTATTCGGCGATTTAATTGTGACTCTTTGAGAGAACAGGTGGCTGGATATCACAAGGGGATGCACAGACGTTGGGCCTTCACAGGTCGCAAGGATGGAACACGCGGGGTCCATTTGGCGCAGAGTGTCAGCGAAAAGTTCGGAAATTTGCCGAGAGCGGAACGAGTCGGTGTGCTAGAGAACTGAAGGTTGAGAGGACACGGAACACTCTGACCGGAATACATACTTCAATTTCCACAGTTAGCAGTTTGTCGAGATTGTCGAGAATGAGAAGACAAGGCTTGCACCAAATCGAAATACGCCGAAAGATGGAGAAAAGCGCACGGAGACCAGCGAGCCTTTCCTCGACGTAACGGTTCATGTCTATATAGATGGGACCTGGTGGCGGGAATTAAAACTGGAATCGAGAGTTACACATTTGGCTTCACTTACATGCAAAAGCCTTAGGATTTCTCTCTAGACGCTTTGCGACGGTGATCGCTATGCTGGTTTTACCATATCCTCGACCACCACATAGGAGCAGACGTGCTAAAGAAAGAATGAACTTTGTTTCCAACACAATCCAAAGAAGATATTCCGTACAAGCCTGTGTTTGAGATTGTTGTAGTATCATGCGGCCTTGCAGGAAATAGTTGTCGCAATCAGCAATAATCTTGTCCACGCTGGCCAAATTGGGGGTTGGTGTTGATGCAGGCCTGTGGATCATTGAAATTCCGAGAAGTTATGATAGTAACACACCTACAGCAGGAAAGGAATTGCATTAACGAGATGTCGCTCGTTGGAAGAGGCGAATTTGGTTTCGGGAGGAGTAGATGATAGCCTACGGAGTATATCGTGGGTACCGCTAAAAGGTATGATAAGACATACTGACCTGATAAATCCCCAAACATGCACCTGCGACAGGTTTGCCACAAGAGCTGTGTTGGGAGGTAACACAGAAAGAGGCAGCACGGCAACTGGATCGGGTTTTTCTTCCTTTTTGTTGAGTACCGGGGCGGATTCAGTGACTTCTCGCAAGTTCTTCAGTGAAAGATTGTTGGCCGGTGTAGAGGTAGATTGAGTGCTATTCTTGAGACTCTCTAAAAGGCTCTTGAATGGAACATTGATACAAGTTACGTAGGCTTCTTTCAAGCTTTTAGTAGCGAGTTTGTCCATCGTAGTCGTCGAAACGAAGACAGTGGGGTCATCTCGCATTGTTGAGGATTCGGGGAAGAGACGAGTCGGCAGCACTCGAACCAGACACGCCAGTGGTCCTGTAGCTTCGGGTTTATCAACTTCAGTTGGGTTTGCGTCTGACTTCTTCCTCGATTTCGGCGCTACAATGACTTCGGTGTCAGAAGTCAACAAGCACACATGTGCGGTCGGATCGAGAGCCGCTGATACAGAAAGAAGCGTTAGTATAGCTCGTGTTAACCTGGATGAATGCCGTACAAACTCGAAAGCGTATCCTGGTTGTGCCCATAATCCAGACGTTGATCTCTTGCCCCACAGACGCGACTCGAACCTGAGACAAAAGGTTGTCCTCAAGGTATTGGGCATGTAATTCCTAAATAGGGCTTGATGAAAGTTGGAACTAATCCACAAAGAAACTCACCCACGAGGATCTCCCAGTCATCAGAGGAGATGGGATCGGCACAAACAGACTTAGCCACAGAGATGTTTTTTACAATTCCTATTTCTAGCTACGCGAGGTAATGTGAGTGTTTTTGGCAATCAACCCGCGGACAGCCACCTACAGCGTCACCCTGGATGAACCCAAGACTAACTGCAAGCTGCGGATCGATTTCAATCACGTCCAGTGGAGCAGTGTCACGACTTGGTTCAGTCCAGCGCGCAGCCGAAGCCGCAGATGCCAACCCAGTCCAACCCAAGTAGGCGGACTTGAGTGCATCTCCCTGCTGGCCATTAGACAGATGAATGGCAATGGATTGAGGTCTCTAGGTAGTGTGATGTGAGTAGAGTGTGCGGAAGCCGGGTAGCGGGCCGTTCCATACCACTCCGCCTGAGACCAACGGCCCGTACAAGGACAGGGGGAGATTCACGAGGGATGAGTGCAACGGAGCATACTTGATGACAACCTGGCGACCCATTACGTGTCTCCAAAATTCGTTAAGAAGTACGTGTAGCCCAACGGTTGGGTTGAGCCCGAGTCGCGGTTCTGTTTGTTCTTCCTCGGCCTGGACCCTGGCGGCGAGTTTTGCAGCATGGCTCCGACCGAAATGCTGGCTCACGAGTTGCGCGGCTGGATGCAATATGGTGCGCCGCCATAGCCTGGATATATGCAGCTCGCCACTCAACCTCCGTTCAGCTCAAGAACACACCGCCTGGTCTTTCGTCTTTGCTGTTATTGGCGCGTTGACGGTTTTCCTCAAAGTTTATAGCTTCTTCGCCATGTTCTTGCAAACCTTCGTTATCAGCGGCAAAAGCGTGCGTGTATTCAACTACCGCAAGGGGTCCGAATTTGACACCCGTTTCCGTTCAACAGCTGAAGAGATGGGGGGCGCGTCGTGGCGCATATGCGGGTAAGGGGGCACCCCCATGGTTTGTATTGTCCATTGCTCAATACAGCTACTAGTCATCACTGGGGCTACCGACGGGATTGGCCGGGAGTTCGCTCTTCAGCTCGCGAAAGCTGGTTTTGGCGTGGTCCTGGTCTCTCGTAACCCAGAGAAGCTGCAAAAGCTGGCGAATGAAATCAGTGAGCCTTAGTCCCCCGATGTTAACCTATTAACTCTTCCGTCCAGCCGCAGAGCATAACGTCGATGTAAAGGTCCAAGCGCTCGACTTCTCTCGACACGATCAAGCTCATGCATACGAAGCCCTGAGTCAACAACTCCAGCACCTGGAGGTTGGTGTCCTTGGTCAGTCCACTCCTTCACTCACCGGTCCAGGTCGGGCCTCTTGACAGGCCCTTGGCAGTAAACAACGTTGGCCGCTCGCACGATATGCCCGTCTATTTCGACCAAACACCTCAACAAGAAGTTGACGACATTCTGCAAATCAACATCCACGGCACTCTGGCTATCACTAAGCTCACCCTGCCTCTCATGCTTGCCAAGTACGCTTTACCCACACTTCTTACCTGTAATGTGTTATTAAGTCTCGCCTCCCATTCAGGAGGAACGGCTTAATTCTGAACATTGGCTCCTTTGCGGGCGAAGTCGCCTCTCCCATGTTGGCCACCTACTCCGGCAGCAAAGCATTTCTCGTAGCCTGGAGCCGCGCTCTCGCCGAAGAATACCGCTGCAAGGGTATTACCGTTCAACTCGTAAACACATTCTTCGTCGTTCGTCCATCCTCCCCTTCTCGATTCACCTCGTAACCCTGCCTTTTACCTAGGTCTCCGCAATGTCTAAAATCCGCCGCCCGAGCATCACGACCCCCACACCAAGAGCCTACGTTAAATCCGTCCTGGGCCACCTGCAGCTCCCCTGCGGTTCTGTTGGCCAACCGTTCACGATGACCCCGTACTGGTCGCATGCTCTCGCTGAATGGTTCATCAACGTACTCAACTGGCCCAGCATATTCATTTCCTACACGCACGGTACGAGCATCATCCGCTCGCGCTCTACCTGCTGAAAAAACCATCCTTGGCTGACCTGACCCCCATTAGGTTTGCATATCAACATACGCCATCGTGCATTGAAGAAACGCGAGAGAGAGGGTATCAAAACGGAATAGATGTGCTAGGTAGTTTACCACCACCACACCACCATCACGCCTTCTTGTCATACATGCCGCCTCATTATTCCTCCATTTGGGTTCATGGGTCATGGTTAGAGCGGGGACTCTTCCCTCTAGGTTTCTTCACGTAGTATTTATCTCACGGGGCGTAATAAACGCGACACGGAGATATATTCATCGCGAGTTTGAGAGGGACCGAACGAGTCCGAGTTCTGAACGGTCAGGATAAGCTACAAGTAGGGTTACGAAGCGCAAACGAGGCAGGGATGAGGGAGGCTACTGGCTACGAGGGTGGAAGCGAGCAAGGCAAAGTAAGGTGTTGGAAGCCAGGCCCCTATGCCATTCCGAACGAGGCGAGAACGAAACCAAAACAGGTAAGGGGAAGGGAGCATAGAGGGCCCGGATTAGGGATAAATACAGTGCGGTTAGCTGGTTGTTGGTGCTAAGCGAGAGCATCTGATAGGGTCAGAAAGAGTCAGATAGTAATATAGTGGGACAAGCAGAGGGGAGAAAGACTAGTAGCAGGGTCTTCTGTATGGGATGCTACAACAGCGCGATATGCGCTGATTCTCATTGAGACAGGAGAAGCCGACATGGATCGAGAAAAAAAGGAGCGACGAGTGGTGTGTCTTGATATATGTGTCCAGCCTCTGCTCGTCATAGGACTGAGCGAGGCGGTTTGTTTGTTGTTTATGATTCGTAAAGAACGAAATGGGCCCGATTTGCTTTTTGCAGGAGGCATACGGGTTGCGAGACGATTTGATTTAATATAATTAACGTCACGGGGGAAATAACGTCACGGGGGAAATAATGTCACGGGGGAAATAACGAGACGGGGTTGCTCATTTCTGAGAGGTCGAAGGTCGAGGTGGGGATTCTTGCGTGAAAAAAACTACACGGCTTTCAGGTTCGAATGGCTCTTCATCCTCCTCCAAAGGAACTTCAGGGGTTTGAGTGAGCCACCGCTCTTCCTTCTCTCCATCTCGGCCGTGCTCTGTGAGAAGGAGGTACCAGAATGGAAGTTGTTCGACGATACCCACGCAGAGGGTGGTGCATGCCCCCAATAATTGTGCTGGTGGTGCAGTGGGGTGTCCTTGGGCGGGTGGTCCCTAGGCGGGGTGGGGATCGGAGGGAAGGCCGCTGTGACCGGGCTTGGAGGAAGGCTCTTTTGCTTTTGCTTGGGACGCCAACGCTTAATCGGTGACGTTGGAATACGAGCGGGAAGTTGGACTGTGAGCTGGTTCCATGCAGTAACCCTTTCCGCATTGGCACGGCGGTGTTCTTGAAGGTAGCGGTTGTCAGACACGCTTTCAATTCTACGGGTGAAAACGTCAGGTCAGAGTAGGGGATTGTGGAATTTAATGACTTACGCCCGTAAAGCTTTGAGCTCTTCGAAGAACTCCCGTGGGTCAGCGGTTTCATCAACCATGGAGAGATCAAACCAAACGTTGACGTGGGGCTGACATTGGCAGCTCCTCGAAGGCGTGTCTTCTTCCTCGTCTGACTCTCCGAAGGAGGGATTGCCCCAGTTGGTGGAAGGCGTATGGCGGGTCAAGAACGCCTGCGACGCATGGTAGTGCTGCGACCAAGGCTTGGCAAGTGTAGACGATGAGTTGGCGTGCGGGTGGGCGACGCGGGTGGCGCCACTAAGATCTGTAGCGGCAGTTGGAGAAGGAGGGGTGAGGGACTTGCGCCTCCGCGCGTGTCGGGCGTCACTCTCCGATCCGGACGACGGGTATCGGAAAATAGGGATGGAAGGTGAGTCTGACGCTTCAGAGGAAATGGTGCGGAATGAGAAGGTCGAATTCGTCGAGGCAATAGAGGCTGGGCGTTGTTTTGGAGCACCGCGCATTGGATGCAATATCTGTGGTGCAGGAGGCTCAGGAAGACTTTCAATGCTCGAGGCAGACGAGGAAGAAGTGACAGTATGCGCATCAAAGGTGATTCCTGACATGAGTGTGGACAGTCTGTAGTCCTCTGACTGGACATCACCATCGTCCAAGTCATCGACGCTGATTAAATCAACATTGGGACTCTCGTGCACGGGGGGGTCGGGGTGGTAGTGCTTCTGCTGCTTCATCTGCGTCTCCTGCCGGTAACTCTCGGCTTCGCGCGCGTGATCTTCTTGTTGGTAACGATCGAAGCGCAGCATTTCGCGGGGAGGGAGAGCGGGGGCAAGAGCGGGGCGAAAACCTCGTTCGTCGCAGTGAGAGACGCGGACGTGGGCATCCATGACAGTGTGGACGTATGCATCCTTCCATCCAAGGTAATTGGTAGGCTTGAGTGGCGGCCTCCCACAGCCATCCTTTGGCCGGGTCGGCCAGACAGGGACGCACATCGACTCGTCCACGCCCTCGCCGGGGACTCTGCGGGGCGGGGATGTGTGGACGAGGTTGATATGGAGCTTTGGCTGGGACTGGGACGCGGCGGCAAGCGGGGAGATCGTACTCGCGCGACGTGCCTTTGTGGTCGCCACCGGACTTATTGGGAGATCGATGGTGCGAACGAAGGCGAGGTACTTGCGCATGTCGGGGACCATCTCGCGTGCTTGGTGGGTTGCGTAGGGGTCATTGAGCGGGGAGAGAGTTGCGACAGGATCGACGGCCACGACGACGAAAACGCCGGGTTCGAGCGCAGCTCGGTAGAAAGCTTTATCGTAGTCCAACCCATGAGCCATCGAGCATAGGGAAGGGGGTATCAGAGGTCAGAGGAGAGCGAAGGGGGGATGGAGGAGGGGGGAGAGAAAAGAGAAAGATGATATGAGACATGTGGCCAAACGACGGCACGGGCCACGGGCGAGCAACAACAAGGCCTGCCCGGTAATCATCTTCCAAATCTGGTAATCCACTTGACATCAAGTGGCAGGTGGCAGGTGGCAGGTGGCAGGTAGCAATTTTTTTATTGAGTTCCCGTTCCGTGGCGTGGCCTGTCCCGTGGCTCCCGCGTGCGTGCGCCCAATACCACCCTCTTGTTTCCGCTCCCCGGTCTCCTTCGGTCTCTCTTGTCACAGCCTCAGTCTCAACCTCAGGCCCTCGCATCAAAGCGAAACTACCCACTGGCCAGCGGTGGCGCATTCATCGCCAAAACCGGCTATGCAAGGCCGCTTCCTGAGTTCTCGCGACATCAAGTCAAGTTTCAATTGATTCTTCATTCTGCAGCAAGAGCAAGAACAGAACAGTACGATACAGGAGCCCAGAGGCCAGCCACACT
>WNFL01440929.1_pt1 | contig 11548 bp, 10 predicted proteins | sample 5400361 | NCBI WGS metagenome assembly WNFL01 (sample SAMN13153351, study PRJNA577476) | soil metagenome | isolation source: 40 cm soil on Douglas fir-dominated hillslope | place: USA:California | collected 2013-09-17
CGCCGCCGCGACCGGCCAGGCCGCCGAGGCCGTCGCGATCCTCACGCTGTGCTCGGCCGGCGACCACATCGTCTCGGCCTCGACGCTCTACGGCGGCACCCACACGCTGCTGCACGTGAACCTGCGCAAGCTCGGGATCGAGACCACGTTCGTGAACCCCGACAATCCCGAGAACTTCAAAAATAGTATTAAAAAAAATACAAAATTAATTTATGCCGAGACACTCGGCAACCCGCTCATCAACATCGTCGACATCGAAGCGCTCGCGACGATCGCCCACGAAGCCGGCATCCCGCTCGTGCTCGACAACACGGTGCCCTCGCCCTACCTGTGCCGGCCGATCGAATGGGGCGCCGATGTCGTCGTCCACTCCGCGACCAAGTACATCGGCGGGCACGGCACCACCATGGGTGGCGCGATCGTCGAGTCGGGCAAGTTCAACTGGGGCAACGGCAAGTTTCCCGAGTTCACCTCGCCCTCGCCGGGCTATCACGGCGTGATCTTCCACGAGACCTTCGGCGACTTCGGCTACACCATGAAGGCGCGCATGGAGATCATGCGCACGTTCGGGCCCACCCTGCCGCCTCTGAACGCCTGGCTGCTGCTGCAGGGCCTCGAGTCGCTGCACGTCAGGATGGACAGGCACTGTGCCAACGCCTTGGCCGTTGCTCAATTTTTAAAAAATCATCCCCGGGTGGCGTGGGTGAACTACCCGGGCCTTCCCGACAGCAAGTACTACGCCTTGGCAAAGAAGTACCTGCCGAAAGGCGCCTCGGGGCTCCTGAACTTCGGCGTCAAAGGCGGCGCCAAAGCCGGCGAGCGCTTCATCGAGGCCGCGCAGTTCATGAGCCACCTCGCCAACATCGGCGACGCGAAGACGCTCGTGATCCACCCGGCCTCGACGACGCACCGCCAGATGAGCGACGACGAGCAGCTGAAGGCCGGCGTGCAGCCGGACATGGTGCGCATGTCGGTCGGCATCGAATCGCTCGACGACATCCTGTGGGATATAGATCAGGCACTGAGCGCAAGCGCGAATGTTTAGGATGAGGCGGGGAAAGCAATGATCAGCTATCAGATCGTCGAGCACGGGAAACCTCTTCAAAGAACCGTTTTTGAAACACCCAGCCCCCGCGGCACCGAAGTCCTGGTGCGCGTCACGCGCTCGGGCGTCTGCCACAGCGACCTGCACATCTGGGACGGCTACTTCGACCTGGGCGCGGGCAAGCGCTTCTACGTGAAAGAGCGCGGCTGCGTGCCGCCCTTCACGATGGGGCACGAGCCTTTCGGGGTGGTCGAAGCTCTGGGCTCTTCGGTTTCCAGAATCGACAGGAAATTGAAAGTCGGGCAAAAGAAGCTCATCTTCCCGTGGATCGGTTGCGGCAAGTGCGCGGTGTGCAAAGCCGGGCAGGACAACTATTGCGTCTCGGGCTCGCGCTTCCTGGGCGTCAACCGCCCGGGCGCGTACTCGACGCACGTGCTCGTGCCGGATCCGAAGTACCTGATCGACACCGCCGGCATAGACGATGCGTTCGCCTCGACGCTCGCCTGCTCGGCGGTGACCGCCTACAGCGCCACCGCGAAGCTCCCGGCGCTCGGCCCGAAGGACTGGGTCGCGATCCTCGGCTGCGGCGGGCTCGGCCTGATCGGCATCTCGGTGCTGCGCGCGAAAGGCGTGAAGAACATCATCGGCTGCGACATCGACGACGCCAAGCTCGCCGCGGCGGCGAAGCTGGGCGCGAGGAAAACGCTGAATACTCGCGCCGCGGATCCGCTGCAGCAATTGCAGGCGGCGGCTCAGGGCAACCTCGCCGGCGCGATCGATTTCGTCGGCATGCCGGCGACCGCCGCGCTCGGCATCGCCGCGCTGCGAAAGGGCGGGCGCTACGTGCTCTGCGGGCTTTTCGGCGGCGAGCTCTCGCATCCCCTGCCGCCGATCGCCCAGCGCGCCATCGGCATCGTCGGCTCCTACGTGGGCAACCTGCAGGAGTTGAAAGAAGTCGTCGCGCTGGCGAAGAAGAAAAAGCTGAAGCCCACCCCGGTAGAGACGCGCCCCGCCGCGCAGGCGAACGGCGCGCTCGAGGACCTGAAGGCCGGCAAAGTGCTCGGGCGGGTGGTGCTCGATTTCGAGTCGGTCGCGCCCGCCTAGCGGCCCCGCCACTCCGCGGAGGCCGCTCGCCCGCGCACGCTCTGGGAAAGGAAGGCCCTCAGCTTGCCGTGCGGCACCGGCTTCATCGCAACGGGAACCTTTGCGGCGTGCTCGCGAAGGAACGGCAGGCTCGCCGTTCCGCTGATGATCAGCGCCGGTATGTGCGCGCCGAATGCCGCGCGCAAGTGCTCGATTGCTTGCAAGCCGTCCATCGCGTCGGCCAGCCGGTAGTCGACGATGAGGGCGTCCGGCGTCAGCTGGTTCGCCCGCAGCTCCCGCTCCACTTCCGCGACGGTGGCGCCGGCGATGCCGCGGCATCCCCAGCTCTCCAGCAGAAAGCCCACGCTGTTGCGGATCTCCGCGTCGTCGTCCACCACCGCGACCGTGAGTCCTTTCAGGCTGCTCTGGAGCAAAGGGCCGGGAGGCGCCGCGGACGGGGCGGCGCCTCCCGCTCTCTCGAGCTCGATGGAGAACACGCTGCCGCGGCCGAGCGATGACCTCACCGCCACCTTGTGGCCGAGGAGCTCGCCCAGGCTCTTCACGATCGGCAGCCCCAGCCCGAGGCCCTGGGCGCTCTTGCCGGCGATCTGGTAGTACTCGTCGAAGATCCGTTCCTGCTCATGCGCGGGGATGCCGATTCCGGAATCGATCACCTCGAGCCGCAGCCGGCCGCCGGGCCGCCGGCGGCAGCCGACCAGAACCTTGCCCCGTTCCGTGTAGCGGATCGCGTTCGTCACCAGGTTCTTCAGCATCCGTTCCAGCAGCGCGGGGTCGCTCCGGACGCTGACCGACGTGCGCGCGACCCGCAATTCGAGGTTTTTCCGCGTCGCGATGGCGGTCTCGGCCTCGACCACGCGTTCGATGAGCGGCATCAGCGCGACCACCCCCACGTCCGGCTTGACGACGCCCGATTCGATCTTCGATATGTCGAGCAGGCTGTCGAAGAGCTGCTCCAGCGTCCGCACCGAGAGCTCGATCCCGCGCACCACGCGAAGAGCGCTCGCTTCGCGGACGCGCTCTTCCAGGACCGACGCGTACATCGACAACGCCTGCATGGGCTGGCGCAGATCGTGGCTCGCCGCGGCCAGGAACTTGGTCTTCGCGATGTTCGCCGCCACCGCCTCGCGCCGCGCCGCCTCGACGCGCTGGGCCGCGGCGGCGAGCGAATAGAAGATCGCGAAAAGCAGCGTGCTGATGAGCAGCCCGCCGCCGAGCGCGAGCCACGGCAGCGCCCGGTCGATGCTCCTGATCAGTGCCGCGTGCGGTGCGCTGAAATGGATCTCCCAGATGCGCCCCGCGAACTCGATGGGAAGTATCGTCTGGAAGAACGCGTCGCCCGAACCGGCACGCGGGTCCTTGACGAGACTGCGGCTGTCGAACAGCAGTTGTTCTTCGCCTATCTCGCGCGGCGGCTCGGTGTATGCGCTGGCCGGGCCGCCCTCGTAGAGCCTGAACCTCAGGGACCTTAGAGTGGTGTCGTCGAACACGCCCCGCATGAGCTCCGGGACGACGAACGCGGCGCCGACGGAGCCGGCGTAAGCGGCGCGCCGCTGTGCCACAGTGTCGAGCGCCGCGCCCCGGCGGTACACCGGCATCCGTATCCCGAAGGCCGGGGCGTCGCCCTGCCCGATATCGAGCCTCTGGCCGGAAGTCGTGACCTTGCCGCTGTCGCGCGCAGACTCGAGGACCGCTTTGACGGCGGCCGGATTGCCGGTCCTGGGATTGACGGCGATATCCAGGCCAAACGCGAATTGAATCCGCTCCATCGGCGCCACGTAGCTCAGCGCGTAGTAGTCGGCCCGATCGCCCGGAGGGGTGATCGCGAACCCCGGATAGCCCCCCGCCACGAGGCTGGCGTCGCGCCGTATCCGCGCGACGAACCGGGCTTTCTCCTCGTGCGGCACGTACTCGGCGTAATTCAGCGACCAGATCCCGGGGTAGCGGCGCGCGAGGTCGAGCGTCTCGACGTAGTACTGGAATTCCGCGTGAGACAGCGTGCTCGATTTGCCGAACAGCGCCGCGAGCCCGTACAGCACGTTGGAGTACGAGATGAAGCGCGCTTCGATCGCGTGCTTGGCGTCGCTCGCCTGGCGCTCGAAACGCAGGCGCGCCTCTTTCTCGATGCTGTCCTTGATGAAGACGAACATGGCCAGAGAGGCCATCGCGCCGAACGCCAGCGCGAGCAGCGGCAGTTGCAGCTTCTTGTGGCCCGGCGAGCCGGGGTTCAAGCGGAGTCTGTCCAGGGTGCCGGCAAGCATCGCCCAAGCTTACCTCTGCGAAACGCCGTCACAGAATCCCGGCACGCTCTAAAATACCTTGTGACGCCATTTTCCTGGCAAAACCCCTACGCCTGGCCACGCAAGCCGGTGCTGGCAGCGAACGTGGTCGCCACGACGCAGCCGCTCGCCGCGCAGGCGGGCCTGCAGATGCTCGCCGACGGCGGCACCGCGGTCGACGCCATTCTCGCCACCGCGATCACGCTCTCGCTCGTCGAGCCGGTCTCCAACGGCATCGGCTCGGATGCCTACGCCATCGTCTGGGACGGAAAGAAGCTGCATGGCTTCAACGCCTCCGGCCGCTCGCCCGCCGGCTGGACCCTGGACTACTTCAAGGGGCAGCAGGCGATGCCGGTGCGCGGCTGGAACACCGTTACCGTGCCCGGCTGCGTGCAGGCCTGGGTCGACCTGCACGCGAAGTTCGGCAAGCTGCCGTTCAAGAAGCTCTTCGAGCGCGCGATCCGCTATGGCCGCGAGGGCTTTCTCGTCTCGCCGACCATCGCAAGACAGTGGGAGAAGCAGGTCGCGGAGCTGAAGGACCAGCCCGGCTTCGCGAAGCACTTCATGCCCGAAGGCCGGGCGCCGCGCGCCGGCGAGCGCTTCAAGTTCCCGGCGCACGCGAAGGTCCTCGAGCAGATCGCCGCCAGCAAGGGCAAGGCGTTCTACCGCGGCGAGCTCGCGGAAAAGATCGAGGCGCATGCGAAAAAGCACGGCGGCGTCCTGCGCGCGTCCGACCTCGCCGCCAACAAGCCCTACTGGGTGAGGCCGCTCGAGATGGACTATCGCGGCTATACGCTGCACGAGATACCGCCCAACGGCCAGGGCATCGTCGCGCTCATCGCCCTCGGCATCCTCGAGAACTTCGACGTCCGGTCGCACGCCGTCGACGGCCCCGACAGCCTGCACCTGCAGATCGAGGCGCTGAAGCTCGCCTTCGGCGACGCGCGGCGCTACGTGGCCGACATCGACCACATGACCGAGGTGAAGCCGCTGCAGCTTCTCGACAAGGACTATCTCAAGTCCCGCGCCAAGCTGATCGACATGAGCCGGGCACAGGACTTCGGCCACGGCACGCCGCCGAAGGGCGGCACGGTGTACCTCACGGCGGCGGACGCCTCCGGAATGATGGTGTCCTACATTCAGTCGAACTACATGGGCTTCGGCTCCGGGGTGGTGGTGGACGGCATCTCGCTGCAGAACCGAGGCGGCACCTTCGTCATCAAGCCCGGCCATCCGAACTGCGTCGGGCCCTCCAAGCGCCCTTACCAGACGATCATTCCGGGCTTCGTCACGCGCGAGCGCAAGCCGGTCATGAGCTTCGGCGTCATGGGCGGCACGATGCAGCCGCAGGGGCACACCCAGGTGATGGTGCGCATCGCCGACTACAACCAGAGCCCGCAGGCCGCCTGCGACGGGCCGCGCTTTCGCGTCATCCAGGGCCTGGAGGTCAGCGTCGAGGAAGGCAACTTCCCGGCGGGCTCGCTCGCCGAGCTGCAGCGCCGCGGCCACAAGATCGTGAACGTCGACGACTACAACCAGTTCGGCGCCGGGCAACTCCTCTGGAAGCTCGACGGCGGCTATTTCGCCGCGAGCGACCCGCGCCGGGATGGGCAAGCCGTAGGTTTTTAGAAGTTTTCTTCCCTTCTTATTTTTTTCAGAGAATTTTCGTATGCTAAAAATATGGGGGCGAGTTAACTCGGTCAACGTCAAGAAAGCGCTCTGGGCTGCCGAAGAGCTCGGCCTGAAGTACGAGCGCATCGACGCCGGCCTGCACTTCGGCGTGAACAAGACGCCCGAGTACCTGAAGATGAACCCGACCGGCCTCGTGCCGACGATCGACGACGACGGCTTCAAGCTGTGGGAGTCGCACACGATCGTGCGCTACCTCGCGGCGAAGCACGGCGCCGGGACGCTCTGGCCCGCCGATCTGCGGGCGCGCGCGGACGCCGAGCGCTGGATGGACTGGGCGTTTACCCTGCAGAGAGCGATGCGAGACGTGTTCTGGGGACTGATCCGCACGCCGCCCGAGAAGCGCGACCCGAAGGCGATCGAGGCGGGCCGCAAGCAGAGCGCGGAGCTGCTCGCGATCCCCGAATCCGTGCTGGCCGGAAGGAAGTACGTGGCCGGAAGCAGCTTCACCATGGGCGACATTCCGCTGGGCTGCGAGGTGCAGCGCTGGATGCGGGTGCCGATCGAGCGGCCGGCGTTCCCGAACGTCGAGGCCTGGTTCGAGCGCCTGCGCGAGCGTCCCGCCTTCAGGACGTTCGTGGATATCCCGCTGAGCTAGCCCCGCTGAATCAACCCGCTGAAGCCGCGGCGCCGGGCGCGGCCGGGCCGGGCGGCTTGAGCCGTTTTCCGGACTTCGCCAGCGCCTTCGCTTTTTCGTAGAACACCGGCAGGTCGCCGCCGCTTTCGGCCAATAGCGCCTCGAACTGCGGCACGAGCTCCGTATAGAGCGCGACGGACACGAGGAAGGCGTTGCTGGGCTCCGGCGGAACGATCGTCGGATATTCGGCGCGCAGCTTCTCGAATTCCTCGCGTTTTTTGGCCGCCAGGATTTCCCTCGATACACCCGGCTCGTCGTACGCGAGCGCGAGGCGCGTCCTCACCTCCTTGATCCTGTTCGCGAAGCGCTGCCGGCGCGCCTGCGCATCGCGGAACGCCTGCAGGTCGCCGGCGTGCCCTTCCGCCTCCAGCCAGCGGCGCACGCCCTCTTCCTCGACGGACACCGCGAAAGACTCGTTGAACGTGGTGTCGTCGCGCGCGTAGACGATCTGGTGCGCGAGCTCGTGGAACACCAGCCGCGCGAGCTGCGCGTCCGGATAACGGATGAAGGTCGAAAGCAGCGGGTCGTCGAACCAGCCGAGCGTGGAGTACGCCGGCACGCCGCCGACGTGCACGTCATAGCCTTGCGCCTTGAGCCGCGCGGCATGGCGGCGCGCGTCCTGCTCGGAGAAAAAGCCGCGGTAGCTGACGCAGCCGGTGAACGGAAAGCACTCCTGCCTCGGCGCCACGGAGAATTCCGGCGCGGCGAAGACGTTCCACACCACGAAAGGCCGGCCCAGGTCCGCGTAGGATTTGTAGCTGCCGTTCTGCGGCAGCGCCAGGCGGCTCGAGGCGAATTCGCGGATCCGGCGCGCCGTCTCAAGGCGCTCGCGCAGCGGCGTGGGCGTGGCCGGGTCGGCGAGCCACGCGTCCAAGGGCCGCGCGGCGCTCATGATCTCGAGGTGCCCGCCGATCGCCTGCTTGTAGTAGGCGATCGTGTCGCAGCCGCCGGCGAGCAAAAGGAATAGCAGCAGGAATAGCAGCGGGAACAGCCGCACGAGGCGCCGCATCAGTCGAAGCGTCCCGTCGCCAGAAAGCGCGCCACCATGTTCGCTACCCGGCCCGAAACGATGAGAACGCTGTGGCCAAGCGGCAGAAGCGCCCGCGCGGTCATGCCCTCCACCTCGGTCTCCGAGACGCAGACCACGCCGTCGCTCGGTCCGGGAAGCGGCCCGAACGCGACCCCGAGGCCCACTTTCGCCGTGCCGGCGATGACCCCGAGCGGCGCCTCGCGCTGCCATTTCACGGCGCGCTCGTTCCAGAGAACACCGCAATCGCCCATCATCCACCGGCCCACGCCCGCGAGACCCAGCCGGCGCCCGGCGAAGCTGCCGCGCACCGGTGCGCCGAGCAGCACCGTCGAGCGCGCGGCGATTTCCGGGTGGCGGTTGAGCATGTCGAGGATGAGCACGCCGCCCAGGCTGTGACCGACGAAATGCGCGGGCCGGCCGTTCACCCGCTCGCCCGCGAAACGCGCCAGGCGCTCCACGTTGGCGTCGTGCGGCCGGCGCCCGCTGTACGGAAAGACGCGCACGGCATAGCCGCGGCGGCGAAGGCGCGCGGCAAGCAGCGTCATCACCACCTCCGGCATCCACAAACCCGGCACCAGCACGACCTGATCGGTCACGCTTGCGGGTCAGTCCTGGCGAAAATCGCGCTGGCGCGCACGATCCGGCGCTTGCCGGAGACGAGATAGCAGTTGGCGAACGCAAGCCGCGAGCCCAGACGCTGGATCTCGACCTGCGCCTCGATCCACTCGCCGAGCCTCGCGGCGCCGGCGTAGTCGACGGCGAGATGCGCCGTCACGAAGGCCGCCTTGCCGTCGCCCTTCGCGTGCATCGCGTAGCCAAGCGCGAGATCGGCCAGCGTCGCGAGCACTCCGCCGTGGCAGCTCCCGCGCGAGTTCAGGTGCTTCTGCGCGACGTGCAGGCCGATCGACAGCTCGGCGCCGCGCCGGCGCCGCTCATAGAGCGGCCCGACGAGGGCGTTGAACGGGCTCAGCCGCGGGATCGCGCGAAAGCCTCGCGGTGCATTCGTCATTTCTGCGACTTGGCGAAGGCGGCGAGCAGGGCCTGGGCCCGGTACACGATCGGATAGTCGATCATCTGGCCGTCGAGCTGGATCGCGGCCGCGCCCTTCGCTTCGGCTTCCTTGAACGCCGTGACGATGCGCTCGGCCTGCGCGATCTCCTCGGCGCTGGGCAGGTAGGCGGCGTTCACCGGGGCGAGCTGGTCCGGATGGATGCAGAGGCGTCCCTGGAAGCCGCCGCGCCGGCTGCGCTCCAGCGCGCGGCGGAAAGCGTCGAGCTCCTTGAGATGGAACCAGGGGCTGTCGATCGGGTTCTCGAGGCCCGCCGCGCGCGAGATCATCACGATCCGGGCGCGCGCTTCGGCGAGCTCCGGCTCATCGAGCGACGGCGACAGGCCGACGTCGTTCGCGTAGTCGCCCGCGCCGAACGTCACCCGCTTCACCCGCCACGGTCCCTTGTACGCCCGCAGATTCTTCGCCTGGACGATGCGCTCGATGCGCTGGACCCCCGCGGCGGTCTCGATCTGGGGCATCAGGTCGATCGAGCCTTCCGCGAGGCCGCGCTCGCGCTCCAGGTTGGAGAGCAGCCAGTCGATCGCGTGCAGCTCGCCCGCGCTCTCCACCTTGGGCAGCACCACGCCGTCCACGCCTTTGTGGATCGTGTCCACGAGGTCGCCGTAGCAATACGCTGTGGAGGCCGCGTTGACGCGCACGTAGCCGCGCGCACGGCGCGGCTTCGTCAGCGCTTCTGCCACGGCTTTGCGCGTCGCCGCCTTCTCGGAGCTCGCGACCGAGTCCTCGAGATCGACGATCACCGCGTCGGCCTCGAGCGTCAGGGCTTTTTCGACGCGCCGCGGCACGTTGCCGGGCGCGAACAGGAACGAACGGTTCAAGGTCATGCGCGAAGCCTTCCACCATCCGAAGTCATGGGTTCTGCGGCAAGTATGCCGGCTTGAGCAGGCGCCGCTCGCTCCACGGCGGATACGGCAGCACCGCCTTCGCGGTCTCGAGCGCGCTCGGCCACACGATCTCCGGGCGGCCCTTGAGGATCTGCACGACGGCGGGCCGGGTCGCGATCTGCTCCCCGGTCGCGGGGTCGACCTTGAAATCCCCGAGCACGGTCGCGGTGGTGAGCGCCGCGAGCGCGGCGCGCAGCTTGTTCGGCTCGGCGCTGCCGGCGCTGCGCAGCCCGGCGGCGAGCACGCTCGCCGCGGCATAGCCCTCCGCCGCCGCGGCGCCGGGGGGCGAGGACCACTTGGCGGTGAAGGCTTTCACGAATTTTGCGTTTCCCGGCGTCGCGAAGCGCGGGTCGTATTCCACCGGCCCGAGCGCGAACTCGGCGTCCTGCCCGACCGTCTCGATGAATTTCGGGCTCGCGGTGCCGCGCGCGAGGAAGAGCGGCGGCGCGTAGCCGAGGCGCTTGAAGCCCTTCACCATCGCCGCCGAGTCGCGCGCCTCGCCGAAGGCGATCCAGGCATCCACCTCCTCGCCGCGCGCCTTGGCGACGAGCGGCGTGAAGTCGTCGATCCCGCCGCCGTAGACCGCGACCTCGCCCGCCGAAAGGCCGAGCTTCAGCGCCGCGGCGAGCGCACCCGCCGCCATCTCTCGCGCCGCCGGCTCGTCGCGCGTCAGGATGAAAAGCTTGTTGTATCCCGCCGCCCTGGCCATCTCCAGCACGCCGGCGCCGTAGGCGTTGTAGGGCGTCGCCGACTGGAAGACGAAGCGCGGCGAGCGCTTGTGGACCTCGCGCGACCAGCCGGCGCCGTTGATCAGCACCCGGCGTGCGGTCTCCGCCTCGGCCGCCGCCACCAGCGTCGCCGCGGTACCGTACGGACCGATCAGGGCGTCGGCCTTATCCCGGATGAGCTGCTGGTAGAGCGGGCCCGCCTTGATCGCTTCCGAGGCGTCGTCGAGCAGGCGCAGCTCCACCTGCCGGCCGAGAAGGCCGCCCGCGGCGTTCACCTCGTCCTGCCAGAGCAGAAGCGCCTTGCGGTAGTCGGCGGCGAGGCCGGCATGCGCGCCGGTTTCCGAGACCACCGCCCCGACAATGAGAGGCGATGCTTCCTGGCTCTTTACCGAAATCGCAGTAAAGAAGAGGCAAACCCAGAGAAGGTATCTCGCTCTCAATCTAGTAGTGGCCGAGCTTGTCGTCGACGGCGTGGCCGCGCATCGGAATGAGCGCCGCGCGCTCGAAGGTCATGAACACCGTGCCGTCGGCCTTCTTTCCGGTGGTGCGCACGGTGACGATGCCGTGGTGGGGGCGCGATGCCGACTCGCGCTTGCCGATCACCTCCGACTCGGCGTAGATCGTGTCGCCGGCGAACACCGGCGCCGTGAGGCGCACCTTGTCCCAGCCCAGGTTGGCGACGGTCTTCTGGCTGACGTCCGAGACGCTCATGCCGGTGACGATGGCGAGGGTCAGGCAGGAATTCACGAGCGGCCGGCCGAACTCGGTCGCCGCGCCGTAGGCGGCGTCGATGTGCAAGGGGTGCTGGTTCATGGTCAGCAGCGAGAACCAGGTATTGTCCGCCTCGCTGAGCGTGCGGCCGGGCCGGTGCTCGTAGACGTCGCCGATCTCGAACTCCTCGAAGTAGCGCCCGGCCGATTCGCGAAAGCGCCGGGCTCCGACTGCCTTTGCTTGGCTTACCATAAGAGAATCCCGATGGACACGACGCTGCAGAACCGATTAGGCGACATTGTAGGCGCTGGCAACGTGCTCGCCGATGCCGCGGACGTAAAACCGTACTTTACCGACTGGCGCAAGCAGTAC
>WNFL01006122.1_pt2 | contig 11547 bp, 16 predicted proteins | sample 5400361 | NCBI WGS metagenome assembly WNFL01 (sample SAMN13153351, study PRJNA577476) | soil metagenome | isolation source: 40 cm soil on Douglas fir-dominated hillslope | place: USA:California | collected 2013-09-17
GGAGCAAATGGTTGCATTGAAATTGCATTTGGGTTAGGTGCTTGGACTAGCTTCAATTCCTTTATTCAAGGGCTGGCTGGTAGTACGAATAATGCAGCTATAAATAATGTCTCAATAACATTTATGCCAGTCGCATATCCTCCATTAATTCAAGGCGGTATTTTAAGATAATAGTATGAAAAGAATTATTAAAGTGCTTTTGCTTGTGATGCCATGTTTAGCATGTGCGCAAGAAAAAAAATATAACTCTGTACTTGTCGATAAGGCGGGCAAGTTTGAAATCAAACGAGAAGATGAAATTATCAAAATGTTTTTTCGGGAGGACGTTCCTGAAATAGATACTGTTCGAGCAAATCTTATGGCTAACAATGACTCACTTCGGCAGATTCTTTTTACAAGGGGCAGGCTTCGAAAAGATACTCTTGATGTGTTAATACATTTTACGAGTTCCGCCTATCACCTAATTTATAAAATAAAAATTGCCAAAGGGAAGTTTAGAGTTGGTTTTAGACTTGGAACGAAAGATTATTCCAATTGATTACACGTTAAAGCTGAACAGCTTGGATTTTAAAAGGGGCAAAGAGATCAGAGGATACACCGAGTTCAAAGGCAAATGCAAGGGAGAAGGATGTTATGGGGAAGAGAACATTGAGGTGAAAGGAAACTTCAAAGTTCTGATCAAATAACTATGCACTGATGATAATAGAGGGGTAGGAAGAATGCATCAAGTTGACCCGATGGCGGATAAATATTCTTCACATACTCCTTACAATTACTCATTCAATTCACCGGTGGTATTCAATGACCCCAGTGGTGCTGATCCTGACCACTCCCTTTATGACACCTACGTTGCGGTAGTGATACAGAAAAACTGATGTAAGATTAACAAGCTGATAATCAGAACTGGGAGAAGATAAAGGATAATGAGATTGACAGAAACAGGATGGGCAATGTCCATCCTGTTTTATTTTAATGGGTTAAGGAAGCTGCAATGCGTTGATCTTATCTTTCGTGCTACAGAAAAGCTGATGGAAAGAATGAAATGTAGGCAATGCAAAAAAGAAGGAGTAAAAAACGGAAAGAGTAAATCCGGTGTGCAACGGTATGGCTGTAAAGAGTGTAAAAAATACTGGCAGACGAGTTATGTGTACAAGGCGTGCGAAGAATACATCGATCAACAGATTATAGGGCTGAAGAAGGAAAGCTGCGGCATGCGGAGCATATCAAGAATATTAAAGATATCGCTGGTAACAGTAATCAAGCGCATCAAAAGCATAGCCCGAAGAATCAGCAGGCCATTTGCCATTTTGAAAGGCAAGGAATACGAAGTGGATGAGATGCGAACCTTCATTGGAAACAAGCAAAGACTGTATTGGGTGGTATATGCCTTGCGAAGGGACACCAAAGAAATCATCGATTTCAAAGTAGGTAAACGGAATCTGAAAACGCTGAGCAGGGTAATTGAGACCACGCTTTTGTCGGAGGCGAAAAAAGTTTACACCGATGGATACAAGCTTTATGAAAGTTTGATCCCGCGAGAAATCCATCGTCAAACCAAATACAATATCAATCACATTGAGCGGAAGAACTTGAGCATTCGCACGCATTTAAAACGGCTGTCAAGAAAGACAATCTGCTTCTCTAAAAGCAGGGAGATGCTGGAAGCTTGTTTGAAAATTTACTTTTGGTCGGACAGGGCATCGTTTGGTCGTTATCGTTAATTGTCTAGTCCTGAAATAGGCTGACACAAAACGTAAACTTATTTTAGGGCTGGACAGGATAAACAACGGAGGGATGAAATCGTTAACTTTGAATACTAGAAAAGAATGAGTGCAATAGAGATCAAACCGAACTGCAACAGATGATCGAGCAGGAAAAGGACATGAGCATACTGGAAGCCATCCGCACGATCTTGCAAAAAACCCGTCTTAACCCGATGCTAAAAGAGAAGCTTACCGATCGGGCATTAAAATCAGAAAAAGACATCTCCGAAGGCCGCCTGCTGACCAAAGAAGAAATCCAACAGCGCACGCAGCGGAAATGAAATTGTTTTACACCGAGCAATCTCTTGCCAGCCTGCAAGAATGCTTGGATTTTTTTCCGCCCGAAGTATCAGCCGAGAAAATCAATGAGATACGCGACAGGATATTGGTAAAGGCCGACAAGCTTTTGACCAATCCCTACATCGGCCAGCAAGAAGAATATCTGGAACATTTGGACAAAGGCCATCGCAGACTCATCGAAGGCAACTACAAGATCATTTATCGGGTGCAGGGAGAAAACATCTACATCACTGATATCTTTGATAGCCGACAAGACCCCGCCAAGATGAAAAGTTAAACCCACCCGCACTTTCCATTCTTCAGCATGGCAAGGACGAGTCAAGGTAAGGATCTAAAAGTATCTGTTTCAAGATGGGAGCAAACGATTTAAGTCAGATGATGACAAGAAATAGATTTCATTTTGCTTTTGATTCAATCATCATTCTCTGATGGAACATCTGCGCGGAAAAAAATAACAATCGATTGAAATTATTTAGTGCAGGAAGTATTCTCTTTCGGAAATTTTTTATTCTATGCTTTCGTTAATTAAGAGTATGTGCACCTTAAGTTGCACGTTTGTGGATAAAGAGATGAGTGAGATTCGTGCTGATTATCTAATGGAAAATTTTTTCAAAGAAATCACTGTTTAAACTGTATTAAATCGAGAAAATAAGTGAAATTTGACCGGTTTTAAAGGCCTATGAACAATCCAGCAATTCAGTATTTGCCTATTGGTCTGATGTTTATCGTGGCGTTAGGGTTTGTAGTTGGAACGATGCTACTCACGCATTGGCTCGGCCCCAAGCGCAAGACAAAAATCAAGCTTGATGCTTTTGAGTGCGGCATCGAAGCCCAGGGCAACGCACGCTTGCCATTCAATATCAAATACTTCTTAGTTGCCATCCTGTTTGTGTTGTTTGATGTGGAGGTTATCTTCATGTACCCATGGGCTGTGAACTTCAAGGAGTTGGGTGTAGCCGGTTTTGTTGAAATGATTTTGTTCATCGGATTTTTGCTTGTTGGATTTTTCTATTTGTTGAAGAAAGGCGCATTGAAGTGGGAAGAATGAATAATAAAATAAACTTAGAATTGCTCCCTTCTCCTCTGGAGAAGGGCAGGGGATGAGGTCATGGAAGCTGTAGCAAATAAAATATCAGTTGGTGAAAAGCCCGAGGGCTATGAAGGCGCAGGCTTCTTCGCGACTCGTTTAGATAAAGTTGTTGGTTTAGCGAGAAAGAACTCAATCTGGCCATTGCCTTTTGCAACTTCATGTTGTGGCATTGAATTCATGGCTACGATGGGTGCACATTATGACTTGGCCCGTTTCGGTTCAGAGCGCCTGAGTTTTTCTCCACGTCATTTGCTGATGGTGATGGGAACTATCGCAAAAAAAATGGGACCGGTTCTCAAGCAAGTCTATGAGCAGATGGCCGAGCCTCGTTGGGTGTTGTCGGTGGGTGCGTGTGCATCGAGCGGAGGGATTTTTGACACCTACAGTGTGCTTCAGGGCATTGACAGAATTATCCCTGTTGATGTTTACGTTCCCGGTTGCCCCCCGCGGCCTGAACAAATCATTGACGGTGTGATGAAGATTCAGCATTTGGTAGAGACCGAGTCCTTGCGCAGAAGAGATTCGGCTGAATATAAAGCCATGTTAAACAAATACGGCATTGAATGATGGAAGCTGCTGCGCAAGAAAAAATCATATCCATTGTTAATGAAAAATTCGAAGGCGAAATAGTAGAAGCCGGTTTGATCAAAGATTTTTTCACGATCATTCTTAAGAAAGAAAAAGTAGTTGACATCATTCGTCATTTGTACAATCACGCAGATACCCGCTTTCAGTTTTTAACAACGCTTTGTGGAATTCACTACCCCGATCAAAACCAGATCGCAGTGATGTATCAGCTCCACAACATGGTGACGAATCAGCGTTTAAGATTGAAAGTATTTCTACCAAGCGATAAACCCGAAGTAAAAACGCTCACCACTGTTTTTGCAGGAGCAAACTGGATGGAGCGTGAGACATACGATTTCTTCGGAGTGATATTCGAAGGACATCCTAATCTGAAAAGGATTTTGAATGTGGATGATATGCTCATCTTTCCTATGCGAAAAGAATATCCGCTGGAAGACCAGACTCGCGAAGACAAAAACGACTTAATGTTCGGGCGATGATTGAAGCGAATGAAACGATAGCACCAATCGCACAGGAAGAAAAACAATATTCTTACCTGAACCTCGGCCCCACGCACCCGGCCACGCACGGCATTTTCCAGAATGTGTTGAAAATGGATGGCGAAATGATCATCGATTCAACTCCAACCATCGGCTACATTCATAGGGCGTTTGAAAAACTTGCTGAACGCAGACCTTATAATCAGATCACTCCCATAACCGACCGCCTCAATTACTGCTCATCGCCAATCAATAACATCGGTTGGCACATGACGGTCGAAAAGTTGTTAGGTGTTGAGATTCCGAAACGCGTGCAGTACTTGCGTGTGATCATCATGGAAATTGCGCGTATCACCGATCACTTGATTTGTAATGCAGTCATCGCAGTTGATACTGGAGCGCTAACTGGTTTCGTTTACCTGTTTCAGCAACGAGAGCTCGCTTACGAAATTTATGAAGAGATATGTGGCGCCCGCCTCACAACAAATATTGGTCGCATTGGTGGATTTGAAAGAGATTTTTCTCCAAAGGCCTGGGAAAAGATCAACCGGTTTTTGAAGGAGTTTCCTGTGGTACTGAAAGAGTTTGGCAATCTCCTGGAGCGCAACCGCATTTTCATGGACCGTACTATTGGCGCTGGCGGGATCACAGCCGAGAAAGCATTGAACTACAGCTTCACCGGTCCCAATCTACGCGCGGCCGGAGTTGACTATGATGTGCGTGTAGCAAATCCTTATTCCTCGTACGAAGATTTTGATTTCATCATTCCCGTGGGAAAGAATGGTGATGTGTATGATCGCTTCATGGTTCGCCAGGAAGAGATGTCGCAAAGCCTGAGCATTATCAGCCAGGCGATCAAGCGATTGCCTGATGGACCATTCCATGCTAAAGTGCCTGAATTCTATTTGCCTCCGAAGGAAGAAGTCTATAATAATATGGAAGCTCTTATCTATCACTTCAAAATTGTGATGGGTGAATCCGATGTTCCCAAAGGAGAAGTTTATCATTGCGTGGAAGGTGGAAATGGTGAGCTCGGTTTTTATTTGATCAGCGATGGAGGCCGCACTCCTTTCAGATTGCATTTCAGGAGACCTTGTTTTATTTTTTATCAGGCGTATCCGGAGATGATCAAAGGAGCCATGTTATCGGACGCGATCCTGACCATGAGTAGTATGAATGTGATTGCAGGAGAGTTAGATGCTTGATTAAAATGAAGTCGCCTCGCCACTCTAAGTGGCCAGGCGACTCTTGTTAAATTTTGAATGTTGAATTAAGTGGAAATAAAATTTTCAAACGAAGCATTAGCCAGAGCGAACAAGATCATTGCCCGCTATCCGCAAGGAAAGCAGAAGTCGGCAATGCTTCCCCTCTTGCATTTGGCGCAATCCGAATTTGACGGATGGCTTAGTACCGAAGTGATGGATTATGTTGCTTCGTTGCTAAGTGTACGACCGATTGAAGTTTATGAGGTAGCAACTTTCTATTCGATGTACAACACTAAACCTGTTGGTAAGTGCTTACTCGAAGTGTGTCAGACAAGTTCATGCTGGCTTCGCGGTTCGAATGAAATTGTTGATCACATCAAAAACAAATTGAACATAGAAGTAGGAGAGACTTCGGCTGATGGAATGTTTACTTTGAAAACTGTAGAGTGTCTTGGTTCTTGCGGAACAGCGCCCATGCTTCAGTGCGGTGCCGACTTCCATGAAAATTTGACAGTAGAAAAAGTAGATGAGTTAATAGAGAAACTAAGATCAAAAGGAGAACGGAGTACTTACTTGAAATCTTTGGTGAATAGTTAATAGTTATAGGTTAATAGTTAATCGTGGTGCATAGCCTATTAACTAATAACGATTAACGGATAACAAAAATGGGAAAGAAACTACTATTAGAACATATCAACGAACCCGGTATACAATCCTTCGAAGTGTACAGGAAGAAAGGTGGCTATGCTTCAGTCGAGAAGGCGTTGAAGACGATGAAGCCTGATGACGTTACTGAAGAAGTAAAGAAATCTGGTTTGAGAGGAAGAGGCGGTGCCGGCTTCCCTGCTGGAATGAAGTGGAGTTTCATAGATAAGAAATCGGATAAGCCTCGTTACCTGGTTGTCAATGCTGACGAAAGTGAACCTGGTACTTTTAAGGACCGTTATCTTATGGAGAAGATCCCTCACATTTTGATTGAGGGAATGATTACATCAAGCTATGCACTCGGTGCGAAGGCTTCTTACATCTACATCCGTGGCGAGTACATGTACATTGTTCGGATTTTAGAAAAAGCAATCGATGAAGCTTATGCAAATGGCTTCCTTGGAAAAAATATTTTAGGTACCGACTTCTCACTTGATCTTTATGTGCACCCCGGAGCAGGCGCGTACATCTGCGGAGAAGAGACTGCTTTACTCGAATCACTTGAAGGGAAGCGCGGCAATCCGAGGTTGAAGCCTCCATTCCCTGCCGTTGCCGGACTTTATGCTAGCCCAACCGTAGTCAACAATGTTGAAACCATTGCAGCGGTCGTTCCAATCATCAACTTGGGTGGAGACGAGTATGCAAAAATAGGGGTTGGTAAAAGTACAGGCACAAAATTGATTTCTGCCAGCGGTCATATCAACAAGCCTGGTGTTTATGAAATTGAGCTTGGCCTTCCGGTTGAAGAATTTATTTTCTCAGAAGAATATTGCGGAGGCATTTGGAAAGACAGACGATTAAAAGCAGTTGTTGCTGGTGGTTCGTCAGTTCCTATTCTTCCGGCAAATTTGATCTTGACAACAGCAAAAGGCGAACCTCGCTTGATGACTTACGAATCGTTAGCTGATGGTGGATTTGCAACCGGAACAATGCTTGGCTCAGGCGGATTTATTGCATTGGATGAAACTGCGAGCATCGTAGAAAACCTATACACCTTTGCACGATTCTATCATCATGAATCATGCGGACAGTGCAGTCCTTGTCGCGAAGGAACAGGCTGGATGGAAAAAATTCTCCATCGCCTTCAACATGGACATGGCAAGAAAGAAGACATCGATATTTTGGTGGATGTTGCTAAGAAAATTGAGGGGAACACAATTTGTCCGTTAGGTGATGCAGCCGCTTGGCCCGTGGCAAGTGCAGTGAGGCATTTTAGAAAAGAGTTTGAAGAAGCCGTGGTGCAGGAGTTATTAGTTAATAGTTAAAAGTTAATCGTGGCAAACCTTAAAACTTTTGAGGATTTAGAATGTTGGAAGAAAACCGCAGAATTGCGCAGGAAGGTTTTTGCATTGGTTAAAACTTTTCCAACTGAAGAGAAATACAAACTGGTTGACCAAATGATTCGCTCTTCCCGCTCGACACCCTCACAAATTGCGGAAGGTTATGGACGATTTCATTACCAGGAAAATATCCAATACTGCCGACAAGGCAGAGGTTCATTATATGAATTGGTTGATCATTTAATTGCTTCGTTCGAATGCGGATACATTTCAAGCGAACAATTACAAGAGTTTAGAAATGATATTAAAAATTGTTTAGCTCTTTTAAACGGTTACATAAATTATTTAGGAAAGGCGAAAAGCTCTAACTTAATTCAAGAGCCAGATGAAGTATACGGCAATCCTATTAACGTTTAACAATTAACTATTAACGACAAGGTGGCGAAACTAACAATAGATGGATTAGAAGTTGAAGTGCCCGATGGCACAACTATCTTGAATGCTGCGCGCCAAATTGGTGGTGAAGTTGTTCCTCCTGCGATGTGTTACTACTCCACTTTGAAAGAGACTGGTGGCAAGTGCCGTGTGTGTTTAGTGAAAGTAGCCCAAGGTTCTGGAAAAGATCCACGCCCCATGCCTAAACTGGTTGCTTCTTGCAGAACACCAGTAGCAGATGGAATGGTGGTGCAAAATATTACGTCACCGGAAGTTCTTGAAGCTCGTAAGGGAGTTGTTGAATTTCTATTACTCAATCACCCATTGGATTGTCCCATCTGTGACCAGGCAGGTGAATGTGATCTTCAAAACCTGGCCTACGAACATGGAGCTTCTACCACACGCTACGAAGAAGACCGCAGAACTTTTGAGAAGATAGACATTGGTGATAAGATCAAGTTGCACATGACGCGTTGCATCTTGTGTTATCGCTGTACTTTTGTAGCGAATCAACTTACCGATAACCGTGTGCACGGTGTGCTTGGCCGCGGTGACAAATCAGAGATCAGTACTTACATTCAGAAAGCGGTTGATAATGATTTCTCAGGAAACATGATTGATGTCTGCCCGGTTGGTGCACTCACGGATCAGACATTCCGCTTTAAGAGTCGTGTGTGGTTTACCAAGCCGATGGATGCGCATCGTAATTGCACGAAGTGCTCGGGCAAAGTGGTGTTGTGGATGAAGGGCGAAGACGTGCTTCGCGTTTCTGCCCGCAAAGATCAGTACGGTGAAGTAAAAGAATATATTTGCAACGAATGCAGGTACGATCATAAGAATGTAAAAGATTGGACGGTAGAAGGACCGAGGCACATTGATCGTAACTCTGTGATTTCACAAAATCACTACGAAAAAATTGACTTGCAAAAATTGAAGAAAGAAGTAGAGCGACAGTTAGATTTTCAAAAAGGAAAGCCTTTACCCGAACCTAACATTGAAAAGAATTGAGAAACAAGCCGTCAGACCGCTCGAAGCGGTCAGACGGCTAAATTAACAACGCACTGAACGCATGATCGCATTTCTGTCATACAAAATGATTTTGGTTCTCGTGATTTTCACGATCACACTGGCTGTTGCTGCTTACTCCACTTATGCTGAAAGAAAGGTTGCTGCCTTTCTTCAAGACAGAATCGGGCCGGATCGTGCAGGCCCATTCGGGCTTCTTCAACCGCTGGCCGATGGCGCAAAGTTTTTTTTCAAGGAAGAGATTATCCCCAACGTATCTAACAAGACACTATTTATTCTTGGGCCCAGCATTGCCATGCTCACAGCACTGATGGCAGGTGTAGTTATTCCATGGGGAAATACGTTGTGGATTGGTGGAACGGAATACGCACTACAAATCACAGACTTGAACATCGGGATATTGTATGTGTTCGGTGTAGTTTCTATTGGTGTGTACGGAATCATGATTGGAGGCTGGTCATCGAATAACAAATTTTCTTTACTCGGTGCGATTCGCGCATCGGCACAAATGATCAGCTACGAAATTGCCATGGGCATAGCGATTATCGCGTTGGTTATGATGACGGGCACTCTCAGTCTTCGTGAAATTAGCTTACAACAAGCAGGCGGAGTTGGAAGCCACTGGAATTTGTGGAATGTCATTTATCAACCGCTTGGTTTTTTGATTTTCATTATCTGCGCTTTCGCGGAATGTAATCGTACACCCTTCGACCTTCCTGAATGTGAAACGGAATTAGTGGGAGGATATCACACGGAATATAGCAGCATGAAGCTCGGACTATATCTTTTTGCCGAGTACATCAACATGTTCATTTCATCGGCAGTGATATCCACTTTGTACTTTGGTGGTTTCAATTTTCCTTTCATGAATGACCTGGGATTGAGTTCGAACTGGATTACAGCTATTGGTACGGGTTTCCTGTTTGGTAAAATTGTATTCTTCATTTTCTTTTTTATGTGGATACGCTGGACAATTCCGCGCTTCCGCTATGATCAGTTGATGAACCTCGGCTGGAAGGTGATGATTCCGCTATCAATTTTTAATATTGCATTGACCGGACTAGTATCTCTTATCTTTAATCGCTGAAAAAGAGTTTTGAATATTGATTTTTGAATGTTGAATTGAAATGCTAACGAATAGATCAAAAGTTGTTGTAAAGAAAGAAATGAATTTCTGGGAGCGAATTTATCTTCCGGCAATTCTCGGTGGTACTATCATTACGATCAAGCATTTGTTTCGCAGAAAAGCGACTGTTCGATTTCCTGAAGTTAAAAGAGAGATCAGTGCCGTGTGGAGAGGTCAGCATGTGCTGAAGCGTGATGAAAATGGAGCTGAACGTTGTACGGCATGCGGTCTTTGTGCAGTGGCTTGCCCTGCCGAAGCAATCACAATGACTGCTGCTGAAAGAAAGAAGGGGGAAGAAAAACTTTATCGCGAAGAAAAATATGCGTCAATGTATGAGATCAATATGCTTCGCTGCATTTTCTGCGGACTGTGTGAGGAGGCTTGCCCGAAAGAAGCGATATTCTTAACTGACAGAATTGAGAGCACGGACTATTCGCGCGATGCATTCATTTATGGAAAAGACAAGTTGGTAGAGGGAGTGGACGATAGAATTGATATAACAAAAAGACAAACTCCTGAAGTACTGGAGTTTAAAAAACATAAACTACTTAGCCACAACCGATAGACCGTGACGCTCTACTTATTTTATTTTCTGTCATTCGTTGCCATCTTCTCTGCATTGTTGGTGGTGTTTTCAAAGAATCCGGTTTACAGCGTACTGTATCTCATCATTACCTTCTTTTCGATTGCCGGTCATTACGTTTTATTGAATGCGCAGTTCCTTGCCGCGGTGCATGTGATCGTGTATGCAGGTGCAATCATGGTCTTGTTCTTGTATGTAATTATGCTTTTAAACCTCAACCAAGACAGCGAGCCTCACAAAAGTAATTTGCTAAGAATTGCAGCTGTAGTTTGTGCCGGATTGATGATGGTCATAATTATAGGCGCCCTTCGCGGAGTATCCCAAGCGACTCCGGAAGCAGGAAGCGATATCGGTTTAGTGAAAAACTTAGGAAAAGTTTTGTTCACTGAGTTTTTATTGCCGTTTGAAATTTCTTCAATACTGCTCTTAGCTGCTATGGTGGGAGTGGTGATGGTAGGAAAGATGGACCATAAGAGTAATGTTCAGTGATCAATGTGTAAATGTTCAATGAACGAATACTATTAACGAATAACGAACTTGAATATACCTATTGACTACTACATCTGGCTGAGCACAGTACTTTTTTCGATTGGAGTGCTTGGCGTTCTCTATCGCAGAAATGCTATAATCATTTTTGCGTGCATTGAGTTGATGTTGAATGCAGTGAACTTGTTGATGGTTGCTTTTTCTAGCAAACTCAATGATGCCAACGGACAAGTATTTGTGTTCTTTATTATGGCCGTGGCAGCAGCTGAAGTAGCTGTTGGCCTTGCGATTTTAATAATGATGTATAGAAAGACAAAGTCGGTTGATATTGATTTTCTGAATCGTTTGAAAGGATGAGTACCGCTGCAATGATATGTTTGATTCCGATTCTCCCGCTCCTGGGGTTTGCACTGATTGCATTGAGTGGAAAAAAATTAGTGAAGGGATTTGCAGCATTGATCGGATGTGCTTCTGTTTTTGT
>WNFL01311326.1_pt2 | contig 11546 bp, 8 predicted proteins | sample 5400361 | NCBI WGS metagenome assembly WNFL01 (sample SAMN13153351, study PRJNA577476) | soil metagenome | isolation source: 40 cm soil on Douglas fir-dominated hillslope | place: USA:California | collected 2013-09-17
GTAACGAGGCCACTATCCGGCCCGCAACGAGCGGACTGGCCACCCCAGATCATACTTTCGTTACCCCGCCGGAGCAAAATTTTCCATTAAGTAGACGAAGACCAGAACCTAAGGACGCCATTCTCGGGAGGTCAACAAAGGAAGCCAACGCTAATCAGAAATCTGTTCGAGCGTGAGGCCACGCGTGCGCGGCCCGAAAACTCCGACAGAGACGACGACCACGAACATAGCGAGGGCGATAAAAGCAAAAACTCCTGCAGTTCCAAAACGTTGGAAGAGGAATCCAATGATGAGGCTGGTAAATGCGGTCGATAAACGTCCCCAGGAATAAACGAACCCAACCGCGCGCGCCCGCATACGGGTCGGAAACAATTCCGCCTGATACGCATGTGAGCAGTAGCCCAGAAGGCTGTTCATGAGAGTAATCAGGATGCCGAGTACCACCAATCCCAGGGAAGCGGTGTGGGTCGCGAACAACATGCCGAATATGGCTGTGCCTACGGCGGCGCCAACAATCTGCCACTTGCGTTCGTATTTTTCCGCGATGGTGCTCCAGAGCAGGGGCCCAATGGGAAAAGCGAGGGTGATGAGAAACGAGATCTGAGCGCTTCGCGGCGCATTATTCTTCTGTGCGTTGACCAGCGCTGGCAGCCAGTTTCCGAAACCGTAGAACGCTATCGCCTGGAAGAAATTGAAGATTGCCAGCATGATGGTGCGCCTGCGGTACGGAGGGCGAAGTATCTCGGCAAAACTTGCTTTGCCCACGTGCTTCAGCGTCGACGGCTTCGGTGCAGGCAGCGGATGGCCAAGGTGGGCCTCTGCATGCCGCTCAAAAACGGAGGTAACGCGTTCCGCCTCTTCCAGGTGGCCATGCCTGGCAAGCCAGCGTGGAGACTCCGGCAGGGAGCGACAGAGTACCCAGACCACGAACGAGCCGGCTCCGCCGATCAGCATAACCCACCTCCACCCCTGAACATGCAAAGGAGCGTGCGGCACAAGGAGCCAGCCCAGCAGAGCGAGTATGGGAACCGCCGTCTGAATAATTGCAAAGGAGAGGGCAAACACGCGTCCACGGAGATTGCGTGGAACTATCTCCGACGCATAGGTGTCGAGTGTAATCAGTTGCGCACCGATCGCAATGGCGTCGATCAGGCGTACTGCATCGATAGCGATGGCTGTATTCTGCATGGCCATGACGATCGTTGCCGCAGCGTAGCAGAGCGCAAAGCCTCGGAAGGCAGCGCGGCGTCCCCAGCGATCTGCGATTCCCCCCAAAGTGATGGTTCCCAGGAACAGACCGAGGAAGGTAACGGATGCAAACGCTGCCTGGTCGGGCAGATGGAAGAGACCGTTCGGACCAGCATGGAAGATGCCGTCGCGAATGAGACCTGGACTCACGAAGCCCGTCATGAAGAGTTCATAGAACTCGAAGAAGCCGCCCAGAGACAACAGCGCGATCAGTTTCCATAGATAGGGACTCGCTGGAATTCTGTCCAGCCGGGCTTCCACCTCTGCCCCACGCTCCTCAGCGATCTCCGAAGTAATCACGGAATCTCCACGTTCATCAGCGGAATGAACTGCTGGCCGCCGTGCGTGTCGCCGTCACCGAGTTCACCCTGGGTAAGCGGGCGCGGGATGCTGAACTTGAAAGCAAGGGCATTTTCGCATTCGAAGAAGCGCACCTTATCCACCGGGCAGCGGAAGAGTTTGGCAAAGGCAGCTGGATTCAGCGCTCCGGAATCCTTGACGCGCCGATAGCTGGCAAGGTCAGCGAACATGATGTCAAACGTGAGCGTGAAGGGACCCGCATTCTTGCTGCGAATTAGCGTTGCGATATCGGCTAGGATCATGATCTGCTCGAACCAGACAAGTCTATAAAGTGAGTGCGAAACATCTCGACAGGAGTGGAAGGAACCGCGACATGGTTCAGGTTGAAGCGGTATACCGGGCCCCGATCGATGACCGCGGGATTGTGGAGACACGCAAACGCCGTAATCGATCCCACCCACTTGTCGATTGGGTAGTGCAGCAACGGCTGGCGGCTGAGTTGCGCAAGCTTGTGCGCCATGTCCTGCGTCGGCGCTGTGGCTTCGAGGACGATACCCACTTCGTGGGGGAGATGTTTCGGGTCGGGCTCGAGACCGCCCATCACAGCGTTGATACCGTAGGTATGAAAGAAAATGCTGTACAAATTTTTATCTGCCTTGTCACCCAGCACACGAGCAACGCTTTCATCGATATAGCTGCGCACCGAGGCGAGCCAGCTGTCTAACTGACGGATGATGTATGGATCGCGTATCCCGCCGACAATAATGCTTTGATAGCCTGCCAGCTCGGCACCCTCAAGCTTCACAGTATATGGTTGGGATATGAATTCGCTCCCTCGAATCCTGACCGTTACGCCGTCAATCGCTTCAAAAGTAGCCCTCGTCAGATCGAAGGTCCCGGAACACTCACGATGCAAGTAGGGATCGGAGTTCTCATACAAGCTGTGCGCAGCCACGCTCTGCGGCGTGCAACGCAGGCCGAAGCCATACGGGCGGATAGTGATCTCGTCCTGGCTGACGGTGGTGAAGATGACGCCCTTGCCGAGGGTCTCGCAGACCAGCGTTCCACACTCCGATACTTTGCCGGCATGCCATGCCAGCCCCGGCGGAAAGCCCTGCATCAACGGGATCGCGGCAAAGAGTGCCGAGTCGCTGCACCGCCCCGCCAGCACGAAATCGGCCCCATCCGATAAGGCCTGTTGGAGCGGCTCCACGCCCATCATGCCGACGATACGGCTGCTGCCATCGATGATGCTGTCACTGATCGGCGGCGCCGGATCGAGGGGAAGGATTCGATTCTCATGCAGCAGCCTCTTGAGGTAAGCCTTGTCCTGCTCCGCATAGATTACGGCTGTCCGCAAGGTTAGATCATTTTCGGAAACGATCTCGCGCGCGATCTCCAGAACCCAGTCGACGTGAACATCTCCACCGGCCGTGCCCGCAGACCCAATGATCACCGGGATGTTCGCTTTTCGACCAGCGCGCAGCATCAGCGACAGATCGCGCTTCACAGCCTCCCGAGGAAAAGCGGGCGTCCCCATTCCAAGCGAAAAAGGACCTGCATCCGTGGTGCCCGCATCGCAGGCGATGAAGTGCGGGGCCTGCGCCAGCGCCTCGTCCAAAGCATCGCCGCTGATACCCCCGCCCACGCTTCCGACCGGTGATATGAATCGAATTTGTTGTAATTTTTCGTTTGCCATCTTCTACGGTTTTTTCATGGTGCAAGAAGGTATAAAGCGGCTGCACTGCCGGATGTTTGACCAAAATATGCATGCACTTTTAAGTGAGAAGTGCCTACAGTTGATGCGCGGCGCAGTTCTCTATGCTCGGTCGTGCACTTTGGCGGAGTCCACATTTGTTATTTGAGGCGCGCGGCAGGTTCGTTCGCAACGAGGTCATGAAAGAGGTTCTCTTGCGCATGGGCAAGGTGCCGTCGCATCAGCCGGTCACAGGCGTCCTGGTCGCGTGCCACCAGGGCCTGGAGAATGGCTTCATGGTCAGCCTGTCCCAGCGGGATGCGCCCCGGGCTGAGCACGCCCGGATATCGGTAGAGACGCATGAGGGACCAGATGTCTCCATAGAGGAGGTCGATCAATCGGCGATTCCCGCTCGCGAGGGCGATTTGATAGTGAAAGTCGAAGTTATGCCACTCTCTGTACATTTCTGAGAGTTTGTCGACCGTCACATCTTTCTGAAGCAGGAGCGTCAATCGCAGCTTTTCGATGGCCTCATCGGTGATGTTCTTTGCTGCCAACCGACAGGCGGCTACTTCAAGAGCCTCGCGCACCTCGAAAAGCTCTGCGAGTTCTGTTTTTGTTAGAGTCGTGATGGAAGTGCCACGATTGGGATGGCGAACCACCAGCTTCCGCCCCTCAAGCCGGCGAACTGCCTCTCGCAACGGGCCGCGTCCGACACCCAAACTGTTTGCAACCCTAGCCTCACGGATCCGGGCACCCGGCGGGAACTCCCCCCGGAAGATCGCGCCTTCAAGCTTGGCCACGAGTTCGTCGACGAGCGTTTGAGACATTCCTGTTTTGGGCAAGGCACACCTACCTTCCTATGAACGGGACGACCGGGGAGCCCATCTTTACGATCCGCCTTCGCGGAGCGCCATTCTTGTCCTCGGCCACTTTCCGGTTGACAGCACCATCTACTATCCCCTAGGATTCCCCGGTTGCCAAGTGTAAACACTTTTTTAAATAAAGTGTATACAATTCATGGCAGCACAGGGGGCGCAATGTTTAGTAATGGAATGCTCGAAAAGTCTATCGCCTTCGGTTTGGTAGCGTTTGCCACACTCATGATAGCCAGCTCGACGGCCAACGCCCAGTTGGCTGGAGCCACCCTGTCCGGGCAGGTGCTCGACCCCTCCGGGGCCGTGGTGGTGGCGGCAAGCCTGGTAATCAAGAACAACGCGACGGGGGAAGTTCGTACCGCAACAACCAACGCCAAGGGTTTGTACAGCGCGCAGAGTCTCCAACCCGGCATCTACTCCATCACTGTCTCGGCACCAGGATTTGCAACGCACGTCGAGCAAAGCGTCGAGCTTACGGTAGGGGCGACACGAGAAATCGACCTCAGTCTGATACCCGGACAGGTAACGGAGCGGGTCGACGTAAACGCCGGCGCCAATGACGTTGAAACGGATACTTCCGTGATGAGTGCAACCGTGGGGCAGAAAAGCATTGTCGACCTGCCCCTGAATGGCAGAGATTGGACCCAGCTCGCGACCTTGCAGCCTGGCGTCGCCAGCGTCCGTCCCCAGCAACCTACCACGGGAAATTCCAACCGCGGAGTCCGCGGCTACGGCAATCAATTGGCCAGCAATGGACATAGCCCATACGAGAACACCTACCGTCTGGACGGTATCAACGAAAATGACTATTCAAACGGCGCTCCCGGCAACGTGATTGGTGCGAACCTGGGGGTCGATGCCATTCAGGAGTTCAGCGTCGTCACCACTTCCTACACTGCGGCGTACGGCCGTACATCAGGCTCCGTCATCAACGCGGTAACTCGGTCAGGCACCAATGCCCCCCATGGAAGCGCCTACGTCTTTGACCGCGACAAGATATTCGACGCAAGAAATTTCTTCGATGGGCCGACTATCCCTCCTTTCCACCGCGTTCAATTTGGTGGCGCCGCCGGCGGGCCGATACGGAAAAATCGCACCTTTCTCTTCGCCAACTACGAAGGAATTCGGCAGTCGCAGAGCCAGAACTTCAGCAGCATTGTGCCATCTGCCGCAGCTCGATCAGGTCAGTTGCACGGAGCCGATGGCACCCCAGTGACCGTCATGGTGGATCCTAAGATCATCCCCTTTCTCGGTCTGTATCCGCTCCCTAATGCGGGCCTCAACCCAGGAACTTTCGGCGACACCGGCACCTTCAACACCGCCGGCCTGCTCAACCTGACGGAGAACTTCCTCGTGACGCGGTTCGATCAGACCTTTTCGGAAAAAGACAGTCTGTCACTCACCTATCTGTACGATAGCGGCCCGGAAACGATTCCGGACAGTCTCGGGAACACTTTGAGCCGCTTGAACGCCAGTCGCCAATTGGCGGGAATCACAGAGACACACATCTTCACTCCCTCTGTCGTGAATATAGTGCGCATCGGTTACAACCGCAGCCTGGGCGAGATTCTCGTGCCGATCAAAGCACTCACACCTTCCGCGGGCGACCCGACGCTGGGTTACACCGCTGGAACTTTCGCCCCGGCAATCAATGCAGGCGGCATTGCGTCTACAGGCGGGCTTGGCAGTTTGCGGCAGGCCAGCGTGCACTACAACTCCTATCAATTCGACGACGATCTGGCGGCCTCTCGGGGAGCACACTCCCTCACAACCGGCTTCGCTTTTGAACGCATCTATGCAAACGCGCAAGGCAAAAATCAAAACGGATCGGCCACGTTCAATCCTTCCGGTAACGCGACCGGGCTGCAAAGGTTCCTTACCAACAATCTTTCAAACGGCCTTGTTCTCCCCAATGGAACAACTAATCCTGTCGAAGCCCAGGACAGCTTGTTCGGTGGATACATCCAGGACAACTGGCGAGTCCGAAAAAATCTGACTTTGAATCTGGGCCTAAGATACGAGATGCTTAGCATTCCGACGGACAGGGGGAATCGCCTGGGCTTGGTTACCAACCTGACTGCCGCCCCCGGCACCGGCCCATGCCCGGCAGTCATAAGTCCGACCTCCGTGCCGGGCTGCGTTGTCCCGGTCAGTCAGTTCTGGCAGAGCAATCCGACCACCCACAACTTCGAACCCCGGATCGGTTTCTCTTATAGTCCGAATCGCAACGGGAACACTGCCGTTCGCGGCGGATTCGGCATCTACGACATGCTTCCCCTCCCCTATATTTACGCCACCTACGCAGCCATCTCCGCCCCCTATTCACAGGATGAGATAGCCGTTGGCGTTCCGCAGGGGAGCTTTCCCGACAAAGTCGCTGCTATTGCCGCCAGGTTTGCGCCGTTCCGTCTCGGGCACTACATCGAACCACATCCTAAGCGAACCTATTCCCTGAATTACAACGTCAACGTCGAACAGCAGCTCTCGAAGACACTGTCGGCGATGGTAGGCTATGTTGGTTCACACACTCTGCATACTCCTTTTCAGGCACAGGATATGAATCAAGTGTCCCCCTCCAACACTCGAGTCATTGACGGCCGCCGTATACTCCCGGCTTCGGGCGCTATCCAGCAGGATGCCAACGGCTTCATCATATTCGGCCTGCGCTTCGACGGGGCCGCGCAGTACAATTCGCTGCTCACGCAACTAAAAGTGCGGAACTACCACGGGCTTACCGCGCAGGGCGCCTACACATGGAACCAGTGCACGGATTTCGGCTCGAGCACGCAGTCTCCTTCAACGTATCAAAATTCTATCGCCACCCTCATCTATTACGACAATGTTCAGCGAAAGGGGAGGTGCGATTTCAACGTGACCCAAAACTTCTCTGCAAATGCCATCTATCAATTGCCGAGTCCAGCGAATGGATGGATGAAGACGTTGGCCGCAGGATGGCAGGTGGCCGGAATCCTAACCGCGAGCACGGGAGTTCCCTTCACTCTGTTGCAGGCCGGAGACGTCCTTGGGCAACATGGAACGAGCTTTGGGGCATTCCCCGACGTGGTCGCAAACTGCAATCCCATCAACGGGAATTTCAAGGGCAATGGCTTGAATTACATCAACCCGGACTGCTTCGTGTTTCCAACCGTCGGAGCGGGCTCAGCGATCGCGCCGCTCTGCAACCAGGGTGGAACAACGCCCGCCGGAGGCCAGGTGCTCTGCTTGAATGTCCAGGGCAATGAGCGGCGCAACCAGCTCATCGGCCCGCGCTTGGTCAATGTTGATTTTTCCCTCATCAAAAATATTCGTCTTTCCCGTATCTCGGAGTCGTTCAACCTGCAGCTGAGAGTGGAAGCTTTCAATGTCTTCAACCACACGAACTTCCAGGCCCCCACCAATAATTACACCTTCGGGGGGCGACTCGGCTTCAACCAGGAGTCCCCGGGAACTGCCGGGCTGTTGGACTCCACAGCGACACCCTCCCGGCAGGTGCAATTGGGAGCTAAAGTAATCTTTTGAAGAGGTGCCGCGGCGCCAGGAGACTCTGGGAACAGAATCGGAGTCGCTATTCCCGCACAGTGCAGAGATCGGCGCGAAGAAGCCCGACTTTACCATCCCACGCGAAACCTCCAGGATTTGCACGGTTCGAGCTTTGAGGAAACTTAATGCACACGCAAGACCATGACCGTCGCGTCGTCGGTCTGGTGTCCTAGCGAGAATTCATCCATAGATCGAAAGATACCCTCGACCATTTCGTCGGCGCTTTGTGCGTCGTGTTCAGCCACTGCTCTTAATAAGCCCTCTTCTCCCCACTCCTCGCCAGTCGGATTTACCGCTTCCGTGACACCATCAGTGAACGCAAGGACCAGATCCCCCGGATCAAGCTGAACAGCGCCTTCCTTATACGTCCAATTCGGAAACATGCCGACGGGTGGGCCGCCGGATTCAAGCCGTAGGACCGAACGGTCTCGCCGAAGGACCATCGGAGGATTGTGCCCTGCATTAACATACTGCAGTCCGCGGGTTGCTTCGTCGAAAACACCGTAGAAAAGTGTGGCGTACCGATTTGGGAGCGACGATGCGTGTACTTCACGATTCACTGCCCCCAGCACAGCGGCCCCATCGTTTCCGGCGAATGCCACCGCCGTGCGAAGCGAGGACTGGACATTTGAAATCATCAGTGCCGCGGCGAGCCCCTTGCCGGAGGCATCTGCTACGGCCAGTGCCAAACGATTATGCGGCAGTGGCACAAAATCATAAGCATCTCCGCCCAGCTCGCGAACCTGCCGGCACCGTGCGCTGTAACTGAGGGTGTCGATTGCAGGTTCCAGGTACTGCAGAAACCGCTGCTGTACCTCGCTGGCGGCCATCCACTCGCTACAAGTTTCTACTACATCTAGGGCTGTTGCACTGATCCTTTGACTCGAGAATTTCATAAAGAGTTCTCCTCTCTACTTCATTCTGGCGAACTGTGACGGGCAGTGCCGCTAGGAAGAGTGTTTCTCCTGCTAGTGTTTGTAGGCGAGCCGACGTGCAGCGGAACCTGCTCGGTGTGCAGGCGCGGCCCCTCCTCCCGGCTGGTTATCCCTTGCAATTCCTGCCGAGTTGTAGATCGCCACTTCTTGGCTATTTCAAGATTCGGAAGTTGAAAGAGGATAGGCTCGTCAGCCCAGCACTTGCTGCGGTACGAGTCGGACTCAGACCTTGTACCTCAGAGGGGGGCTAATCGGACTTACTGTTTCCCGGGCCACGCATACAGATAGCCGATGCCACGGATACTACGGATCCTCTCGCCGCCCTCGGGCGGTGGCCCAAGCTTGCGTCGGAGATTGGTAATGTGAAAATCGATGCTTCGATCGAAGGGCGAAAATTTGCGATCCAGGACACGTTCCACCAGCTTATCTCGCGTCAGCACCTGGCCTGGAAATTCGAAAAACATGTGCAACAGCTCAAATTCCGCCGATGTCAAATTCAAAGGCCCGCCGGGTTTCGAGACGATGCGCGCACCCAAATCGAGTTCCAGGTCTCCAAACTTGATTTTGGGCGGCCTAAGCCCGTTCTTGTTGTCGGATTGCCAGCCCGACCTGCGGAGAATGGCGGAAATTCTTGCCGCGAGTTCACGCGGGTTGAACGGCTTCGCCAGGTAGTCGTCGGCGCCGAGCTCCAACCCGAGGATGCGGTCAAACTCTTCGCCCCTGGCACCCCTGGCAGTTAGCATTAGAACTGGAGTCCGCGCGCGCTGCCGAATGTCCTTGAGAACGTTAAATCCCTTCTTGTCGGGTAACATGACGTCCAGCACGATTAGCTCGAAACTGCCTTCAATTCCCGCCTTCGTGCCGGCGTCACCTGTATGCGCGAAGGAAACCCGGAAATCCTCGGCCTCGAGGTAGCGCTTCAGGATTTCGCAGAGTTCGCGATCGTCATCCACTATGAGCAGATGCGGCTTGAGCTGGTGCGTCGTCCTACCGGCAACTTCACTTGCGTTTGCGCTCGATGTGCTCTTATCGTCCATGACGACTCCGACGAATCCCTTCTAAACCAGGACGGACCTGCCCAAACAAATCGCAACGAAGAAATCGCTTTTCCCGACCGTATTATGCCGTGTCCCTGTCAATAATACGATGCAACTTAGAGCGGACCAGTCGCATACAATCCGTTACTCGGCATGACATTCGGCGACTCTGCTTCAAAAGGCGCTTGTCCGGTTTGTCCCGTCCACGGACGAAAGGAATGGACGTTTAGGTAGATGCTCATTCGTGGTGCCTAAGTAGATCACCCGAGCATCCCGCAGCTGGCTCAGACGATGCTAAGGCTGGTGGGGATGCTGCGGAACCCACCAGGCAGGAAGGATCTTCGGAAGGTGTATTTTTTTGGCCCACGGTCCCCAGGTTGTATTGTATACATCGAAGTGAGAACCTCTGATCAGGAGGGAAGAACTTTTGCCTCTTAATCTTCAAGCAAGACTCCTGAAGGTGAGAGCCAGAGTGCCCATGTGCCGGCTCTTCCTGAAGATCTTTTTTTGGTATTGGCTGACGGCCTGGGGCATGATCGCTATCGTGCTTCTCGGCAGTCGCCTGACAGGCATGAGGCAAGTCTCAGCTCCAAACATGTATTCGACGGTTGCGCCTATCCTGGCGGCAGAGGCCGCTAAGGCATATGAATCGGGCGGCCCTGAGGCGTTTGCTCGTTTTTCGCAGAGCAAGTATCACGATCACGAGCGGCAACTCCTCTTGCTCGACGGATTCTATAAAGATGTTCTGTCGCGGCCGCTATCAGACGACGGTCTTCGAGTCGCGCACGCGGCAAAAAACGGCCAACTCGTCGTATTTCGAGCCCATATCGCAGCCTACAAGTTTGTCTCTTCCTCAGGGCATCCCTACATTCTGATGCTCTATCTGACGTCCGATTTGCGCCGGATAGGAGAAATACTGTGGGGCGAGGGCCTCCCTTTTAGCATTTCCCTGATCATTTTGGTCACCTTACTTTGCCTCGGGCTTGCATATCATATTGCCTCCCCGATCCACAGTATTCAGTCGACGGCTAGAAGAGTCGCGCAAGGGGATCTCAAAGCACGAGTGCCGTCTTCTGTTTCTCGGCGCTATGACGAGTTGGCAGCTCTCGCAAAGGACTTCGACTCGATGGTTATTCGGCTTGACTCACTGATTCAAACCCAAAAGAACCTCCTGAACTCGGTATCGCACGAACTACGCTCTCCTCTAGCTCGCATTAATCTCTCTCTGGCTCTTCTAAGGAATCGTTTCTCTGCAGATTCCGATGACCTGTTTCAGCGTCTGGATCGTGATGTTGTGAGAATCGATCTGCTAATGGGGCAGCTTTTGACGCTCTCACGCCTGGAAGCCCGGTTTTCGTCTGCGGAGAGAGAAGACGTGGACTTGGTTCAACTCGTCGAGGAAGTGGCGGCGGACGGCAACTTCGAAGCACAAGCCCTGGGCAAATCCGTCAGTCTTCAGACAACCGGTTCGATCATTCTCCGGAATGCTGATCCTCACGCCCTAAGAAGCGCTTGTGAAAACATTATTCGCAACGCAGTCCGCTTCACACGGCCGGGAAGCGATGTCCAGATCGTTTTGAAGGTCGATCGGAGTGCTCCGGAACCGCTGGCATTTCTTGCTATCCGGGACCATGGTCCTGGGGTTCCGGAAGGTTCTCTCCAGGCGATATTTCAGCCTTTCTATCGAATAAACGGGGAGGGGGAAGCAACGAGAGGGAACGGTCTGGGGCTTGCCATTGCCTCCGAAGCGATTCTTATGCACCGCGGTACGATCCGTGCCGAGAACCTTCGGCCTACGGGCCTCGAAATTATAATCCAGTTGCCCGTCGCATACGACATAGCATCTCACGGAGATGAACTCTCAAAGCCCGTGCACAGCACCGCGCTATAAGGCTCTCTCGCATCAATCGGC
>WNFL01326594.1_pt1 | contig 11546 bp, 12 predicted proteins | sample 5400361 | NCBI WGS metagenome assembly WNFL01 (sample SAMN13153351, study PRJNA577476) | soil metagenome | isolation source: 40 cm soil on Douglas fir-dominated hillslope | place: USA:California | collected 2013-09-17
CTACTGGGAGCTGCAGCGCTACCTGCTGGCCCGGGGTGACCATGCCTCCGTCGCGGTGGGCTGGGTCGAGGGCTGGTTCTTCAAGGACAAGAAGCTCCGCAACTACAAGCCCGGCCTCACCACCTACGACAACAACACCTTCATGAAAGTGTGGATCGCCCCGTGACCTTCAACGACCCGCGCATCCAGCAGTACCTGGCGACCAAGGACATCGTCGTCCTCGGCACCATCAACCCGGACGGCTCCCCGCTGGTCACCGCCATGTGGTTCCTTCACGAGCCGGCGGCGCTCACCCTGATCAGCGTGGACAATCTGCAGAAGGTCAAGAACCTCCGGCGCGACCCGCGCCTGCACATCGTCGCGGAGAGCGGCACGCGCGGCGCCGAGATCAAGGGCGTGGCGATCCGCGGGCGCGCCGAGTTCCTCGGCGACACGCCCGAGCGCCGCGCCCTCGTCACCCGCATCCTCGACAAGTACCACCCGCACCTCGAGAACTACTGGGGCGGCCGCACGATGCCCGCGGACCGCGTGATGTTCCGCGTGGTGCCCCAGCAGGTGCGCACCTGGGGCCTCGACTGAAGGTCACGACCCCCTGGTCGACCCTCGCGCCGGCCGCCGAGGTCATGCAGTAAGGACACCTCCACGCGCCGCCATCCCGAGCGTTCGGCGGTCACGCGGCTCCGATTACGCAGGGCCTGCGCGAGCAGGAGGCGCCTGATGCTGTTGATCCCGGGCATCAGTTTCCGCTTACCAGCTCGCGCCGTCGAATCGCGCGGGACACGCTACCCGCAAGCCTGGTTCGGCGAGGTGATCACTGCCCAACTTGACGGCACTCTTGACGTCACTCGGCTCGCGGAGCGGCCGGGAGGTGTTCTGGGAGAATGGTTCGCGCTCGGCGCCGGGCCGACCGATCCAGCCAGTTTTGCCAGGCGCCACGCGATTCCACCGCGCGGGAATGCCGAGCTGCCGCGGCTCCAGCATCGTCTCGTTTGGCGGTTACTACCTGGCACCGTGCTCAACGTAGGCCGTTGCGCTCCGCTATTTCGCCTGCCCGGGCTTGGCTATCAGGCGGAATTCGTTGACGGCCCGTTGCCGATTGCGTTGCGGACTTGAAAGCCTGACCGCCATTTCTCAGATACGGTTTCGAGTTCCAGTTGCGGGGCGCCTTCCCGCGCTTTTCGTGCCGGCCCTTGGGCCCGCGCGTGTCAAGGTGAGGGAACGATGAGGGAAGTCACGTACTACCGCTGGGCCGCGACCTTGCCGGTGGTGCTCCCGTTCATCGCGCACCTGTTTTACCGTGACGATCCGACGATCGGCCTGATTGATCGGGTGACGACCCTGCTCTACGTCTCGGGGGTCGCGTGGCCGGCCTACGTGCCCTTCGCGGCCGCGCTGTTCTGGTGGCTCGCCGGGGAGCCCGCGGCGCGGTACCGGCGGGTGTCGTGGATCACGCCGATCCTGTTCCTTCTCCCGTTCTCGGTCTACCTCCTCCTGGTCCGCTGGTGGACGGCGAGCACGGAGCCGTGGGCCGACGTGCTCCTCTTCTACTCGATCGTGGTTTTGCTGTTCGGCTATGGCTACGTGCTGCTGACCCATGCGGGCCGGCGTTTGCTGGCCTGGCGCGGCCGCGCTCTCGCCGCGTGAATCGGCCGGCGCTCGTCGTCGGAGCCCTCCTGCTGGTCGCGCTGGCGGCGGTCACCGCGGTGGGAGAGTACGTGCGATGGAATCTCCCGAACGGCGAGGAGAAGCTCACCGCGTGCCGGGCGATCCCGCCGGAGTCCAACCTGACGGCCGTCGTCGGCGTGCTCGGGCAGCCCACGATGCGGCAGGCGGCGGCCGATCTGGCGGAGGGAGCGGTCTGGCTCGAGTTCTCGAACCCCTCGGTCGCCTCCGGCCGGATCCGGGCCGCGGTTCATGCGCCGACGGGGAAGGTGCTCGCCCTGCGGTGCAGCGCGGATGGGCCGGATACTTGGGCGGCACGAGACTAGGCCGGGCGAGCTAGAGCCCGGCGCGCGGCCGCGATGCCGGTTACCCCGTTCCACCTCGGTCCCGGGCTGCTGGCCAAGGCGGTGGCTGGCCGGCACGTGAGCCTGATGGTCTTCGCCTTCAGCCAGGCCGCGATGGACATCGAGGTGATCGTGCGGGTGATCCGGAACGATGTCCTCCTCCACGGGTTCTCCCACACGTATCTCGGGGCGACGCTCATCGCCCTGGTGTCGGTCGTGGTGGGGCGACCAATCTGTCAGGCGCTTCTGGATCGCTGGACCCCCGACCCCAAGGCGGTGTTCGCGACGTGGCTGCGCGGCGCGCCACGCATCTCGTGGCTCGCCGCCGTCGTCGGCGCGTTCGCGGGGACTTACAGCCACGTCTTCCTGGACAGCATCATGCATGGGGACATGGAGCCGCTCGCGCCGTTCTCGGGCGCCAATGCCCTGCTGGGCGTCGTCTCGCTCGTCACGCTCCACATCGGATGCGTGCTCAGCGGAGTGCTCGGCGTGCTGCTCGCGGGTAGCGCGTTCGTTCGCGGGCGGCCTGCCGACTAGCCCCGCGGCCGCCGGGTATGGTACAGGTCGCACGTGGATCGAGCGAGCGCGTCCCTGTCGACCCCGCAGAACTTCGACCGCCTGGAGGCGGAGCTCGCCCGGCCGTCGTGACGAGCCCGGGCGTGCGCATCGAGCGGCTGGATGGGCTGCCGGCTGATCGCCTGGCGCCCCTGATCGCGGAGAGCGAGGCGGCGGGGCTTCGCTTCGTGCGCCGGCTCGCCGAGGAATGGGAGAGCGGCGTCAATCGCTTCGATCGCGCCGGCGAGGCCCTGCTCGGTGCCCGCAGGGGCCGGCGTCTGGTCGGGGTCTGCGGCCTGAACGTGGACCCGTACGCGGGCGAGGCACGCGTCGGGCGGGTGCGGCACCTCTACGTGCTGACCGCGTACCGGAGGCACGGCGTGGGTCGACAGCTCCTGGACGCCGTGATCGCGGCCGCCCACGGCCCGTTCGCCACGCTCCGGCTCAGCACCGTGAATCCCGAGGCCGCGCGGCTCTACGAGGCGCTGGGATTCCGCCGGCACGCCGGCGACGCCCGCTGCACTCACGTGCTGGAGCTGGCCGCCGCCCCGTGAGTGACGACACGTCCCGCACGCGCGAGAGCTACGACGAGCTCGCGGCAACCTACACCGCGCGCATCTTCGGCGAGCTGGCCGGCAAGCCGCTCGACCGGCACCTGCTGAACCGCTTCGCGGAGGACGTGCGTGGTCGCGGGCTCGTCGCGGATCTGGGCTGCGGGCCGGGCCACGTGGCCCGCCATCTCCACGAGCAGGGCGTCCTGACGCTCGGCATCGATCTCTCGCCGCGGATGATCGACTGCGCCCGCAAGCTCTCGCCGGAGATCGAGTTCCGCGTCGGTGACATGCGCGCGCTCGAGCTGCCCGACGGCGCGCTGGCAGGTCTCGTCGCCTTCTACTCGCTCATCCACATCGACGAGGCCGAGATGGGGCCCACCCTCCGCGAGGTGCGGCGAGTTCTGGCGCCCGGCGGGCTCCTGCTGATCGCGTTTCACGTCGGCGAGGAGACCGTCCACCGCGACGAGCTCTGGGGCCACCCCGTATCGCTGGACTTCCGCTTCCTGATGCCGGATCGCATGATCGCGCGCCTCGTGGAGACCGGCTTCGTCGTCCTGGAGCGCGTCGAACGGGAGCCGTACGCGGAGGTCGAGCATCCGAGCCGCCGCTGCTACCTGCTCGCCCGCTCACCCGCGGATCAGTAGCACCAGGCCGGAGATGAAGAGCACCGCGAACACCACTTGGCGGAAGCGCGCGCGGTCGAGCCGGGTGAAGAGGAACATGCCCGCGACGAGGCCGATCACCGCGGGCACCGCGTAGAGCCAGGTGAGGCGCCAGACCTCGCGGTCCAGCAGGCCGGCCCACCAGTAGCCGACCAGGATCACCGCCTGGTTCACGATCAGGAAGGCCTGGATGTTGGCCTTCACGGTTCGCGTGCTCCAGTCCTGCGCCGCCGCGTAGAGGATCACCGGCGGGCCCGGCGTGCCGATCGCCCCGCCCAGCACGCCCGCCACGAGCCCGGCGCCGAAGCCCCATCCGCGGCCGCGGAGCCGCTCGGGGTAGAGCCCGAGCCATTCGAGCGCCACGATCGCCAGCAGCACCAGGCCGATCAGGCGCTTGAGCAGGTCGGGGGACAGGGCGGCCAGGAGCCAGACGCCGGCCGGCGTCGCCAGGATGGTGCCGGCCATCAGCTCGGTCATGCCCTGCATCGTGAAGTCGCGCCGCAGCGGGATGAAGATGATCACGATGAAGACGGCCGCGTAGATTGTGATCAGGACGATGGCGTGCTGCGGCGACATGAGGAACGGCAGGAACGCGAGCGAGACGAGGCCGATGCCGAAGCCGGCCAGGCCCTGCACGAAGCAGGCGGCCGCGATGACCACCGCGCCGAGCAGCCAGAGCGACAAGGCGGGCGCGCCTAGAACTTGGTCGGCCAGCCGCCGAGACGATGCCGGCCGATGGCGGAGCGCGTGCGCGCCTGGGCGAGGAAGCGGATGACCACGTCGCGCGTGTCGGCGGGATCGATCACCTCGTCGATGAGGTGTCGGGCGGCCGCGCCGTAGGGCAGGGTGTCGAGCTCCCACTGGGCGAGCAGCGCCTGTCGCTGCGCCGCGCGCTCCTCGGCGGGCAGCTTCGCCAGCTCCGCGCCGTGGACCACGTTGACGCCGGTGGCCGGGTCCATGAAGGACATCTCCGCGGTCGGCCACGCCACCAGCAGGTCCGCGTACCCGCCGCCGCCCATGTTGAAGTAGGCCTGGCCGTAGGTCTTGCGCACGATGATGGACACGCGCGGCACCGAGACCATGCCGAGCGCCTCCATCCAGGTGATGATCTTGCCCGCGACCCGCTTGCGCTCGGCGTCGCGCCCGATGAAGAAGCCGGGCACGTCGTGGAGGAAGATGAGCGGGATGTTGAACGAGTCGCAGAGCGCGAGGAACGAGATCGCCTTGTCGCAGCCGTCCGCGTCGCAGGCGCCGCCCTTCTGGATCGGCTGGTTGGCCACGAAGCCGACCACGTGCCCGCCCATGCGGGCGAGTGCGGTGATCAGGCTCCGGCCGAAGCGCTCCTTCACCTGGAAGATCTCCCCGCCGTCGGCCAGCCGCCGCAGCACCCGGGTCATGTCGTAGGCCCGGTTGCGTGCCTCCGGCACCAGGTCCGCGATCGTGCCCATCTCGGCGCCCGAGCCCGCCGGCACCTCGGCCGGCGGCGGCGCCTGCCGGTTGTGGGAGGGCAGGTAGGAGAGGAAGCGCTTCACGAGAGCGAAGCACTCGTCTTCGGTCTTGGCGACGACGTCGGCGAAGCCCGTCTCCTCGGCGTGCGCCTTCGCGCCGCCCAGCTCCTCGGGCGAGATCTTCTCGCCGGTGGCCAGCTCGAGCACCCGCGGGCCGGAGACCGCCATCGAGGCGCCCTCGAGCATCACCACGAAGTCGGAGAGGCAGGCGTTCCAGGTGGGCAGCCCGTAGGCCTGGCCGAGCACCGCGGTCACCATGGGCACGCGGCGCCGGCGCGTGCCGTAGTAGGTGGAGGTGCCGAAGGAGGCGATGCCCGCGGAGCCCATGATGTCCGGCATCCGCGCGCCGCCCGCCTCGGCCAGGTAGACGATCGGCATGCCCCGGCGCGCGGCGAGCCGCTTGAGCTCCGCCTCCTTGTGCGAGGCCACTCGGCTCGACGTGGCGGCGAGCACCGTGAAGTCGTTGGAGCACACCACCACCGGGCGGCCGTCGATGCGGCCGAGGCCGCCCACCTTGGAGTCGGCCGGGGTCTCGGCCTCCATGCCCGGTACGTCCGAGGTGTTGAACGTGCCGACCTCCACGAACGAGCCGGCGTCGAGCAGACGCTCCACCCGCTCCCGTGCGTTGAGCGCACCCGCGTCCCGGCGGCGCGCGAGCCGCTCGGGCCCGCCCATGCCGCGCGCCTTCGCGCGGCGGGCGTGGAAATCCTTCATCCGCTCGTCCCAGGCCATGGCGGGGCATTGTAGCAGCCCCTCGCCATTCCGGGAGCGCTTGGGTACACTGCGGGGGCACGATCACCCCCACGCCACCGGAGGCCGCAGCGCGATGAAGCACCATCAGGTCTATCGCACCGAGCTCACGCCCGTGAGCTTCCTCGTCCGCAACGCCTACGTCTTTCCCGACAAGACGGCGGTGGTGCACGGCACGCGGCGCTACACGTACCGGCAGCTCGGCGAGCGGGTGAACCGGCTGGCCTCCGCGCTGCGTCGGGCCGACATGCGGAAGCACGATCGCGTGGCGTTCCTGGGCCCGAACATCCCGCCGATGCTCGAGGCGCACTACGGTGTGCCCGCGGCGGGCGGCGTCCTGGTGGCGATCAACACGCGGCTGTCCTCCGACGAGATCGGCTACATCCTCCAGCACTCGGGCTCGACGTTCCTGTTCGTGGACGCGGAGCTCGAGCACCTGGTCAAGCCGCTGGAGCTCAAGGGCGTGCGGATCGTGCGCATCGACGACACCGGCGCGGCCGGCGACCCGTACGAGGATTTCCTGGCCGGCGGCTCGGCGGAGGCGGTGGAGAGCTGGCTCGAGGACGAGGAAGAGACGATCTCGATCAATTACACCTCGGGCACGACCGGGCGCCCCAAGGGCGTGATGTACTCGCACCGCGGGGTGTGGGTGAACGCGGTCGGCGAGATCGTCGAGACCGGCATGACCTTCGATACGAAATACCTCTGGACCCTGCCCATGTTCCACTGCAACGGCTGGTGCTTCACGTGGGCGGTCACCGCGGTGGCGGGCACGCACGTGTGTCTCCGGAAGGTCGAGCCCGCGCGCATCTGGGAGCTGATCGACGCCGAGGGCATCACGCACTACAACGGCGCGCCCACCGTGCAGATCGGGGTGGTCAACGACCCGAAGGCGCACAAGCTGGCGCGCCCGGTGACGGTGACGGTGGCCGGCGCCCCGCCCTCGCCAACCCTGCTCGGCAAGCTCAAGGAGCTGGGCTTCCGGCCGGTGCACGTCTACGGCCTGACCGAGACCTACGGGCCCCACACCGTCTGCGGCTGGAACGCGGACTGGGACGCGCTGCCCGCGGAGCACCAGGCGACGCTCGCCGCCCGCCAGGGGCAGGGCTACGCGCTCTTCGACCTGGTGCGGGTGGTGGACGGCGAGATGAACGACGTGCCGCGCGACGGCAACACGCTGGGCGAGGTCATCATGGTCGGCAACAACGTGGCCAAGGGCTACTACGAGCAGCCCGACGCCACCGCCGAATCCTTCCGGGGCGGCTGGTTCCACTCGGGCGACATCGGGGTCTGGCATCCCGACGGCTACGTCGAGCTGCGCGACCGCAAGAAGGACATCATCATCTCGGGCGGCGAGAACATCTCGACCATCGAGGTCGAGCAGTGCGTGGCCCGCCACCCGGCGGTGATGGAGTGCGCGGTGGTCGCGATCCCCGACGAGAAATGGGGCGAGCGGCCGAAGGCCTTCGTCACGCTCAAGCCGGGGCAGAAGGTCACCGAGCCGGAGATCATCGAGTTCTGCAAGCAGCACATCGCGGGCTTCAAGGCGCCGGCCGCCGTCGAGTTCGGCGAGCTGCCCAAGACCTCGACCGGCAAGATCCAGAAGTTCGTGCTGCGCGATCGCGAGTGGCAGGGCCGCACGAAGCGGATCAACTAGCGCGATGCGCGTCGGCATCCTCGACCAGTCACCGGTGCGGAGCGGAGGCACCCCCGCCGACGCGGTCCACGAGACGATCGAGCTGGCGCGCGCGGCCGACCGGTTGGGCTTCCACCGCTACTGGCTGGCCGAGCACCACTCGACTCCGGGGCTGGCCGGGGCGAGCCCCGAGGTGCTGATCGCCCAGGTGGCCGCGGTCACCAGCCACATCCGCGTCGGGTCGGGCGGCGTGATGCTGCCGCACTACAGCGCGCTCAAGGTCGCCGAGCAGTTCCGGATGCTGGAGACGCTCCATCCCGGGCGCATCGATCTGGGCATCGGGCGCGCGCCGGGCAGCGACCAGCGGACCGCCCGCATCCTGCGGCACGGCCCCGGCGCCCTCGGGATCGAGCACTACCCGCGGCAGATCCAGGACCTGGTCGCGTTCCTCCACGACGACTTGGCCGCCGACCATCCGTGGCGCGGGGTGCACGCGATGCCCGCCGGGCCGAGCGTCCCGGAGGTTTGGCTCCTGGGCTCGAGCGACGAGAGCGCGCTCCTGGCCGCCCAGCTCGGCCAGGCCTTCTGCTTCGCGCACTTCATCAACGAGCAGGGCGGCGCGGAGGTCACGCGCGCCTACCGCGACCGATTCTGCGCCTCGCCCGACCTGGCCGCGCCGCGCAGCAGCGTGGCCGTCTTCGCGGTCTGCGCGGAGACGGAAGCCGAGGCGCGACGGCTCGCGCGCAGCCGCGACCTCTTCATCGTGCGGCTCTACACCGGGCGGCCCGCCCCGTACCCATCGGTGGAGGAGGCGGAGAGCTATCCCTACAATGCCCAGGAGGTGGCGATCGCCCAGCACGCGGCCCGGCGCAGCGTGGTGGGCACGCCCGAGCAGGTGCACGAGCGGCTCATGCAGATGGCCGCCGACTACCAGGCCGACGAGCTGATCGTGGTGACGATCACGCACGACTTCAAGGCGCGGATGCGCTCCTACGAGCTCCTGGCCGAGGCGTTTGAACTGACCGGGGCTGTAGGCGGCGCCGCCGAAGGCGAGACGCCGGTTACAAGGAGATGACCTCATGACCATGCGCCTGTCGCTGCACACGTGGACGCTCGACACCACCCCGCTCGCGGACGCGCTCGCGGTCATCAAGAAGACGGGCTGGGACGCCGTCGAGCTGCGCCGCCTCGACTTCGAGCGCGCCGCCCAGGCCGGCCAGTCCGCTGATCAGGTGCTGGCGCTGGTCCGCGCCTCCGGCCTGCCGGTCGCCTGCGTGGGCGTGGAGCTCGGCTGGGTCTGGGCCGCCGGGGAGGAACGCGCGCGGCTGCTGCGGGTGTTCGCCGAGCAGGCCGCGCGGGCGAAGGCGCTCGGCTGCGCCACGATCATGAGCCCGGTGGACCGCGGGCGCGGCGACGTCGCGGACGCCGCGCGCAGCATCCGCGAGGTCGGCGACATCGCGCGCGAGCACGGGGTGCGTCTGGCCGTCGAGTTCAACTCCCAGTGCGAGCAGCTCAACGCGCTGGGTCCGATGCGGGAGGTGATGGCGCGCGCCGGCCATCCCCAGACCGGGCTGCTGCTCGACACCTATCACCTCGGCCGCACCGGCGCCTCGCCGCGCGACATCGACGACGTCCGCCCCGAGGAGATCGCCTACGTGCAGTACAGCGACGTGCCGCGCACCGGGCTCGAGCCGGGCAAGGCGCTCGACCGCCTGCCGCCGGGGCAGGGGAGCGTCCCGTTCAAGGAGTTCTTCGCCGCGTTCGTGCGCAAGGGCTACGCCGGCTACGCGAGCTACGAGGCGCCCAATCCGGCCGCGTGGAAGCGCCCCGCCGAGGACGTGGCCCGCGAGGCGCTGGCCGCCACCCGCGCGGTCCTGCCCTAGGGAGCCATCCATGCGGTACCGCAAGCGCGCGATGATCGTGGCCGCCCAGCCGGAGGCCACCGAGGCCGGGGCGGAGATCCTGAAGGCGGGCGGCAACGCGGTGGACGCCGCGATGGCCTGCGCCTTCGTGCAGGGCGTGGTGGACCCCCTGATGTGCGGCATCGCGGGCTTCGGGAGCTGCGGTATCGCGATGCCCGCCGCCGGCTTCCACGGCTACATCGACTTCCACGCGCCCGCCCCGCTCGCGACGCGCCCGGACATGTGGGCCGACCGTATCGAGTCGGAGGCACGCGACGGCTACGGCTTCATCCTGCGCGGACGCCTGAACGACATCGGCTACCAGGCCATCTGCGCGCCGGCCAGCCTGCGCGCCTACCGCGACGCGCACCGGGAGCACGGGCGGCTGCCGTGGGAGCAGATCCTGGAGCCCGCGATCGCGTGGGCCGAGGGCGGCTGGACGGTGCGCCCGCACGTGGGGTCCTGGTGGGCGGAGGACGGTCAGATGGGCCGCGCGGCCAACCACGAGCGCCTCGCGTTCACGCCGGCTTCACGCGCGCTCTACTGCCGGCCCGACGGCACGCCCAAGCGGGTGGGCGACCGCGTGGTCAACCGCGACCTCGGCCACACGCTGCGGCTGATCGCCAAGCACGGCGACGAGGTCTTCTACGAGGGCGAGATCGCGCACGCCATCGTGGAGGATATGCGCAAGCACGACGGCCTGATCGCCGAGGCGGACCTGCGCGGCTGGCGCACCACCCGCAACACGCCGCTCTGGGGCACCTACCGGCGCTACCGCGTCTCGAGCAACCGGCCCCCCGGCGGCGGCGTGATGCTGCTCGAGATGCTGAACATCCTGGAGCACTTCCCGCTCGCCTCGCTCGACCACAACTCCCCGGAATACGTGCGGCTGGTCGCGGAGGCCATGAAGCGCGCGACGATCGACAAGGACCGCTACGTGGGCGATCCCCGCTTCGTGGAGGTGCCGGTGGACCGGCTCGCCGGCAAGCCCTACGCGGCCGAGATGGCCGAGGAGATCCGGGCCGGGAAGAAGGCCGACGTACCGCGCTTCAACGGGGGCGCGCCGGTCAAGGACACCACGCACGTCTCGGTGGTGGACGCCGAGGGCAACTGCGTGACCATGACCCACTCGCTCGGCATGCCCTCGGGTGTGGTCACCAGCGGCCTCGGCTTCATGTACAACGGCTGCATGGGGGTCTTCGACCCGCGCCCCGGCCGGGTGGGCAGCCTCGCGCCCGGCAAGGCGCGCTTCAGCTCGGTGGTGCCCTCCATCGTGTGGGAGGCCGACCGGCCGCACCTGGTCATCGGCGCCCCCGGCGCCACCCAGATCGCGATGGGCGTGCTGCAGGTCCTGCTCAACGCGCTCGACTTCGACATGACCATGGTGGAGGCGGTGAGCGCGCCGCGCTTCTCGGCCACCAGCAACGCCATCGACGTGTCCAACCGCATCCCGAGCGGGGTGGAGCGGGAGCTCGGGACCATGGGCTACGAGGTGGTGCGCAGCCCGAACACCTACGGCTTCGCGGCGGTGCACGCGATCCGGATCCACGGCGACGGCCTCGACGGCGGCGCCGATCCGGGCCACGACGGGATCGTGATGGCGGTTTAGGAGAGCGCCCGATCCCGACCTCTCGCCATGATGAGCGTCGTCGAGCTCGGCATCCGAGGCGCCTCGAGCGGACGCCCTGATCGCCTGACCCGGCCGCCCGTGAACTCCGAGCGGCTGCGCTACCGCCCCGTCGACCTCGGCACCCTGGACGCCTTCCATGGACTCGTTCAGGATGAGCACGTGCGGCGCTACATGATGGACGGTCTTCTGTTCCCCCACGAGTGGAGCGAGGAGCGCGTCCGGAAGAGCCTGGCCCTGGGGGACGCGCGCGGAGTCTGCATCTGGCTGGCCCACGACACGGACACCGGCGAGCTCGTGGGGTTTTGCGGCTTCTGGGTCCCGCCCGCGGGCTCGGAGCCGGAGCT